>Ga0207650_10000022_pt1:5000-318878 | contig 318878 bp, 294 predicted proteins | sample KBSS63metaG_FD_184325 | JGI IMG/M metagenome (GOLD analysis project Ga0207650, IMG submission 184325) | Switchgrass rhizosphere microbial communities from Kellogg Biological Station, Michigan, USA - KBS S6-3 metaG (SPAdes) (version 2) | ecosystem: Host-associated > Plants > Roots...
ACTCACGACCGGTGCGGTAAAAGATGATATCGCTCGGCACAGAAAGCCCGACTTGCTTGCCGTAAATCCAACCAGCAGGCGCGGGCGACGCATCACCAAAAAGTCTGACTTTGTACCAGAGCTCGTTCGTCTCGTCCTGTTCCTTGTCTTCGTCTTCCCGCTGTGCCGCCGATTGTCCACCGCCCTGCTGTGGGGCGCTGCCCGCCTTCGGCGCGACGTCAGTCTCAATCGCTTCCGAAGACTTCGGCTTCGGCACACGTTTCCAACCGATGATGTCGAAACTCGATCCACTATCGAGCCGCATCATGATGTTTTCATTACCACTGCGATCCGCCGTGAGTCGCAGGTTGGAGCTCGCACGAAGCTGCCCGGTCGCCTGGGCCGGAACATCCTTGTCTTCGGCGGCTAATTTCTCTGACTCCTTGAGCACGTCGTCAGGCATGACGTTGCGCGCTTCGATCCAACCTTCGGTCGTATCAGTGTCGCGAGCTTTGACGCGGAGCCATCGTTCTTTTCGTGAGTTGTCGCTGGGATCATTGACGTCAGCTGACTCGAGGATGTCTACAACGTCTCCGCGATTCACTTGCAACAGGTCCGCCGCGACGACGGCAGTCGAGCTGCGAATCTGTGCGCGCCGCGCGACGATAACGCCCGTGCTGCTCTTGTTCGCGAGGGTCGAACAACCAAGCGACAACAACAGCAGCGCGAAAACAAAAAGGGTCTTGCTAAATCTCATTCGTGTTCCTTCGAGTCTGATCAATCCCGGTAGCCGAGCGATCGAAGCAACTGCTTCTGATCTTGATTCAGGTCGCCGTCGACTCGTAACTGCGAACCTTTACCCGTGAAAAGAACCGACATTCCATACGCAGGGAGAACTCTGTTCAGATCCACCTCGGTGCTGTTTTCAACGAATGTCTTTATGAAAGAGCGGGAGACTGCCGTCGAGCCCAGCACGCTGATTATAGCTTCATTTCCGTCTGCGCCGTCAGTCAAGCGGCCGCTAAAAAGATCTCGATAGCTGTCCGCGAGCGTTCGCTGGCCGCCGGATTCTTTCCTGCTCATCAAGTCGTACAGAAATGCGACCAGCATTCCTTTGAGATACACGGGGGAACCAGAGCTCGCCCAACGACGCTCGGACTCCTCAATCAGCGATAACGTATCGGGATGAGCGCGGTATTGATCGTAAACACGTCCCAACGTGGCGAGATATTCTTTGAAATCGATTACACCGATCTCCAGAGACGTGCGCAGCGCCGTGTACATAGTGAAGCCTTCGAAGAACCAGTCGTAGTCGCCTTCCAACTTCAGAGAGTTTGGCACCCAGAGGTGTAGAACTTCATGCGTGAAGATGACGGTGAGTTGCGACTTCCAGAACTTGAAGCCAGCGCCAGGATTTACCAGCAAGACGACGGTGGAACCTCTTGTTTCAGCTTTCCAACTCGTTTTGGGATCCGAGATCGGAAGCGGCGCAATCACGATGACTGACTTGTCGCGCAGACGAAATCCAGTTAGCGCCAGATATCTCTCCATCACTTTTGTCGCGCGCTCCAACGCATCACGTTCTTGGAATGGCCACTTCCCGCTTAGAACGATGTCGAGCGGCATTCCCTGCACAGCCGTTGAGCTCTTTCGGAGCGCCTTCCCAATACAAAAGACAGCTTTCTCAGCTTCAGCTACCTGATACTGCCCATTCGCGTCGCGTGGAGATGACGATTCAACTGTCCAACTTTCCGGCAGAACGAACCCAGCGGAAAGGCTGTGAATCTCGACCGGAAGCAAATCAGCAAGCATCAGCACACCGCGATCGTCAGCGAGCCAGGTGACGTGCGAGACATCAGCGAGCGTGGGTTTTGGAAGTTTGACCGTGTAACTAATCCTGCTCGACTCGCTTTCGGATCGATACTCGCCAACAGCAGCCTTCTTAACAGTCGCATCCGCGACGCGAAAGTCTTCGATCCTTTCCGCAATTCCGAGAACTCCCGCGTACGCATTGCGAAAGGACCACGAACGGGTCGGCGTCGACAGTTCCGCGTCCACTCTGATCTGACCGGGATCATTAACCGAAATTGTCACACGACTCTGAGCCACAACAATGTGAGCGCTGAACAATATCAGCAAAAAGATGAAAAGACTGCCGCGGAGAAACGCGGATTTATGCGGATCTGATAGAGATTTTGACAAGGAAGTTGTGTACAATCCTAACTCCAGCATACACGAGACCAGCATGTTGAATAACGCAATTCAGAACCCCGGCGCCACGTTGAAACGCGGCCTCGGTCTGTTGCTGGTCCTCTTCATCTTTTACGGTACCACTGTCGAGGCTGCTCACCGTCACGGAGTCGCAGCAAGTCAGACAAACAGTGCTGCGTCATTCACAAACCCTAACTCGGGCGCGAACGGCACTTTCAGCACCAAGCCGGGATGCAGCGACTGTCTTATCTGTCAACTGCATCAGAACTTCTCGGCGACGCTGATCTCCGTAAAACTCAATATCGTACCGTTAGCCCGTGTCACCTACGCGCTAACGTTCGACCCCGTCTCAATTAGCTCGATAGCCCATAGCTCACAGTCAGGGCGAGCACCACCTCAAGCCAACTAGAACCCGCCCACTTCGTGTGGTGGTGGTTTCACTATGCGAAGTACCACTGCGGACTCAGCAACCCAGTTCTCCAGCACGAGAAAACTGCGTGGCCACGCCCGCATCGCGTAGAGGCATTTCAGGAGGCTTGATGCAATGTTATTCAAAATCCCGTTCAGGGCCGCAATTATTTGCGGTGCACTTATCTTATTTGGTCCAACTGCTTTCTCGCAGGCCAGAATCGGCAGCGTTCAAGGCACAGTCAAAGATCCGGGTGGCGCACTCGTTCCAAATGCGACGATCACCGTCACTCAACCCGTAACCGGCTACCGGCAAACAACTCAAACCGACGCGCAAGGCTCGTTCAAGCTCGTTAACTTACCTTTCAACACGTACAAGGTCCGCGCTGAAGCCAACGGCTTCCAACCCGCGGAGGAGTCGATCGATCTCGAAACCACGATTCCCCTTAACCTCGAGCTCTCAGTAACGCTCGAACAAACGACCGCCGCAGTCACAATAACAACCAGCGGCGGGGCACTGCTCGAACCCGACCGCACGTCATCTGATACAGACATAAATCAATCGATTCTCGAGCGGCCGCTCGGCGCGGCCCCGTCGCGCGCGATCGAATCGATCGTCGCGTCAACACCCGGCTTTGTTACCGACGACAATGGACGCATGCATCCACGCGGTTCCGAATCACAGGTGCAATACGTGATCGACGGCGTTCCAGTTACAGACAATATGTCGGCCATCTTTTCGACGAGTCTCGATGCGCGCACGCTGCGCACAGTGGAAGTGCTCACTGGCGGCATCCCGGCGGAATTTGGCGACAAGCTCGCAGGCGTGATCAACGTCAACACTCGCTCCGGATTGGAAGGACCAACACAGGGCGGGATCTCGCTTTCAGGCGGCAGTTTCTCAACGGGGGAGGCCGCAGCCGACTTCGCGACACACACAAAGAAACTCGGCTTTCTGATGAACCTCTCCGCCAGCACGTCGCAGCGATTTCTCGATCCACCGACGCTCGACAACTTTCACAACTTCGGACGCACAGGCAAAGCTTTCTTCCGTCTCGATTACCAGTTTGACGCAAACAACAGTCTAAAGGGCGTCTTCAACTTCGGTGGCTCGAATTTTCAGGTGCCGAACAGAACGCCTCAGGAACTTGCGGGACAGGATCAGCGACAGCGCCTTCGCGATAACTCGCAAAACATCAGTTTCCAGCACATCTTTTCACCCAACTCTGTCGCACAGTTTTCGTTCTTCCATCGTCAGAGCAACTCCAAACTGATCAGCAATCCCCTCTCGACACCCGTCGTCGCGAACCAGGATCGGACGCTTCAGAACTATGGCGGCATCGGATCACTCTCGCTTACACGCGGCAGTCACAACATCAAGTTTGGCGGGCAATTCACGATCACGCCTGTCGACGAGCATTTTACCTTTTACCCGACAACAGCGTTTCCTGATCTGGAGGACGATGCCGGAAATGTCTTTCCGAACCCGGTAAACAATTTCAGTGTGCCGAATCCGTTCGTCTTCGATCAGTCGAAAACCGGCCGGACGCTGAGTGCCTACGTGCAGGATCGTTTCACTGTTTTCAAGAACCTGACGTTGGACCTCGGTGTGCGTTACGACAACTACAAATTGCTGATCAGCGAACAGGCGGTCAGCCCGCGTTTGGGTTTCGCTTATTACATCCCGAAGACAAAGACCACGCTGAGAGCTTCTTACAATCGACTGTTTCAGCCTCCGCCAGCCGAGAACCTTTTGCTGGCGAGCTCGAACGAAGCGGCCGCGCTCTCGCCGATCGCAGTCTTGCAAGGTGTCACCACCGTGAACCCGATTCTGCCGGACAAACAGCATGCTTTCGAAGCCGGCGCGCAACAGTTGCTCTCGAAGTTCTTCCGCTTGAACCTGACTGTCTATCAGAAGCGAATCAAGAACTTTTCTGACAAGGACCAGTTCTTCGAGACCGGCGTTATCTTTCCGATTGCGATCTCGTCGGGGAGAGTAACGGGCGAGGAAGTTCGGCTGGAGTCGACCGAGATCCACGGCTTCCATACTTTCGTCTCGTACGCGAATGCGAGGGCATTCGGTGTGACGCCGATCACAGGGGGGTTGTTTTTAGGTGAAGACCCGCAGGACTTGTTTCTGAATGGATTAAAGTTCGCAAACGATCACGACCAGCGCAACGAAGCGCAGTTTCAGGTCAGCTACAATCATCGTCCGTCGGGACTGTACGCGAGTTTCAGCGGGCGCTACGATTCGGGCGTGCCCGCCGATGTCGACCCCGGAACGACGCTCGCGGACTTCGTCGCACGCGGCTTCGATCCGCGTTTGTACAACGAGATCGACTTTCAACGCGGGCGAGTGAAGCCGCGAATGGTGCTGGATTTTTCCGTCGGCGCAGACCTGATGCAAAAAGAACGTGTGTCGATGAACGTCCAGTTTGACGTGCAAAACCTGACAAATGAGCTGTTTCTCTATAATTTTGAGTCGGTTTTCAGCGGGACGCACGTCGGCTATCCGAGACTATTCAGCGGGAAACTTAGCTTTCGGTTCAAATAATATTTTAGCCGCGGATTTACGCGGATAAACGCAGATCAGCGTTAATCTGCGTGAATCCGCGGTTAATTCTTTCGAACTGCCTCGCGAATATGGACGTATGCTAAAATGCGCTTTGCTTCGCCCAGAACCCCGAGGATTCAGCCGTGAGCCTGGTCAAGATCATCGTCATCACGATAATCGTCATTCTCAGCATTCTGCTCTTCGGCCGTTTTTTCGTTTAGCCGAACAGCTCCTGCTGCGTTTCGCGACCATCCTTCTGCTCGTCTGTTTTTCCGTCGCAGTCCATTCAACCACCGCGCTCGCACAAACCGCTGATGACGAAGACGTCATTCGCGTTAGCACCGACCTACTGCTCTTTCCCGTTCGCATTCGCGACAAAAAAGGCCTCGCGGTCGCTGGTCTGACCGATCAGGATCTGTCGCTAAAAGACCCGGATAAGGTCACGACCGGCTTGTACTTCTCTCCCGGCGCGGATCGAGTCGCGTTGATGTTCGCGCTCGACCAGTCCGGCAGTCTGCGGCAAATCATCGAGCAACAACGAGAAGCCGCGCTCGCGCTGTTCTCGCGGTTCGGTGAACGATCGAGCGTCGCGATTCTTCGTTTCTCGACTACGGCTACACTCGTCGCTCCATTTACAAAAGATCTGGATGCGGCGCGGGCAGCGTTCAGATTCAACGCTGCGCCGAACACACAAACCGCGATCTTCGACGCCGCGGCAAAGGCGCTTACAGCCTACGACGATCTGCCGCCAGTGCGCTCTGAGCGTCGCATCATCGTTCTGATCAGCGACGGCCTCGACACGCGCAGCCGCACGAGCGCTGACAGTGTTATCAACGCCGCACGGGAGAGACGCGTCTCGTTCTATGTAATTCACCTGCCGCTCTTCGAGCCAATCGATGGCCGGCTCGAGGTGCGGCGCCCAAGCAAGGGTTTCAAAGACCTCGCAGAGAAGACGGGCGGCAAATATTTTCTCGTCGGCGACGCGAAGTCAGCACTCATGCCGAGAGAAAACGATCTGACGCCGATCTTTCAGGCCATCGAAGAGGATTTGAAAAGCCAGTACCTTTTGGGTTTTTATATATCCGAATCGTCGCGCGACAATCGCAGGCATAATTTCTCGGTGAGTATGAAGCCGCAAGGTGTCGAGTACTCCGTGGCCGGCAAAGGCTATTCGCGCATACAAAATTTCATGATTAATCTAGCGCCCGGAACTAAGAAACTTCCTGATTAACTTCGTTCATGACTGAAAACCTTCAACCCATTCGACGCGCACTGATCAGCGTCTCTGACAAAACCGGCATTGTAGACTTCGCTCGCGAACTCAAGAGCTTCAACGTAGAAATCATCAGCACTGGCGGCACCGCGAAGGCATTACGCGACGCCGGCATCAGCGTGCGCGACGTCTCAGACATCACTGGCTTTCCCGAGATGATGGATGGCCGCGTCAAGACTCTGCACCCGCGGGTGCACGGCGGACTGCTCGCGATTCGTGACAACGATGAACACGTTGCCGCGATGAAAGAACACGGCATCGAGCCGATTGATCTCGTGGTCGTGAATCTTTATCCGTTTGCGGAGACAATCAGACGCCAGGGCGTAACACACGAAGAAGCAGTGGAACAGATCGACATCGGTGGCCCGGCGATGATTCGCTCCGCGGCGAAGAACGCGCGCGACGTCGCGGTCGTAGTTCTTCCGAGCAGCTATGGAAACATCATTCATGAGATGAAGAGTCGCGGCGGCGCTTTGTCGCTCGCTACCAGAAAACGCCTCGCTCAGGAAGCGTTTCAGCAGACGGCAATTTACGACATGCTCGTCAGCACGTATCTCGCATCGCACGGACAGCCGCTTTCGTCGATGGGCACAGGCGGCATTGCCATGATGGCCGGTGGTGGCGCGAGTGTTCCGGGAAACATCGCGGAAGAGTTTTCCGTCGAGGAATTCATGGGACAACTGCCGGATCGAAAGTCATGGACCATCAATAAAATTGCGAGTCTCAGATACGGCGAGAATCCGCATCAGATAGCTGCGCTTTACCAGATGGCGATGAGCGGCGGTGTCGCGAACGCTGAGGTGCTGTCGGGCAAGGAGATGTCGTTCAACAACTACGTGGACGCCGACGCCGCGTGGGCCCTCGTCAATGATTTTGAGCAAACAGCTTGCGCGATCATCAAGCACACAAACCCGGCCGGCGTTGGCCTCGGCCAAACTCCTGGCGAAGCTTATACGAAAGCACTCGCGACTGATCCAGTCTCGGCGTTCGGCGGTATCGTCGCATTCAATCAAACAGTCGATGACAACGCGGCTCAGGAAGTGGTCAAGATATTTACTGAAGTCGTGATCGCGCCCGACTATTCGGTGCCGGCTCTCGAGATCCTGAAGACAAAGAAGAACCTGCGCGTGCTTCGTGTGGTGCAGGACAAAGGTAAGAAGAAGCTCGAATTCAGGCAGATAAGCGGCGGCATGCTGGTCCAAACAGCAGACGATCATCAACTCGATCCGGCGACGCTCAAAGTTGTAACAACGCGCGCCCCTAGTGATGAAGAAATGCGGGCGCTGTTGTTCGCGTGGATCGTTTGCAAGCATACGAAGTCAAACGCGATCGTTTACGCGCGCGCGGATCAGACGGTCGGTGTTGGAGCGGGACAGATGTCGCGGGTTGACTCGGTGAAGATCGGCGCGATGCGAGCGCAGTTGCCGGTCGAAGGATCGGTGCTGGCGTCAGATGCGTTCTTCCCTTTTCGCGACGGGATCGACGAGGCTGCGAAACACGGAATTACAGCAGTTATCCAACCCGGCGGCTCCGTCCGCGACGACGAAGTAATCGCCGCCGCGAACGAGCACGGCCTCGCGATGGTTTTCACCGGTGTCCGGCATTTCAAACACTAATTAGCCGGATCCGTCTTTCATCAGTTAAAATCCGTCCACTATTCGGCCCGGAAGTGAGCGTTTAATATGGCTGACAATCAAGACTTGATTAATAACATCCCCTCGATCCGCTGTCGCTACTGCGGTCAGCGTAACCAAATTCGCACAGACGGCGGCGACGCACGCTGCGGCCGTTGCCGTCTTCCTCTCTCCGACGAGCCACCACACAAGAAATTTGCGCATCTCGACAAGGACCAGTACATCCATCCCGCCGACCGCCGCGCGCTCGCAGCGCTGCGTGCGATCCCCGGGATTGACACGGCGCTCAAGAAACTGCTGGCCGTTACTGGCGAGTCAGCCATTCGCGTCATCTTCACTGCCAGCGCAGTGAAAGTCACACCGACGCAGTGCCCGGATCTCTACGCTAAGCTCCAGATCGCCTGTACAACGCTCGGTGTCGACATGCCCGATCTGTTCGTGCAGCAAAACCCAATCGTCAACGCGTTCACGGGTGGCGTCGAGCGTCCCGTCATCGTGCTCTATTCACAACTGATCGAACGACTGAGCGACGACGAAGTGCTTGCAGTCGTAGCTCACGAAGTGGGCCACATCCACGCCGAGCACGTGCTTTACCTGACCGCCGCACGTCTGATCGAGTTTCTGGCGAAGAGCGCAGTGCTCGCATCACCGTTGACGTTCATCGTCAAAGAGCTACTCACGATGAGCATGCGCGCTGCCCTCCTCGCATGGGCCAGGCGCGCCGAACTGTCGTGCGATCGCGCCGCACTGCTCGTCACACAGGATGCTAACGTCATCGGCCGCACGATGATGAAACTCAGCGGCGGCACCTTCGCTTCACGAGTCGATTACGATCAGTTCCTCGGACAAGCGCGCGACTTTCAAAAGAACTACGACGAAAAAGCGCTGGATCGTTTCTGGGCCGATGTGATCAATTCGGGCTTGAGCCATCCGTTTCCGGTGTGGCGCGTCGCGGAGATCCTGCAGTGGGTTGAGAGCGGAGAGTACAAAGCTCTGATGAACGCGCCCGAAAGCGCGGCTGCATAAAAACGATGCTCAAAGACAAAAACGGAATCATTTTTGGAGTCGCAAACAAGCGCTCCATCGCCTGGGCCACTGCCCTCGCACTTCACGAAGCAGGCGCTAAGCTCGCTTTCACTTACCAGGGCGATCGCCTCAAAGAAAACGTCGAGAGCCTGACGAACGACGCAATGCCCGGCTCGTTGCTGCTCTCGTGCGACGTCACGAATCAGGAAGAAGTCGATAAGACATTTCAACAGGTCGGCGAGCAGTTTGGCCGCCTCGACTTCCTCATTCACAGCATCGCCTTCGCACCGCGTGAAGCGCTCGGCGGTGAATATCTGAACACCTCTCGTGAAGCTTTTCTCACTGCACTCGAAATCAGCGCCTACTCTCTTCCGCAACTCGCACGCGCCGCGGCGCCGTTGATGACCGAAGGCGGCAGCATCGTCTCAATGTCGTATTACGGTGCTGAAAAAGTCGTCGCGGGCTACAACGTGATGGGCGTCGCCAAGGCCGCACTCGAAGCCAGCACGCGCTATCTCGCAAAGGATCTTGGTCCACGAAACATACGCATCAACGCGATCAGTGCTGGCCCAATCCAAACGCTCTCTGCTCGCGGGGTCTCTGATTTCAGCACCATGCTCAAACATCACGCAGAACGCGCACCGCTCGGTCGCAACGTCGAAGCGCGTGAAGTCGGAAACACCGCCGTCTTCCTTTGCAGCCCGATGTCCTCCGGCATCACCGGCGAGGTCATCTACGTCGATTGCGGCTACAACATCATGGGCATCTGATGGAAAAGAAACGAAAAGGGACGGGCCGCGCACTTCCCGGCACAACCCAGGACGAACAACTACTCGAGAGTCCTCGCGCAGATGAGTTTACGCACACAGATCCGTGGCGTGTCTTCCGCATCATGGGCGAGTTTGTCGAAGGCTTCGACGAGCTGGCGACACTCAGCCGCGGCATCGCCATCTTCGGCTCCGCGCGTACACGGCCAGACGATCCCGATTACAAAGCCGCGCAGGAAACCGGCGCACTTCTCGCCGCGCAGGGTTTCGCAGTGATTACCGGCGGTGGTCCAGGCATCATGGAAGCTGCGAATCGTGGAGCGTTCGACGCTGGCGGACTCTCGATCGGCTGCAACATCGAGCTCCCGTTCGAGCAGAAACCAAACGCTTATCAAACACTGAGTCTCACGTTCAAATACTTCTTCGTGCGCAAGATGATGTTTGTTAAGTACAGCCTCGCGTTCGTGATCTTTCCGGGCGGATTTGGAACTCTTGATGAGCTCTTCGAAGCCCTCACACTAATCCAGACGAGGAAAATTCGAAACTTTCCGATCGTTTTGTTTGGGAGTCACTACTGGAGTGGACTGCTTGATTGGCTGCGCGCGGTGGTGTTACCCGGTGGGAAGATCTCCGAGCACGACATGGATATCTTTCATGTCACTGACTCGCCCGCAGAGGTCGTTGAGATCGTAACGCGAAGCCAGAGCTCACTCACCAAGCTGGATGTCCCGGTATCGGACGATATCAGAGTCTCAACCTGAAGCGGCTTTACTCAGCCACTCGAGATAAGACGCCGACCCGATCACGATAGGAACGGCAACAATCTCGGGCGTGTCGTACGAATGCAACGCTCGCACTTCCCGCTCGAGATCGTCAAACTTCCCGCGCGTCGTCTTCGCGATCAAAAGCACTTCTGAACTTCGCTCAATCTTTCCCTGCCAGCGATAAACCGACTCGATCTCCGGCAGGATCTGCACGCACGCAGCGAGGTGCGCACCAACGAGCATCTCGGCAAGCCGCGTCGCTTCCTCACCATTCGCGGCCGTCATAAAAACTACAATCGCATCATCAGACATCGCAAACTACTCTTCTTCATCTTCATCTTCCAGATCGTCCTCGGTCGTTCCACCGGTAAGCGGCGTCGTGTCAGCACCGAAGAACGACTGGTAAACTTCCCGCGCCCGATCCACATCACGCTCGTCAACCATGATCATCGCGCCTTCCCAGGTCGCTGACAAGAGTGGCGAGAACGCATCAGCGCCTCCGGACTTCACCACCGAACGAACTCCGTTTTGCGTGAGAATGTCATTCACCATCTCCGCTTCAGCAGGTGAACCGAAATTATGGAGCGACACAAAGCTCGCCTCGCTTTCGTCATGAGGCGAAGCTATTTTGTCGACCAGCGGCGTGTTGTCGGTGGGGCACTGCGTGATGCCGGGTTCGTATTCACCCTCGCAAACAGGACAGATCATAAGCACTCCCTTTAATTTCGATCTCTACTTGGGACCGGGTCAGTACCGGGAGCGATAGCGACCGGGTTGGTTGTTAGCGCTCCAGTCGACCCGGTCGCTATCGCTCCCGGTACTGACCCGATCCAAGTAGAGCACTATTTCGCTTCAAACGGTATCTCATCAAAATGTGTCATTCGTTTGAAGGCATGAAAACGATCGTTGATCTCAGCGTGCGTCAGACGCCTGACTCGCTCAGTGCCAAACTCCTCCACATTAAACGAGGCCATCACCGATCCAAAAATCATTGCGCGTCTCATCGCGCTCTCGTCGAGCTTTTCCTGGCTCGCGAGGTAGCCCATGAAACCACCCGCGAACGTGTCGCCGGCGCCGGTCGGATCAAACACTGACTCGAGCGGGTACGCAGGAATCGCGAAATAACTGTCGCGCGTGAAGAGCGCTGCACCGTATTCGCCGCGTTTGATGATCAGCGCTTTTGGTCCCCAACTAAGAATCTCGCGCGCGGCCTTGATCAAGTTGGGAATCCCGGTGAGCTGTCGCGCCTCCGCGTCGTTGATGATCACCACGTCGACGACTTTGATCGTTTTGACGAGCGAGTCGCGCGTGTGCTCGATCCAGAGATTCATCGTGTCGAGCGCCACGAGCTCCGCGTCGGGCATCTGCTCCCTGACACCGCGTTGCAGATCAGGTTGAATGTTGCCGAGAAAGAGCAAGCGCGTGCGTTTCGACTCTTCGGACAGCTTCGGCTGGAAGTCTGCAAAGACGTTCAAGTCAGTGTAGAGCGTGTGAGCGACGTTCAAATCGTACTCATAACGACCGCCCCAACGAAACGTTTTGCCGTCTGCGATTCTTTCGATATCGCTCGTGCCGATGCCACGGCTCTCAAAAACTTCCTGATCTGCAAAGTCACCGCCTATGACGGCAACGATACTGACTTTCGTAAAAAAGCTGGCTGAGATCGAGAAATGCGACGCCGAGCCACCGAGCATCTTGTCGCATTTACCGAAAGGAGTTTCGACCTCGTCATACGCAACCGATCCGACAACTAAAAGGGACATGTGTGTTTTGATCTTTGGGTTGAATTTTTACTGCTGCTTTGGAACTTCAAGCTGGCGCAACTCTTCACGCGCCTCTTTGGCGAACGGGCTTTCAGGATAGTCTTTAATCAGCTTGTTGAGATAGTCGACGCCCATCTCGCGGAACTGTTCATTCGTCAACGTCTTCTTTTCACCGCCGTCGAAACTGACATACTGCGCGGGTCGCTGTTTACCTTTGTTCTGCGACAGCCAGAGACTACTCTGACCGGCCATCAGCAACACTTCATCGATCTTCTCGAAGTTTGGATTGCCGGCGATGATCTCTTCACAGCGCTTCAGTGCGGCGACGTAAGCTTTTTTGAGTTTGAAATAATTCTTTGCGACTTCGAGGTTGTGAAGCGAGTCGCGCTCGAGATCCGGATCGCGAAGAGTTGACGGATCCGACCCCTCCTTCACGCCACCTTGCGCGAACGTTGACGGCGCCACAAAAAGCACAAAAAGAATCAAAAACACAAATAAGAATTTCGATTTCATCGTCTTACCTCAAATCTTACGATGCGTATTTCTTAATAATCGCTTCCAACTTCTTCTTCGTCGGCTCGGGCCAGAGATTGGGCGCCGTGAAGATCGCGTGCTTCAACGCGGAACCGCACTTACAACTCCGCTCACTCGACTGCATCCCCTTTACCGCTTCACGCAATATGATCTGCGCGTTCCGCACGTTCTTGTTTAGATACTCAACCACTGTCTCGACGCTCACCGCATCGTGCCCGGGATGCCAGCAGTCGTAATCCGTTACGAGCGCGAGCGTCGCGTAACAAATCTCTGCCTCACGCGCGAGCTTCGCCTCCTGCAAGTTCGTCATGCCGATGATATCCATACCCCACGAGCGGTAGACATTCGACTCCGCGACAGTCGAGAACGCCGGACCTTCCATGCACAAATAAGTACCGCCACGATGGACCTTCACATCAGCAACTCCACACGCTTCCTGCAACACATCACCCAAACGCCCACAAACCGGATGTGCAAACGAAACGTGCGCGACAATCCCTTCGCCAAAGAACGTCGACTCCCTCACGCGCCCTCGCGTTCGATCGAAAAACTGATCGGGAATCACCATGTCGAGAGGCGCATACTGCTCCTGCAACGATCCGACTGCAGACGCCGAGAGAATACTCTCGACACCCAGTAGCTTCATCGCATAAATGTTCGCGCGAAATGGAACTTCTGTCGGCGTCAGACGATGACCACGACCGTGACGCGGCAGGAAAGCAACGCGTTCGCCCTCGAGTGTGCCGACGATGAATGCATCCGACGGTGGTCCAAACGGAGTGTCAACTTTGACTTCTTCGATCGCAGTCAGCTCCGGCATCTGGTACAAACCACTGCCACCGATAATACCGACGCGAACTCCTGCTGCTGTACTCATGAAAGCTGTTAAACGTCTCCTCGATAAGGGATCGGACTGAACTCCTTTTCGTGCTGCTGGAGCCGGCACAAAGGCTCATCAGGATCGTGGTAGAACATGCAAATCCAATCCTCACGCGCCGCCTGCGGTATGAGGCGCTTCTTCGCGTCGAGGGTCTCGACGGGATAAAGGTCGTAACCCATGATCCACGGCAGACGAACGTGCGCGCGCATCGGAACGAGATCAGCGAAGCCAAACATTGTCTTTCCGTCTCGCTCGAGTCGCCAGCACTGCATCGAGCGATTGTGGCCCGCGATTGTTTCCATCCTCAGACCAGGCGCGACTTCGTAATCTGCGTCCTTCGCTTCGAGCTGGCCCGACTCGACGAGTGGTCGCCAGTTCTCAGGCAGGTAACTCGCACGATCGCGCTCAGTCGGGCTACGGCCGTGTTCCAACTCAGCGCGTGAAACGAAGTAACGCGCATTTGGAAACGAAGCGACGAGGTTGTTTTCAGCGTCGAGCTTCGTATTGCCGCCCGCGTGATCGAAATGCAGGTGCGTGTTGACGACGATCGTGATCTCGTCAGCAGTAGCGCCTGTTCGCGTCGCGAGTGTTTCACTCAGCGGTCGCACGCGGTCGATGCCATACATCGACTGCTGCTTCGCGTTCCATTTGTCGCCGATTCCGGTTTCGATCAGGATCTTTTCAGCGCCTGTGTCGATGAACACACAATTCATGTTCATGCGAATGCGGTTTTCATCGTCGGGCGGGCAGTCGCGCGCCCAGAGCTTGCGCGGGACCACTCCGAACATCGCACCGCCGTCGAGACGGAATTCGGTGTCCTGAACGATCTCAACCCGGTAATCGCCGAACTTCATGGCAAAGCATACTCCCGCAACGGCGCAGCGGCGCAACGGAAGCTTTCGTTGCGCCGTTGCGCCGCTGCGGGAGAAATCCTTCTAGTGCGGCTTCGGCTTAGCCGCGCCCGGTTTCGCTGGCGAGGCCGCGGGTGCAGAAGGTTGTTCCTGCTGCGGCAAACCAAATCCTGGCGGCAAGGCCTGCTGCGGCTGCTGCTCGGGTGGCTTCACCGTATAAGTGTCAGGCACTTTCACATGCGAGCGGCTCACGATCTCGTCGAGGACTTTCTTCGCCTTCTCCGACTCGACCGCGGCCTTGGCACGATCGCGTGAGCTTTGCGGTGGTCCAAATGGATTGGCGCCCGCATCGCTGATCAGAATGTGGCGCGCATGCACCTTCTCTTCCGTTTTGCCGTCTTTGGTTTCGTTCTTTTTCTCTTCAAGCTTGATGATGTGGAAACCAAACTTGCTCTGGACCACGTCGCTAATCTCGCCCGGCTTTAGTGCGTAAGCGGCCTGCTCAAACTCGGGAACCATCTGGCCATGTCCAAACCAACCGAGATCGCCACCCTTGTCCTTGCTGCCGTCAGTTGAAAACTCCGCCGCGAGTTTGCCGAAGTCTTCACCGGCGCGCGCGCGCTTCAACACTTCTTCCGCCTTGGCGCGGTTCTTCTTGTCCGTGTCGAGTTCAGGATGGCTCGTGAGATAGGCGTTTACTTCTTCATCAGTCGCCTTCATCTTCTCCTGTAACTTGTCCATGGCGTATTTCTGCGCCAGTACACGCGCGTGTTGCAAAAGCATCTGCAAACGAACAGCGGGGTCCTTGTCTATCCCTTTTTCAAGCGCCTTCTTCTCGGCGATGTAGATCCGGCCGAGACGCTGCTTGAACATGTTTAGCTGGTCGGGTGGAATCTCCTGTGCCTGCAACTGCGGATTTTCGGCCTTCGCATCAGCGATGATCTGATCAAACTTCGCCTGATTCGCTGGCTGTTTGAAGTACTCGTCGACCTCGGCGTCAGTAATGTCGCCCCCACCGCCCTCGCCCTGCTTCTCAAGATATTTCTGGGCAATGACGCTGGTTTTCTGAAACTCGAGCTGACGCTTCATCTCGGGCGCGTTACCTACGCCATTCGCCTCTGCCTCTTCAGCAACAGCGAGTAGTTGTCGCACCTGCAGTGCGAAGTCCTTGCGTGCTGTTTCGTCAGTGGCCAGGCGGGCGCGCATTTGCGGCGGCTGATCTTCGGCGATGATCGCCATGTCTTCAGATGTGAGTTCGACTGGGCCTGATTTTCGAGCTTTGACCTGCCAGAAGATCAAACCCATCGCAAAGATCACTGCCACGGCGGCCGCGATGAGAGCTTTTTTTGTAGAAGTCAAAATACTGTCCTTTCCTAACTATTGATGCTGCACCAGCTCAAGCAGCACTCCATTTACCGATGAGGGATGCACAAAAGCAACCAGACAACCGCCCGCACCCACACGCGGCGTTTCGTCGATGAGCCGTGCTCCTTTTTTCTTCAATTCGGCGAGCGTGGTGTGGATGTCCGCAACCTCGATTGCAATATGGTGCATTCCGGGCCCACGTTTAGCGAGAAACTTTCCCACCGCCGTGTCAGGGGCGAGTGGCTCGAGCAGTTCGACGTGAGTGTCACCCACGGCAAGCAGGCACACCTTTACACCCTGTTCGGTGACTTCCTCGGTCGAGTCTACTTTCAACCCGAGCACATCGCGCCACATTGCCAAACCCTCTTCGATGCTGTTCGTGGCTATTCCGATGTGATCAACTTTTCGCAGCCTGAATAATCTCCTCAACCGCAGAATACGGGTCTCTTTGGCGCGTCGCAACCTCGTCGGCCAGCTTGTTAAGCATAGCAACCGAGGCATCAGTTCCCAAAATGCGCGAGAGCAGACTTTCTCTCAATAACTCAACAATTCGCCAGCGCGCGATGGCCCGGCGCCGCTCGCTGCTGAGGCGTGGCCCGAGTTGGGCGGTGGAAAACCGCTCGATTGCCTGCGCCAGCTCAGACACGCCATGATTTTCCACTGCGACTGTTTTGACGATCGGTGGATCCCAGCCATCATCGCGAGAAGCCAGCGACAGGAGCGATTCGAGTTCCTTTTCCGTGGCGTAAACACCTTCTTTATCGGCTTTGTTGATAACGAAGATGTCGCCAATCTCCATGATTCCGGCCTTGATCGCCTGAATATCGTCGCCCATGCCAGGGACTAACACGACCACCGAAACATCAGCGGCTTTGACGACTTCGACTTCGTCCTGACCAACGCCGACTGTCTCGACAATGATCTTCGCGTAACCGGCAGCGTCGAGAATCGCGACTGCGTCGACTGTCGCGCGCGCGAGGCCACCTAGATTGCCCCGCGTGGCCATCGACCGGATGAAAACACCCTCATCCAATCCGAGTGCCTGCATTCGTATGCGATCGCCGAGTATGGCGCCACCGGAAAACGGGCTTGACGGATCGACTGCGACGATACCGACGCGCTCGCCGTTCTTCCGATAAAACATCGCGAGCTTGTCGACGAGTGACGACTTGCCGGCACCCGGCGCACCCGTGATTCCGATCACGAGGGCGCCGCGCGAACGTTGATAAATCTCCTTCATCAACTCGGCAGCGCCATCCGAACCATCTTCAATCTTCGAGATGGCACGCGCCACCGCCGCCGCCTCACCTCGACTCACGCGCTCGCTAAGATTCGCCACCATATGGTTAAGTACAAAAAGCACAAAAGACTCAAAACGAGAGCTGATGAGAACCAAAAGTGCCTCTCAGAAAACGTGCTTTCAGAAAAAGTGCTTCTCAGAATACGTGCTTTCAGAAATGCTTTTCAGAAAAGCTTTTTTGCGCGTTTTGTGGGCCTCGTTTGTGCCTTTTGTGATCAAGATCTTTTGTGGCTAAAGTGATCGCAGGATCTCGCGCGCGATGATGATCCGCTGGATCTCCGAAGTTCCTTCTCCGATCGTGCAGAGCTTCGAGTCGCGCCAGTATTTCTCGGGCGGATAGTCTTTCGTGTAACCATACCCGCCGTGTACCTGGATCGCTTCCTCGCAAACTTTCACACTCACTTCGGACGCATACAGCTTCGCCATCGACGACTCTTTCGTCGTCTTCTTGCCTTCATCCTTCATCCACGCTGCGCGATACATCAGCAAGCGCGCCGCGTCGATCTGCGTCGCCATGTCCGCAAGCTTGAACTGGATCCCCTGAAACTCCGCGATCGGTTTTCCAAACTGCTGCCGCTCTTTCGCATAACGCACCGCCGACTCGTATGCGCCCTGCGCGATACCGACTGCCAACGCCGCGATCGAGATGCGACCACCGTCGAGTATCTGCATCGAATTCACAAACCCCTGGCCTTCTTCACCAAGCATCTGATCCTGCGGCACAAAGCAGTCTTCAAACACGACGCTCGCAGTTTCTGACGCACGCAGCCCCAGCTTGTTCTCTTTCTTTGACGGCGAGAAACCCTTCTGGCCTTTCTCGAAAATGAACGCCGAGATACCTTTGCTTCTCTGCGCCTTCTCAGTCACCGCCATCGCGACGCAAGTGTCAGCGTGAATCGCGTGCGTGATGAAGTTCTTCGATCCGTTGACGATCCATCCACCATCGGTTCGCACGGCAGTCGACTTCGTTCCCGACGCATCGGAGCCGGCGCTGGGTTCAGTAAGTCCCCACGCTCCGAGATGCTCGCCACTCGCTAACGGCGCGAGATACTTTTTCTTCTGCTCGTCAGTGCCGTACTTGTAAATGTGATTCGAGCAAAGCGAATTGTGCGCGGCTACGGAGATACCAACCGAACCATCGACGCGCGAGAGCTCTTCGATGATCGTGGCGTACTCGACATAGCCCATCCCCGCGCCGCCATACTCTTCCGGAAAAAGCACACCCATCAAACCGAGCTCAGCGAGTTTCGGTTTGAGCTCGATGGGAAAATGCTGCGATTCATCCCACTCCATGACATGAGGCGCGATCTCCGATTCAGCGAACTCGCGCACGCTCATCTTGATCTGTTGTTGCTCTTCAGTTAACTCAAAATGCATAGTGCTTTGTGTTTTAACATAAACTGTGTTTATCCGTGTAATCCGTGGCTGGCCTTTTTCTTCTTCATTATTCTCCCGACTTCTCCCGGCAATAAGAAGCGCCAGTGCCCCGGCTTGAGATGCTCGTCTTTGATAAAACCGATGCGCGTGCGTCGCAGCTTCAACACTGAATGCCCGATCAACTCAAACATTCTTCGCACTTGCTGGTTCCGGCCCTGGTGCAGCAACACTTCGTACCATGCGTTGGTTTGAGTCTCGTGCAGCTTCGTGATCTTCGCGGGCGCCGTGCGTGTGCCGTCTTCGAGCGTGATTCCGCGCCGCAATCGTTCGATGCCGCTTTCAGTTGGCACACCCTTAACTTTGACTTCGTAAACTTTCTGGACCCGGTTACGCGCCGCAGTCACGTAGTTCGTGAAATCACCGTCGTTTGTAAGAAGTAGCAGCCCTTCGGTGTTGAAGTCGAGACGTCCTACCGGATGGACCTTACCGAGCGCCGGCGGTAATAGTTCGGTGACCAGCGGCCGTCCTTCGGGATCAGAAACACTCGAGAGATAACCTTTCGGCTTGTTGAGAAGTACGTAGACTTTTTCGCGAGACTTTAGCTGAGGATTGATGAGCTTACCGTTGACCTTGATGTGATCCTTTTCGGGATCGGCCTTCGAACCAAGCTCTTTGATTACTTCGCCGTTAACCGTAACACGACCCGCAGCAATCAGCTCTTCCGCATGCCTGCGTGAAGCGACTCCAGCCGCGGCGATCAGTTTTTGCAGTCGCTGCTCCATAAACAGAATTTCTCACGCAGCGGCGCAACGGCGCAACGAGAACTCCCCTTTTTTCGGCTGCGCCGTTGCGCCGCTGCGTGAGAAACTCACTTTAGGATCCACCGCTCAGATCGTGGAAATCTTCAACACTCGGTAACTCCGACAGATCCTTCAACCCAAACTGCATCAGAAACTCTTTCGACGTTCCGTACATCATCGGTCGCCCGACAGTTTCCTTGCGTCCCTTAGCAACGATTAGTTTTTTATCCAGCAACGTTTTGATCGCTGACGGCGACTGCACGCCACGTATCTCGAGGATCTCCGGAACAGTCACGGGTTGTCGATATGCGATTACAGCAAGCGTCTCGAGTGAGGCGATGCTGAGTTTCGCACTCGGCCGCGTCTTCAGAAACGCGCGCACGTGTTCGTGATATTCGGGCCGCGTCGCAAGCTGCCAACCACCCGCGACTTCACGCAACTGCAGACCACTGTGGCGCGCATTGAACTCCTCGGCGAGTACCGCGATCGCTTCGCCGATCACCTGTTTATCTTCCTTGAGCACCTCAGCGATCGTCTTCACGCTCAGCGGCTCATCCGAAACAAAGATCAGCGCCTCGATCACAGCCGCGCGCTCAGACTGGCTCTGCGGCGCCGACAACGGCGTATCATCGTCGGCCTCTTCTTCGGCAGCGCCCGACGTTTGCTCAGCCTCGGCCACCATCGCCGCAAGCTCACGACTCGCCTCTTCATTCAACGCCGCTTCATCAAGTGGCTCCTGGTTTACTGTTTCTTCGTTGCTCATCTATTAAGCTGCACGCGCGATGATGTCGCCAAAAGTCTCGCGCTGAAATAGTTTGACCTCAGTCGTTCTCACCAACTCCAACACTGACAAAAACGCCAACACCAGCTCGCGTCGCGATCGCGCGCGCTCGAAAAACACACGCAGGTTGAGCTCGCCCGACGACATCACCATGTTGCGCAAGCGCTCGAGCATCTCAGCCATCGAGACCTCTTCGCGCTCGATCTCGAGTAGCTTCTCCTCCTTGTGTCGCGCGAGAATGTCCTGAAAAACTTTCAGCAAATCAAACAGCCCAACCGCAACTTCAGGATTGTTCTTGTCAGTCTCAAGCTCCGCACGTTTGAACACAGCCTGCTCGACAGTCGCACGCGACCAGAGCATCTGCGCGGCGGCTTTGTACTTCTGATACTCGAGCAACTGGTTCACCAGCTCAGCCCGCGGATCCTCTTCTTCCTCCGGCGGCGCAGTGGAATCGCGCGGCAAAAGCATCTTCGTCTTCAGCTCGATCAGCGTCGCCGCCATCACCAGAAAATCACCCGCGACAGCGATGTCCATCTCCTGCATGACGCGCAGATAACGAAGATACTCGTCAGTAATGCGTGCCACCGGAATGTCGTAGATATTGACGTGCTCCTGACGAATGAGGTGAAGCAGCAGATCGAGTGGTCCTTCAAACTCGCCGAGCAGGATTTTTAGATCATCAGTGGTGTCGTCAGAGACGATTTGCGGCACCGCGCCCGCCACGTTCAATGGGCCACGTTCCTCGGAAATTTCGGGGCTGTCTTCGTTCATCGTTACACGGATAATCCGGTCCGCTCGAATGCCTGTTGCAGAGTCACGCTCGCAATCTGCTGCGCCTTTTCGCGTCCCTGGTCCAGGATCGCATCGAGTTGCTCGTCGCTGATCTGCCTGACACGTTGCTGGATCGGCCGCAGAAACTCGATCGTCGCTTCCGCCAGATCGCCTTTTAGCTGCGCATATCCTTTACCCGCGAAATGATCTTCTACAGTCTGCGCCGGCTTGCCGGTGATCAGGTGATAAATCTCGAGCAGGTTATTGATCGCTGGCCGCGAAGGATCAAACCGGATCTCAGTTCCCGAGTCAGTCACAGCGCGCTTGAATTTCTTCTGGACCGTGTCAACATCGTCCATCAACAAAACACAACCATTCGGATCGTCGTCTGACTTCGACATCTTCTTCGACGGATCAGATAACGACATGATGCGCGCGCCGACTTTCGGAATATAAGCATCCGGCACTTTGAACGTGTCGCCGTAATCGCGATTGAATCTGATCGCGACATCACGCGTCAGCTCGAGATGTTGTCGCTGATCGTCACCGACCGGAACGAGATCTGTCTGGTAGAGCAATATGTCGGAAGCCATCAACACCGGGTAGTCAAACAAACCGACAGAGATGTTTTCCTGCTGCTTGCGCGCCTTGTCTTTGTACTGCGTCATGCGCTCGAGCTCTGACATGCGCGCAACGCAGTTCAACACCCACGTCAGCTCAGCGTGCTCTTTAACATGCGACTGAACAAAGACTGTCGACACTTGCGGATCGATTCCGACCGCCAGATAGATCCGCGCGAGGTCTCTTGTTTTCTCGGCGAGCTGCGAAGGGTTCTGCGGCAGAGTGATCGCGTGCAGGTTCACGATACAAAAGAAGCTTTCGTACTCGTGTTGCAACGCAACCCAATTGCGCAACGCGCCCAGATAGTTCCCGAGATGGACGTTGCCTGTTGGTTGCGCGCCACTAAAGATTCGTTTCGGCATGAGTTAAGACTATGAGCGCGGTTGGCTCAGCGTACCCCAAGAAGGAGAAGATAGTGAACGAAATTTATGATCGGCCTAATGATTGCCGTAAAGACTCCCATGTAGATCAAAAGTATCAAAAGCCAGTAGCCGTACTGTTCGAGGAACTCCAGCGCCGGCTGCATGCTGGCCGGTAAAAACGTTTCGAGCACTTTGCTTCCATCAAGCGGCGGAAACGGCAACAGGTTGAAGACTGCCAGCGAGATGTTCATGATCAGCAAATTGTCGAGAAACAGTATCACTGGCTCCTGTGTTGAATCCGACATCGCCATGATCAGTCCGCTCATCAGCAGAAACTTGAAAATGACAAATGCGATGACGGCGATCAGGAGGTTCGCCAAAATCCCCGCGATGGAAACCATGACGTTCGCAAGATCTTTATTACGCCAGCGCAGCGGATTCACGGGCGTGGGTTTGCCCCAGCCAATGAGCGGGAATCGCCCGCCACCCATCGCACCAAAAATGAACCCGGCAATTGGAATCAGAAGCGTGCCGATGGGATCGGTGTGAGCGACAGGATTGAGCGTGATTCTGCCCAGCAATCGTGCCGTGTCGTCGCCAAACTTGTAAGACATCCAGGCGTGCGCCGCTTCGTGTGCCGAGATTGCGAGCAGCAGCACCACCATGTAGATCACGAGTTGTGGAATAAGTTGTTCGGGACTCATTCAGGTTAATTTAGCCGCGGATGAACGCGAATTAACGCAGATCAGCGTTCATCCGCGTTAATCTCTAGCTTAAAATGAAGGTTCAACTTAGCATCCCCGTCAAACTATCGCAACAACGTTCCCTTGATCTGCGTTGGCAAACTGTAAACCGAGTCGATCGATACGACTGCCATCTCTCCCGCGGCACTAAAGGCGAGGCCGATGAGATTCACGCCGGCCACGACCAGTTTCGCGTCAACTCCGTCAGGTGCGATGCGAACGATGCCGCGCCGCCCGCGTAACGCCGCCGCAACGTACAAGTTGCCGTCGCGATCGAATGCGAGACCCTGAGGGCGCCCCAGACCTTTATAGAACTGGTCGATATCGCCATCAGGATTGATCCGCCAGATCGAATCGAAGCTCGTGACCGTTGGTCCAGCTACGTACAGCAAGTCGTCAGGACCAAACGCGAGGTGAAATGCTGAAACTGACGGCTCGAGGTGCGTCCACGCTCGCTCTTCACCGATACCATTAACTTTGAAGATCGTTCCCGTGCGATCGCCGATATGCATCAAGCCGTCACTATTGAACGCGATGCCAGTCGCCACTCCGAGATTGCGCGAAAACGAAACTGCTTCTTTAAACGGCGTGATCTTGTAAACAGTTCCTTCAAGCCTGCTGGTCACAAACATCTGACCGTCAGGACCAAACGCGATGCCGGTCGGATTTGCGATATCGCCCGAATACTCTGAAACATCGCCACTGATGTCGATGCGAAACAACGTCACCGGCAACTCTTCACCACGCGAACCCGAACGCGTGACGAATAGCGCGCCATCGTCAGGATCAAACGCAGGATTCGAGACTGGATGAAGATCGCCCGCGAGTTTTCTCGCTACCGTGATGTACCCCGCCTCGCTCGCCTCGTCACCACTCCACAACGTGACCGGCAATCGTCCACCCTTCGTCTCAGGCACGATCGCCAACACGCGCCTCGGCCCAAGCGCAACAATCTGCGCCGGCGCATCACCAATGAGCACGGCGCACTTCGACGGCTCGCGTGTGTCAAAGCCCGCGCAATCAATCACAATCTCGCCGCCCGCAATCGCATACGGCGGATCCACAGCCACAATTTTCCCTGCGCTACCCATAAAAGTTGTTCATCATAGCATTCATCCACAGATTACACAGATTTCCCTAAACAATCTGCGTCATCTGTGGATGGCTTGGTATGTTATAATTCGCCCCCGCATAGGAAGGAAAAGGCTATTACAACCGTTCTAGGCAACACTCTAGGGCTGAAACCAAATCAACTGCGGCGCATCGAAAAGCTGTACACTCGGCGCATACCTCCCGATCAAATCGTCACACCTGAGTTTGCACGCCAACTGGGCGAATTGTCCCACGAAACACGACGGCAAATCGGCGCCCTCATCGACCGCCGGGGTCACATTCAATACGTGATGGTGGGCGACAACCGTCGCATCGAGCTACCTGACTTCAAACGCGTTCGCGTCGCTTCGGGAAGATTTCGCGGCCTGCGTTGCGTACACACGCACCTGCGCGGCGAGCCGCTTACGCAGGACGACTTAACCGACCTTGCGCTCCTGCGTCTGGATCTTATGGCGGCGATCGATGTCGACGCCGAGTCAGGACTGCCCGGCCTCGTCCGTGCCGCACACTTATTACCTTTGCACTCGGGCGATCTCGACAACGCCACGACACCGGAGCTCTACGCATTTCTGGAACCGAAGATTCCGTCGCAACTCGATCACGACTTTCGTGAACTGATCAACTCGCTCGAAGAAGAGATGGCGCGGAACCGTCGTACTGCGCGTCGCGCGGAAGTACGTGACCGTACAATTCTGGTCGGCGTCGCGACCGGTTCACTGGCTGACGCTGAAGAGTCGATGGCCGAACTCGCCGAACTCGCAACGTCTGCAGGTGTCATGGTCCAGGATCGGATCATTCAACGCCGGCAGGCGATCGATCCGCGCACCGTGCTCGGTCGTGGCAAACTCGACGAGCTGATCATTCGCGCGCTACAGCTTGGTGCTGACATGCTCGTGTTCGACAGTGAGTTGTCACCGGCGCAAGTGCGATCGTTATCGGAAGCAACGGATCTAAAGGTGATCGATCGATCGCAGTTGATACTCGACATCTTCGCGCAACGCGCACAATCAAAAGAAGGAAAGATCCAGGTCGAGCTCGCGCAGTTGAAATACCTGTTGCCGCGTTTGATCGCAGGTCAGGATTCGGCGTTCTCGCGTTTGGCGGGAGGCATCGGCGGCAGAGGTCCCGGTGAAACAAAGCTCGAAACCGATCGTCGTCGCGTGCGCGATCGCATCAATCGTCTCGAGCGTGAGATTGAAGCACTACAACAGCGGCGCCAGGAGCGTCGCAAGGGTCGCACGAGAAACGGGCTGCCGGTCATCTCGATCGTCGGTTACACCAACGCCGGAAAATCCACGCTGCTAAACGCACTAACGAAAAGCGACGTACACGCCGAGCAGCGCATGTTTGCCACGCTCGATCCGACGTCACGCAGACTGCGTTTGCCGCGCGAGCAGGAAGTGATCATCAACGACACGGTCGGATTTATTCGCGCACTGCCACCGGATCTATTGTCGGCCTTCCGCGCGACACTCGAAGAGATTAGCGATAGCACCTTGTTGATTCACGCGGTGGACATTTCGAATCCGCGCTGGGTACAGCAGGTTCAGTCGGTAAAGCGAATCCTCGCGGATCTGAAACTGGCAGAGATTCCGTCGATACTGGCACTCAACAAGGCTGACCTTGTCGACGCAGAGACTGTGGAAGCGGCAGTGCGACAGGCACGACAGCTCGATAGCGGCGAAACCGTAGTCATCTCCGCAATCAAGCCATCGACGCTCGATGCATTACTGGAAAAGGCGGGCGCCGTGCTGGCCCGCAATCTGGCCGCAGCGTAAGAAGTTGCCGCAAAAAGGCACAAAAAGCACAAATGAGATACAAAGCAGAACAGATCCGAATTCAGAAATTACCTTTTGTGCTTTTTGTACCTCTTTGTGGCTAAGTCTTTCTTAATATGGGGCTTCGTCCACGATTCAAAACTCCCTTCAGTCAGGCGCGCGATAAGCTGATCGCTTATGTAATGCGGCCGCTGATGGTGTTCAAGCCGCGCACGCGCTTTCTGATCGCCTGCAGCGCCCTCGTTCTCCTTACCACTCTTCTACTCCTCACCAATCGCGGCTCCAGTTTCAATGAAAACTACAAACTCGGCGAAGTGCTCGGTCGCTCGATCGTGGCCCCAACCGATCTGACTGCGGTGGACCAGGCCGAAACTGAACGACGTAAGAACATCGCGAGAGAAACTTCTCGACCCGTCTTCAATTTCGACTCGAGCCGCGGCGAAACGTCAGTACAAAGCTTTCGCGCAGACTGGGACGATCTCAAGGTTCAATCAGACGAGGGCCAAAGCAAGTCGCTCGCGTGGAGCGGAGAAGGTGGTCCTGCAGTCGCGCAAGCGATCGCCGCGCACAACTTCAACGAAACAGATCTCGAACGCATCGCCTCGATCCTGCGCGACAGCAGTGCCGGATACATTTACGACGACGCTGAAGCCGACCGTTTGCAACGCGAAATCGTGCTGATTGACGTTCGCAATTCAAGCTCGCCCGTGATCGTGCCGGCGCCACGAACGGGAATGAAAGCGCTCTCGACCGCGCGCCGTACCCTCGAACAGCGAATCGTCAACTTACCCGGGTGGTCGGCCGCGCAAAAAAATGCGCTCAATGCTGCTTTGGCGCCGCTGATTCGTCCGAACGTTGTCCTTGATCCATCCGCTACTGCAACTGCCCGTGAAACTGAGGCCAGCAGCGTCGAGCCGGTCGTGATCTCTTTGAAACGCAATCAGGTGGTCGCGCGCGAAGGCGACACTGTGACGCCCGGTATTCTCGCGCAGATCAAAGCCATCAAGAGCTCGGGCAATTCAGGCCGGCCCTGGAACAACCTCATCGGATTGTTGCTCGTGGTGATTGCGGTCTACTGGGTCGCGTGGAAGTTTGCAGAACACAGAAGCGGCAGCAGCTTGATGTTGAGTAAACACAAGGCATTTGCCCTCGTCGGTTCGGCAATTCTGGTGCAGACCGCGCTCATGAAAGTGGGCTTCGCTTTCGGCGACAGTATGGCGGCACGGATGCAGCCCCCGTTCAACGATCCAGTCATCTGGAACTTCGCCATACCTTACGCCGCCGCAGCGCTGCTCGTCGCGATGCTGGTCGATACGCAACTCGCTTTTCTTACCGGAATCATCACCGCTCTTTTTGCGGGAATGCTGGCGCCGACCGGAATGCAGAAAGCACTCTTCGCGATGGTTTCGTGTTCGTCAGCTATTTACGGCATCGGTCGTTATCGCGAGCGACAGTCAGTAACGCTCGCCGGACTGCTCGTCGGCGGTGTGAACGCGGTGATGGCTATCGCACTCATCGCGTATTCCGAACAGCCACTCACCCTTCGCACGATCCTGATGGCCGCGGCCGCGGGTTTCACGGGCGGACTGCTGACCGCCGTGTTCACGGCTGGCGGCTTGCCGATAAACGAATCGCTCTTCGGAATACTGACTGACGTCAAACTGCTGGAGCTTTCAAACGCCGATCTGCCGGTACTCGGCCAGCTCGCGATGCGCGCACCGGGCACGAACCAACACTCGCATGCAGTCGGGCAGCTTGCGGAAGATGCGTGTCGTGCTGTCGGTGCTAATCCACTGCTCGCGCGAATCGGCGCCCTTTATCACGATATCGGCAAACTCGCCGCGCCCGAGTACTTTGTCGAGAACCAGCAGGGCGACAACCCACACGATCGACTGCGTCCGTACCAGAGTGCAAAGATCATCACGAGCCACGTGACGTACGGTTCGCGACTCGCGAAAGAAATCGGTCTGCCGAAAAGTATTGCCGACTTCATTCCGCAACACCACGGCACGCGCACGCTGCACTACTTCCTGCGTAAAGCACAGGCGCAAGCGAAACCCGGCGAGAATGTTGACGAAGGTGACTTTCGTTATCCTGGCCCAAAACCGCAGTTCAAGGAAGCCGCGATCATGATGCTGGCCGATTCGTGCGAAGCAGCAGCAAGATCTTTGGCGCGGCCTGATCCGGAGAACATTCGCGCGATCGTGTTGAAGATCTTCGATTCGATCATCAGCGATGGGCAGCTCGACGAGTGTGACATCACATTGCAGGAGTTGACGACGATACGCGAGGCGATGATCAGCGCGTTGACGGCCATCTATCACGCGCGGATCGACTATCCCGGGTATAACCCACCGGCGATGACTGGACCACTACCACCGCTACCGGCCGGCAACCTCGACAGCGAAGAGCGCGGCATAACCTACAGCAAACCCTCCGAAGTTCCCATCAGCCGCGGCGGCGAAGTAGAAGACGAAGCCGTGCCACGAAGAGTCAGCAAACGTTAGCAACAAAAAGGCACAAAAACGCAAAAGAGAATTTCTGTGAAAATCCTGGCTTTGATCCGCGTAATCCGCGTTAAAACTTTCCTCGGAGTTTCGAGTAGACGGTGGGAAGGTCTTCAGGGAGCACACGTGTGTCCCCAACAGTCGTCATGAAATTCGTATCACCAGCCCAGCGCGGGAGCAGATGAATGTGCAGATGGTCGGCGATGCCGGCGCCCGCAGCCAAACCGAGATTCATTCCCATGTTGAACCCCGCCGGTTTGTAAACCTCGCGCAAGGCAGCCAGCGCACGCTTCGTCTGGTCCATCATCTCGTCCGTGATCTCTTTCGCGGTGGAGTCAAACTCGCTCGTGTGAAGGTACGGAACGATCATCAGGTGTCCGCTGATGTACGGGTAGAGATTCAGCAACACAAAACAGTGCTGCGCGCGATAAAGCACAAAGTTTTCTTCGTCGTGTTCGGGATCGCTTGCGATGGCGCAGAAGACACAACCATCTTTTTGCGCATCAACACCTGATGCGATGTACCTGGCGCGCCAGGGACTCCACAATCTCTCCAATTCAGGCACCTCAATTTGCCGGAGCTTAAAGGATGGGCGGGCGATGAGTGTCGTCACTGATCGGGCGTGCAGAGTTTGCCGCCGATGCATGTGAGCCGTTATCGTCGTTGATGAGTTCTTTCAGTTCTTTGCCGGGTTTGAAATACGGAACTCGCTTGGCCGGGATGCTCACGGGATCGCCTGTTTTGGGATTTCTACCGCGCCGCGCCCCACGCTCTCGCACGCGAAAACTCCCGAAGCCGCGCAACTCAATCTTCTCGCCCTGATTCAGGGTTTCAATGATGCTTTCAAATACGATCTCTACTAAACGCTCGGCGTCTTTCTTCGTAAGCTCAGCCGCTCGAGCTACGTCTTCGACGAGTTCCGCTTTAGTCATGCATTACCTCGAGTGTTTGAAATATAACGTCTTGATAATGGCGAGGTTATGTGATCCGTACACTACCAGAAAAGCGACAGGTGGGGCAAGAGTTTAGCCACGCACTACTCGGATGACACAGATCAGAAGAAACCGTGTTATCCGTGTAATCCGTGGCTAAAAATGTATTATTCGTTGTTGTCGGGCTTGCTCAAACCAAAGTCGGCCAGCTCGCCGAGCGAGGCCATGCCGCCGCCAGCTTCTGACGAGTAGATCTTCGTGTCGATGATTGGCTCGTCCTTGCCGACTGCGCGCGCTGACAGACCGATCTTCTTGGTCTCCGGATCGATACGCAGGATCTTGAAATCCATCTCCTGGCCGAGCTGCACCACGTCTTCCGGCTTCGCCACACGCTCTTCCGAAAGCTCCGAGATATGACAGAGACCTTCGAGATTGTCGTCCAGCTCAATGAACGCGCCGAAGTTGGCAAAGCGCGCCACCTTCCCGTGAACCACGTCACCGGGTTTGTGCTCGTTGGTGAACTTCTCCCAGGCGTTCGGTTCGAGGTCTTTAATCGAAAGCGACAGGCGACGATTCTCGGTGTCGATGCTCGTGATCACGGCATCGATCTCCTGTCCTTTCTTCAACACTTCGCTCGGATGCTTGATACGCCGCGACCAAGAAATGTCTGACACGTGAACGAGACCATCAACACCATCTTCGATCTCAATGAACGCACCGAAGTCCGTCAAATTTCTGACTCGTCCATGAACGCGCGTACCAACCTGGTAACGCTCGTGCAGCGTCTGCCACGGATTCTCCTGCACCTGCTTCATGCCGAGACTGATGCGACGCGCTCTCGGATCGACACTCAGCACTTCAACCTCGACCATGTCGCCCGGATTAACAACCTTGCTCGGGTGCTTCACGCGCTTGGACCAGCTCATCTCTGAAACGTGGACCAGGCCCTCAACGCCCGGTTCGAGCTCGACGAACGCGCCGTAGTCAGCAACGCTCGCAACGCGTCCACTCACACGCGTACCGACCGGAAAACGCTCTTCAACACTGGACCACGGATCGGGCAGCAGTTGCTTGTAACCCAGCGACACACGCTCGCGATCGCGATCGAATTTCAGGACTTTCACCTGGATCGTGTCGCCAACCTTGAACAGCTCATTTGGGTTCTGTAGCCGTCCCCACGACATGTCTGTCACGTGCAACAGGCCATCGACGCCGCCGAGATCGACGAATGCGCCGTAGTCAGTAAGGTTCTTGATCTGCCCCTCGACCACGATGTCTTCTTCGATCTGCTGCAGCGTTTGATCTTTTCTGCCGGTGTTCTCCTGCTCAATGACGGCTTTGCGCGACAAGACCACATTGGACCGCTTGCGGTTCAGCTTGATCACTTTGGCTTCAATGATCTGGTTGCGCAAGCTGTCGAGATTGCGCACCGGACGAACATCAACCTGCGAACCAGGCAGGAACGCCGCGATACCATCGATGTCAACTCGAAGGCCGCCCTTGATGCGATCGATCACGCGACCCTTTACGCTCGAGCCGTCGCGATAAGCCTTTTCGAGATCGTCCCAGGCTTTCATGCGCACAGCGTCGGCGCGAGAAAGGACCGGAAGCCCGTCGGCTGTTTCCATGCTCTTGACGAGCACTTCAACTTCGTCGCCGGCTTTGACTGTAAGCTGGCCGTTCTCGGTGAACTCGGCCGGGTTAACAATGCCTTCCGACTTGTATCCAAAGTCGATGACCACTCCGCGTTCGCTCAAGCCAACGACGGTGCCGCGAACGACTTCGCCTTCTTCGAGCGTAGCCTGTTCCTGCTCGAACTGATCGAGGAGTTGACCAAAGTCGACGTCGCCGCCTGCGCGTGCCTCGTCTGTTTCGTCTGTTTCGGGGGTGTGGGTTGTTACTGGTGCGGGTTGAGAAGCCATAGCGTTTTGTTGCGGCGTAGTCGCCTCCGACTCGCCGGATGTTGAATTGTTTACCTCGCTGTTGTTCAGCTTGGGTTGTTCACTAGACATTGACACTCCTGTAGGCCCGGTACCTTTCAGCGCGTGGCAGATCTTATCGCGCCTCGCTGGCTGGAAACAATCAGCGCAGGACTTCGCTGACTGCGTGACAGCGTGCAGCGGCCTTTAGCTTGATTGACCTTGGCGTTGTCGGGAGTTGAAGGCTGGCGAGGAAGCGAGCCGTTTGGATTTGAAATGTTAATTTGTTTCGATTACCGCCCTGCCGTAGTTACCCCGCTTGGTCCGACAAACACCCGCCGCCTTTTTACCGGGTAGGGCGGCAATGTACACGCCTGTATAAGCGCATGTCAAGGAAAGCGGAGCAAAGTTAGATCTTCTTTAAATATAGGTCCTACATGTCCCGTAGGACCTGTCCCAGATCACTGAGCGGCCGATACCGCGTCCCCGGTTCGCGGCACGACGTAAACGCCGGCCGAGTGCGAACCTACAAACAACACGTTCTGATCGTGGCCATCAAACGCGAGCGCCCAGATCCGCTGGCTCGGTAAACGTCGGCCTTTGGGATCGATTCGCGCCCACGTCATTCCGGCATTCGTAGTGCGATAAACACCGCCACCAACCTCGCTCACCTGATAGGCATTGCCAACAAACACCTCATCGCCATTGCGGGGATTGACCAGAATGCTGGTGAAGTCGCCGTATGGCAGGTTTCCGCCACGAATCTTGAACGACTTCCCGCCATCATGGGAGACGAACAGTGCCTGTTTCGTTCCTACGTAAATGTAATCAGGCCGCTGTGGGTCCTGAGCGATCGTGTTGATGGGCACATCGCGCGGTACACCGTCGAGTTGCTGCCACGTCTTTCCAGCATCGCGCGACATCAAAACGCCCACAGCCGGTGTTCCAACAATGATCGTGTCCGGCTCTTGCGTTGTAGTGGAAATGCAGGCGGTGCGCGGATCGTAGTTGCCGTACGAAAGCTTTTCCCAACCTTTCGAAGGATCAACACTGCGATAAAGACCGCTGTTGGTACCTGCGAGAATCGCGGGCTTCTGCGTTTCGGGATCGACAGTGTGAACCAGAGTATTGACTGCATCGGCAATGATCAGATCCGAGCTTCCGGCAGATGAATCACTGCTCTTGCCGACACCGAGCGCGGCGAGCGTTATTGAATCGAGTTTTCCAGTCACGGGCAGGTGTCGATCGCCCTGAAACTTCTTCAAGGCTGCAGTCGTCTCCGGGCCAGGTTTGCCGTCCGGCTCACCGAGATGATAACCGGCGGCTTTGAGCGCTTCCTGTGCCTGCATGGTCGTTTCGATCAGCGTTGGTCCAGGGCGGCGCTTAGTCGCTGCTACAGCTGGTTTTGTGGTTTTCGATCTCGTGCTTTTCTTAGCAGGCGCTTTCTTCTTCTCGACTGCCCACACTGGCGCCCATGAAGCGCCACGATCCGTCGATTTGTAAATTCCGAGGTTCGTTCCCAGATAGATAATGCTGGCATCACTCGCGTCCTGGAGGATCGCGTAGGTGATGAGACGTGAAGGCATGCTGCGCATCGAAGGACGCCAGCTCTCGCCGTTGTTGTCACTGACAAAGAAGAAGCCGCCACCGGTCGCGGTGTTGATGGTCGAGGCGTAAACGCGATTTGGTGTTTCGCGATCGGCAAGAATCGCATTTGCAAAGCGACCACTGAAGCCACCATTGGTCGGAGTGAACGACTTGCCACCATCATTCGAAACCATCACGCCGTAGTTGTTCGTGCCGATGAAAATCATGTCGGGCCGTGATGGATGAACGGCGATCGAGTTGATTTCGAGTTGGCGCGAAGTCGTCACCATCCACGAGTCCGCGTCGCCACCTTTGTCAGACAGCCAGAAACCTTCTGTCGTGCCGGCGAAGACCATTCCCGGAACTGATGGGTGCTGGAGGATGGCGCGCGTGCGGCGCGACTGCGAAGGAATACCCTGCACCTTGCGCCAGCTCTCTCCCGCGTTCTTGCTTTCGTAAATGCCGCTGCAAGCCGAAGCGATGATGTGATTGGGATCGCGTGGATCGATGTCGATCGCGAAGATGTCGGAGTCGTCGATAATGCCGTTCTTGATCGACTTCCAGCTTTTGCCGCCATCCTGAGATTTATAAGGAAGATAGAACGTTCCCGCATAAATCGTGTTCGCCGTGCGCGGATCGATTGCCAGCGACTCGACGTGAATCAGGCCAGGCTCGCTCTGCGTCGGGAGTTGTTTCCAGCTTTGGCCCGCATCGTCGGAGCGAAAGACGCCGGTGAAAGTGCCGGCGATTAACGTGTCCGGATCTGAATCTGATTGGGCGAGCGAATGGATCGCCTCGTTCTTCAGCTCCGTGCTCTCACGCCAGGTTGCGCCCCCGTCAGTCGATTTGAAAAAACCGCCGGGCTGGTTGTGCCGGTGCGCCCCGACGTACAAGACGCGCGAGTTGCGCGGGTCGACGATGATGTTGTCGATGAAGAGTCTCGGCTTGCCGAAGTTATAAAGGAGCTGCCACTGCTTACCGCCGTCCGCCGACGTGTAAATCTGGCCGTCGAGCGTTCCGAAATAGAAACGATCGGGATTCTGGGGATCGACTACGAGGGCGCGAACGTCACCGCCCTGAGGGCCGGTGGTGCGCCAGTCGTTTGAATACAGTGCCGGATCGGACGGATCTCCATCCGCGAAGGCACCGGTTGTAAAAGAGAAGACAGCTAAAAGAGCAATGACGAGGGGGAGAAGCGTCGCAATTCGTTTCATCGTTATTTCATCCAAGGGTCTATTGCATGTGGAGCATACCGCTCACCGTGACCCCCTAGTTTATTACAGAATTCTTGCTTTGTATCCTAAAAGCTCCGGGGCGAGGATAGGATGCGCAGTCAGACCGAAAAAGTAGCCGCAGATTTTCGCGGATAAACGCCGATCAGAAAAAAGTAAATTCGCGTTTATCCGCGAAAATCTGCGGCTAAAAACAATTCGGGCGATGCCGTGAAGCATCGCCCGACTGGTTAAGGATTTGGCTAAGCCAAAACCTGGTGTTTATTCATCTCCCCTGCGCCGGCGCGGAGCTCTTCCTTTCCTGCATTCCGGACAAGGCTCGATGGCGCCAGAGGTGTCAACCGCGGGTGCAGTTGCGCCTTGCGGCACGACCCAGAGTTGAACCGTCAGGTCTGCACGGCATCCACCATCAACGACCGTGATGCGTCCAGCTTCAATTCCGCGCGTATTGACGAGATAGTCCTTGGCGCGGTCGCCACGCTGTTGTGCTTCACCAGCACAGCTACCGTAGACGAGAATCGTACCAGTTGATCCTGGCTCGTTCTGGAGCTGGATTGCGTAGTTGTCGAGTCTGGCCTTCTCATCGTTAAAGCGGATGTTGCCATACTCGTCAAACTTGCGAGCCGGTGTCGGCGGCGGCTTCACGCTGGTCGTGCACGAAGCGCTCGTGCCGGTGCAGCTCGGATCCGCTCCGCCAACGCTGACCGTTGCAGTCACGCTCTGGCCACCCAGACCGTTTGTATCAACGGTGATTGTCGACGTTCCCTGACCACTCGAGATCGTTCCAGCGGAAACTGACCAGTTATAGGTCGCTCCAGCCGGTCCATTCGAGACGCTGGCCGTGAATGTGACTGGTTGATTTGCTTCGACGTCTGTCGGGCAGCTCACTGAAACAGTCGGGCATGGCGGCGGCGGCGGTACGCAGCCGGTGCAGTCTGCAACCGTCACGGTCGTGTTACCGCTGGCGGTGTGCTGATTGCCGTCATTGACTTCGACAGTCGCTGTATAGCTGCCGTTTGCGACGCCACTAAGATCCCAGGTTACCTGGCGACCCTCACCGCTCAAGCGGCCACCGGTTACTGACCAGGTATAGAGCAATTGGTCGTTATCCGGATCTGAAGCATTCGCGACGAGTGTTACTTCGCTGCCAGTCGGTGTGCAGGACGATGAAGATTGTCCCGGCGGGCACGGACGTAGTATCGAAGCCATCGACGGCGTGATGCCAGAGACGATTGGCGCCGTGTTTGGTGGTGGCGGGGTCGTACGCGCGTTGCGACGTCCGGCCCAGAACTGAACGATGAAACCGTTCGGCTCTTCCGAGAAAATGTATCCGATCGGGAAACCCTGCGATGTGACCGGACGCGATGTGCCCGGCACGACCACCAGTCCTCTTCCAATCACGTTTACGTTCGTGACCTGCGAAATCGGAATGGTAGCGTCAACCGGGTTGAAATGGTCCATATCCTGTTGGTTCAGGTGACGGCGATAAGCGAGGCCGATACCGAACCAGCGACGGGGATAAATCTTGATACCGCCAAGCACTTCAACCGGATTGTTATTGAACGCATTCGGCGTATGACCACCGACGTAGGTCGTCGATCTAACTTCAGCGACCGGCTGGAAGTGCTCGTTGATCGGGAAGTCGAACCCGATACCGGCGAGCAGTTCATCCGGACGATCCAACAACACGAAGTCGCCACCGGCGCCCTTCGGATTGCTGTTCAGGATGTAGCCGCCGTTGGCTGACACATTTACGTGCGTGCCAAGACGACCATCGACGACGCCAACTAAACCGAAGTCACCGATATCGCCACCCGGACCAGCGCCGCGCTGCATCTGGTTGAAGCCTGACGAATCGTCAGCTTTATCCAGCCACCAGCGATAGAACGGGATGAGCGCAACGCCCAGCGGATTGTTCGGGCCAGTGAAACGAATCTTGGCGCCGAACACCACGTTGTTGAAGTTGCTTTCGCCGTACAGGCGGTTCACAAACGGCGCATCCGGCAAATAGCTCGGCGCGACGGTGAACGTGAGCGGGATGGTGATCGGCAGGTTCAACGCCGTTGCGGGCAACGTGGTTGTTGCCAGCACGACGCCCGGCAGGATGCCGCCTACCGGAGAACCAACGCCCGGGAAATTGTCAGCCGGTCCAAAGTTGCCGCTGTTCGGCTGCGTAACCGGAGGTCCAAGCTGCGCGTTGAAGCCCGGGAAGCCAAACTGCTGCTGTCCCGGCGCGAGGCCGAACGTTCCGGCTGATCCGCCAGTGAACGGGAACTGTACGAATGGCTGATTATTGAGTGGGCGAAACACCGCAGTGTTTGCGATCGTTCCCACGTTTGGTCCAGACGGCGCCAGCACGATTGCTGGTCCACTGCACAACGCTGCGCCACAGAAGAGTTGCGAGTTCGGCAGATAGAAGCTGGAAAGATTTTGCGGATTATTGACCTTGATCCCGCGATAGCCGTTTGTCTTGAAGAAGACTTCGATGTGGTCGTTGATACCTACGTTGAAGCTCAACGGCACATCCACGATATCAACGTTGCCGGGGTCACGGTCGTAGTTGCTGTAAGCAATACTGAACGTGAACTCACCACGACGCAAAGTTGAACCGTCGTAAATAGTGAAAAGACCGGTTGGACCACCCTCTGGGCCACCGGTACCTACTGATGGAGACTGATTACGCGGGTCATCAGGCGACCGCAAAGTCTGTGCTGATACTGCGGCACACAGCACCAACGAAACGAGCGCAGCTATAAGCGCCCTATGTGCGAGTCTCATCGCATTCCTCCTGCGAAATGAGTAATAAGAATTCGTAAATAGTGCCGCCGTAACGGAACAAGTAACAACGCCCTTCTCCCGAGGTGGCCCCAACTACAGTTGTCAATTCGGTTGAACCGCTTGGACCAGCATGGTCCAGCGGCGACGCTCGGACCGTGGTATTGATCGAGCACTTTCGGCCTTACTGACAGTGCCCAATTTCCACCAATTACTATTCCCGAGTGACTCCTGAACTGAGTTCATTTCAAATAGAAATGAACATCCCCTTGTCAATGATTTCGTCCCTTAAACCATTGCGTAATTATTGAGAAATCTTAACGCTGGTCCGAGGCGTAAACCATGCCAGACCATACTCTACCTTAAATGGGAAATCAAGCCTTTTTCACTACTTAGCGGCTCTACGTTTATGTTTTTTCCGTCACGCATAGATACCTCTCATGCGCGTGTCATAGGCCACACGGTCTATCGCTAACATGTACGCCGCGGTCCTGGTATCGACGTGGTGAGCATCGGCATAACGACACAGATCGTTGAAGCTCGCGACCATCTTGTCCTGTAGCCTTTCGTTCACCACATCCTCACGCCAGAAGTACCCCATTCGATCCTGGACCCATTCGAAGTACGACACTGTCACGCCACCCGCGTTCGCGAGGATGTCAGGCACGACGAAGATCCCTTTTTGGTGAAGAATCTCATCAGCAGCAGCCGTGGTCGGTCCATTGGCCCCCTCAGCGAGCACTTTGCACTTCAAACGGTCCGCGTTCTGAGAAGTGATCTGGTTCTCAGTTGCCGCCGGCACCAGCACGTCGCACTCGAGCTCCAATAGCTCCGAGTTGTTGACGAATTCCACACCTTCGTAGCCTTCGAACGACCGCGTGTTCTTCAAATAAGTCAGCGCCTTGGGAATATCAATCCCGTTAGGATTGTAAATCCCCCCATGTATGTCCGATATCGCTACAACCTTGTAACCGGTCTCGTAGAGAAGTTGGGCGCCGATTCCGCCAACATTTCCCGAGCCTTGCACGACCACACGGGTCTCGACCGGCCTCATCTTGAAACGTTTGATGGCCTCGTTGACGACAATTAGTATGCCGCGGCCAGTCGCTTCGCGCCGGCCCGCGGATCCGCCGAGGTCGATTGGCTTACCGGTCACGACTGCGGTCACAGTGTGGCGTGCATGCATCGAGTAGGTGTCCATAAGCCACGCCATGGTCTGCTCGTTGGTGTTCATGTCCGGAGCGGGCACGTCCTTTTCCGGTCCAATGAAGTCGAGCAGCTCAGCGGCGTAACGGCGAGTCATGCGTTCGAGCTCGCCCATGGACATCTGCTGCGGATCGCAGATGATGCCCCCTTTCGCACCGCCGAAAGGTACATTGACCACGGCGCACTTCCACGTCATCCAAGCGGCCAGGGCGCGCACTTCGTCAATATTGACGTCCGGCGCATAGCGAATACCACCCTTGGCTGGACCACGCGCGAAGTTGTGCTGGACGCGAAAGCCCTCGAAGACCTGAATGCGTCCTGAATCCATTTTCGTGGGGATGTAGACTTTCAGCTCGCGGTTCGGAACTCGCAACACGGCGTAAAGATCCGGATCGAGGTCAAGTAACTGCGCCGCGCGATCGAATCGCGACATCATCGACTCGAACGGGTTCTCTTCTTTTATCTCGCGAATGTCATCTACGTATGTAGAGCTGTACATGCTAACCATTAGAGCGTCTCCATCCTTATTACTTCATTCATCGATCCGCTTCTAAATCCCTCGAGATCGAGTGTGACATATTTAAAGCCAAGCTCGCGAAAGCGTCTCGCCAGCTCATCAATCAAATCTTTCCGCAACACGCGGTCCATCTCCGCCGGGGCGATCTCGATCCGCACAAGCTGATCGTGATGGCGCACCCTGAACTCTCGAAAACCAAACTCTCGCAAAATCTCTTCGCCACGGTCCACTTTGCTCAGCCTTTCGATCGTCACAGTGGTCCCATAAGCAATCCGCGACGACAAACACGGGCTCGCAGGCTTGTCCCACGTCGGCAACGTCGCGCGCCGGCTCAATTCTCGAACTTCACTTTTGGTTAGACCAGCTTCAATCAGCGGACTACGCACTGCATGCTGCGAAGCGGCGCGCCTTCCAGGACGATAATCGCCGAGATCGTCGACAGTCGAGCCATCGACGATGCTCTTGATGCCACGCGTGCGCGCCAACGATTCGAGCTTCGTGTACAACTCGTCTTTGCAGAAGAAACAACGATCGGGATTATTCGCGCGATAGCCGGGATTCTCGAGCTCCTCGGTTTGGATTACTTCATGCTGAAACCCAAACTTCTGAACCACGCTGTCGATTTCCGCGCGTTGAAATTCGGGCAGGCTGGCTGACTGTCCGGTGATGCAGACTGCGCGTGGTCCGAGCTCTGCGTTCGCGACGTAAGCGACATAACTACTATCGACGCCGCCTGAGTAAGCGACGATCACCGAGTCGAGTTCACGAAAGATCTCTCGCAGTCTTTCTTCCTTAGTATGTAAGTTCATGTGGAATTACCGCATGTTAGCTTATGCATCAATTGCTACGCAACCAGCATCCCAACCGTGTTCTTCATCCACAGATTACGCGGATTCAAGGAAACAATCTGTGTAATCTGTGGATAAAGAATCGAATATGCTAACATCGAAACCTCCCCGGATCGTTCGTCAATGTCTAAGAAACTTCTAGTCGTCGCTACCTGCATTGCGTTGCTACCTCTGTGTCTAAACGCGGGTGTGAATGTTTCGGCACAGACGGTTGAAGCGTTTGGCGACGATGCGGCGGATCCGGTGCGACTCTTCGAGCGCGGGCAAGGCGCGCACGCGCGCGGCGAGCTCGAAAAAGCCCTCGCGTATTACGAACAGGCGCTCAAAGTCCGGCCTGAATTTCCCGAAGCGGAGTTTCAGCGCGGCAACGCACTCGCCTCGCTCGGACGCCTCGCCGAAGCAGACGCGGCATTTCGTCGCGCGATCTCTTACAAGAAAAACTGGTCACTTCCTTACTCTGCCCTCGGCGTCGTGTTAATACGACAAAACCGTGACAAAGAAGCCGAACAGTCTTTCAACCAGGCATTAACAGTCGATAACAAAGACAACGTCGCCTTGCGGATGCTCGCCGATCTGCGCCTGCGCGCGGGCGACACGAAGTCAGCACTCGATTTCGCCAAACGCGCGACCGCAAATCCCGACGCGCCCGCTTCAGCGTGGGTCGCACTCGCCCTCGCGGAGAAAGCTAACGGCAACACGGCCGGCGCCAAATCAGCACTCGAACACATACTCGCAAACGAACCCGAGAACGTCGCCGCACTTCTCGAACGTGCAGATCTCTTCACCGACGAGAAAAACTTCGAGCTCGCGATCGCAGATCTGAAAACTGCGGCGAAGTTGAAGCCAACCGACAAAGCAGTCCTCTCGCGTCTCGCTTACGCACTCCAGCAGGCGGGCAAAACAGAAGAGGCACAGGCAGTCGCGAAATCCGCCGGAATCGAAACGCAACCGCCGGCCGGCGCGAATGCTAACGGGGTCGTGGGCACAACCGAAGAGATCGAGGCGGCAAACAACGCCGATCCAGCGGTGGCTCGCAAGGCGCTCGAAAAGCTACTCGAGAAAAACCCGCGCAGCGCGATGTTGCTCGGTCGTCTCGGTGCGTCATACCGTACAGACGATCCCGCGCGTTCGCTCGATTATTATCGACGTGCATCGGAGATTCAGCCTGACGCTCCTGAATACGCGCTCGGCTACGCGGCGGCGCTGGTCCAGGCGCGTCGCTTCCCGGAAGCGGCCGGAATTCTGCGACGGGTCGTCAAGATGAGTCCTGATAATTACCCCGCGCACGCGAACCTCGCGACGGCCTTGTATGAAGCGAAGCGCTACCAGGAGGCGATTCCGGAGTACGAGTGGATCGTGTCAGCAAAACCGGAAATCAGCGTGGTCCATTATTTTATTGCCACGTCACACGATTATCTTGGAGAATACCCGGAAGCGCTCAGTTCGTACGAAAAGTTTTTGTCAGTCGCTGATCCTAAAACGAATCAGCTCGAGATCGATAAGGTCAAACTGCGATTGCCAACGCTGCGGCGACAAATTCAGTTAGGAGAGGGCGCGAAGAAGAAGCCCTGAACGGCCCCGCATGACTCGCGAAACACTGCGCAGGATCATCTTCCCAGCACTGCTCGTGCTGGCATGTGTTCCCGCGGTTTTCGCGCAGGAGGAGCAGCCAAAGCCGTCGCCACAGCCAACGCCGCTGACTGCGCCGCCGCCGTTCAAGATGATCGTCAAAGAAGAGCGCGCGGAGATGGATGCGACGGCCAAAGATGCATCCAAACGCCTCAAGCTCACCATCGACTTCGCTGTAGGACATCTCACTCGCGCCGAACAACACACCGCGCGCGGGGATTTCGAAGCAGCTTCAGCAGAAGTCGGCATGTATCACGCGTTGATCGAAAACGCGTTGGAGTTTCTCAGCACTTTCAAGCGTGACAGCAATAAGACGCGTGACCTTTATAAACGTCTCGAGATGGCGCTGCGTGCAGATGGTCCGCGTTTGACGGCGATGCGCCGGATCACGCCCCTCGAATTTGCAGTCTGGATCAAGCAGGTGGAAGACTTCGCTCGCGACGGGCGAACCGAAGCACTCAATTCGTTCTACGGGCACACAGTGGTGCGCGACCCGCAGAAGGTCGAGAAACCGAGCCCAACTCCAACTCCAAAGAGTTACAAAGAACCATGATCACCCGAACACTCCTGATTTCCTCCTTACTTCTGTGTCTTGTAATCGTTTCTCATGCGGCAACTCTGCAGCGAGATCATCTGACGCCGCAGGAAGTCGACCTCGTTAAGGAAGCGCAGGCCCTCGACAAGCGGATCGACGTCTTTGTCAAAGCCGCGGAGCGTCGCCTGATTGTGATCAATAATTCCGCCGCCGCGAACGCGAAGGTATTAAAGAAAGACTCGGAACGTTGGGGAGAGTTGCCGACCGGATCGCGTGCCGAGCTCGTGGGAGACATTGCGCGCATTTTTGATGAGGCGATCACAAACATCGATGACGTCAGCGGCCGCGACGAGCGAAACCCGCTGATCGCGAAGTCACTGCGCAAGCTCGCCACGGCCGTGAATACGATCATGGGCCAATTGAAACCACTCAGCGCTGAGGCAAAAAGCGACGCCGAAATCGCGAGCTTCGAATTACTGCACGAAGACGCCCAATCAATCCTCGAAGCGGCGAACAAACTCCCACCCGAAGTCGTCGACAAGAAAGCAAAGAAGAATAATTAACCGCAGATGAACGCGGATAAACGCAGATCAGCGTAAATCCGCGTTAATCCGCGGCTTTTAATGTTCTGGTTACTCGCTTGATAGAATCAACGATCCTCTCGAGCGACTCCTTCGCGTTAGCCGAATTTCGATCGTCAATCGCCTGCCTGAAATCAGTAAGCGGCTGTGCGGCATATCCAGTATAAATACCCGGTGCGTAGATCTGGTGCTTGTACCACGCGCGCCCACGCAGTCCTTTCGCATCAATAAACTGCCGCTCAGCTTGAACCAAAGCATCATTGATCTTCGCGAGGTCCGCGCGATCACCTTTCCGAACAGCCTCCTGCCGATCTTTCTCCACGCGCTCTGCTTCTCTTGCGAAGTCGTCAATCGCCGACGTCATCGCTTTATCATCGAGCGACGAGGCGAGATTTCGGATACGCGCAAGCCTCATCGCCTCAGTAAAGAAGTCGCGAATCTGCTGCGCATAGTCGGTGTAATCAAACGCCAGCCCATCAGCGTCCGCGAGCCGCATCGCGAGCGTGCCCCACAACTGCGCCGCCGCCACGTGATAAGTAAAACCGGGATCGCCAAAGTGGTCCATCCAGTAAAACGAGTCGTACGCGGAGTGGTAAACGCCGTAATCGCCGCCGAAGCCCATGTCAGTTGACGCGATGCCGAGATGCTGAAGAAACGGCGTGTAATCCGACCCTGAGCCGAGTGCACCAATGCGCGCTTCACGCATGTCCTGATCGCCTTCCGGACGATTCTCGCGGGATCGATCCTGCCACTGTTGATAGACGCTCTTGCCAGTCTTCGGATCCTTAACGTCGCGCGCCGCGCCACGGATGAGCTTCCACAACGACGGCACCGACGAAGCGCCGAAGTTTGGTCCAGAAACAGCCGCATCAAGATTCAGATACGCAACCGCTTTCTGCCGCAGCTCGTCAGCCATCTCTTCGGCCCACTCAGTCGAGCCGATGAGTCCATACTCCTCCGCGTCCCAACTGCAAAGGATAATCGTGCGTCGCGGCTTCCAACCCTGTTTCAACAACTCGCCGAATCCATGGCCCACTTCGAGCATCGCCGACGAGCCGCTGTTTGGATCGACTGCGCCAAACACCCACGCATCACGATGATTTCCGAGCACGACCCAGCGATCCTTCTCTTCGTTACCATCGATACGCGCGACGACGTTCCAGATCGTCCGCAGCTTGTAGTCCATGTCCGTTTTCAAGCGGAGCTTCGCGTCGTTCGTGCCGCCGACGTGATAAGCGAACGGCAAACCGCCCTGAAAACCGCGCGGACGCAGTGGTCCTTTGAGCTGTGACAGGATCGTTCGTGCAACGTCGTACGCGATCGGCTGGACGGGAATGCGCGTGAGATCGGTCGCTTCTTCGGGTTTCAAACGTGGCGTGCCCGCGATGGCGGGTTTGCCCGGCGTCAATGGATCGCCGGGATAATCAAACAGGAATTGCACCGAGCCGCGCTGGCCCGAGGCAACCGGGCGCCACGGTCCTTTCGGAAACACGTCGCCCTGCATGTACCCGTCGTCTTCCGGATCGGAGTAGATGATGCATCCGATCGCGCCGTTCTGTTCCGCAACCTTCGCCTTCACACCGCGAAATGAGTTGCCGTAGCGCACGATCACGATCTTGCCTTTAACATCGACGCCGGCTTTCTTTAGATCTTCGTAGTCGTTCGGCAAACCGTAATTTGCGTACACGACTGGTCCGGTCACGTCGCCGCTCGCGCTGTAGCCGTTGAAGAGCGGCGAGATCTTCGGATGCGATGACGATGGATCGCCGGGCACGGCTACTTCCTGAGTGCTGAGTCGCTGGCGGCGCGTGGTGATGAGCTCGAGCACGGTCGGAGCGTTTGGGTAGTTGAGCCAGACTTCATACTCTTTCAGATCCGCTGACAGTCCGTAGCTGCGCAGTTGATCGCGAACGTAGACGGCGGTGTTGTAATCTTCTTTAGTGCCGGCGATATGCGGCTCGATAGTAAGACGGCGCAGGTGTTCGCGTGCCGATTTCGGATCGGGAACAGCGCGAAACTGTTCTTCCCAGCGCCGCTCGGCAGTGGCGCGCTCGGCGTTGAAGCCGTCGATGCCGGTTTGCGCGAACGTTAACGAGGTCGGGAACGTAATGACGACAAGTAGAAAGAGAACCAGTATAGTTTTCATGGAGGCCAGTTAATAGATGGACAGTAGATACTATCCGGGTGTTGAAGCTGACATTCCGCAACTGAGTACGGAGCTTCGCAATGTTTTTGACAGTGAGTTTGAGGTGCAGACGTTCCAAGTGTCGAACACCAGCATTTTCCAGGCGCGTAAATCGAGTACGCTAAGAGATCTGACCGGACTCTCCTCGGCCCTCACGATCAAGATCACGCCAGAGCCCGGCGGCACACGCGCAGAGATCGGGATGCAGAAGTGGTTCGACAAAGCGGCGGTTGCGGCCGTCGGCGTTGTTGTCTTTCCACCGCTGCTCGCACTGGCGGCACTCGGAGCTTACTGGCAATACAAGCTTACGGAAGACGCATGGAAGATAATCGAGAATCACATCTCGCGCAAAGCGGGCGGCTACGTCCCGCCTTTGCCGGGACGCTGCGGGACCTGCGGCGGCGCGAACATCGCGGAGTCTGATTTCTGTTCGTCATGTGGAGCGAATCTGAAAGTCGGAAGAAGTTGTTCGAAGTGTGGGGCGCCACAGAAAGACAGTTCTGCGAGGTTTTGTAATCGCTGCGGGACTTCGTTGAGTGCTTGACAGAAGATTTCTCACGCAGCGGCGCAACGACGCAGCGAAAACCGTAGCGCCGTTGCGCCGCCGCGCGAGAACTAATCGTGTCGCAGCGCGCGCACAGGATCGATGCGTGCGGCGCGTGATGCCGGATAGAGTGCTGCGAGAATCGAGACGAAAAGAGCAAACAAGATCGCGCCCACCGACAAATAGATCGGCAACGAGAAGAAATCGATGAACGACGCGCCCTGTGGTTTGAGTATGAAGCGGTAAGCGATGCGATTTGCGAGGCCGTCGATTCCCCAGGCTATCAACACTCCAATCACGCCACCGACAGTCCCGATCACCGCCGCCTCAACAAAGAAGATCATCTTAATCTCGCGATCCTCGGCGCCGATCGCTTTCATGATCCCAATCTCGCGCGTTCGTTCGAGTATCGACATGATCATCGTGTTGGCGATTCCAAACGAAGCCACCAGCAACGAAATCCCACCAAGCAGTCCGAGCACCGAGTCGATGATCAGAAACACCGTCCGTATCTGCTCGATCTCATCGACGATCGAGAAACTACCGAAACCGAGCTCCGTGATCTTCTGTCGCACTGCCGTCAAATGCTTAGGATCGCTAACACGCACAACAGCCGCTTCGTAACCCTCGTTTTGACCTTCACTGAGATTTCCGCCACGACGCGCGAGAGCAAGCGCCACCTGGCCCATCGGGCTACGATGCTTAATGGCCCAATCGTGGGCTAGCTGTAGCGGAATGTAGATCTGCGCGCCGGGGAAGAGCCCACGCAAGCCGCCCTGACCGACGCCTTCCTTTATCTCACCGAGGACACCGGCAATACGGAACGTCTGGATTTCAACATCAGGATTGGATTCATCGAGCCCCGGATCGTCGAGAGGAATACCGAAGAAGTTTGGCGGCTCCTCCTCCTCATCCGACTTTTTGTTCTCAGATGGGGGCGCCAGCAGTTCGAGTGTTTTTCCGATTGCGTCAGCGGGCTTGTCGTAACCGAACTCGCGGATGAATCGTTCCGACACTACTGCTTCACCGGCAGTCGGCGACGAGATCATCTTCCCGGCAGCGAAATGTTGAAAGCGAGTCGCGGCATTCGGAATGTTAGCGCCGCCTATGTTCGTACTCCGCAACTTACCATTTGAGCGAACGAAAACGTTCAAGCTAACACTCGGCTCGACATAAGCGACACCGGGTATGGCGGCAATCTCTTTGATTCCTGTGTCGTCGAGAATGCGTGTCGGTGATCGATCCGAGCGGCGATCGTTGCGACGTTCACCTTCCGGTCCACGTGAGGAACGATCGAGTCCGGCGAGAGTGCTGAGGCCCTGACCAAAGACTTGTATCTCGTTGAAAAAGTCGAGCGCTTTGAAGCGGTCGAGCATATTGCGCTGCAGACCGAGCCCAAACGACATCATCGTCACGATCACCGCAACGCCGACAATGACGCCCATCGTCGTCAGGATCGCGCGCAGCTTCGCCTGGCGCAGGTTTCGTAACGCAAGATGAAGTATGTCCAGAAAGCTCATCTCGAATAAACCAACTTCACTGCATCGACGTTCCAATCAGCAAGACTCTTCGTCACGACGTCGGCACCCGCCGCGCGTAATGCTTCTTCCGGGACAGTATTCGTTACGCCGAGCGTACGCATGCCCGCGGCGCGCGCCGATTGAATTCCGGGCGGCGAGTCTTCAATCGCCAAACATTCCGACGCAAGTAGCGGCAACTCGCGCTCGCGTTGTCGCAACTCGTTCAGCTTCAAGAATCCCGTTAGATAACAATCAGGCGCGGGCTTGCACACCGACGCATCTTCCGCCGTCACAATCACCGAAAAGAGCGGCGTGAGATTCGCACGCTGAAACACGTAACTCACCTCCGCGATGTTCGCCATACTCACCAGTCCAAGCTGAAACTCCCGCGACGCCGCCTTCAAAAACGTCAACACACCAGGAAACAGCGGCAGATCTTCTATCATCTGGCGGTGCAAGTCGGTCTTCGCGACCATCACTTCCTCCAGCAACGGATCGCTCAACGGCTTCTTCGCGTGCTCAAACATCGAGCGGACGAACGTCCTGTCGTCCATGCCCAGCGCACCGAAATACAATTCCTCGGTGAGCGCGATCTCGTGGCCACTCAACACTTCCTGGTAGGCCTTCATCTGAATTGTCTCGTCGTCGATGATGACGCCGTTGAAGTCGAAGAAGATGGCTCTGATCATTTGATTTGTGATCTCATATCATCAATCAGTTTCGGCAAGCGTTCACTCTCGAGCACATCCAAACGACGTAACACTTCGGCCAACGAGAGCTCGTTTTTCAAGTTAACCTGGTAATCGAGGTCCGCGCGGAGTCGATCTTTCTCGCCCTGTCGATTCTGCGACATCATGATGATCGGCGCCTGCATGCCGGCGATCACCGCGAGCACGAGATTAAGCATTGCGTAAGGCGCCGGATCGAAACCGCGAATCAGGATGAACGTGTTGAAGATTATCCAGATGATGATGAGCGCGATCGACAAGATGATAAATTTCCAGCTACCACCAAACTCCGCGATCAAATCCGCCGCGCGATCGGCGACAGTCAAACGCGCTGCTTGTTCTTCGTTCACGTTACGTGAAACTCTTGACCGCAGCAGCTCGTCAGTTCGTCGCAGCCTGTCAGTCAGCGCACTCAACATCTCGAGCGCAACATCCGGATTACTGCGCACGAACATTAGAAACGCTTCGCGCGAGAGGATCGCGAGTTGTGCGTCGTCGATGACGTTCGCATCTGCCGATCGCTGACGGCCATCGATGATCGACATCTCGCCGAAGAAGTCGCCCTGCGCCAGCTCAGCGAGAATCACTTCCTGTTCTTCTTCGTCGCGAATGCTGATACGCACGCGCCCGCTCTCGATCAAATACATCGCGTCGCCCTTGTCGCCCTGACGAAAGAGACGCGTGTTCTGCGGCACTCTCTTGTCGGAAAGCAGACTGCGCAGTTCGCGCGCCGCGTCGTCGTCAAGAGAGGCAAACAACGGTACCGATCGCAGCGCCTCGAGCGTCATTTGAGTAACGGGCTCTGACATAGATCCTCCGAATGTTTTTAGCCGCGGATTCACGCGGATAAACGCGGATCAGACAAGAAATCCTTATCCGCGTTCATCTGCGTTAATCCGCGGCTCAAACAACTTTTCCATCTTTCATGAACACGATGCGGTCTGCGAAGCTGTTCGCCAGCTCGTGATCGTGCGTGACCATCAGGATCGTCAACGAATCCTGATTCACCATGTCGCGCAACAACGACAGAAGCTCACGCGCGCGAATTGAGTCGAGATTTCCAGTCGGCTCATCCGCCAGCAACACTTTCGGATTGTTCGCAAGCGCACGCGCGATCGCGACGCGTTGTTGCTCGCCGCCGGAAAGTTCCGAAGGCCTGTGCTCAACTCGCTCTGCCAGACCAACCCGCGCCAAAAGCTCACGCGAGCGCGCACGTCGCTGCTGTCCACGCAAACCACCAAACGCAAGCGCGAGCGAAACGTTCTCACGCGCCGTCATCGTGGGAATGAGATTGAAATTCTGAAAGATCATCCCCACCGAGAAGCGCCTGTAACGCGCCATCTCTTTCTTCGTGAACGGACCCAGCGGTCGCGACGCAAAATACACTTCACCCTTCGACGGGTGATCGAGTCCTCCAAGCATGTTTAGTAAAGTCGACTTGCCGGAACCGGACGTTCCCTGGATCGCGACGAACTCGCCTTCATTGATCTCGAGCGAGACGTTGTCGAGGGCGGTAACACTGTTACTGCCCATCTGGTAAATCTTTGATACTTCCTGAGCGGCCAGGAGAGCGGGCATCAGTGCCTACTGACCCTCCATAGCTCAAAACTTTCGTTCTCGAAACCTTTCAATTTCATATCAAACGGCGCCGCGTCGAAATGATCCTGCGCGATCAGCTCCTGCACTCTCGGATCTTCGTAAACCGAGCGTGAGATTATCACGTCATTACCGGATGAGAGACATTCGAGACGCGCGGCCATGTTTACAGTCGAACCAAAATAGTCGAGTCGATCGTTGAGCGTGACTGCGATGCACGGTCCGGTGTTGAGTCCGGCTTTCAGTTGCAGCGGCTTGCCGCCGTCAGCGGGCTCAGCTAGCGCTTGTTGCACATCGAGCATCGCGAGCAGACCGTCAGCCGCAGATCGAAAGACCGCCATCACCGCATCGCCGATCGTTTTGACGAGCGCGCCGTCGTGCTCTGCGATCGATTTTCTCACGACGTCGAAATGACTCATCACGCGTCCGAACGCGGTCGCGTCGCCGATCTCGCGATAGAGTTGAGTTGAGTTGCGCAGGTCAGTAAAAAGGACGGTCAATGTGCCGACCGAGATCTGCTCGCCGGGTCGCAGTGCTTCAGCCGCGAATAAATCCCGGAACATTTGCAACGCCGTTACTTCAGCCGCTGTTGTTGCCTGGTCGCTCCATTCGAGTCGCTCGAGAATCACAAGCTGTTCGGCGTCAGTCTCGTTTTGCAAAGTGAGGGCAAATTCCTCATTCACTTGCAACGGCTCTTCACTCCAACCATTGTGCGAAAGCGTGACGTGCGCCGACTTCTCACCTTCCGGCGACACTGTAACGTCCTGCGATCCCGGTAGCTCGAGTGCACGGAGTCGATAGCTGCCGGATTCGAGCGGCAACAACACCTCGCGTGTGCTTCCGCCGGGCAAAAGTTGCTGTGCGACGACGTGCGGCGTCCAGTTCGGACTGCCAATGCAATACGATGATACTGACACGCGTCGCACTGCAGGATTCGGTCGAAACGTCAGCTCCACATAACGGTCGAAGTTGACTCTAAAATCGATATTGCATCCTTCGCAATGAACGTCAGTCTTAATGTCTTTCAACGAGAGGCCGCTTTCCTGTGGACCACGACACAGCGGACACAACAGGTCCCATTGAAAATCCAGCAGTCCAACACGCGTCGCGCGCAGGCAAACTTCAAGGACGAGTCGACGTGATTCCTTCCAATCGTCAGCGAGCTTGTACGCTCGAATGCGCGAGACTTCGAAATCGTCGCCGCGCTCGAGAAACTGAAGCAAACGCTCGCCGACCACAAGCTTCTGCTCCGTGTCTAGATCCGCGATCAGTTTTTGTTTGAGCGTCGCGAGACGTTGCAGATCAAACGACGACTGCGAGGTGTTTGGCGCAGCAGTTTCGACCGCAACACCCTGAAAAGCAACGTTGTCATACTTCTGAATGTATTCGCGAAACCGCCGTGCGACGACGAAATTCAGTTGCATCGGTATCGCGACCGCACCGGGAATGTTTCGCGGCGTCGACCACACTTCGTAAATCAGATGCGTGCCGCCATCGGAATTCGGCGTCAACTCCGCACGCATCCGCAAACGCGCGAGTGGACCTTTACTGTAAACACGCTCGACACCGAAACGCACCGGCTTCACCCACTCGAACGGTTGCTCTTCCCACTCGACAGGCAAGCCATAGAATCCGAGTCGTATTTTTCGGCGCGCGTTGCGAAGTTGTTTATCGGCGGGACCTACGTCGATCTGCGGCACGCCTGTGTCGCGATTGAACCGGTTGGTGTCAGCGATGTAAGGCCAAAGTCTCTCAGGACTCGATTTGAGATCAAACTCCCATCGTTTGTGATACTCGCGGAGAGACATGTCAAAGCTTTATCCACAGATTACACAGATTCGTTTCTGTGTAATCTGCGTAATCTGTGGATGGTCAAACTTCCTTGTACTCCGAATCGACATCTTCATGCGACTGGGCCACCCGGTAGTTCTTCGACTGTAGCTGCTTCGTGATCAGCAAATCGTCTTTGGTCTTGAGAAGATCCGCGCGGCTGTAAACAGAGAGCTCAAAGTTGTAGCCGTGAGTGATGGCGTCCTTCGGACACGCTTCGACACAGAAGCCGCAGAAGATGCAACGCCCGTAATCGATGTTGTAGACCTCAGCGTAACGCTCGTCGACGCCGATGCGCTGCTCGGGTGGTCGCGGATCGTCGGCGGCAACGATGTAGATACATTCTGAAGGACACGCCGCCGCGCAGAGATAACACGCAACACACTTCTCGCGCCCGAGCTCGTCGACGTGCAAAAGATGCTGACCGCGATAACGTGGCTGCAGTGTCACAGGATCGTCAGGATACTCCACCGTCCACTTGCGTTTGGGTATGTAAGAGAGCGTCACACCCATACCCTGAATGATTGCTTTAGTTGATTCGATAACGTCAGTGATAATCGACATATTGTCTTTTGTGCTTTTTGTGCCTTTTTGTGGCTAAAGATCGGTGCCGACAGGCGGTCGTCGGGCCGTCAATTCGGAGCCGGTCGCCTGCCACCTGCCATCGCGCCAGACAAACTTATCCTTGAAATTAAAACTTCCCACGCGTCCATCGCGAAGAAAGAACGTGACGATTCCCGCTAACGTCGCTCGATCTCCCGTCAGCGTCAGTTTCTCTTCACTCATCTCCCACTTCTGGATTTGCTCATCACGTTCGGTCCGCTTCAGGTATTCAGCTTTCGTTTCAAGTCCACCGTCGGGACCTGACTGGCCGACATAATCATCAGCAAGAATTCGATCGAGTTTCTTCTTGTCGGCGTTGACGTTAGCCACCATCCACTCATTCTCGAGATCCTTCAAGTGCACCAGCACCTGATCGTGATTCGCCGGTGGTGGAGTGTTAACAGTTGAACTGCTGTTTGCGTTGCTATTCGCGGCAGTGTTCGAGTTCGCCGGCTGGCTAACTGCTACTCGCTCTCGCTGACTCTCTCTAAACCGCCGCTGCACCGTAACGATGAAGAAAATGGACAGCGCCAGAAGGCCGAGGATGAACGCGCCTCCGATGCCGACAACCCACGGCCACACGCGCCGGCGCGGCTTTGCTGCTTGAACGCCGGGCGGCGCATACGGACTGGGCGGACTCGGCGGCCGGTAAGCGACCGCATTCCACTCGTCGTCGTCATTGCCGCGAGGTTTTACAACAGTTGTCTCATCGTCGGTCGCGACTGGTGTCAGCGGCGTGCCGTCGTCAATACAGAAACTGAGATTGGGATCGGTGTACGTCCGGTTACAGGTAGAACAGCGCTTCATCGCAATGAATTCTAAACCACCGCGGACGAATTAACTAAGGACGGCGCTAAGAATAAACCAGAGGATCATCGCAACGAAAAACAGAACGCTGATTCCGCCCATAATCACGCCCGCAGTGGCGTACGGCTTTCCACCAAACTTCTCCGGCGACTTTTTGATCTGCGAGAGAGCGACGAGGCCAAGCACAAACGCAAGGACACCCGGAAGCGGAAAGAAACAGCCGAACATCATGAACCCCAGGATGCCCGTAATCATCGACGCCAGCGCCAGTCCCTGACTTTTCTGTGTCGGCCTGAAGGGCACGTATACCGGCGCAGGCGGAGGCGGCGGCGACCACGGACCCGGTTGCATCGGCGGTCGCTCATCAGGCGCGATCCAGCCACCGGGAAGCGGCGGGTCTCGCGGCAGCCACTGCGTTTCCTGTTCGTCCTGTGTTTTAACTTTCGTCTCGCGGATGCGCGGGTCCCAGTTTGGATCCGCGGGTGGCGTCAGCTCCTGAATCAGCGGCGTACCGTCATCTGAACAAAAGCTCAGCCATGCTTCGTCAAAACGTCTTTTGCAAACAGGACAGTACTTCATTCGCTCAAACGAGTTCTAAACGACTGAAGAAGTATGAGATTTCGATCGCTGCGTTTTCGTCTGAGTCGGAGCCATGGCAGGCGTTCTCGCCGACCGAACCGCCAAACTCTTTGCGCAGCGTCCCCGCTTCTGCTTTCGCGGGATCGGTAGCGCCCATCAGATCGCGCCATGCTTTGACGGCGCCCTCTTTTTCGAGCGCCATGACGACGCACGGACCGCTCGACATGAACTCGGTTAGTCCCGCGAAGAATGGTCGCTCGCGATGTACGTCGTAGAAGCCTTCTGCTTGTGTTCGCGACATGTGGATCAACTTCAATCCACGGATGCTGAAACCGTTATCGAGAATTTTCTGAATGATCGAGCCGGTGTGATTTGCGCGCACCGCGTCAGGTTTGATGATGCCGAAAGTTAAGTTAGACATTTTCCTCTTATGTTTTGTGTTTTCTACAGAGCGTCTTTCATCGCCTGGCCGATGTCAGCCGGAGATTTAACAACATGAATTCCCGCAGCATCGAGCGCCTTCATCTTCTCCGCAGCAGTTCCCTTTCCACCAGCGATGATCGCGCCCGCGTGTCCCATGCGCCGGCCGGGCGGCGCTGTTTGGCCTGCAATGAATGCCACGATCGGCTTCGTCACATTCTCCTTTGCGAACGCCGCGGCTTCTTCCTCCGCTGAGCCACCGATCTCGCCGATCATCACGATGCCGATCGTCTCATCGTCTTGCTGAAACAGTCGCAGCGCATCGACGTGCGTCGTCCCCACGATCGGATCGCCACCGATACCGATCGCCGACGATTGTCCGAGACCGAGCGCGGTTAGTTGTCCGACAGCTTCGTACGTCAACGTTCCAGAGCGCGAGACGACGCCGATGTTTCCCTCGCGATGAATGTGTCCCGGCATGATTCCGATCTTGCACTTGCCCGGCGAGATTATGCCCGGACAGTTTGGACCAATCAGACGAGAAGCTTTGTTCCGCAGATATTCTTTCACCTTCACCATGTCGAGCGTGGGAATACCTTCAGTGATACAAACGATCACGGGAATTCCCGCATCAGCCGCTTCCATCACAGCATCGGCAGCGAATGAAGGTGGAACGTAGATCACGGACGCATTCGCGCCCGCTTCGTTCACCGCATCCGCAACTGTATTAAAGACTGGAATTCCCTCGTGTGTAGTGCCGCCTTTTCCGGGCGTGACACCGGCGACGACGTTCGTTCCATACTCAACCATCTGTTTCGCATGGAACGTCCCCTCTTTTCCGGTCAGGCCCTGCACGACAAGGCGTGTAGATTTATCAACTAGAACGCTCAACGATGAATGCTCCTCCCGTTAGAAATCGGGCAGTATACAAAAACCATCCACAGATTACACAGACTGAATAAACAATCTGCGTAATTTGTGGATAAGTGTCTAAATCAACTCAACGCGCTCACCATACTGCGGCACGTGTACGTTCCAACCAAATTTCTCTTTGATATGTCCGGCCATCGCGTTTGCGGCTTCGGGCTCGCCGTGCGTTAGAAACGTCGTTCGCGGCCCGCTGCCTTCCATACCTTTGAGCCAACGCAGAACTTCTTCCCAATCAGCATGTGCTGAGAAGCCGCCGATCTTTTCCTTGCGACAACGGACCGGAACCCACTGTCCGAGGATCTTCACATCAGGCTCGCCGTCTTGTATGCGGCGACCAAGTGTGCCTGCCGCTTGATAACCGACGAAGACGATCGTCGCTTCCGGATCCGGTACCATCCTGATCGCATGATGCAAGACGCGACCGCCAGTCATCATTCCTGAAGCACTGATGATCACACGTGCGCCTTTCACATCGTTGAGTCGCTTCGACTCCTGGCGTGACGACGCAGTGTTCATCGAGTGTGTTCGCAGCGGATGTCTTTGTTGCGTAAGGATACTCGCATATTCCTCGTCATGCTCTTCCTTACGATTCGCATACGCCTGCGTCGTCGCAGCCGCCATGGGCGAGTCGACCGCCACCGGCAACACCGGAATCGCTTTCTCGTCTTCCAACTCGCGAATCAGGTAAACGATCTCCTGCGTACGACCGACTGCGAATGCGGGAATTAACACGGGCGCCTGTCGTTGCGCAGCATCATTGATGATCCGCGCGAGCGCGACTTTCGGATCTTCCGGATCGTGCAGGCGATCGCCGTAAGTCGATTCGACAAGCAGGTAGTCACATGACGGCGGCGGCACCGGATCTTTAATGATCGGCTGATCGTAGTGGCCCAGGTCGCCTGAAAAAAGCACTCGTCGTCCCTTTCCGTCAGCTTGGCCCAACTCGAGCAACACGAGACTCGAGCCGAGAATGTGTCCCGAGATCCTGAAGCTCGCGCGAATTCCCGGCGCGGGCTCAAACGTATCGCCCGTGTTCGCCATCGGTTTCACGAGCTCGAGCGCTGCGTATGCATTTTTTTCCGTGTAGAGCGGGAGCGCAGGTTTGTGCTTGGTCAGGTTGTGCCGGTTGCGATAGTCAGCTTCTTCTTCCTGCAAGCGACCCGCGTCGGGCAAAAGGATCTTCAGCAAGTCGGCAGTGCCGCGCGAACAGTAAACCGGTCCACGAAAGCCTTGTTGGACCAGGCGCGGCAGGTAGCCTGTGTGATCGATGTGCGCGTGTGTAATCAGGACTGCATCGAGCGAGTGTGGATCAAACGGCGGATCCTGCCAGTTGCGCTCGCGCAGTTCTTTGAGACCCTGAAAGAGTCCACAGTCGACGAGCACGCGCGCTTTGTCTGTTACGACGAGATACTTCGAACCGGTGACAGTTCCGACGCCACCCCAGAATTCAATGCTGGCCAATCAACGACTCCTTCCGAGTTCTTCGATAACCAAACCAAACGACGATCGCAGGCACGAGCAACGCGAGATTTCTCAGCGCGGTCTTCACTCCGAGCTGGCTCGCGATAATGCCGCCAAAACACCCGCACTCCAGCGGCTCGCCGTGCAATCCGTAAACGTAATAAAGCGCGTATCCCGCGAACCCCATCAACAACACAGCCGCAAACAACGCTCCGAGTCGCACGGTACGCGGCAGGATTAACAGCACCGCAGTAACAATCTCCGCAACGATGACAACGATCGTCGCGGGCCAGGACCAGCGCTGGTAATCAAACCCCGACGAGGCCAACAGCTCGCCCATGTTTTTTACAAACGCCTTAACAATGGCGAGCTTCGCGATCGCGGTAAACAGAAACAGCGCCGCCAATCCGTAACGACAAATTCGAACGGACCAAATTTTAGCTTTCGATTTCTGATCCGCGTTCATCTGCGTTCATCCGCGGCTTAAGCAGCTAACCCAACCACTTTCTCAGCCGCATCTTTCATCCCATTCGCAACTGTGAAGTTCATTCCCGATTCGCGAATGACGCGCTGACCCTCTTCAACGTTCGTCCCCTCAAGACGCACAACCACCGGAACCTTGATCCCGAGATTTCGCGCCGCCTCAACAACTCCGCGCGCCACCATGTCGCAACGCACGATCCCGCCGAAGATATTGATCAAAACCGCCTTCACGTTTTCATCCGCCAGCAGAATCCTGAACGCTGCTTCAACGCGTTCCTGCGACGCGCCACCACCGACGTCGAGAAAGTTTGCAGGCTCACCACCGGCGAGTTTGATGATGTCCATTGTCGCCATCGCGAGACCGGCGCCGTTCACCATGCACGCGATGTTGCCGTCGAGCTTGATGTAGTTGAGATCAAACTTCGACGCCTCGATCTCGAGTGGCTCTTCTTCGTTGAGATCGCGCAAGTCGAGAAAATCTTTGTGACGGAAGAGTGCGTTGTCGTCGAAATTGATCTTTGCGTCGAGCGCGATCAGGCGGTTGTCCTTAGTTAAAAGGAACGGATTGATCTCGGCGAGCGATGCGTCCATCTGCTCGTACGCGTGATAGAGCGACTGCATAAACTTCACGGCCTGATTCACGAGCGGTGCCGGCAGACCGAGACCAAACGCGAGCTTGCGTGCCTGAAACGACTGGAAGCCGATAGCTGGATCGATGGTCTCCTTCATGATCTTCTCCGGCGTCTTCGCTGCGACTTCCTCAATGTCCATACCGCCCGCGGATGAAGCCATGAACACCTGCCGTCCAGACGCACGATCGAGCACGATTCCGAGATAAAACTCTTTATCGATCGGCAAGCCTTCCTCGATCAACAACACGCGCACTTCGCGGCCTTCTGGACCAGTCTGGTGCGTGACGAGTTTCATACCGAGCATCTGCCGCGCGATCTCTCGCGCTTCGTCGGCGCTGCGGGCGAGCTTCACACCGCCGCCCTTGCCGCGGCCACCGGCATGAATCTGCGCCTTCACCACAACGATATCGCCGCCGAGCTCTTTTGCCGCCTGATAAGCCTCTTCAGGCGAGCGCGCCACGATGCCGCGCGGCACCGGCACACCATATCTCTTTAACAGTTCTTTACCCTGGTACTCATGAATTTTCATGCAACAGCCTCAGACATGTTTGAGTTTTGGAACGCGGCGAGTGTAGCAGATTAGCCACAAAGAGGCACAAAAGCACAAGAAGACTTTTTTAATGTTGTTTATGCCTTTTTGTGGCAAACTTTTCTTACTATGAGTGAAGTTGTCGTTACTTCTCTAACAAACCTGCGCAATGAAGTGCGTTATGGCGCGGGGCATTCATTCATCACGGACGAGCCCGTCGCGGCTGGTGGTGAAGATGCTGGTCCTGATCCATACACGCTGTTGCTTGCGGCGCTCGGCAGTTGTATCTCGATGACGGTGACGCTTTATGCGCGACGAAAGCAGTGGCCGCTCGAGAATGTCACCGTGCGCTTGCAGCAAAACCGGATCCATTCGAAGGATTGCCAGGAGTGTGTGCAAAACAAGGACGGATACATTCATCGCATCGAGCGCTCGGTGAGTTTCACTGGTCCACTCACTGAGGAACAGCGCGCACGCTTAGAAGAAATCGCGCACAAGTGTCCGATTCATAAAACACTCAGTTCGGAGATCGTCATCGTGTAACCCTGAAAAAGATTGACAACCGAACTAACCCGCCTTATCTTCCCGCACGTTTATACCTAATCCGGTCAGTTCCCCCGACAGACCGTCCAACGCAGCCGGCCCTGCCGTCTCGCGCCTAACCCGATCTTCAAACGGAAGGACACTCAAAATGAAATCACCCTCTACTCTTCGTATTAAACTCTCGCTTCTTTCACGAAACAGGAAATACTGGTTACTGCTTCTTATGCCCCTTGTTGCAGCGGCATTGATGTGGACCAGCGCGGCATCAGCATCATGCAACTTCCTTTCGATACTGGCGTCGATCGGATCCGGCGATGGGCAAGTGCTCACGCCGAGAGCTATTGCGATCGATCCATCAGACAATGTTTTTGTTGCTGATCAAAACAATCGCGTGCAGAAATTCAATTCAAGCGGTGTCTTTCAATTTAAGTTCGGTACGGGAGGCAGTGGCACCGGAGCGGTCGTCGCGGCTTCCGGCGTCGCAGTCGATCGGACCACGGGCGATATTTACGTGTCCGATGGATTCTCGGAACGAACGAGTGGGATCGTACAGAAGTTTAATTCAAGCGGTGTTTTCCAATTGTCATGGGGCACGGCCGGAAGCGGTAATGGCCAGTTCTTAAACGGGGCCGGAGGTGTCGCGGTTGATTCTGCCGGCAATGTTTATGTTACCGATCTCGGTAACCATCGAATCGAGAAGTTTACTTCCGGCGGAAGTTTCATCATGAGCTGGGGCAGCAGCGGTACTGGCAACGGGCAGTTCAGTGCGCCGGAGGGAATCGCAACTGACGCGTCAGACAACATATACGTCGCTGACACGGGCAATCATCGCATTCAGAAATTCAACACGAGTGGCACGTTCATCACTAAATGGGGAACGAACGGCACTGGAGACGGGCAGTTTGATACGCCATGGGGAGTATCGATTGATGGTGTGGGTGATGTCTATGTTGCCGATACAGCCAACAATCGCATTCAGAAGTTTTCACCGGCGGGCACGTTCATTACGAGCTGCGGCACGAGCGGCACCGGCAACGGAGAGTTTTCTGGACCTCAGGATGTCGGAGCAGATTCTGCCGGCAACTATTATGTAGCGGATACTGGCAATGATCGCGTGCAAAAGTTCGGCGCCGGTGGCGCTTCTCCGGTTGCAGATGCAGGTGCCGATCAAACAGTTGAGTGTGGCGGCGCAACTACATCGGTCACGCTTGACGGAACCGCATCAACACCAGGCACCGGAAGTATCAACTCGTATTCATGGGCCGAAGGTGCAACGCCTCTCGGTACAGGCTCAACCTTGATGGTTTCGCTAGCCAAAGGCTCGCACACGATCACGCTAACCGTGACGGATACCGGCGGCGGATCTGATACTGACGATGTAATAGTGAACATCGTCGACACGACTCCACCTGTCATCGACTGCCCGGATGACGTCGTTGTTAATCTGCCTCTGAATTCGACTGCCACTTCGATGACCGTTAACTATCCGGAGGTGACTGCGACTGATGGTTGTTCGACGAGTGTTGATGTGACCAGTAGTCCTGCCTCTGGTTCCGTTTTCCCGGTCGGCACAACGACAGTGCACGCGTCGGCTGATGACGGTACCACTACGCCAAGCACGTGCACGTTCAAAGTGATCGTGCAGTACAACTTTGCCGGTTTCTTCCAGCCGGTTGATAACCTTCCAGTCTTCAATGTCGTTCAAGCCGGCAGAGCGATACCGGTGAAGTTCAGCTTGAGTGGAAATAAAGGACTGGGAATATTCGCACCAGGCTCACCGTCTTCAGGACCGGTTGCGTGCAACTCGAGCGATCCTGCAACTGATTTGGAAGAAACGCTAACAGCCGGCGGCAGTAGCCTCAGTTACGATCCCACAACGGATCGATACATCTACGTGTGGAAGACCGAGCCGTCATGGGCTGGCACTTGTCGACAACTCGTACTTGAGTTGAACGACGGCACGGTCCATCGCGCGAACTTCAGGTTAAAGTGACGGCGTACTTCAGAGGGTCTTGTGTAATCCAGCGCAAGGCCCTCGTCTTATATTTCTCGGAGACAGTAAGCGAATGCGTCGGAAAGTAATACCGTCAAGACCTGGTGTCGTCGTGACGATCTAGCGGCTGAAACCAATCCTTCACAGGACACGAAAGCAACAATTTCACGAGCCCTTCATTTCGCGGTTTTGTCGTTCGCCTGAGTAGATATTCACCGTGATCGATACGTTCGATCTCGAACTTCTGTCCGGATTTGATGTCGTCTATCCGTCGTATTTCGGCCGGAAAAACGATTTGGCCTTTTGCAGAAACAGTAGTTCTTATGCGCATAGTTCTAGGCTGCAACCTCAAGAAGCACCGCGGTTTCCGGCTCCTGATCGTGCCCACCGTACCTTGCGCACGCCCCCAGATCCCGGAACGACATCTCCGGCCTCAAAGTTTTGTATTAGATACTGCTGCAGTTCAGAATATTCATCGTCGTCCAAGTACGCGGGCAGCACCCGCTCGAATATGGACGATTCCCTAATGTAAACACATTGTCGCTATACGCCTTTGGCGTATTCACCGCAATGTCGCCCGCCACTCCTCAGCAGTGATGGCCCATCTCTCGTGATCGCGCCAACGACCGGCAATCTTTAAATAGCGCGGGGAGAATCCTTCTAATCGGAAACCCACGTTTTGGACCAGGCGGCGTGAGGACTCGTTGTCAGGTTGGATGTTTGCTTCCAGGCGATGGAGTCGTTGACGCCCAAAGGCCTCGGACAAAACTGCGCAAAGACCTCTCTTCATGTAGCCGCGTCCGTGGTGAGGAGCGAATGCGTAGTAGCCGAGATAACCAGAGCAGAATACGCCACGTACAATCTCGTTAATGTTGATAACTCCAGCCAGTTCGCTACTCTCAGTGCATACCCAGTAGCTCAGATGTGTTTCTTTGCGCGAGCGCTTCAGATACGCATCGAATTTTTCTACTGTTGCGGGCGGCGCTGCCCAACGTCCGTGCAGTTTCTTGCTCCGTCTCACGGCCGCCAGAAACTCATCGCGTCGTTTTTGAGATGGTTCCACCAGAATGCATTTCTTATTCATCAGAATTTTCTGTGCGCGCCGAGATGATGCGCTACAAGATCTATCCATTCGAGAAGCTGCTCGCGCTCATTTGGAATCTCCGCGAACAGAGCGTTCAGACTGCTGAGTCCGGCGGCTTCGATCAAACGTTTCTCGTTGCAGACCCACTGGCCGCGCTCACACGAGATGGCGTGTGCCTCCTCCATAACTGCCGCAGCCGCCTGTCCTGCAACCCCGGCCACATTGCCGCGTCTCGCATGCATCCGCGCGTAGTCAAGACTGAACGACCTGCAGAACCGCCAAACCTGCGGCGCGGCTGCTGCAAGCTTGGGCGGAAACGGCACCGCCTCGACACTTCCGTGGAGCGGCTGACACGAAGCGAGCTCTGCAGTAAGGACGTAAGTCGGAATTCCAGTCAGATACCCGAGCAGCGCGTCGCGATCGAACTCACCTTCCTGAGCACGCCTGGTCCAATATTCAACGACGTCCAGATCGCGTAAGATGACGTCGACCTTCTCATCTCCGCACTCGAGCCATGCGCCGCCATTCATCACGCGTCCCCACGATCCGGGAGGGAACACCGTGCCCAGTGATGAGAGTGCGGCGAGATCAATCTCGCCTCGATAGTACACGCCCAGATCCCAGTCGCTCTCTTTGTCATCTGATCGCACCGCACGTGATCCACCAAGGACAACGGCGACCGTGCCCGGCATGGCAGCGAGTACGTCGACGAGTTCTGTAACCGGTTTAGGGATCGCACTCATACTTTCAAAAGGCAGCAACTCTCGAGAAGTTCATGTACCAATTCACCTCCCACGTATTCCCATCATCAGCAGAGAAAGATTGCTGCCAAGTCGGAGTATCGGGATTTGTCTTGTCCCAGCGAAATTCTACCAGGACAGGAATGCCGTTATGCTGATCGCGCCCGCGAAACAGTCCGACTGGACCGGAGAAAGAACCTTCAACTGGAGGAAACAGAGTCGCGCCATTTGTGTCCATCCAGTAAATGCGCCAGAGTTCGGAAGCCTTATCAAACAAGCGCAGTGAAGCGCCTTCATAAAAACCATCTGACTCAATTCTCACGTGATCGATGTTTCCGAGTCCGCCAAGGATGAGTTGATTAGCAGCAGGTGTTTCAAACTCGGACCACGTCTCGCAACCAACCAAACGCTCTGCAAGTTTCTTGTGACGGATGAGCCAGCGCCCCTGAAGGAAGTCAAAATCTTTCGCACCCGGCGGACGCGCGTCGAGGACTTCTTCCGGCACGTCAAACAAACTCATCACTCAACTCCTGTGAACCGCTGCTTGAACGCCGCGAGCGTTGCCCGATCCTTGGACCTGTCAAAGATCGCGAAGACCGCGCGATCGAAGGCACCTGCGAACTTGTCAGACTCGAGCCAATTGCCGAACGCATCGGCCACGAGTGCCGGATCATTTCGGAACACGCCACAGCCCCACGCTCCGAGCAATATTGTTCGATGTCCGTTTGCGGCAGCGACAGCGAGCACGAGCCCGGCACGACGTCGCAACGCCGCCTCGATCTTGGTTAAAGCATCCGGCTCGCGACTCAGGACAACACCAGCATTCGGAGCCGGCGCAGTAATCACAGACGCAAGAAATAAGGTGTGCGGATCATCGCGACTTCGAGTTCGAAACCAGGGCACGTTCGGTGAGTAGATCAGGTGATCGGTGTAGATAGCTGACTCGTTCTTACGGTTCGCTTCGTAATAGCCATGCTGAGAAATCAGACACGGGTAGAGTCCTGAGCAACGGCACAGATCTTCCTCCTGCGCCTTCGCACCGTTGATAAAACCGCCACCGGCATTCCGCGCGGAAGCGAAGTTAAGCGTGACCAGATCAGCGACTGATTCCGACTCGACGAGTCGACGTGCAGCGATCTGTGTGGTTTCGCCCGTTACTTCGATTGCCGGGAGTTGCGAAGGCTTTGGATTAAGACTTTCAAACGCCGCTGACGCCTGCTCAGGAGTATAAAGTCTCGTCTTCTCGACCGCCTCAGTCAGCGCCGGTTGGATTTCGACGCGCCGGCTGTCAGGTGCGATGAAGTAGCCGGAGTCAAGGATTTGTAGTGTCTCAGTCGCAGTTTCTTTGAGTGACATTTTTAATTAACGAGCGATGCTTGCCGTACACATCGCTTTTGTCCCACGTGACTCGCCGCAGAAAAACCTGCGACGAGGCCTGAATCAAAGCCCATGATGAATATGGCTCAAAGGACGGATAACGCCAAATGCGCAACAGAGTGCGCGCGAACGGTCGTTCGGTGAGGCTGGGGTAACTCTCCGGCGACTCGAGCACCTGCAACGCCTTCAAATCCTGTTCGTGGTTTCTCATTGTTGGTCCCGCATAACCCCACTCACATCTGATCGAATCTGGTTAATGCTCTCGGCAATGAAGACGCCGACGTTTGCCTCGTAGCGTTTGGCAACGAAATTCTGCGGGTACAAAAGAATATCTCCGTGACCGGGTAATCCATAGAGGGCCAACTCCGTGCCATATTCATCAGACGCGATAACCCATTCGAGAGGCGCGCTATCTACAAGATGCTGGCCGAACGCGACGCCGACACAGTTGATGACTGAATTAGCATCTGATTGGTCAGGTGAGGTTGAATGAAGCCATGCATTAAATGCCTGATCGAGATCTTCTGGCGAAGGTAATTCATCTGTTTCTTTATTGAGTGTGCGTTGAACGAATTCATGGGCCATCGCAATTTGCTGCACGATCCATTCCTGCTCGCCCGCTGTAAGCTGTTCAATTTTCGCATCCATGGCAAACCTCAACGCAACGTTCTCTTCATGACCAGGCCGGTGCCAAAGCGCGTCTGCTTTGTTCCGAGCAAATTGAACCCACAGGCATTGTAAAAGCTTTCAGCATGTGGGTTTCCTAAAACATGGAGCGACTCGGCGCCCATAGCTCTTGCTGCCGCCGCACAGTGTTCGACCAGTGCGCGGCCGATGCCCTGTCGCCAGGCGCTGGGTTCAACGAATAGCGCGTCCAACTCAAAATCACCATCCTCGCGCGGAAGAATCGCTGCGAACCCCATCGTCGAACCCTCAATTTCCGCGACGAAAACGCCTCCGTCTCTAATCTGCTCAAGAGACAATTCAATGGCGTCAGGATGGGCCAACAGCGCCTCACGATCTCCTGGGTTGTTGAGTGATGCACGCCACTGAAGCGCTTCAAGCTGTTTCTGCTCTGAAGCGACAGCGCGCCGCACTATGACTTCGTTCTGCATAAACGGTTCACCTCACTGTCGCGTACATCAGATCTGTCCGCACGACGTATTTCACCCCCGCCCTGACCTCGCTCCCTTCGTGGATGATCGGGTGCTGAAATAATAATGCTGATCCCGTGCGCGGTTTGATAACTACTTCCGGGTCGACGAGAAAGACCGTCTCCCCGCCCTCGAATTCTTCATTCAAGTAGACCATGTACGTATACCAACTCCGCTCGCGGTCACCACGTATATAGGCGCCGTCCGAATGCGGTGCGAACCGCTGACCAGCTTGATACTCATAACAGCGCAGTCTCTCATTAACCCCAGCCAGTGACATTTCGTGAATCTCTTGAGGGACTTGGTCCTTAACCCGTTCGAACAACTCGTGCGCCCACTCCGGATCGTCGAAGATGACACGACGGTTATTCCTGATCTGGCTGTCAACCTGGTTGCCGCGCTTCGTGTTGATGGGGGCGAGTTCGGTTCCTGCCAACTGGATTCGTTTAATCCACTGATCGCACTCAGCGGGCGTGAAGACAGCAGGCAATTCGAAGATGAGAGGTTTCTCGAGATCCAGATCAAATGGAACCATCGTCAATCAGCATCTTGATGGAAGTGATGCTCCTCCGTAAGGCGGCGAATCTCAGCGCCAACAAGCACCTCGACGGCCTGATTCTGATCGATGAGCATAGCCCGGTTCACCGTCTTCTCGTTAAAGCAAGCCCGGGTAGAAAACTCCACGTCCACGTCAATGATCTCTACGCGAAACGTGCTGCCATCCGGGTTATGCACTTCTACTAACTCACCTTCGTTTGGGAGTGGTGTTCCGTCTGAGGGGCGTAGCCGACAATGGCGAGACCTTTACCTGTGGTAAATGTAACTTCGAGTGTGAATAGTAAGCTCACTTGACGTTGAAAATATAGGTAATGCTCCCTAACACTATCACGGGCTTTTGGTCTAAGAGAGTTGGCATAAAGGTTGACTCTTTCGCTGCTTTTACGCACGCAGCCTGCAGCAGCGGATGACCACCGGCGACATGTGCTGCTATCACCTTATCTTCTCCGTATCACCGCTTCGAACTGTGCACGCGAAATGCCTTTGACCTTATTGAGCTTCCATCCATCGCGCTGCACCAGAGAGGCGTACCACGAAAACAGCCCTTCAGGATTTACTATATAGACCATCAGTGACGCGCGATCTCCCTTCTCAGTATTACTGCTGTACCAAACGAAAACTCCCGAGCCACTAATGTCGGCGATAAATCTCTGAAGATTGTGGACACTCCACTGATCAAGGTGCAGCGGTTTGCGTATTTCCTCGCGATAACCGTCGGTGGCTGGATCGAGATGAAAATGAGCCTCGCTTACAACTCGACCCGGATCGAATGGTGGTACCGTCAGACGAGTCTTCCAAACTCCCACAGCACCAATAACTTTCCCCGAAAAGTGCTGCCACTTATGATCGAACCAATGATCAATAGTGACTACATAAACCTCCGCCGGTTGATTGAGTTGGACCAGATTGGTCAATAGCTGCGAAACCAGCTCGACAAAGTTCGGGTCGTCAGTTTTGCCTGGCCTAAGATCGATCATTAGATTACCGGTGTCACGTGAATTGCTTGTATTCGAAACCTTCGCACACGATGAAATACAAATGTCGTCGTTCATCAATCAACGGACAATCCTCCTCTCCTTCAGTATAGCCTTTGCGGCGGGAGCTATTTTGAATACTTGCCGATACCCTTGAACGAGGAAAGGTGTTTGAGTTCGGGCTTGTTTCTAACGTTAACCCAATATTCTTCACGTACGTCTTCATCGATTTCCACGCTCGTGGAATAAAGCGCATTGCTTCCGTCTTTCTTACAACCTGAAATCCAATACTCTTCTCCGCTTTCAACCTCGAAGAAATTGGCTTTGAATCCGGATCCGTTCAACGATGCGAAAGTGTGACCATCGTAATAAATGGTTTTGCCTGTCTTCGAGTAAGTGATGCGTCCAATCCTGGCTGGGCCAAAGATGTCGCCGCCTTTGTGCTCAATGTACATTATTCGCGTTTTATGGCCCATAAGCTCAACTCCGATCATAAATCAAATACTTTTACCCACTCCGCCTTTGCCACACGATAATTCAACTCCTGCATGAGGAACCTCATTGTATTTCGCATGTGACGAGCCCCATACACGATACCAATTTGCTTAGCTTCATTCTGCTGATCTTCCAACTTAGCAACATGCTCGATCAATATCCGATCACGCTCATCGATGACCAACGAATCGAACGCCTCAAAATCTTCATCATCCGAAAGGATCTCCTCACGAGAGGGTAAATCATCCAACGCAATATAGTTTGCCAGCGTCTCTCTGGTGCCAAACAGGAATAAATACACAACGACGATCGGAACCAGGACCACAAACTGCACTCTCAAAGAAATCGGAAGCGACGACCAACGCTCGTCAAACGCCACGCCATCGATGTCTGTATTCAAAATCTTCGCACGGAACGTATCGAGGCGCAGGCCATCGTGCTGCGTAACCAACTCCATCCGTCGGATGTGTTTCACGACTCGATAGGAGAGCGTGATCAGCTTAACTCGTCTCGATTTCACGCCCTCAGCGAGAATCAGGTCACAACCTGCCAGTCTACTGCTGATCTCATCATAAAACTCAGTTGAGCCGACGTGGATCATTGGAAAGATCAAAAACTCCAAACGAGAACCATCCTTCTTGAGGGAATAGACCACCGATCGGACGTTGAAGGAATTCTTTTCGATAAACTGCATATCGTGGACCAACTCAGCTTATACCCTCCGATTTGCTAACATTACAAGTACGCTAGCGTATAAAGCCGGCCACAGATTTACACGGATTCGATTCGTATAATCCGTGAATCAAGTTAGAAGGGGAGCAAGGATATGACACTCAAACGCATGGACAACGTTCTCATTGTGGTCGAGGACATTGAGGCTGCGAAGGCATTCTTTTTCGAGCTTGGTATGGAGTTGGAGGGTGAGATGCCACTCGAGGGACGTTTTGTGGACCAAGTCGTTGGGCTCGAGAACGTTCGCTGCGAGATCGCGATGCTGCGGACTCCAGACGGCCGCAGTCGGATTGAGCTGTCACAGTTTCACGCACCGGCAGCGGTCAGAGTTGAGCCGAAGAACGCGCCATCGAATACGTTGGGAATACGTCGCATCATGTTCGCCGTCGACGACCTCGACGACGTCGTCGCGCGCTTGCGCACCCATGGCGCTGAGCTCGTGGGCGAAATCGCTCAGTATGAGAACAAGTACCGGCTCTGTTTCATCCGTGGCCCTGAGGGCATCATTCTCGGGCTTGCCGAAGAACTCGGCTAAGCGTACCGAGTAACAAGCGAGACCCCTAACCCAATATTTAAGAGCGTGTGTTCAATAGCCGAGACGCTTGCGCCACTTTTCTGGATCTTGTGAGTAGTGAAATACAGAGTAGATAGTAATGCTATCGCCAATCGACTCGTAGAAAATCTCAAATGGAAAGCGGCGAATCGGCGCTCGCCGAAACTCATCGATGGCGGCCGGACACATCTCGGGGTGGCGTTGAATGCCACTGACGCAAGCTCAATCGAGCGAAGAAAGTCTTCTCCCAAGCCAGGTTCTCGGCTCTCATACCAATCGTAAAAACAATTCAATTTTTCGCTGGGTAAGAATATTCTCCGCCCGTCCCTTTCGATGCTGATCTCATGGGCGTTTATTACGATTATCTAAGTTGGGTTCCCTGGCGACGATGCCTTCAATCACGCTCTTCGATGAGCGGTTAATATTAATCACAATATCAGCCTTCCACCCGTAGGCTTGACCTTCAAACGCGTCGATGCAGTATCCACGAATAACAGATGACTGGCTATCTTTAATGTTAATGGTGCCGTTGACACGCAGCACCAGCGGTAGCAGAGCTGAATTGCTCTGCTGCAATTGAAGCCGGAACCCGACCAGGACACTTTCTTCCAGCAAAGAAATATTTTGGGTGAACGAGGCGAAAACGTATCGCTCCGGGGATGCGCGGTCCTGCTCATCGATACGGATTTCATCTAACTGAATCCCCGCGACAGTGCCTTTTGTCGAAGTGTTTATTGCCTGTGCCACCTGAATATTCGCGTCGTTCTCCGATTGAGCCGCCAGCAACGCTCGCTCCTGGTTCCCACGGCTGTAGAGCCGGCGCAACCGAAAGTAACTTTGCTCCATGAGCTCAGGCGAGACTGACATTCCTTCCGGCAAGTCAATGGGTTCCCAGGGAATCCTTAGATCCTGCGCAATGAGTTGCCCAAACGCAGCAAAGCTTGATGCACGTGCCAGGAACTCTGGGAATACCGCACTGAGTTGCGCCCGGCCCTGTGCCTGGCGGACTGTCTGCATCGACAGGAGAGCGATTCGTCGCAAGTTGATCAGCAAATGGATCCAGTTGATTTCACGCGATGACTCGAAGAAGGTTGCGGCAACAAGATCGGGCGGGGTGTGCAAAAAGTGGAATAGTGAGTGCGACTCGAACGGATCAATATCATTCTCGTGAATGTTCACCACGATGCGAGCAGCGGCCGGATGCGTTAATTCGATGAGGGTGTAGGGCCCGATACGTGCTATGCCGCCGCCAGAGACGGCACACCTCAACGTGCCACCATTTGTGAGTACGATAAGTTGGTTATGTTCAGCGTAGTTCTCGTCGCCCCAGCGAAGCAATGCGTATTGTGCCGCGGCGCGAACGATTGGATGGTCATCCGCAGCCAGATCGAGTAGGGCGTCGATCGCACGGACCGGCTCTTGGGCCAACTGTAGCACGTGTTGGTATCGCTCTTGTGGGTTGCCGGGGTGAGGCGACGGCCGTGGTTCTGCTGCCGCAGAGGCTAACGCTATCTTGAAGTCGCGCTCGGTCAGCGCATAGATTTGCTGAAGAGGCTCAGGGGCAGCGACTCCTGGTGGCGCGTGCTCGAACCATAGCTGTGCGACGAGTGATACAGCGGCATTGGGGGCGTGGTCGAAGACTTTCGCGGCGGCCGGCGCTATCCCAAGGAGAATGCTTAAAGCCTGATACCACTCGTCAGGGTTTGGGGTGGTGAGCAAACGGCGTAGAAAGGGGCTGTCACCCACTCCCTGGTCTGCCAGAAATGTCGCCAGAAAATAGTCGCGGTAAAATCGTTTGCTAAACTGAACTGCGTCAACTGACCCAGGAGCCCGCTCGAGCACCAATGTAGTAAGCAGTTCGTTAATCAACCCTTCTGCGCTCCAGTCGTGCGGCATCAACTGCCGGTGCCGGTGGTAACGGCGGTGGATTTGCGAAAGGCGACTCGCTATCTCATCGTACAGATCGTCATCACAAACAAGCTCTCGCTGGCCACGGATAACGAGTCTGTGTGCTAGAAGCGTAAGAATGGGGTGTTTGACGTAGGTGGCGTCGTAAGTACCTGCCCCTTTTCGCAAGAGTTGCTCGACGTACAGTTGATAGATCTGACCTGCGCTACTCGGAATATTTGTCAGTTGCGACTCCCGAGCGGCCTGGGATAGTGCCGACAGAACGTCCGGTCGCTGTAAGACTTCGCGCAGCCGTTGATCGAGCAGCGATCGCAACGAACCGGCATGGTAGCGACCGAGAAACTGATCGATCTGCAAGTCGTCGAGAGGCAGAAGCAGCATTTCATGCAGACTGGGAACTCGTTCGCGAAGTAGTTGCTGTGCGGTGCCAGGTCTACAGGTAATGACAGCGCTGTGGAATGCTCCTGCCCCATCTGAGAATAATTCTGTGACGACGGAACCGAGGCTCTGGCGGTCGAGCATTTCGTCAGCGCCGTCGAGAAACAAGACCAGCGGACGTTGTCGCTCCCGCCACAGCGCCTGTAGCTCGCGCGATGTCATGCGGTTGTTGACTGCTACCTGAGCGAGTAGGTCGGATAGATTAGACCCCTTGAATGTGTTCAGCGAAAAATATACCGGGTGCGGCACGGCCGGAGTTGCCATCGCGTACCTGGCGAGGCGCTGGGCTTCATGGAGTATAGAAGTAGTCTTTCCGCTCCCTGCGTCGCCGACCAGCATGACAGCGGCCGGATAACGGATGCGATCCTCCCAGGTGCCAATTGGTAGACTTCCTCCTTGCTTGGACCGTTCGATTTGAGTGTCCTGAAGCCGTAACGGAACGTAGCGGCTGAGCGCGTCGTCCTCGGAACGAGCGCCGGCAAAGCGTTGCATGTGATCAATGTAGAGCTGGTACGCTGCCTGTGATCTAGCCGCGAGCTGCTGGATCGCTACGCCCACAAGATTAGCCAGTTGTTCGGCGGAGATAAAGAAGGAGGTGATGCTGGACTGCTTTAACTCAACTCGCAGGTCAGCAATCCGGCGCCCATTGTCGTTCTCTCCCGTGATGGCGTCCATCTGTTTGGCGGGCCAGGGAGCATTGTCGTCTATGAGAAAGATGAGTCGGGGTTTTAATGTGTCGCCCGCCATTCGATACTCAAGCTCGGTGATCGAGAGCTGCCGAGGATTACTCTCGTTCGATACATAGCCGTAGCGCCAAGCGAAGATACCGATATAGACGTCACAGGCGGCGACATCGGCGAGGCATTTGTCAACTGGGCGCTGGTCCGTAGCGACATAGTCCTCCATCGCAATCGCATCGTGGCCCATTTGTCGGAGGGTATGATAGACCGCCGTACGGTGTTCCTTGAGGTCGCTGTAAGTAGAGGAGATATACACCTTTGTCATACTATGTCTCGACAGAACCGGCGAGCCTGCGATCTTGATTGTTGAGAGACTCGCTGAGAGCGAGTCTGTTCACTCCACTAAGCAAGAACGGCTGCCGAAGTTGGCAGCCGCTAATGTTGATAAAAATGGTCGGGACGACTGGATTCGAACCAGCGACCTCACGCACCCCAAGCGTGCGCGCTACCAGGCTGCGCCACGTCCCGTTTGCTCTGCACTCTACTACAACAATTCAGGATTTGCTATTCCGACTCGTCTCCTGCTCGAGCAACGACAAAAGCTCGCGTAGCTCCGACGCGATCTGTTTCAAACCCTGTCGTTCTTCAGCAGTGCGTGGAGTGACGGCGCGTGTGTAGGTGGGTGTTTCCGGTGAGAATAACTCGCCGTCGTTGAATTCAACCGGCGCGGTGTCGACTTGCCCGTCTTCATCGGCACCGACGACTTTCAGTTTTCCACCACCGCGAATCTCGTTGTTGAGTCGCTTCTTCGCGCCCGCGATCGTGTACTGGTCTTCGTAAAGCAGCTCCTTGATCCGCAGCGCCATTTCCACGTCGCGTTTGCGATAGACGCGCTGGCCGGCGCGATTCTTTTGCGGTGCCAGCATCGGAAATTCCGATTCCCAGTAGCGTAAGACGTGCGCCTGCACACCCGCGAGCTCACAAACTTCCCCGATCTTGAAAAACAACTTTTCGGGAATGGCTACAGCAGGGCGACTCATTGAATAAAGCCTCGATTAGTCAGTGGAACGGAACTCCTAAGCCGGGTTCAAAGTGTTGGAATGGTTTTGGCAAGTTCGCCAACGTTCGTGCATGTTACCCGCGTGGACTTTTCTGTGTCAATACTTACACTTAGCACACCTGACTTAAAACTTTTTCTTAAAGGTATCAGTTGAGGATTGATCCCCGGATTTTCTCTGCGATCCTCTGCGTATCTCTGCGGGCTCTGCGTTGAAATAGCTCTTTAACGCAGAGAACGCAAAGATACGCAGAGAGCCGCAGAGACGGATTCTGTAATCCACGGGTTAGCTGCTATAATCCGCCGTTCCCACGCACAAAGCCCGGAAGGAAACGAGCCAAACAGTGACAACCTCGCCCACGGTTCTCCGCCTTGCTACGCGACTCGAGCAGGTCGGATTTTCCGATATCGTCAAACTTCGTAACCGCATCATGGAGTTGCGCAGCCAGGGCGCAACTGTCTACCAGTTTGAAGGTGGCGAGCCTTTCATGCCGACGCCCGCGCCTATCAAAGCCGCAATGAAGCACGCGCTCGATCAGGACCAAACTCGTTACGCGCCATCATCAGGCATTCCTGAGCTGCGCGAAGCAATCGCTGACAAACTGCGCACTCGTAATCGCATTCCCGCAGAGTCGAAAGACGTGATCGTCGTTAACGGCGGCATGCAGGCGTTGTTCGGCGCGTTTCAATCGATCGTGAATCCAGGCGACGAGGTGCTTCTCTTCTCACCTTACTGGACGCCGATCAAAGATCTCGTTTCACACTGCCAGGGCCGCAGCGTGTTCGTACCAACAAGCGAAGCGCGCGAGCTCGGCTTTCAACAAACTCTCGCACGCTACGCAACCCATCGAACCCGCGCGATCTATTACAACACTCCACAGAATCCGAGTGGCGTTGTCTTCACATCCGAGGAAGCAAAAGCAGTTGCTGACTTTGCACAGGAACGCGATCTCGTCGTCGTCGCAGACGAAGCTTACGAAGATCTGGTCTATGACGGCGAACACTGCTCGATCGCATCGCTCGACGGAATGTTGGAACGCACGATCACCTGCTTCACGTTTTCGAAATCGTATGCGATGACTGGTTGGCGACTCGGTTACGCAGTTGCAACTGAACCCTGGATGACTGGTCTAAAAAAGGCAACACTCTATTCATCGAATGGTGTCTCAACGCCGACGCAGTGGGCCGGTGTTGCTGCCATGCAAATCGAGACTGGAACACTCGCCGAGATCACCGAGCAGTATCGACGTCGTCGCGATCTGTTGTTGTCAGGACTGAATGAGATCGGTTTGCACTGCGCTCCTCCCGCGGGTGCGTTCTATGCTTTCCCGGATGTGAGTCGCATCAACAAAGACAGCCGCGAAGCTGCCGATGTGTTGCTCAACCGCGCGCAGGTCGCGACTGTTCCCGGAATCGTTTTCGGCGCTGAAGGCGAGAGCCACCTGCGCTTCTCTTTTTCCACTTCGATCGAAACCATCGAAGCAGGGCTCGAATCGCTTCGTCGTAATCTTTAAGGATGAGAAGCGAATTCGATTTCATCAATTCACTCCGGCAGCGAATCGGATCTTCCTCGGCATCGATCGTTACAGGTATCGGTGACGACGCTGCTGTCTTTCGCAACGGCTCCGGAAAAGAAACCGTCATCAGTACTGACCTGTTGGTTGAAGACATCGACTTTCGTCGCACGACAACACCGCCTTACCTGCTGGGCCATAAAGCACTCGCAGTCTCACTTTCCGATCTGGCCGCGATGGGATCGAGGCCGCTCTGGTCTCTGATATCGATCGGAGTTCCCGAAGATGTTTGGGAGTCAGACTTCATCGATCGGTTTTACGACGGTTTGCTCGACCTTGCGAATCGTTACGGCGTGCAGTTGATCGGTGGCGATACTTCGCGCACGAACGAGCGTGTCGTGATCGACTCGATCGCGATCGGCGAATGCTCGGCGGGAATGGCGGTGAAGCGGACCGGCGCGAGGGCGGGAGATCAGATCTTTGTTACTGGTTCACTCGGCGCCGCGGCTGCGGGTCTGCGACTGATCGAACGTGGCGCACATCTCGCCGAGCAGAATCTCGGTGATGAAGACTCGCAAAAACTCGATCATGTTTTGCTGCGGCAGCTTCGACCTGAGCCACGTGTCGGCTGGGGCATCGTGCTCGGCGAAGAGCGCATAGCAAGCTCAATGATCGATCTCAGCGATGGATTGTCATCAGATCTCAATCACGTTTGCGCGGCGAGTAATGTGGGTGCGTTGATCGATGCCTCGTTGTTGCCGATCGACGAGCGTGTCGTGGAGCTGTGCGGGCGTCGCGCGTTAGATCCGCTCCAACTCGCGCTGCATGGTGGTGAAGATTTTGAGTTGCTGTTCACAGTTAAGCCGGAGAATGTTGCGCGGCTGCCGCGACGAGTAGATGGAGTCGAGCTCAAACGCATCGGCGAGGTCATGAGCGCGAACTACGGCGTCAAGATTTCCGAGGGCTCACGCATCTGGGATCTCAGGCCCGGCGGCTGGAAGCATTTTTAAGAGCATTTCTCACGCAGCGGCGCAACGGCGCAAAGAAAAGCCGCTTCCGCTGCGCCTTTGCGCCGCTGCGTGAGTCTGCTTTATCCTCCGTAGTCCATGCTGAAGTTTCGGAACACGCTATCTGGTCGAGTTGAAGAGTTCCGCCCGCTGCGCGAGGGCGAGGTCGGGTTCTATTACTGCGGTCCCACCGTCTGGAATTACGGTCACATCGGAAACTTCCGCAGCGCGATCGCGGCTGACATCGTCGTCCGTTACCTGAAGTTCAAAGGCTACAAAGTCACGCACGTCATGAACATCACTGACGTCGAAGACCGCATCATCGCCGAGTCGCAAAAAGCCGGGCTGACGATCGATGAGTACACCGCGAAGTACATTGACGCGCTCTGGGAAGATTTCGACGCGCTCGGCTGCGAGCGACCCAACGTCGTCCCGCGCGCGACGCGCCACATTCCCGAGATGGTCGCGTTGATCGAGAAACTGCTCGCGTCGGACCACGCGTATCGTTCGGACGATTCGATCTACTACCGCATCGCTTCGTTTCCGCAGTACGGCAAGCTTTCCAAGATCAACTTCGCGGGCAACATCGCGGGTGCGAGTGAACGCATCGACACCGATCGCTATGAGAAAGAAGACGCGCGCGACTTTGCGCTCTGGAAAGATCCCTCGAGCGAAACCGAACCCGCGTGGGATACTTCAATAGGTCGCGGCCGTCCGGGCTGGCATATCGAGTGCTCGGCGATGTCGATGAAGTATCTCGGTGAGACGTTTGACATTCACGCGGGCGGCATCGATCTCGTCTTCCCGCATCACGAAAACGAGATCGCGCAGAGTGAAGGAGCGACGGGCAAAGAGTTTGTCCGCTACTGGATTCACTTCGAACATCTGAAGGTCGACGGCGAGACGATGTCGAAGTCGAAGGGCAACTACTACACGTTTCGTGATGTGAGGGCGAAAGGTTTCTCAGCGGCTGCGGTTCGTTACTTTCTGTTGAGTGTGCCGCACAACAAACAGCTCAACTTCACATTCGACGCGCTCGCAGGCGCTGAACGGACGGTTGCAAGTCTGCGCGACTTTCGCGCGCGCTTGAGTGAAGCGAAGACGGAGCCCGGCAAAAACGAGCAGCTTTCTGAAACTGCCGCACACGCGCTACAGGAATTTGAAGCGGGCATGGACGACGACTTCAACACGTCGATCGCGCTCGCAGCGATTCACAATCTCTCGCGCGAAGTGAACACAGCTCTCGCACGCAAAAAGGTCAAGGCGGAGAATCAGCAGGAGCTGCTCGCGCTGATCGATCGCTTTGATTCAGTTTTGAATATCTTTGGCAAACAGGAACGCGAGATGCTCGACAGTGAAGTTCAGGCGTTGATCGACGAGCGACAGGAAGCGCGGCGGCGGCGCGACTTTGCTCGCGGCGACGAAATCCGTGACGAGCTCGCGAGCCGCGGCATCATTCTCGAAGACACGAAAGACGGCGTCCGCTGGAAACGAAAGTAAGTACACAAAAGGCACAAAAAGCACATAAGAAAAGATTCAGAGTTCAAGCTCTTTTCTTTTGTGCTTTTTGCCTTTTGTGGCTAATTAAGAACTGATCGGCTGCAGGTGATCGAGGAGTGAATTGAGCTTCTCGCGCTGTTCGTCCGAAAGTGTTACGAACCGCAAACCAAAGCCGAGTGGGGGTGTCTGGTGAGCGACTTCGCCCGTGAGCGCGAGCCAATCGCCATCCGGCAGTTGCAGCTTGAAGACGAGCACTTCGCCGACCTGCGCTTCGCCCATGGTATCGACGTAACAGCCGCCTTCAGATAGATCTGTGACGCGGGCCACGTAGTTTCCGCTCTTACCGTCCCAAACCGCGTCGAGACAAACGTCCCATCTTTTTTCGCTTCTGCGGTCGCTCATAGGTGAGTCAACGACTGCTATTTTGGTGATTGGCGTTCCAGCCGGCGGCAGGGTGAGCGCGTCGGCTTGCCGATTTCATTCTAACCCGCACCGCGAGAAATGGGAACGACTTTGTTATCATGGCGCCTCATGTCAACAACTTCTCTTCAACCACAAGTCGCAGCAGTTAACGAAATCAGAAGTCACTTCCCTGCTCTCGAACGCATCCACAACGGCTACCCCGTCGCATATTTCGACGGTCCGGGCGGTACGCAGGTGCCGCGCTACGTTGTCGAGAAGATGACCGATTATCTTTATCATCACAACGCAAACACCCACTGGGCATATCCCACGAGCGCCGAGACCGACGCCGCACTCGAACACGCCCGCGAGGTTTACGCGGAGTTTCTGAATGCGTCGGCAACCGAGATCGCTTTCGGCGCGAACATGACCACGCTCACGCTGCACCTCTCGCGCGCACTCAGCCTGAACTACAAGCCCGGCGATGAGATCGTCGTCACCGAGCTCGATCATCATGCGAACATCGATCCGTGGCGGCGTCTGACAGTCGAGCGCGGCATAACCGTTCGCAGTGTGAGAATGGATACGGCGACAGGCCAGATCGATCGCGACGAGCTCGAACGCTCGATTGGACCAAAAACAAAGCTGGTTGCGATCGGCGCCGCTTCAAACGCGCTCGGAACAATTAATGATCTGAAGAGTGTGATCGCGATGGCCCATGACGCCGGTGCACTCGTGTTTGTTGATGCCGTTCACTACGCACCACACGCGCTGATCGATGTGAAGGATCTTGATTGTGACTTCATGGGAATGTCGGCATACAAGTTTTATGGACCACACATCGGTGTGCTGTTCGCGAAGAAAAAGCTGTACGAAGAGATTGATTTTCCGCGACTTGTGCCCGCGCCTGATTACGCGCCCGAAAACGCGGAGACAGGCACGCAGAACCAGGAAGGAATGGTGGGCGCCGCGGCGGCAGTCGAGTATCTGGCATCGCTCGGCGGCGGGGTGAATTTGCGCGAGAATCTTCGCAATGTGTTTCACGAAACACACGCGCGCAATTCGGCTTTGTTTGCACTTCTCTGGAATGCGTTGAGCTCAATGCCGCGCGTCAAACTTTATGGCCCACCGCCTGATTCCGCGCGCACACCGACCCTCGCTTTCACGATCGAAGGCTGCACTTCAACTGATGCTGCTCGGCGTTTGGCAGAGAAGGGTCTCTTCCTATCGCACGGCGACTTTTATGCTTACACGATTGTCCAGCGTCTTGGTTTAGCGCCGGAAGGACTGATCCGCGCGGGCTGCGGCATCTACACAACTGAAGACGAGATCGATCGACTAATTGACGGCGTTAAGGAAGTCAGCCAGTAAGCCATAAGCCGTGCTCTGTAAGTTCGGCCGGTGCGACGTGATCGTCAATCCGGGAATCACATCGAGCTCAAAGTGAATCGCGAGCGACGTACCGCGCACACCGCCGAGCGGATCGCTAGTAGCAACCTGCTCAGGTCTTACAGATGCAGTCACTGATCCATCCGAATTGACGATTACGCGCGAGAGCAACTTGTAAGGCCGGCCTTCCGCTCGCGCCGCTTGCAACGTTGCGGGATCAAGTCCACGTATTCCCTCACGTCTCACGTTCGACGGCAACAAAGGCACTCGCAAAATAACTCGCGCCATCGCGCATACCTTCATGATCGAGTCCCAACCATCGACATCGTGACTTGGATCAGTTTCAGCGACACCGAGCTCCTGCGCTGTCTTCACACCCTCATCGAAACTCCTGCCAGCCTCCATCGTCTCCATAATAATGTTTGTAGTTGAATTGAAGGCGCCGCTAATGCCACGCACCCGCACTGCCGGGAGCGTCTCGCGAAAGAGTGAGAACACGGGCGCGCTATCGAGCACAGTCGCCTCAAACATGAATCTCCTGTCTTTCGCGATCGCAAGCTCGTTCAACTCGTCGTATGCATAAACGAGCGGCGCTTTGTTTGCGGTGATCGTATGCGCACCGGCTTGCAGAGATTTCCGCAGATACTCAATCGCAGGTTGACCCGTTTCCGGATTCAGCGACGTCGTTTCAAACACAACATCAGGTTTCGCACGCGCGAGCCACTCATCAATGCCCGGCACAGTCGCTGTCTCATCATTGCCATTGAGCAACCTCGTAACATCGATCGCATTCTCACTCGCGCGCCAACCCATCCGCCGCGTCGCCACACCCACGACTTCCCACTCAATCCCGTATCTCTCGCGCAACTCAGCCGACTTCGAAACAAACAGCCGCGCCAGCGCACGCCCAACGTTTCCAAAACCAAGGAAGCAGATTCGATATAGTTTCATGTATATTTGGATAGGACTCCCGTCATGAAACAATACCACGATCTTCTAAGATCCATACTTGATAACGGCACCGAGCATCGCGATCGCACCGGCGTCGGCACGATTTCGCATTTCGGATTTCACACGCGCTTCAATCTGCGCGAGGGATTTCCGATCGTCACCACGAAGCGCGTGCCGTTTCGCTGGGTAGCGGAGGAGTTGTTTTGGTTTCTGTCAGGAGATACGAGTGAGACAAACCTGCGCGCGCGCGGTGTTGATATCTGGGCCGAGTGGGCAGACGAGGCGCACACAGAAAAGTTTGGACGACCGGCAGGCGATCTTGGACCAGTTTATGGTTATCTCTGGCGCTCGTTTGGTGGAAACTATCCCGAACGCAACGGTGTGGACCAGATCGCAAATCTCATAAAACAGATCCAGACCAATCCTGATTCACGCAGACTGATCGTCACTGGCTGGGATCCACGCCAGGCCGACAACGTCGATCTGCCTCCGTGTCATACTTTGTTTCAGTTTAAAGTCGAGAATGGCCGCATCCTGCACTGCCAGCTATATCAACGCTCCGCAGACGCGTTTCTCGGCGTTCCCTTCAACATCAGCTCTTACGCACTATTGACGCACTTAATCGCGCACGTCACGGAACTCGATGTCGGCGACTTCGTCTACACACTCGGCGATTACCACATCTACAAAAACCATCTCGAACAGGTCCAACAACTGCTGTCGCGCGAGCCGCTGGCGTTGCCGCAACTGACGATCAACGACACGCAAAGCAAATTGCGCGGTCTCGAAGGATTGTTAGCAGTGAAATACGAACACCTGAACCTGATCGGCTACCAATCACACGGCAAAATCGCCGCCCCCGTCGCGGTATAGGGAAAAACAACATGATCATCGGGATTGCAGCAGTCGATCGGAAAGGTGCGATAGGAAAAGGTGGGAAGTTGCCGTGGCACTACTCGGCGGATATGAAGTTTTTTCGTGAGACGACGAGTGGGCATGCAGTGGTGATGGGACGTAAGACGTGGCTCACGATCGGGAAGCCGCTGAAGAATAGACTCAACATCGTGCTCAGCCGTGATACGGATATCGAGCCGCAGGAGTCGTTGATCGTGTTCAGTGATATTGAGTCGGCGTTGTCGTTTAATAAGTCGTTGTCGACGGATTTGTTCGTGATCGGGGGAGCGCAGATCTATGAAGCGTTCCGCGAACATATTGAGAAGTGGATCATTACTGAGGTGCCGCTAACAGTTTCGGGTGCGGATGCGTTTATGCCGAAGGGTTATCTGGAGGGGTTTGAAGTGGTGGAGTCGAAAACCATCGATGACGACCTCGTGGTGAAGTTTTGGGAACGCGGATGAACGCGGATTGAAAACGCGGATCAGAATAATTCATCCAGGGCGTCGTCAATGGATTTTACGCCGATGACGCGGACGCCGAGGAGACGTTCGAGGCCGGGGACGTTTGAGGCGGGGAGAACGATTTTTTTGAAGCCTAAGGCTTGGGCTTCGCGGGCGCGGACGGAAGCCTGCATTGCGCCGCGTACTTCGCCTGTCAAGCCGATCTCGCCAAAGACTGCGGTGTGGGGATCGACGATTAGGTTTTTGAAACTGGATACGATCGCTGTCACGACGCCGAGATCGACGGCTGGTTCGTCGACTTCCAATCCGCCTGCGATGTTTACGAATACATCGTCGCCTGTCAGTTGCAAGCCTGCGCGTTTTTCGAGCATTGCGATGAGAAGTGCGACGCGATTTTGATCGAGGCCTTGCGTCATGCGACGGCCGGTGCCGTATTTGGTTCCGGAAACGAGAGCCTGGATTTCAACGAGCAGAGGTCGCGTGCCTTCCATGCAAGCTGTGACGATCGATCCGGCAACGTTCTGCGGTCGTTCCTGTAGAAACATCTGCGACGGATTGGCCACAGGCATCAATCCCGTCCCGGTCATCTCAAACACTCCGACTTCATTCGCAGCGCCGAAACGATTCTTCACCGCGCGCACGATGCGATGGTTGTGATGACGCTCGCCTTCGAAATAAAGCACCGTATCGACGATGTGTTCGAGAATCTTCGGACCAGCGATCGAGCCTTCCTTCGTGATGTGTCCAATCAGAAAGATCGGAATGCCACGATTCTTCGCAAGCAGGAGAAACTGGTGCGCCACTTCCCTCACCTGCGAAACTGATCCCGGCGCTGATTCAATCGCACTTGAAAAAACAGTCTGGATCGAATCGACGATGATCGCCCCCGGTTTCAGACGCTCGATCTCGTTGATGATGTTTTCGAGATTTGTCTCGGGAAGGATGAAAACGTTCTTTGCTTCAACAGCAAGTCGCTCACCGCGCAACTTGATCTGCCGTTCCGACTCTTCACCGGAGATGTACAGCACGAGCGATCCGGTGGCGCTCAGTTTGTCCGCCACTTGAAGCAGCAGCGTGCTCTTGCCGATACCGGGATCGCCGCCGATCAGGACGAGCGTGCCGGGCACGATACCGCCGCCGAGCACGCGATCGAATTCAGTGACGCCGGAAGAAACGCGAACGTCGTCCTGTGGTTCGATCTCCGTGAAAGGAACGGCCGAGACGTCGCGGAGTTTGAAGCCGTTGCGAACACCAGTGCGACGTGTTGGTTGCGATTTTTCTTCGACGAGTGAATTCCACTCACCGCATTCCGAACACTTGCCCAGCCACTTGCCGGTTGAGTGCCCGCAGTTCTGACAGACAAAGACCGTTTCTTTTTTCACGCAATAACTATAACAACTCTTTCACATTCTCGGTTGGCCGGCCCAGCACCGCGCGATCGCCACGCTCGACGATCGGCCGCTGAATCAGATCCGGATTCTCGATCATCAACGCGATCAACTCACTATCGCTGAACTTGTCTTCCGCGAGTCCGAGCTCTTTGTAAACCGCCTCGCCCTTCCGCAAAAGATCGCGCGGCTTCATGTTCATTTTCCCCAACAGCTCAGTGAGTTTCTTTCGACTCAGCGGCTCGGTGTAGTAATTGACCTTATCGTACGCGATGCCACTCTCACGGAGCAGCTTGTCCATCTCGCGACACTTCGTTCAAGTCGGTTTTTCGTAAACTGTGATCTTGTCAGCCATGACTTATGGAAATATCCCCCTCACACTCGTTGCTTCAGCCACTCGCCCAACGGCGAGTATATAAGCACCAGTCCGCATGTCGGTGTCATAACGCTCGGCTGTCTCGTGCACCAACTCGAAGGCGGTGTGCATCGTCTGCTCGAGAGTCTCATTGATCTGTCGTTCCGACCAAAAGAACGAATTCTGGTCCTGCACCCATTCATAGTAACTCACAGTGACGCCGCCCGCATTCGCGAGAATATCAGGTATCAGCATCACGTCATCATCGTCCAGCACTCGATCCGCTCCGGGCGTAGTTGGACCATTCGCCAGCTCAGCGATGATCTTTGCTTTCACTTTGCCCACGTTGCTGAGCGTGATTGCGTTCTCGAGCGCTGAGGGCAAAAGGATGTCGCAATCGACGCCGATGATCTCGTCGGAAGGGATCTCCTTCACTCCGCTCATTCCCGCGAGGGAACCGGTTGCGGCTTTGTGTTTCAACGCCTCAGCCACGTCGATACCAGTGCTTGCATACACGGCTGCGTGCGAGTCGCAAGCCGCGACGACCTTCGCGCCATCTTCCGCTACGAGTCGAGCGATATTCGCGCCCGCGTTTCCAAAGCCGTGCACTGCCACACGTGCATCTTTCAAGCTCATCCCCTTCACGCGACAAGCCTCACGCAGCGCGTACAGACAACCGCGCGCAGTCGCTTCAGCACGTCCCTGCGATCCACCGAGCGAGATCGGTTTGCCAGTGACGACGCCGAGCTCCGTGTGACCACGCACCATCGAGATCGTGTCCATGATCCACGCCATAGTTTGCTCGTCGGTGTAAACATCGGGCGCGGGAATGTCGCGATCAGGACCAATGATCGGCGCGATCTCGAAAGCGTAACGTCGCGTCAGTCGCTCCAGCTCGTTTCGCGACAAACTCTTCGGATCGCAAACCACTCCACCTTTACCACCGCCATACGGAATGCCGACAGTCGCACATTTCCACGTCATCCACGAAGCGAGTGCTTTGACTTCGTCGAGCGAGACGTTTGGATGGTAGCGAATGCCGCCCTTCGCTGGTCCACGCGCGATGTTGTGTTGCACGCGATAACCTTCAAACACCTGCACGTCGCCGCCGTCCATCTTCACTGGAATCGAGACGATCAATTGTCGCTTGGCATTTTCCAGCACGTGCCGCAGGGAAGGATCGAGGTCGAGGTAATCAGCCGCACGATTGAACTGTTGTTTCGCAATTTGATACGGGTTGAGCTCTTCCTGAAACGCCTTTTGAGTCGCCATGCAATCTCCTCCTGGCAAGAATGGGGCTCGGAGCGGCAGTAATCCTATGCGGTGCGCCAGAAGGTTTCAAGCGAACCGGGAACCCGAGCGGGAATGTGGTGTCTAAAATTGGCGAGTAGCTCCTGCGACCCGAATGGCACCGGCAAAATAGTGGAGGAACTCGATGTTTAATAATCTGATTGAATCCAGTTCGCACGCGCGCGAGTACAAGCGCCGCGGGTCGTTTCTGCTCTTCACCACCGGCGTCTACGCTATGTTGCTGGTGCTTGGTGGCGTTGCAAGTATCTACGCTTATGATGCGCGTCTCGAGGAGCAGTCTTTAGAAATCGTTACGCTGCTGCCGCCGGTGGAGGTCATTCCAGTACAACCTGAAGCAGTATCACGTCCGAATCAACCGAGAGAGACCAGCCATGATGAGTCGCGTGTGCCTGAGCGCACGATTGCAATGGCGAGCGTGAATAACCCGGTGATTGTGCCGCCCGATATTTCAAGCAAACCCAATGTAAACTTACCGCTGCCTCCGGGCCCAGTTCGTATCACAGGTGGCCCAGACCGCGACTTCGGATCGGGTGGTGGTCCAGGAGTTCCAGGCGGTGGTGGAAGAGTCGTAGTTGCGCCCACTCAAATCGTCACACTGCCGGATCAGCCGCCGCCTCCCGATCCACCTAAACCACCGAAGGTGATTAGTAAAGGACCGATCACAGGCCTGGCAATTTCATTACCGAAGCCGGCTTATTCGGAGATAGCTAAACGGGCACGAATACAGGGCCAAGTCAATGTACAGGTTCTGATCGATGAGTACGGCAAGGTAGTCTCAGCGAAGGCTGTGAGTGGACATCCGTTGCTGGTACTCGATGCACAAAAGGCGGCGCTCCAGGCGCGCTTTTCACCGACGAGGCTCGGCGATCAACCGGTCAAAGTTTCCGGAGTTATAACCTACAACTTCGTACTAAGTAATTAAGACACCTGCCAAGCAAAGAGGTACGGAACACGGCGTTCCGTACCTCTCCCGCCCTCAATTCAACTCTGCGTGACCTCTGCGTCCTCGGCGTCTCTGCGGTAAAAGAAAACGAAAAAGCATGTAAACCGCAGAGGCGCAGAGGACGCAGAGGTCACGCAGAGAATTTCATAAATTAGCCGTTCAACAGTATGCTCTCACTCTCGCGGTCCCGACCAGTTTGTCTTATGACCAATTTACACGGCCTCATTCCTTACTTCCGACCGTACAAAAAGCGTCTCGCGATCGGGATCGTTTGTAGCTTTGCGTCAGTTTTCATCACGCTACTCGTGCCCGGCATCATCGGTCGGGCTATTGACGACCTTTATGCAGGTCTCGACTGGGCAAAATTAGCGCGCTACACCGCAACGATTATTGGCGTAAGCATCGCCGGCGGCTTGCTGCTATTTCTTCACCGAATCTGCGTGTTCACCATGTCGCGCCATATTGAACACGATCTCCGCGACGACCTTTATCGTCATCTGCAACGAATGCCATTCAGCTTCTTCGGAGCTTATAGCACTGGGGACCTCATGACGCGTTTGACCGGCGACGTGACAGCGGTCCGCCACATCTCCGGTATGGTCGTCATATACACCTTGCAGGCGGTTTTCGTTTTTCTGCTGACCTTGCCTTTCATGCTCCGGATCAGTCCCTCACTAACCCTGTTGCTGTTTCTCACGATGCCGCTAATCACGTGGGTAGCGCAGCATTTCGGCAAACGTGTCGAGGCGCGCTCCAAAGCGATACAAACGATCGCCGGCCAGATTTCCGCGCGCGTGCAAGAGAACCTGACGGGCGTTCGGCTAATACGCGCATACTCGCGCGAAGAAGCGGAAGAGAAAGCCTTCAACCGCATAAACTCCTCTTACGTCGCTCAAAGCATGAGGCTACATCAGATCTTTGGCGTCATGAGATCACTTATGCAGTTCCTGATGGGAATCGGCTTTGTGCTGATCATCGGCTACGGCGGCACACTCGCTATCAACGGTGCGATAACTGTCGGCCAGTTCACGGAGTTTAACCTCTACCTCGCGCGTTTAATCTGGCCTCTGATCGCAGCCGGCAACGCCATCAATCTTTATCAGTGCGGTATGGCGAGCCTCGCTCGCATCAACGCGATCAAAAACATCGAGCCGGAGATCGCGGAATTCAAAGGCGCGAGCCAGCTGCCGCCCATCGCGGGTCGAATCGAATTCCGCAACCTTACTTTCACGTACCTCGGCGCAAACGTGCCGGTCATCAGCGATATCAACCTCACTATCGAAGACGGAAAAACGGTGGCCTTCGTCGGGCGCACCGGGACTGGTAAATCGACTTTGATGAATCTCATCCCCCGGCTCATAGACCCACCACCTGACACGGTTTTCGTCGACGGCGTCTCTCTGCATAACTGCTCGCGCGCGTGGTTGCGTGCGAGCATCGGCTACGTGCCGCAGGAGACTCTGCTCTTCAGCGACACGCTCGCCGAAAACATCGCGTTCGGTGTCGAGCGTGCTGACCGCGCTGATGTCGAGTGGGCGGCGGAGATCGCCGGACTAACTGATGACGTGCGCAACTTTCCCGAAGGTTTCGACACGCTCGTCGGAGAACGTGGCTTAACGCTCTCAGGTGGTCAAAAACAGCGTACAGCAATCGCGCGGGCCGTGATCAGGCGACCGCGAATTCTGATTCTCGACAATGCGCTCTCGAACGTAGATGCCTATACAGAGGAAAAGATCTTAACGAGGCTCCGCGCGGAGATCCGCGGGCAGACAAGTCTCATCGTCTCGCACCGCATCTCCGCAGTGCGTGACGCCGACCTCATCTGCGTGATCAATCAAGGCCGAATCACCGAGCGTGGTACCCATGATGAGCTGTTGCGGCAACGCGGAGAGTATGCGGCGCTATACAAACAGGAGTTAGCCGAAGATGAATAGCGCTAATAATCTTTCCAACGCGCGACAGCTTTTGCGCCGGCTAAAGCCTTACCGGTGGATGCTGCTGCAGGCGCTCGTGTTCTTGATCGTGCTCGACGGTCTCCGCATCACACAACCTAAATTTACGCAGTACGCGATTGACTGGTACATCATTCCACGCAACTTAACGGGCCTGCGCTGGCTCGCAGCCATCTATCTCGGCGTGCTCATCGTCTCCGCCCTGTCCCAATTTTTTCTCAATCTCCTGTTGAAGTCGGCAGCGTTGCGCGCCCTCGCTGACATTCGCAACGAGCTTTTTCAAAAACTTCAGCAGCAGGACGTGGCTTATATCGATAGCACTCCGACCGGACGCGTCATGACGTGTCTGACATCGGACGTTGAAGCCCTCGAGGAGTTATTTACTTCAGGACTCACGGACATGCTGGGTGGCGCGATCAGGATCGCCAGCGTCATCGCCATCATGCTTTGGATGGATGTCAGGTTGACGCTCGTCGCACTGATAACGGTGCCGACGTTCCTCGTGGCGACGACTTTTTTTATGAGGCAAACGCGACACGGGTACGACGTTCTGCGCGGGCGGTTGGGCCAGATCAATACTTTCCTTCAGGAGCACTTGTCCGGTGCGCTCATCATCCAGATTTTCAATCGCGAGACTAAATCAATCGCCAGGTTTTCTGAGATCAATAATCAGTCGCGCGCCGCGAGTATGAAACCCATCTACCACCTCGCCATGTTTTTCCCCCTCGTTGATTTGATTGGCGCGGTGGGTGTCGCACTCATCATGTGGTACGGCGGCTGGCGCGTGATGAGTTCCGGCGGAGAACTTCTTAGCCTCGGTGCGCTCGTCGCTTTTGTTCAGTACTCCGGGCAGCTCTTTCAGCCGTTGCGCGAAATTGCCGATCGATATACTGGTCTGCAAGGAGCCGTTGTCTCCGCACAACGCATTTTCAAGATGCTTAGTCTGCCGGCGGAGATACAGTCTCCATCCCAACCGCGCAAAACCGGACGCGCTCAAGGCCAGATAGAGTTCGAGCACGTCTGGTTCGCATATAACGGCGAAGATTGGGTGCTCAAGGATGTTTCCTTCAAAGTAGAAGCGGGACAGTCAGTCGCAGTGGTGGGTCGCACCGGCGCCGGAAAGACCACGATCACAAATCTGCTGTTGCGTTTCTATGACGTACAGCGCGGACGTATTCTGCTCGACGGCGTAGACGTTCGAGAGTGGGATCTGAAATCGTTGCGGGAAAACTTCGCTGTGGTTCTGCAGGATTTGCTTTTATTCCCTGACACGGTCGAGAGCAACATCCGTTTGGGGCGTGATGAGATCTCAGCAGAACGAGTCGAATGGGCAGCTCGAGAAGTTTGCGCCGATCATTTCATTCGACTTCTGCCGGATGGCTATCACACCACCGTGCAAGAGCGAGGCGGTGGACTCTCGGCCGGACAGAAACAACTCATCACGCTCGCACGTGCGCTCGTGTCCGAACCATCACTGCTCATCCTTGACGAGGCCACGAACTCTGTCGACACCGAAACAGAAAGGGTTGTGCAGCGCGCGGTGGAACGTGTGATGCACGGGCGCACTACTTTTCAAGTCGCGCACCATCTCTCTACCGTCAGGAAAACTTCGCTCATAATCGTCCTCGAACACGGAGAGGTGTGCGAGCAAGGTAATCATCAGAAACTGCTCGCGCAACGTGGACTCTATTGGCAGCTCTATCAACTACAATCAAAGTCAGTACCACCTGCGGTAGCGGGTGGGTGCGTAGCCTTTCAGTCGCCACACAGCTAACGCACCCACCCGCTACCGCAGGTGGTACTGACCGTGTCCAACACTGGATCATGACTTTGAGGCAGAGCCTAGTTTCTGAGTTCAGGTCCGAGTATGTGAGTCAACTGGGCTGGAGCGGCCGAGGCGAACGGTTCGAGCACAGGCGACTCCCCGCGCAAAACCGCACTCGCGTTATTCAGCTGGCGTTCGATCAAAAGCTTTTGGAGCTCAAGCCTCACCGGCGTCTCGAGACCCGTGGTTGGGTCGGTAGTTAAAGACCCACTTCGGTGTCTGCGGAAATAGCAATAAGAAGGGACGTTCACGATACGAGCAACATAACCGGCTCGTAATAAGAACTCGCTGTCACCACCGAATCGGAGCCCCGTCGCAAAACCTCCGAGTCGTCGAACAAGATCGCGGGCAATCATGCTCGTCGGGTGTAGCAACGGGTGAGCAGGGCGCACGGCGAGAGCTGCGTTTACGTCGAGTGGATAACGACAGGGCAAAATCTCAGCGCTGTCGCAAAGCACGCGTAACTCCTGACTGCCAATCAACTCCGCTCCCGTCCTCTCAGCTTCGTCCAGCAGTAGCTCGAGACGATCAGATGTGGACCAATCGTCGGCGTCCTGAAAAAGGTAGGCGTCATAACTCGTGTTGTTTATTACTTCCTGGATTAGGCGGTATGGGCCACCGTTTTCCGCTGCGGTGAGTAGAGTCACTGAGGGAAACCGGCGGACGATCTCGACGGGCGGATGTGGAGATGCGTCGTCGATAACAACGATACCGTCGAGTGGACGCGTTTGCGCGAGGAGCGACTCGAGGCACGCGCCCAACCACTGCTCGCAGCGATAATGCGGGATCAGCGCCAATACAGAAGAGTTTCTATTCAGGGTAGGAGGGTTAACGGAAGCTTCAGCGCGGGAAGAACTCGCCCGAGGTGATGGCCAGCGAACAGACTGTTCTGCTTCCTGCGCAGCGATGGCAAGATTAAAAAAGTTCCATTCAGAGATTTTCAGCGGACGAGTGAGTCCGTGCAGAAAAGTCTTCGAGGCTAGCCACGCGCGTGCATCGGAAGGTTCTTCGATCGCCTGTACGTCGGGTAGTTGCGCTTCCGGCAGCCAGGGCATGAGTGACGGTACGGCGGCAGGCAACTCGTCCCAGGCTGGCTTTACGAACGAAGCGCGTTCCGGCAGGAGTGCTACACGCTTTGTATTCACATCCTGCAATACACGAGCGACATGATCGTCTATCGATGCGAGGGCAACGACTTTCAGCGGCTGAGTGAATGACCTGGCTACTGACTCCACCAGCTCCCGGTGCTGGACCATACAGACCAGTAAGACTTCCTCCGCTGAGGTTTCCTCGAGGCGCCGGCGGAGGTCGACAACATCGTCCGTACCCTCAATCAAGATTGTGCCGTTTGGTGTCATACGAGATCGTACTGCCGATAATTTGCGGATCGTACTTGGATCGGGTCAGTACAGGGAGCGGTAGCGACCTGGTCAGCTAGCAGCATGCGATATCGTGGACCAGGTCGCTACCGCTCCCTGTACTGACCCGATCCAAGTACGATTAACAGCTAAGGCTCACTCAGCAGACGCAAGATTCTCTCTTTTGTTTTTCTGAACTCTTCAAAGTCGCTGGCGTCGGAAAGCGAATTGTAATCCCAAATCAAATGAAACGTCCGTTCGATCCGCTCAATCGTCTCGCGATCAAGATCCGTTGCGCCGTATCCGTTGAAGAACGCTTCTCTCCCACTCTCATCCGTCTCATTCAACAACTGATAGGTGAGGTGTGCATAGTCTCTTAACCAAATACTCGATGCAGCGTTATCCCAATCAACGAGTGCGAGCTGCCCGCTCTCGGTCAGAATAAAGTTGTGCGGATTCGGATCGCCGTGTGTAAGAACGGGTCGATATAAATCCTTGAACGGTAAGAGACGTTGCCTCGTTCGATTTCGGACAACGTCGTGCAAATCATCATCGCGCGCCGCGATTTGATCCACGTCCTTCGTCGTCTTCGCCAGGCGTTGTTCGATGAAGTCATCGTACACGCCCTGCCCATTACAAAGATGCCCGTACGCTTTAAGACGAACGCTGTGAACACCTCTCAGTATCCGCCCCAACTCCTCGCTGAACCACTCAGTCGTCAGGCTTCTATCCTCGATTGCCTTCCATGCGTCTCTCCCTTCAATGTGTTCAGCGATCGTGAAGCCGTTAGGAAACACGGAGTCGTCGCGAGAGGAAAAGATCGTCCGCGGATAGAGAATGTCGAGCCCAGCCATTTGCTTCTCGATCCACTCGAGTTTGCCTTCTTCAGGCCACATCCTGCTTCTGAACACTTTGACAACAAAACGCCCGCCGTCGGTCTCAACACGATAAACTCGATTGATGATGCCCAGCTTTATCCATTCTGCGCTTAACACCTTCACACCCAGCGCACACTCCACCGCCTCAGGCACGCGGGCATCCATTTCTTCCGTGAGCTGAGTCATCTTGATCAGGCTGGCGGATCGATAAAGCGGTCATACCAGGCCGTGAGAGTGATAAGTCCCCACGTTTGAAAAAACGGAAAGTTAGCCTTCAACTGGCCCGTCGGAAAGTCGAGCCAGTCGAGCCATTCTCGCTTGACCATGCCACGTTCCCAGAAGCGGCTGGCGCGGACATGCGCGATGATCGGGGCCGCGAATTCGGGTTTAGCAAACCACTCGCGGAACGGAGCGGTGAAAGTTTTGATCTGGCGCCGGAGGATCTTCTCTGGAACCTTCCTTTCGTAAACACGCATGAGCGTGTGCTTGAAGCCCGGCACCAATTCGTCAATGCGCGGCGACCAATCACCCGCAGGCGTTCGGTAACGAGCGAGTACGTCAAGACCAGCCGCTAGCTCGACCACGTCCGGATCGAGACAGGGATAGTGAACCCCGATGCCGGCGCGGCGCGAGATCGGTTCGAAATTCCCAAAAAGCATTTCGGGAATGCGGTTTTGACACTCGTGACCGACCATCATCTCTATCGGATTTGCTTCCGGTTTGATACGCCGGCATTCCCGGTAGAAGGCTTGCAGGTAAGGTGTGTATTTCCAGGAGCGGTAGGGCTCTAAAAACTTATCGCGGATCACGTGATCGCTGAAGAGCCGCGTGATGCCGCCGTATAGAGCCGGACTCATGACGGAGTCGTCTTGCAGCAAAAGGAAATCGAAACCGTCCATGCCCGGCGGAAGTTGATGCTGCGCGCAAAATTCCACGTAGCGCGCGTAGTGGTAGTGAAAGTTGTCGTAGCCGGCAAAGATCTCATCCGCACCAAGACCCGACAGCATCCAGCCGACGCCCAGCTCCTTCGCCGTTGCCAGTAGTTTGAAATGCGTAAGGCTGGCGAATGTGGCACACGGTTCGTCGGCAAGCAGAACCTCCTCCTCGAGTATCCTCAAGGCTTCGCCTGCATGAAGCGGCACGACGCGATGAGGAACATCGAGCCCTGCGGCCACCTCACTCGCGTATCCCACGTCGTCGTTGATCCCGAGTTCATCCTCGAAGGCCGAAGTGAACGCCGTTAATTCGACGCCGCTCAGTGATGAGGCAGTCGTTACGAGATATGTCGAGTCAGTCCCGCCCGACAAAAACACGCCCTGAGGAGTTTGAAGGGAACAGTATTCGGCAATTGACCGGTCGAGGGCTTGTTGGATCGCGTCATGTAGCTCCGGCGAGTCGGTTGGTGGCGAGTCTGGCTTGAGTGGTGACCAGTATCGCTGCTCGAGCGGCGCGTTACCCGGGCTCCATGAGATGAGGTGTGCGGCGGGAAGACGTCCCACGCCGCGTGCGAGGGTGCGCCCGGGCGCGGGCGTGCCGAATGATAGATACCAGAAGGCGGTTTCCTCATCGAGTTCGACAGACTTTCCCCGGAGGCGCAGCAGTGGTGACAACTCCGAGCAAAAAATAAACAGGTCAGGATCAGTACGCGTAAAGATGACGCGTTGGCCCAGATGATCTCTGGCAACGAGCAGACGGCGACGGTTGTCGTCCCAACACGCGAGCACCCATTGCCCGCGCAGATCTCTGATCGCTAAAGCATCTCGCTCCAGGATTTCAGAAAGTATTTTTGACGAGTGATTGTCAGCCTGTGAAGGCGCCGAGGGTTTTCCGTCGCGTGGTCGAATCAATCCGCGAATGGAGAGGACAGACTGTCCCTGTGGGTGATCCAAACGTGCCTGCGGGCGAAAGAGTGCGACACCCGCATCACGATTTATCCACCAATCGGATGAATCAGCTCGCTCATGGCTGGTCCACGTTTGTAAGGTTTGTTGAGTTAACTGCTCGCGTCCCCGCGAAGTTCTTGCCAGCGCGCCGAAGAGGAGATCGCTGGCGCCTAATGAGATCATATGTTTCCTTATCAAACTTTCATGTCGTGCGAGGATAAGTTAAGGTCACATGACTATGCAATTTTTTCTGCGTTATCCTACAGACGAGCATTGCACAAAACTCCCCACTCGTTGATTTCTCTGTGCAACCTCTGTGTTCTCTGTGTCTCTGTGGTGAGTTATTGCTGTGAAATAATTAACCACAGAGACACAGAGAACACAGAGGTTGCACAGAGAAGAGCGATCTCGTGAGTTTGCTTCAAAAGTCAGGATCCGCTGTTTAATGACTACTGAAGAGATCGAGGAGATCGCCGGCAGGCTAATAAACGCGCTTGGCGATCAGTCCGAAAGTATTCTTTATTATCCGCACCCTTTCGGGGCCGATGGCTTCGTGGTGATCTTCCGCGATGACGTTACGTCGATCGTCGACTTGATCGCTGATGCTCATCTTTGCGTTCCCACTGAAACTCCCCTGTACTGCTTACGACGCAGCGAGCTCTTCGAATTATCGCTTCCCGTGTATTCATGGGTGTACCTCGTCAACAGGCACGTGCATATGGCGTACTGGCTGAAACATGAAGGCAAAGTACTGTTCGGCAGCGACATTCGTGCGCAACTCGAACTCCCCAATCCACACCTGATGCTTGCCAGTCACATCGGCGTCAGCACCCACTACCTGCGCAGCGGCATCATCCTCGATGGACTGCACCGCAAGCGTTACCTTGAGTTGATCGAAACACTGAAACAACAAATCAAAATGCTGATGGCGACTGCTTTACTGTTGCACGGCCAATGGAACGTGACCGCAGAAACTGTCGCAGACCAGTTCGAAGACTCTTTTCCGGATCCTGAATTCAAGCAGGTTTGGAATGAGTTTAGCCGGCTGCTGACTGCTCGCAGCGATGACGAACACCGGTCGGCTCTCGAAGCAGTTTGGCTTTTCGAACGCTTCATCAAGCAACTCAGGAGTTATGCACAGTGACGGTTACGGTAGATGATTATCAACGAGCAGTAGACGATTTTGTCGCAGGCTTGCGAGAGAGCCTCGGAGATGATCTGATCAGCATTATTTTGTATGGCAGCCTGGCCCGGCAGGAAGTTAAGCCCGGACAAAGCGATTTGCTTGATGCTTACGTGTACCTCAAGAATGAAGTCTTCACCGACAAAGAAAAATTTTTCAAAGCCTTCGAGACTATGGTGACAGCGTGCAACAAGTTGTCACTAACGGGACTGCCATACCAACATCCTTTTCAGTATTGGAGCGAAGACGAGTTGGAGCACATCCCGGCGCTGTATCGTGCACACCTGGAGTCGGATGCGCTCAGCACAGTTCTTTTTGGGAAAGACGTTCGGCAGCAGATGAGTTGTACTGAGGCTGAGCTCGCGGTTGCGAAGCTCTCGTTTTTCGAGGCACGCCGGATGGGCCATCCTCTCGCGATTTATCTCCGCAAGCAGGAGTTGACGGAAGATGATTGCGAGAAGATGTTGGCCGGCGTGAAACTGCTGCTGAAATTTCTGCCACAGATGGCTTGCGTTTCATTAGACATCTTGACAGGACCAAACCAGGCCATTCCGTCGCTGTTGAAAGCGCTGCCGGACCTGGATGCGGCTTCAGTGCAGAACATCGAAAAGCGCACGGTCACCCTCGCCGAAGCAGAAGACTTGCGCGAGATCCTCAGAGCGACGCTGAGTTTTATAGAAGACCTGCACGATAAGCTTCTCAGTAACGCTTGAATTAAGAACGAGGCCCGATTATTCTGATCACCACTCCCGACCGGCTCACGCTTGTCACGTCATTATGAAGATTTTCAACGATAACGCAGCAATTGATCTGTGCGTTCATGAACTATTCGAACAGCAGGCTGAACGTACGCCACACGACGTCGCTGTCCGCTTCGAAGAGCAGCAGTTGACTTACGCCGAGCTGAATGCGAGCGCGAATCAACTGGCGCGTTATCTACGCGCATTGGGAGTCGGGCCGGAAGTTCTTGTCGGTCTTTACCTCGAACGTTCGCTCGACATGATCGTCGGTTTGCTGGGTGTCCTCAAAGCAGGCGGAGCCTACCTGCCGATGGAAATAGCGACGCCGAAAGAGCGATTGAAACTGTTTGACGATGCGGGCGTGCGTGTGCTGCTGACAACGGATCACCTGAAGACAAGCCTGCCTGAATTGAAAGCCCAAACTGTTTGCCTCGACTCTGAGTCACGCGCAATCGCACAGCTTGGGACCGAGAACGTAAACAATGCAGGGGCACCAGAGAATCTGGTTTACGTGCTCTTCACTTCCGGTTCAACCGGCAAGCCGAAGGGCGTGGCCGTCGAGCACCGCCAACTGGTTAATTATATTTACGGCGTTACCTGCCGCCTGAACCTTTCTCCCGGCGATAACTACGCGACCGTCTCAACGATTGCGGCTGATCTCGGCAACACAGTCATCTTCCCTTCTCTCTGCATCGGCGGTTGCTTACATATCGTGTCGCGAACACGCGCCTCCGACGCTGCAGCACTCGTTGATTACTTAAAACGTCACCGGATTGATTGTCTCAAGATTGTTCCGTCGCATCTCGCCGCGCTGTTGAAGTCTTCTCAAGCCGAAAAAATTTTACCGCGGCGACGTCTTATCCTTGGCGGCGAAGCGTCGCGCTGCGATTTCATAGATCAGATCCGATCCTTGAATACCGGATGCACTATCTACAACCACTACGGCCCGACAGAAACGACTGTCGGCGTGTTGACCTACGAAACGCCGTTCCCACTTGCAGCCGCCCAGAACACAACTTTACCAATCGGTCGACCGCTCCCGAATACGCAAATCTACTTGCTTGACGATCAACTAAACCGTGTCGAGGCAGGCACTCCAGGTGAGATCTGCATCGGCGGGCTCGGTGTTTCGCGCGGTTATCTTTCCCGGCCCGACCTGACTACGGAAAAGTTCATCCCCGATGCATTCGGCACCACACCCGGCGGTCGTCTATATAGAACCGGCGACCTCGGACGCGAACTGCCCGATGGAAATGTGGAGTTTCTCGGTCGTATCGATCGGCAAATGAAAATCCGCGGGTTCCGAATCGAGTTGGGTGAGATCGAGAATGCGCTCGCACGTCACGCGTCTGTACGTGAGGCTCTTGTTGTTCCTCATGAACCCGTCAAAGGCGAGGTCCGGCTCGCAGGCTACATCATTCCCGAGCCGGGCAAACAGCCGCTTGAGAAATCTAAAATACTAACGTTCCTCCGGGAACAGTTGCCGGAACACATGATTCCTTCAGTGCTTGTGCTACTGGACGCGTGGCCGCTGACGCCGAACGGTAAAGTCGATCGCAACGCGCTCCCATTGCCCAGTGCGGAGGTACGAGAAGCCGTTTTCAATGATGAGAACGATTTCGAACTCCGGCTCGCCAGGATATGGAGAGAAGTTCTAAACGTTCGCGCTTGCGAGGCGGATGACAACTTCTTTGAATTGGGTGGAAACTCATTAGTGGCCATCGCGCTATTCGCAGAAATCGAGAAGGAATTCGAAGTGAGTCTGCCGATGGCAAGCATCTTACAGGCTCCCACTGTACGCCAACTTGCTGCCGCTATCGGTCGCGGTCAAGCTGCTGCGCCCACGTCTTCCCTCGTCGCCATCCAGCCCAACGGCTCGAAGCTGCCTTTCTTTTATGTACACGGTCAGGGGGGTAACGTCATCATGCATTACACTCTCGCGCCGCATCTCGAAAGCGATCAACCTTTTTACGGCCTGCAGTCATATGGGCTCGACGGCAGGGACGAGCCCTTTACGCGCATCGAAGAAATGGCCACGCATTACATCGCCGAGATACTCTCCGTGCAACGTCAGGGGCCTTATCTTCTCGGCGGCTTTTGCTCCGGCGCGATCATCGCTTTCGAAATGGCTCGACAACTTCACGCGAGCGGACGCAAGGTAGGGCTGGTTGCGATGGTTGATCCTTACACTCTCTATCACAATCAATACCTGAGGCCGGTCCCGAAGCTTCGTTCTCACCTCTACCACGTCGTCGGCCAAATCGATTGGCATTTAGACTCGTGGGAACAATTGGGGCCGCGAAGATTTGTGTCGACGAGACTCTCGTCTGCAAGGAAGAAGCTGATGAAACCCTTGTTGGTGGTTGGTCACAGGATATACCCAAACCTTAGTGACGAGCGCCGTCGGCTCAATTACAAAGTATGGCAGGCAAATATCCAGGCCGAGAAGTATTACGTTCCTCAGAGTTATCCCGACCGCATTACCATCTTCATGTCGAGCAAGATTTACGCGCCCCACAAAGATACGCGCCTGAGTTTTAGCGAAAAGGCCGGCGGAACGGAGATCCACCTGGTTCCAGGCTCGCACCTGTCGATGACTGAAGAACCTCAGGTCCGCGTCCTGGCCCAAAAATTAACGGCGAGTCTCCGCCAGGCACAGGAAGCAGCGCGCCGTCAGTGAACAGTCTTGGATCGGGTCAGTACAGGGAGCGGTAGCGACCTGGTCAACGATGGGAGTCAAGAATGCTGATCACTGACCAGGTCGCTATCGGTCCCTGTACTGACCCGATCCAAGAAGGATCCGAAAGATAAAGGCATGTGTGGTATTTGCGGGATTTGGGGTGTCGGAGAGCGAGCGAGCATCGAGGCCATGGTCGCGGCGCTGGACCATCGCGGTCCGGACGATCGCGGAATTTTTCAAGACGAAAGAGTAACGCTCGGGATGACGCGCCTGTCCGTGATCGATTTGAGCACGGGCGGTAGTCAGCCGATGTCGAATGCACAAGGTACCATTCATCTCGTTTACAACGGCGAGTTGTATAACTTTCAAAGTGAACGCCAAATCCTCGAAAGCAAGGGCTACTCGTTCTCCTCACGCTCCGACACAGAAGTGGTCCTGCAAATGTACGAACACTACGGCGATGATTTTCTGCTGCGCCTCCGTGGTATGTTCGCACTCGCGATCTACGACAAGCGTCGTGGGCCCGGCCACGAGCGGCTACTATTAGCGCGCGATCATTTCGGCATCAAGCCGCTACTCTACGCGCGTGTGCCCGGCCGGCTCGTCTTCGCGTCTGAGCTCAAAGCGCTACTCGCCAGCCGGCTCATCGAGCGCGAGATCGATCCCATCTCCCTGCGGCTTCTTTTAACTTTCGGTTCAGTCACACAACCACGCACGATGCTGCGCGGCGTAAGCATGTTACCGCCTGCACACTTCATGATCGTCGAAGGCGATAGTGAGCGCGTCGAGCGTTACTGGAGTCTGGGAACAGACCGCCACGGTGATTTGCGTGCTCAGCCGTATGAAGAGTGCGTCGCCGAGCTAAGACGCAGGCTCGAAGAGTCGGTGCGCTTGCAGATGGTGAGCGATGTTCCGGTCGGCGCTTTCCTTAGCGGTGGTCTCGACTCTTCCCTCCTCGTGGCGCTGATGACCAAACTGACAAGCACGCGAGTCAAAACGTTTTCTGTGGGCTACGAGACCGAAGGCCATGAAGTAGACGAGAGCGGAGAGGCCGCGCGCACGGCAGAATTCCTCGGAACTGATCACACACGCGTGCTCGTGCGCAGTACGGACGTACGCGACCAACTCTCGCATATCGTTGCGAGTCTGGATCAGCCGTCCGTAGATGGCGTCAACGCCTACTTCGTCTCTCGTGCGGCGCGCAGCGCAGTCACGGTCGCGATTTCCGGCACCGGAAGTGATGAGCTCTTTGCCGGTTATTACTGGTTCACCGATATGGTTCGAGAGGAAAGTTTGCGTAAGTCCATTGCGCGGTCTCTCATTGCGGCAGTCGCACGTTATCCCGCGCTTGATCCGTTCATCTTGATGCGCGGCGGAAGCAAGCTGTTGAAAGCGAGGAATTGTGCAGGCTTCACGACGCGTTACGCCACCAAATTCACCAACTTTGACGCGCTCGATGCGGCACACTTGATTGCGCCAGACTTGAGAAGACAAGCCCAGGCGGGTCGTTCGCCAAACTACGATCTCGATGCGATTGATGAGTTGCCTTACGGCTCCACGGTTGAACGCATCACTGGTCTCTGCCTGCGCGGGTACATGAACAACCAACTCCTCCGTGACCTCGACGCAGTTTCGATGGCGCACTCACTCGAAGTGAGAGTGCCGTTTCTCGATCCGGAAGTGGCGGATGCAGCACTCTCGCTACCGGAGAGCGCGAAGATCGGCAACGGCAAAGTGATTAACTCCGGTCAAAAATCATATCTGGAAGCGGGAACGAAACGGATACTGATGGATGTAGCGCGGCCATTACTGCCGCAAGGTTTTGACCAGGCTCCCAAGCGCGGCTTTGTTATGCCATTCACTGCCTGGTTGAAAGGGCCACTACAAGAAATATTCGAAGACACACTCAGCGACGAGCGCGTTCGCAGCCGCGGATTGCTCGACGTGCAAAAAGTCTCAGCAGTTCGGCGTCGCTTTACTTCCTTTCCTGCCGGCCAGCTCGACTGGATGAGGCCGTGGCTATTGATGGTGCTCGAGCTCTGGTGTCGCGAGGTGCTCTCTGCGTGATCTCTGCGTCCTCTGCGTCTCTGCGGTGAACTTTTCCCCAAAAACGATTCAACCACAGAGACGCAAAGGACGCAGAGATCACGCAGAGGTTTCCAAAAAATAAGATTTCACTCTAAATGTTCAGATTGTTTTAAGCGGGCACCTGCGGTATATTGTCCCGCGTCGTTAAAGGTTTGACCCGTCTCCGTGCCTCAATGATTGGGGTTGCTGGCTGCATTCAAATGCCTCTGCAGCTTAGCAGGATCAAACTTTCGCTCTGCTCCCCTGACCAGAGTTAACTAGCCCAACACATTCTCGGGATAAATAGTATGCAGATGGCTACTCACAGTCAGCCCGCTAGGGATATCCAGTCGCTAAAGGTAGAAGCGGCTGAATTGCGCCGTGAAATCGTGGAGGCACTCTACGAGTCCGGTGGCGGCCACTACGGCGGATCACTCAGCGTGCTGGATATTCTTTTGACTCTCTACCGGCGCATCCTAAGGATGTATCCCCACGACCCGCTAAATCCCGAACGGGATCGATTCATCTTATCCAAAGGACATTCCTGCATTGCCCTGTACGCAGTGCTACGCCGTCTGGGTTTCTTCACCCATCCGCTCTCGTCGTATGGAAGGTTCAACTCCCCACTCGAAGGTCATCCCGATATGACAGCGCTGTCGGGTATCGACTTTTCAACCGGATCGCTCGGACAGGGACTCTCGGTGGGACTAGGCATGGCCCTGGCCATGCGCGAGACAAACCAACACACGTGGGTCGTTATCGGTGATGGTGAATGCCAGGAAGGACAGGTCTGGGAGGCGGCAATGTTAGCGGCGCGTTATGAAGTGTCGAGGCTGCACGCAATCATTGACGTGAACCGGTTTCAGGAGTGGGGTTGGAATCAAGATCCGGATTCAGACAGTTCGCCGGTCGAAGACCTAGCCCTCAAATGGGAAGCCTTCGGATGGCGCGTCCTCGAAGTTGACGGGCACGACCACGAGAAATTAACGGCGACTTTTGAAGATGCGATGGCCACACGTGGGCGGCCTTCGGTTGTCCTCGCCCAAACGATCAAAGGCAAGGGCTATAAATTGATCGAGTCTGATCCCATTCGCTTTCATTGCGCAACGGTAGAACCGCATGAACACGCTCAGCTTTTGGAAGGTAGTTATGACATTGCGGCTTGCTGATCACTGCGGTCAGTATCTGAGTGAACTCGCCACTCAGGACTCACGCATCTGTGCGCTCGATGGAGATCTGGCAGACTCTGACGGCGCGATTCATTTCGCCGAGATTCATCCGGAACGATTCATCATGGCCGGCATCGCCGAGCAGTCGATGATATCGGTTGCCGCTGGAATGGCGAGTTGCGGTTGGAGACCGTGGGTGTTCTCCTTCGGCGCCTTTCTTTGTTACCGCGCGTACGATCAGATTCGCGTTTGCCTGAGCCAAAGCCGGCAGCCGGTCACTTTAGTCGGTTCTCACACCGGCGGTTGTTCAGCGCGTAACGGCAAGACTCATGCGTCACTAAACGACATCGCCTTGCTGGCTTCACTGCCAAACATCCATTTGTGGTCACCGTCTGGTCCAGAAGATCTTAAGTTCGCGATGCGGAACATTCTCTCCGGCGATAACCCCGCATACTTGCGTCTTCCGCGCCGCCCGCTCGAACAAGAACTGCCGGGCACACCTGCTTTATACAAATGGAGCGGCAAGCCAACCCGCGTCGCAATACTCAGCACCGGACTAGGTACACACCTCGCCCTCGCGGCGCAGGCGCAATTAGCGGAACGTGGTTTGGAGGTCGGAGTCTTACATTGCTTACTATTGTCGCCATTGCCGGAAGGATTACTTGAAGAGCTCGAGCACGTTGAGACGCTGTTTGTCATCGAGGACCATTACCGGTTCGGCGGTCTTGCCAGCATCATTCAACACGCCGGGTTTCAGGGCAAAGTGATTTCCAGGGGATGGTCCACCGATTGGTCTGCGCAATCAGGTAGCGACGAGAAGTTACTCGAGATGCACGGGTTGGCTCCACACCAGCTAGGCGAAGCTGTTTACAACGCCATTCAACCTCAGGGGTGAGAAGATGCTTTCAATTGTAGTTACGTGGAGAGACAGGATCGAACTCGACCAGGCGCTGCCGGCGCTCGTGGAGATGGCTAACATGGTTGGCGGTGACGTTACTATTGTTAACTTCGGTGGCTCGCGCGACATGCTGAAGGCGCAACTCGGAGATGATGGTCAGGAAGTCTCGATCATCGACGTTGCCGATCAGGAGTATTTCAACAAGTCGTGCGCGCAGAACCTCGGCGCGTTCCATACAACTCAGCCTTTCCTGTTCTTCTGCGATTGCGACACCATCATAGATCGTGAAACCTGCGCTTCTCTGCTGGAGCAAATAAACTCGCGTCCCGGCACGTTCGGCACTTTCGCTCAACTCAGAGAGACGGCTGTGAATTCGCGGGGTGGAAAGCACGTTACCTGTTTCGGGTATGAGTTAAAGATCCATACGGCGGACGGGCGCCAGTTGAAGATCGTCGATAACGAAGAGGATGCAGAGGCGGGGACGCGGCAGGCTCCGGGTTTGTTGATGGTGCGGCGCCGCGATTTCCTAACAATCGATGGTTACAACTCACGACTCCACGGATGGGGATGGGAGGACCAGGATATGATCTCTCGCCTCACGCTCGGCAACGGACTGGAAAGAATCATTTACGGCAGTGCAATTCACATCTCTCACGACGACCACGCACGCATCGGGCACTATCCGCCCGTCAAAAATCGCTGGGAGAGCCGCGACCGAATGTTCCGGCAAGCATTAGCGAATTACGACAACGCCAACTTCCAGGGAACCTACAATCTCGACGTCAAACAAATAACCGCCAGAAAAATCTCCGCCGCCGATTACAAATCGCTTAATTGAGTTCTCCTCTGTGCCACCTCTGTGTTCTCTGTGTCTCTGTGGTGAATTATTGCCGTGAAATAGTTAACCACAGAGACACAGAGAACACAGAGAAATCAGCTTAGCTCTTATCTTGCACTGTAGACGGTGGGAATAGAACTCGACGCCGCTCCGCGAATAGCTTTCGGTTCTGGGCGATCAGTGCGCTTTCGCGCCAACCGGTTTCGTGGCCGTGTGGCAGATGGAAGTAAAGCAAGTCGTACGAGCGCACGAGGGTCAGCTCGCTAAGGCACATGCGTTCGATTAAATCCTGATCTTCACAACCCCAGCCAACGTAACCTTCGAACAACCCTCCGAGTTCGTCAAATAGTTTGGCCGGAAAGCACGAGCACACACCGAATCGTTGCCCGTCGATCAAGTTTTCACGCAACGAAAGAGGCGCGTCCTCGTTACACAGCAATGTCTCGTCGTTCAAGTCGAGCCCTGCGAGGAGGGTGCTGGCCAACGGCAAATTGTCTGGGTCGAGCGTCTGCGGCAGTTGCACGCGGTAGCCAGATACAAGGCATCGAGGCGATGCCGACGCCAGCATCAGATGTTTAGCTAACACGCCGCTTGCCGGTAAGAGATCGACATCGAAAAGAATACGGTATTCGCCACGCGCAACTGCGGCAGCCTTATTTAACAAGACCGCCTTGTGAAAGACATCAGGCATGGGAACGTGCAGGTATCGAACCCATTCGTATGTCTTAGCTATCGCCTCGGCTGTCGGTTGTGTGTCGCCCTCAACCAGAACTAGTTCAAAATCCGTGAAGCTTTCAGTTTCTCTAAGCCTGTCCAGCCACGCGAGCAAAACTCTCAGATGCTCTTCCCTGCCGCGATATGCGGTCAGTAAAGAGAGACGTGCATTCATTCGGCTACTCATAACGCAAGACGATCATTGGATCGACCTTCGTGGCTCTACGCGTCGGTAAGAGACAGGCTATTAACGCTACCACTACGAGCAACAGTGATATGCCGATGAAGGTAAGCGGATCGGTGGCACTGACGCCATAGAGCAAAGTACTAGCCACGCGCGTCACCGCAAAAGCTACGGCCATACCCAACACCACACCCAACAGGACCAGCTTCATGCCTTGCAGGATGATGAGTTTGAAAGCATCACGTTTCCGCGCCCCAAGCGCCATACGGATTCCGATCTCGCGTGTGCGCTGCGTCACCATGTAGCCGACGATTCCGTAAATGCCGGTCAGCGCAAGCAACGCCGCGACGAGACCGAGACACGCCAGCAGCAACGTGTTGAAACGCGGCCTTGCGATCGCACGGGAAACTAACTGCTCACCAGTCATAAAACCCGTGACGGTGAGGTTCGGATCCATTGCTGCCAACTCCCGACGAACCACGGGAACCAATGCCATTGGATCGGTCGACGTCCGGACGACCAGGTATTTGACGCGCTCGGTGGTTTGCCCGTGAGGAACATATACGTCAAGACGCGAAGCAGTGAGTTGGCGGTACCGCACATCGCGGACTACTCCCACGATAGTACGCCAGGGTGCTTCCGGATTGTCGGCCGGGTCGAGTTTGATGCGTTGGCCCACTGGATCCGTACTACCAAAGAGACGCCGCGCCATCGACTCGCTGATCATGGTGACCGGCGGTGTGCCGTCCTTATCTTGATCTGTGAACTCTCGACCTGAGGTCAACGAGACGCCCATCGCACGAAAGTAACCTGGCGTAACCACTTCATAATTAGGGACAGGATTCTTTCTCGCATCTTCAGCGGATTGCCCTTCGGTGATGTAAGGCATGTCCCAACCAATCGGTCCTTCGAGCGGGCGAATCAGGATCACGCCGGCAGCTACCACGCCTGGCTGACTTTTCAGTTTCTCAACCAATTGCGAGTAGAAGTCGCGCCGCTGCTCCGGCTTCGCATATTTCGGCCCGTGCACGTTGAGTTGCATCGTCAGCACGTTTTGCGGATTGAATCCCAGATCAAGCTCTCGCAATTTCATGAATGTACGGAAGATCAGTCCAGCGCCGATGAGGAGAACGAGGGTGATGGCCACTTCGGCTACCACGATCGCCTGGCGCAACCTGTTCCCGCTACCGCCGCCCGCCATTTTGACTCCACCTTCCCGCAATGAGTCGTTGAAATCCGCCCTCGAGGTCGCAAAGGCCGGCGCTAACCCGAACAAGATCGTAGTCAGCAACATAACGACAATCGTGAAGATGAGTACTTGTCCGCTGATCTGCACTTCATCCAGCCGCGGAATATCAACGGGCGCAACCGCGATCATCAACAAGATGAGCAGGTACGAGAGCAGCAGTCCTAACACAGCGCCGGCGATCGCGAGCAATAAACTCTCAGTGAGTAACTGTTGCATGATGCGGCGCCGGCTGGCGCCCAATGCCGCACGGATCGCGATTTCTCTACGCTTGGTTGTTGCTCGTGCAAGTAAGAGATTGGTGATGTTGGCGCAAGCGATCAGAAGCAGAAGGCCGGATGCCGCAAGGAGGAGATAGAGTGCCGGCCTTGCAGTGCCGAAAATGTAATCCGATAGCGGCGACAAAACTACAGTCTGTCCCTCGTCCTGGGTCTCTGGATGTTGTTGCGCCACACGGCTAATGATCGTGTTCAGCTCACTGCGAGCTTGCTCCAGTGTCACGCCTGGCTTCAGACGGCCGACTGCTTGCAGGAAGACGGTGGCTCGATCGTTTACCAGTGGCTTGGTATTGAGTGGCGTCCACAGATCGGCGCCTTTGGGAAAATCAAACTCCCTGGGCATGATACCGATGACCTGATGAGCCGCCCCGTTGAGGGTGATCGATTTGCCGACGATCTGAGGATTAGTACCGAAGCGCTCACGCCAGCACCTATCGTTCAGCACGACGACTCGGTTGTCGCTTTGATTGACCTCTTCTTCAGTGAACGTCCGGCCGAGCGCGGCGTTTGCGCCAAGGAGGGTAAAGAAGTTGCCCGTTACTCTCGCACTCTCGATCTGGACGGGATCGCCCTCGCCGGTCAGGATGTAGCCGTAACCATAAACAGTCGTCGGCATCGCGAGAATGTCTTCAAAAGTCTGAGTCTGCGCGCGCCAGTCGACAATCTCCGGGTACGAGAGCTCAACCAGATCATGGCTCGCTACTGCATCATTCTTCCATGCTACCGTGAGTCGATCCTGCTGCTTGAAGGGCAACGGTTGCAGTAACACGGCATGGACCACGCTGAAGATCGCTGTTGTTGCGCCGATCCCTACGGTCAGCGCCAGCACCGCGACGATTGTCACGGAGCGAGACTTCCACAGCGAGCGAAAACCGTAGCGTACGTCCTGCCAGAAATTATTCATCAACTGTCCTCCGTAGCTCCGATGAATAGTCGGCGCCACCACTCGTCAATACTCCTCGTGTTCAACTCTTTGTCGGAAAAAGTGAATGCGGAAGGAACGCGAGGTTGTTAGGTCGAGCATTTTACTTTGCAGGTGGTGACTAGTCCAGCACACGAATTTTAAAATACTCTGCGTGATCTCTGCGTCCTCTGCGCCTCGGTGGTGAAAGAAAACGAAAACGCGCATATAAACCGCTGAGGCGCAGAGGACGCAGAGATCACGCAGAGTTGAATTAGGTTAGCTGAGGGACTCTCGAAGCGCCAGCAGATGGGCCGCTACCGCTTCAACGTCGCTGGCCTGCCACGTCATGAAATCGTCAACGCTGTCGGATATGAATCGCTGCAAGGCGTGGCGAGATGATTCTGGAAGGACGACTTCTCCGTTGTCTTTAATAAGTACGCCATCGGCAAGTCCTGCCGTCATGTTTTTTGCCTTTGCCTCGTCAACAGTGATTTCAGCAGGCAAGTCCAGTTCGACTCCGCCAGCACCGGCAATCACCGGATACCCGCCCGGTAAACCCATCGGTCCGGGAGAATGGCCCAGCCAGGACGGACCACGCCCTAACAATGCAAACAGCATCGGAGCTGCGGCCGCACCCGCTATGTTATTCAGATTAGGTTGCAACTCAATGTTCCTGAACCAATTCTCCGCGATGTCGTGAATCGGCTCTTCATCAAGCCACGCCGCCAAACGAGTCTCGCGTCTTTCAACTATGGCAGCGAGCTGCGCGTGATGTGCAATCAGGCGCAGTCTTCGCTTCGTAGGCACAGGCAGACCAGACGATAGCAAAGCAGCGAGGATGGCAACGTTTCCTATTCCTCCACTTACTTTCAAACCATTTGCAGACAAGACTCGATTGACCGCGTCGGGATAGCAGCCGTTGATTAGAAATGTGCCACCCGATTCATCCGCAATCGCTCGAGCAACTTTTAACGCCAGCACGGCTTGTAGTGGCAGGGTGAATCCAAAGCCGGCACTCTTAACCAAGTCAGACCACTGATCGTTTCGATTGAGAGTCCATGGAGATTGCAACGAGGCGGTGTGAACTAACACCTTCGGTTGGAGTTCGCCGATCGTCCGCTTGATAAGAGCGTCGTCCGACCAATCAATGACAATCGGCACGATACGGAGATCTGTCTCAGCACTGGCTGCGGCGGAGCGGGCAAGTTCAGCGAGCCGGTCCATGTCTCGCCCAAGAAGCGCGACACTAATCGCATCTTTGCTCGCCCGCGCCAGGGCATGCATAACCTCTGTCGCAAGCGATCCCGAACCAGTGATAGCTATCTCGATATGTTGAGACACTAAGCTTTGCCTCAAAAGTATTAATCGCACTTGGATCGGGTCAGTACAGGGAGCGGTAGCGACCTGGTTGAACCATCGGAGTCAACAATACTGATCACTGACCAGGTCGCTACCGCTCTCTGTACTGACCCGATCCAAGAATGATTAATACTTTTGAGACAACGCCGAGGCACTACAGACTTCGTATCCAGCGATCGATCTCGTCCATTGCGGTCTCGAAGATCTGATCCGGTGATAGACCAAACTTCTTCGGCGCCTTGAACGAGTGATCGCCACCTTCAATCTCGTGAAACTTCGCGGCAGGACGAAGATCTTTGACCCAGGGTTTGATCTCGTCCGGTGAGCCGAGCGCGTCGCGAGTTCCCTGCACAAACAGCATCGGCTTCTTGATGTGTTCGAGATGCTCGACGCGCAGCTTTGTAGACTGCCCGGGCGGGTGCAGCGGGTAACCGAGAAACACGAGCCCCACAACGTCGCTCGCAAACTTTTCGCGATCTTCACCAGCCATCACCTGCGACGCAATGCGCCCGCCCATCGACTTCCCGCCAATCACCACACGATTGTTCTTCAGCTTCTTGTGTTTGAGCGCTGCTTCGATCACGGCCTCAAAACAACTTTCCAGCTTGTGCTTCTGATCGGGAACCGAGCGCCCCTGTTCCATGTAGACGAAGTTGAACGTCATCACGTCGAGACCACGCGCGGCGAGACCCTTCGCAAACATGCGCATGAAACCACTCGTCTGGCTCGCGCCTGCGCCGTGGCCCAACACGACCGTCACGCCGGCACGATTCTTTTTGTCAGCCGGATAAAGCAGCGCCGTCACTGCCTCTTTATCGTTGACCTGGACCGTCAGATTCTCTGCTTCGTCTGGCATTCGATTATTTGACGTCCTTCGCGAGCATGGCGAGCGCGTCTTTCAACTCGTTCTTGAATCTGTTGGCAACGCCTTTTTGCACGCTCGGCGAGTTTCTTCCGAAATAGACGAGAGTGCCGTCAGCTTTCGTCTTACCACGCTCAGCATAGATTGCGCGAATCACCAGCTCGTCAAAACCCGGATCAGTTTTGTCAACTTTCACTTTCGCTAATGCTTTGTGAACGATCGAATTCGCGCCGCCGTGCTGTACGGCAGTTGACCAGACGACGTCTTTCAACGCGTGACAACGAGTGTTCACGTCGAGCCCATCTTCGCTGATGATCTTTGCGACGAGCAGATCGTAGTGAGTCTTCTTGATGAAGTCGTGCTGGGCATTTTGAAATGCGTCCGGTTCATTCTTGGCAATCCGCTTCCAACATGCGGTAAAGCCTGAAGTGCCGGCGACGAGATTCTGGAAATCAGTAGCCCAAGGGAAACCATCCTGCTTGACGAAACGAGTTGGCACACCGAGTTTCGACGCCATCTGGTACGAACCGTATGAAACGCCGCCACGATCTCCGGCGCCGGTCGATACGGTACCGGGCCCGCGTCCGCCTGTTTCATATTTCGCGGAGAGCATGCCCAGCACTTCGGCCAACGCTTCGCCTAACGCTCCAGCAGCGGCGGCAACGGGAGAAGCAGGAGTGTCAGTTGTAGTTTTAGGAGTTGGTTGAATTGCAGGAACGACGTTCGAAGGGAGCGGCTGGGTAGTTTCCGTCGAAGTGTCCGGGAGATTTATAAGCTGCCCGACCTTGATCTTGTCGGGGTTCGTGATCTGGGGATTCGCCTTGAGCAACTGGGCGATGCTAATACCGTAACGCTTGGCGACTTTCGAGAGATTATCGCCTGCCTTTACTTTATAAGTCATTTGCGGGGCTCCTTTGCAATGCGGATACTGCGGGAGAGGAATAGTAGTAAACCGAATGAGAGTGAGTCAATTCGAATTTTATCCACAGATTACGCAGATTTTTTTAGGGTATCTGTGAAATCTGTGGATAAGTTTTAGACATACACGCGCGGTACGCGTTCACTAACGCCACACGTCACCTCGTACGAGAGTGTCCCGACAATCCGCGCCAGGTCTTCCGCCGTAATCTTCAACTCCGCATTTTCGCGGTTCCATCCAAGCAGCGTCACCTGATCGTCAACTTCAACACCGGCCACGTCAGTCACATCGATCAGAGTGAGATCCATCGATACGCGTCCCACCACCGGCACATACATGCCACGCACGATCACGTGCGCACGATTCGAAAGGCCACGCATGTAACCGTCGTAATAACCAACCGGCACCGTCGCGATCAAACTCCTTCGCGACGCTTCAAACGTGCAACCGTATCCGATCGTATCGCCGGACGGCACCCACTTCAGCAAACATATTCTGGAATGCAGCGACATGACAGGCAGCAATCCGGGACTCGGCGTCGCCAGTCCCAGCACATCACGCCAAAGTCCATACAACACGCCGCCCGGCCGCACAAGATTTCCCCACGATTCGCGATATCCATAAACGCCAGCCGAATTCGCGAGATGCAAATGCGTCGGACGATAACCGTGATCGCGAAAGACTAAAACCGCATCATCGAAACGCTCGATCTGATCGCGCGTTAGAGGCCGGCACGAAGCGTCGTCGGCAGCGGCGAGATGAGTCATCACACCATCGATACGCACGTTATGAAATTGACTCAGCGCCGCGACGAATTCACCCAGTTGATCGAACCGAACTCCGAGCCGGCCCATGCCGGTATCGATTTTTACGTGAAGGTCTGCTACAACACCGGCGTTCGCGGCGGCTTGATTCAGCGCTTCGATCATCTCGAGACGATAGACTACCGAAGTTAAGCCGTGTCGAATGCACGCAGCCGCCTGGCCCGGCCAGTAACCGGCGAGACACAGAATCGGCTGTGTGATTCCCGATTCGCGTAGCTCGATTCCCTCTTCAGGAAGCGCGACGCCGAACCAGTCTGCGCCTTCGCGCGCGAGCCGTTGCGCACACTGAACCGCGCCATGCCCGTAAGCATTCGCTTTCACGACCGCCATGACGCGCGCCGTCTGACTTACACGTTGTTTGACCTGGTTGAAGTTAGCAGCAAGATTGTTGAGATCGATCTCAGCCCACGTCGGCCGCCGGGCGAGAAGGTTTCGTAGGTCCTCAGATTCAGGCATCCGCGTTAGTTTACTGTAATTTCCATCAGAAACAATTTGCGCTTTTTACACATAACTATCAGAGAGGAGAGTTAACGAAGAAAAGGACAATTGTCGCGTTGTTCCTCATTTCCCTCGTATCCGTTAACGGTAGTTTTACGCGATCTGGGCAGCCGACGTCGTGAGAAAAGAAATTCAAAAAGGTGGCTGGAGATTGGCCGCGCTGCTGGAAGCGGTTCTGTAGTAGTTTCGAGTTAGTCCTTCACACACACTGTTTCAACTCGGCGTAACGTCTGCGTCCTTTGCGCCACTGCGGTTTCCTTTACCGCAGAGGCGCAGAGAACGCAGAGGTTTACGCAGAGAAATTTTCAAAATTGGGCGCCACTCAAGATTGAAAATCTTGTTAATCCTGTAATCCTGTCTTAGACTGTCTCCTGCCTCACGAACCTCGTTATGAAATTAAAAACTCCCATCGCTCTCGTTGTCGCCCTTCTTCTTACTTTCTCGACTATCACTGCACAAACGCGCGACGGGTGGCGTAGCGTCCGCACCAATCATCTCTTCGTTATCGGCAACGCCGATCCGGAAAACCTGCGGCGTGTCGCGGTCTGGCTCGAGTACTTCCATGCCGCATTCGCCCGTCTCGTCTCGCGCAACGTGATCGACTCGTCCGTACCAACAACAGTGATCGTCTTTCGCGACGACGCAGCGTTTACGCCGTTCAAACCCGTCTACGGCGGACGACCAACAAGTATCTCCGGTTTTTTCCTACCCGGCGACGATGTCAACTACATCGCGCTCTCGCTCGATCCGCGCGGAGATCCTTACGGCACTGCGTTTCACGAATACGTTCACCTGCACGTCAAAGACAACATACCCAATGCACCAGTCTGGCTTAACGAAGGACTCGCTGAGCTCTACGAGGCCCTGCAATTCTCCGGTAACGACGTCATCATCGGCATGCCGGACCACAATTACCTTTACACCCTGCGCATGGCAGAAATGCTGCCGTTGAAAACACTCTTTGCGGTCGGCCTTGACTCCCCACACTACAACGAACGTGATAAGGCCGGGCTCTTCTATGGCGAGTCGTGGGCCCTTGTGCATTACCTGATGTTCGGCGATCGCGCGCGACAGGATCAGTTCAAGAGATTTCTTCAACGTATCGGCAGCGGCGACGATGCGGCGAAGGCGATCGAAGCGACTTACGGAACAACTCTCGACGTCATCGAGCAAGAGCTGCAAACGTACGTGCGGCGTGGACAACTGACGGCGCAACGGATTACGGGTGTTGCTAATCCCGAAGCTTACCGTTCTTACACAGCTACGCAACGGTCAGCACTGACTGACAGCGAAGCGTCCTACTACCTCAGCGATCTATTGCTTCACATGGGCCGCCACACAGCCGCCGAACGTGGTCTCAAAGATGCGATTGCGCAGGATCCAGGCTTCCTTCCTGCGTATGCGGCGCTCGGCTCGATGTATGTTGAGCAACGCCGCTACGCGGAGGCGAAGAAGTATCTCCAGAAGGCGACAACTTCACCGCAGAGTTATCTCGTTCATTACTATTACGCTTATGTTCTGAGTCGTGAAGGAGTGTCTGCGAACGGCGAGGTCTCGCAATACTCGCACGAGAATGCCGCAGTGATGCGCGAGCAGCTTCAGCAATCGATCAAACTCGCTCCGAATTACGCGCCTGCTTACTACTTACTGGGAGTGGTTAATTACTTCAGTGACCGGATTGATGAGGCGCTCGAGATGGCCCAAAAGGCGCAACAGCTCTCGCCTGGGAACAAGAACTACGCCGAGCTGGTAGACGATATCAAGCAGTACCGTACCGGCAGCACGACAGCGCGCGAGCGTCGCGAGCCGATCAAAGGCGACGCGATCGCCGAACCAACGCAAACGACAAGTTCTCGCATGCTTGGTGGTGAGTCTGGTCCAGTAGCGATCAACGATGGGCGAACCGTCGACAACTCAGGGGCGTTGCCGGCAGTTGATGACATACTCAACAAGTATGTGCAAGCCATCGGCGGCGCCGCGGCAGTGAACGCGGTGACCAGTCGCGTGGTGAAAGGCACGCTCGACATAATCGGGGTGAGCAGAGGTGGAACGTTCGAAACTTACACGGTCTCTCCAAACAAATCGCTTAGCATCGTAAAACCTGGACCAACGGAAACAATGAAGGCCGGTTACAACGGTCGCATCGGTTGGATGCAAACGCAAACCGGCGTGCGCCTACTGAAGGGCGCTGAGCTGGAGGCGGTGAAGAACGATGCCGACTTCTACCCAATAATCAACCTGAAAAACAATTATTCGAAGTTGACACTGGCCGGCAAAAGCAAGATTGGTTATCGCGAGGTTTACGTGCTTGATTTGCAGCAGGCGAGTGGCGCCGTGGATCGACTCTTCATTGATGCCGAAAGCTACTTACCGGTCCGTATGAACACGATCCGCATTCTCCAGGGCGCCTCCATACCCGTAGAGATTTACTTCGACGACTGGCGTGAGTCCGACGGCCTCAAAATGCCTTACGTGCTCACACACAGTTTTCAGAAGCGCACCATGACGCTCACCGTAAAAGAGATCAAGACCAACGTCCCGGTTGACGCCAAAATCTTCGAGAAGCCTTAACGCCGCGACTTGATCACATCTCCCAGCACGTCTGGTTTTGTCGGATCGCGCTCGAGATGTGGGTAGCGCTCGCTGCCGTGATAGTTCAACCTGTACACCCCGGTAAAACTGCCGTTTTCGACAACTAACTCAATCGGTGTGCTACTGCCTTTCGCCGTTGTAATCGCTTCGTGAAGTACATCTGTGGACCATGGTCGGCCATTCACTGTGATTATTTTCATGCCCGGCGCGAGTCCTGCTCTTGCTGCTTCCAGATTTGGATTCACATCCATGACGCTGCCGTCTTCTTTCAACATCGCGCCAATCGAATACATAAGATCGACACTCTTGCGCGCGTGATCTCCCAAACGGACCAGCGTGTTTGGTTTATCCGTGTAGACAAGTTTCCAACCGCCACCGGTAATGCCGGCCAGCGGTGCGTGAGGCGCAACCTGATAGATTCTTTCGGTCAAGAAGCGGCGCCAGTCGTACGGCATAACTTCGTTGAGTGTATTCACGACGTCATCGAATGTATAAGTTTTGACTAGCGGAGCTGTGTCTGATCCGCCATGGAACCGGCGACAGAAATCATCGAGCGACAGTTTGCCGTTGCTGCGTTGCCGGATCAGCACATCGGCATCGAGCCAGACCAGCGAGCCTTCATCGTAATAGTCAACGCGGCGACGGTAATTCATCCATGCTCGCGGCGAGGGATAGGTAAACTGCACGGCGACGGCTGTATCTACGAGCGGTCGCCATTGCCGGCCTGATTGATTCTCGAACTCAGCAGCCACAGCAGCCATCGCTTCGTGGAAGTCATCGGCGGTCCACAGTCCACTACGGGCCGGCAAAACGCGGCCGAGATACTCGGTTAATCCCTCATAAACCCACAACAGCTCGCCGCGCATCGGTTGCTCAAAATCAGGCGTTGTGAGCCCTGCGGGACGGCGGTATTTGCCGTTCCACGAGTGGGCATATTCATGGCCCATCAGGTCGGCGAAATCAATCAACTCCAGTTCGTCAGACAATGCCTTCTCGCCAACACCATCCTCGCTCGACTCGTGATGTTCGAGACCTTCGCTGCCACCATGGTCGCTGAACGTGACCAGAAACCTGTAGCTCCGGTAGTGTCGCGCACCAAACAACGCGTAAGCTTCCTGGACCAGGTTTTTCAGACCCGCTAACGTCTCCGGCTTCATCTCGAGGGCCGCAGGTGTATCAGCCACTGCGTCAATCTCGTGCATGGTACCTGTCGACGTTAGTGCGAACCTGCGAAAGTTCTCGCCGATGATCGCCGGAGAATCGACCAACTCCGTGAGCGAAACTTCTTTGAACTGAAATCCATCTTTGTTTTCGCTCAGCACCGGCAACGCGCTCGCAGACTTCCACCCAGCCGGCAACAGCAATGAGGCACGTACTTGAATCGCGTCGCTGTTCATTTCTCTGGGATAGAGAATTAGCCTGTTCCACTTGATGCGCGCGAGTTTTGCACTTGCAGTTGTTTCTGGTTGAGAAACGTCGTCGAAGGAAACCTCGAGCTCATCCGCTCCGGGAGGAACTTCACAGTGAAACGCAAACATCTCCACCGCATCACGCTGCCAGGCGACCGGTTTACCGTTAGCGCTTAACTTCAGACCAACAAGATCGTTAATCGGACCAGTCGGGCTATGTTCACCTGGAATCCACTTTGGATAAAAGAGAGTCAGTGGTCCCGGTCGAACTGGAATAGTGAATTTGGTATGGACTATGTTGCGTGCAGCCTGCGTTGCGTCGACGCTCAGTTTAATGCTGACGGCTTGAGCGAACGCTGTCGAAGCACTGTATACGAGCAGCGCCAGTATCAAGACGAAGTGGTAGGTCGATTTTCTTTTCATAGAAATTTGGTAGGGAGAGGAAGATTGTGATCTGATCTTAACGACCGTGGCAAGTGCTCGCGCGGTAGGAATCGCACTTGGATCGGGTCAGTACAGGGAGCGGTAGCGACCTGGTCAGACGATTGGTGTCGAGAACCACCGCACTACTCGCGATAAAGGTTATCAAACCTCATGCTCGACGGTGTGAAGCGCAGGTCAACGGTTCCGGTTGGGCCATTGCGCTGTTTGGCGATGATTAGCTCGGCGATGTTTTTTCGATCTTCCGGCATTGCCTCGCGTTCTTCCGCTGTTTTGTATTGCTCTTCGCGGAAGATGAAGGCCACGACGTCAGCATCCTGTTCCAGGGCGCCCGATTCACGCAGGTCTGCGAGTTGGGGGCGGTGATCGGAGCGCGATTCGGGGGCACGTGAGAGCTGCGACAAGGCGACGAGCGGTACGTTCATCTCTTTCGCAAGCCCTTTCAACTCGCGCGAGATTTGGGACACTTCCTGCTGCCGCGATTCAGTACGCTTCGATGAGCCACTCATCAACTGCAAGTAATCAACGATGATCAGGTCGAGTTTTTTCTGTTCCGCTGCGAGTCGTCGCGCCTTCGCGCGCATTTCGAGGACGCTCAGTCCCGGTGTGTCGTCGAGAAAGATCTTCGTGTCAGCAAGTACGCCGAGTGACTTCGCGATCTGGGCCCACTCGAGCCGTGAAAGAAAGCCATTGCGGAAACGCTGCGCGTCGATGTTGCCCTGCGCACAAAGCATGCGCATCACGAGAGACTCTTTCGACATTTCCAGTGAAAAGACGCCGACGCACGCGCCGGAAAGAATCGCCGCATTCTCCGCCAGCATCAACGCGAAACTCGTCTTTCCCATCGACGGTCGCGCGGCGAGGATGATCAGGTCGGAGTTCTGAAGTCCTGAAGTCATCTTGTCGAGATCGGCGAAGCCGGTGGTGAGTCCCGTTAGCACAGCCGCTCGGCCTTCCATCTCCTGCACTTTTTCGAGCAAGCTTTCCGCAATCGGTTTCACGTGCATAAAACCTTGCCTTACTCGTTCGTCGGCGAGTTGGAAGATCGCATGCTCCGCGTGATCGAGAATGAGCTCGGGCTCGTCTTCTTCAGCGAGTGCTTCCTGTGTGATCTTGTTGGAGGCTTTGATGAGCTGTCGCAACATCGACTTACCGCGAACAACTTTTGCGTAGTGAGCGATGTTGGTTGAGTGCGGCAACCCGTAGGTCAGGTTAGTGATGAAACTGATCCCGCCGACTGCTTCGAGCGAACTCTCTTTCTTCAGCTCTTCGCCGATGAGAATCGGATTGATCTCCGCGCCACGCTCGAAGAGCATGATCATCGCGACGAAGATGCGACGGTGCGACGGAACATAGAAATCTTCCGGGCGGAGTTGTTCGATTGCCTGGCTAATCAGACCATTGTCAAGTAGGACGGCTCCGAGTATGGCTCGTTCGGCTTCTGCACTGTTTGGTAAAGCACGCTCGAAGGGTTGTTCGCGAATAGGGTCTGGACTGGCCATGAATCATTATGAAGTGTGGGTTTTCGGTTGAACAGATAAAAGGGGCGCCGCTGTCACCCGAACGCGCGGCGCCCCACTATATAACAGGCTCACTGTTTTATCGTAATTTCACTCGGCGGCCGATTCTTCTTCGTCAGATTTCGCCTGTTTCGCTATCTCGGCTTCCTGTTCCGGCGACAAATGACCGACAATGACTTCGCCTTCCGGAGCCACTCTAACTTTCAGATCGATCGTGACTTCACGGTGCAATCTGACAGGAACGGTATACTCGCCCACGCGCTTCAAAGGCTCGCGCAAGTGAATGCGATGACGATCAATCTCGTAGCCACGCTCCTGAAGCGCCTCAGCCACGTCCATCGAAGTGACCGATCCATAGAGGAGTCCCTGCTCGCCGGCTTTTCGCCTAAACTCGAGCTCGAGTTTGCCCATTTGCGCGCTCTGTGCTTCCGCACTCGAGCGCTCCTTCGCTTCCTTCTTCAACAACGCCGCGCGCTCGGATTCGATTCCCTTGACGTTGCCCGCTGTCGCTTCAACTGCGAGGTTGCGAGGCAGAAGGTAGTTGCGAGCGTAGCCAGCTCTAACTCTGACAATCTCACCACGCGCGCCCAGATCGTCAACATCTTCGCGCAAAAGTACTTTCGTGTGTGCCATCCGTTTTCTCCCTTTAGTCGGTCGTGTACGGAAGGAGCGCGATGTTTCGCGCGCGCTTGATCGCTTCCGCCAGCATGCGCTGGTGCGTTGCACAGTTGCCGGAGATTCGTCGCGGCAGGATCTTCCCACGCTCGGGTAGATAGTTCTGCAACAGCCTCACGTCCTTGAAATCGATAAGGTCAACTTTGTCGATACAGAACCGGCAAACGCGCCGGCGGTGCATACGGCGACCACCACCGCGACCGCCGCCCATTGGCCGTCTATCGCCATCGTCATCGGAATCATAACCACCGCCACCGCCGCGCTGGCGGTCTTCATAATTGGTTGCCATAACTTATCCTCTCAAAATTCTATTCGCCGGAAGCTTCGGCAAACTCCATCGCTGGTCCACGGCGCCGGTGCTCACCAGGCGCGGGACGCTTCGCAGCTTTACGAGCGCGACGATCCTTCAACTTCTCCGCGCGCCTGCGATCTTCATCCACGCGCACCGTGATGTAGCGCAACACACGATCGTTGACACGCATGCGGCGTTCAAGCTCGGCAATCTCCTTGCCTGAGCCCTCAATCTCGATCAGCACAAACGTACCGTCTTTGTGGTGCAGGATTTCATAAGCGAGCTGGCGCTTGCCCATCGTCTCGGCCTTGACGATCACACCACCCTGATCGGTGATGATCTGCGAGAAGCTCTCGGTGAGTTTCGGTACTTCATCATCGGCCGTCGGGTCTACTATGAAGACCACTTCGTACTGTCTCTTTGTATCCAACTCAAACCTCCAGTGCACTGTCACAATTCAATTAAACTCGCTCATCGCTTTCAAAGCGCCGTCCCTGATAATCGTTCGTATCGCGTCTGCACTCTGCGCGATCGTCTCTTCGAAGATTGTTCGCTCACTACGTGAAATCGTGTCGAGCACAAATCGCTTCGAATCCGAGATCGGATGTTCCGGCTGAATTCCGATCCGCAATCTGATGAACTCATCCGTTCCGATCGACGCGATGATCGATTTCAAACCGTTATGCCCACCAGCCGAGCCGCGCTCGCGTATCCGAATCTTCCCGACCGGCAACGCGAGGTCATCCGAAATCACTACGAGCTGATTTATCGGCGACTCGCTTTCGATCTTCCTGAGTAAACACGCGACAGCTTGTCCACTCAGGTTCATGAAGGTTTGCGGTTTCACTAACTTCGTCCGCTTGCCTTCAATCACGCCGCGACCAACAAGCGAGCTGCACTCGCGGCTAGTAACGCTGATGCTCTCGTCGTGGGCCAACTTGTCAATCAACATGAACCCGAGATTGTGTCGCGTCGACTCATACTCTTTCCCGGGATTTCCTAAACCAACGATAAGCATGACTTGCCACAAAAGGGCACAAAATGCACAAAAGTGATTTTGTGCTGTGTGGCCTTATTCCGATTCTTCGCCTTCGTCTTCCTTCTTACCCTTACCAATCACTTCGGGCTCGGCAGGCTCTTCACCCTCAGCAGGCGCCGCCGCGACCTCTTCCTTCACGATACCGACAGTCGCAATTACCTGTTCGCCATCGGTAAGGATCTCGACTCCTTCAGCAACCTTGATATCCGAAACATGCAGCGTCTCGTGAACGTCGAGACTGGTCACATCAACCTCGAGCGTGTCAGGAATCTCGCGCGGCTCGCAGCGGATCTGGATCTCCCGAATGATTTGCTCGAGCACGCCCTGCTTCTCACGAACACCAACCGGTTCACCAAACAGGTGTAACGGCACCGTCACTTCGATCTTCTGACCCTTAACGAGCCTCGCCAGATCAGCATGAATCAAACGGCCCTTGACCGGATCGATCTGTCGATCGTGAAACATCACTTCACTCGCGCCGACGCCTTCGACGTCGATCGTGAAGATCGTGTTTCGCCCTGATTCAGAGCGCAGGATCGCAGCCAGCTCTCTCAGCGGAGCGACGGCGGCAACAGTTCCTCCATCACCACCATAAACCGTTACGGGCACGAACCCATCACGCCGCGCGCGTCGCGCGTCATTCTTGCCACGCCCGTCGCGCACCTTTGCCTGCACCTTGTACTCTTTTTTCTCCGCCATGATTTCTCCTCACAAACTTTCAGCGACCCGGGCCTTCATAACTTTGAAGGTCCAGGTCGCTGATGGTCTTCGTTTAAGCCATCAGGTGTTTGCCCTTCGTCTAAACGAAGAGCGAGGAAACTGAAGTCTCCTCGTGGATCGACTTGATCGCTTTCGCCAGAAGCGGCGCGATACTTAGTACTTTTATTTTATCCAGCTCGCACGCATGATCGCGGAGCGGAATCGTATTAGTTACGATTACTTTTTCAATGTCCGACTCGCGCAGCAACTCGACTGCCTTGCCGGAAAACACCGGATGCGTGAAGCACGCATGTATTCGTTCGGCGCCTGCTTCTTTCAATGCACGCGCGACTTTCGTCAACGACCCGCCGGTGTCGCACATATCGTCGACGATCAAACAACTGCGGCCACGAACGTCGCCAACCACGTTCATAACCTCGGCCACGTTGGCCTTCTCGCGACGTTTGTCGCAAAGAGCAAGATCGGCGTTAAGCCGTTTGGCGTAGGCGCGCGCGCGTTCGGCGCCGCCTGTGTCGGGAGCCACTACCGTCAAATTCGGCAGCGGGTGCTCCTGATAATAGCCGATAAAAACCGGTGCAGCATACAGGTGGTCCGTCGGAATATCAAAGAAGCCCTGGATCTGCGCGGCGTGCAGGTCCATTGTCAACAGCCGATCAGCGCCCGCGACGGTGATCAAATTCGCCACCAGCTTCGCCGAGATCGGAACGCGCGGGCGGTCCTTTTTATCAGACCTGCCATAGCCGTAATAAGGAATCACGGCCGTGATGCGCTCGGCTGATGAACGACGAAAAGCGTCGAGCATCACCAGCAGTTCCATCAGGTGCGCATCGGTCGGAGGGCAAGTCGGTTGCACGATGAAGACGTCGCCGCCGCGCACGTTTTCATCGATCTGAAAGTTGAATTCGCCGTCAGAAAAACGCTCCGGATATGCTTTCCCCATGTCGCAAGTCAGATGGCGACAAATCTCTTCCGCCAACTTGGGGTTCGCATTTCCAGAAAAGATCTTGATGCCGCCGGTAGTGCTCATATCTTTTCAGAGTGACAAGAATTGGCTGGGGCGGGTGGATTCGAACCAACGAATGCCGGTTCCAAAGACCGGTGCCTTACCACTTGGCTACGCCCCAGTATCTGTTTTCTGTTTGCAGTTTTAAGAGAGCGTAAAAAGGGAAAACCCCGAGGAGTTCATTGCCCTGACATATTCGTCGCGTGAAACGGTCTCGCAGGGAAAAACTCGCCATCCTGCTTCACATCTCAGATTTTCAAGACCGCGATCTCTCGCGGCGTCGCTATCAAAGACACCAAACACGCTCGAACCGCTTCCAGCCAACAAAGCGCCCCACGCACCTGCATCGAGCAGCGCGTTTTTGACGCGCTCGACCTCAGGTTCTATCTCAAAGATCACCCTCTCAAAGTCATTGCGCAGAGGCCATTGCCTGCTGTCGGCGGAATTCAGGTCCGCTAGGGAACTTGAAAGAATAGAGTCCGAGTTGGAAGTTGTCAAGGATGCAGCATTTAGAGATGCATACGCGTGTGCAGTTGAGACTCGGGCGTTCGGAGTGACGACGATCAGGTACTGTTTTGGCCCATCGGGCAGCGACGTAAGCTCCGCACCGATGCCAGTTGCGGCACAGCGCCCACCATGGAAGAAGAATGGGACATCGGCGCCTAAATCCGACGGATCCAACAGTTCCTCGACACTGATGTAACCACCTTTCCAGAGTTGATTTATTGCCAGCAGCGCAACAGCCGTGTTTGATGAGGCGCCGCCAAGTCCGCCCTGTGCCGGAATCCGCTTGGCTAAGTGAATGTTGGCTCCAAACCAATCCTGACGACACTCGCTCAAAAGATGCGCAGCCTTGATGATCAGGTTTGAGTTGTCAGTCGGAATTGTTGGATCGTCGCAAGTGAGTTTAATGGGGCCGTCCTCGCTGAGTTGAATCGTCAACTCGTCGCGAAGTGAGATCGTTTGCAGGACGGTCACGACTTCGTGATAGCCGTCGGGACGTTTACCCAGAATGCGTAGGAACCAGTTGATTTTTGCGAACGAAGGAAACTTGGCGGGCGTCGTGATCAACGTGTGATGAAAGTCTGCGTCAGATAAATCGAACCGTCAGGACCGACAAAGCTGCCAATGGCCATCGCGCGAAATTCATTGGACAGTATGTTAGCGCGGTGCTTCGAAGATTGCATCCACTGCTCGACGATGTATGCTCCCGGATCGTCGTAGCCGTTAGAGTACGCGATGTTCTCACCAACGGTCGAGAACTTCAAAATGCCGGCGGCGCGAGCGCGCTCGGGGAGGCGGCGTCCTTCGGGCGTGACGTGTGAGAAGTAGTGGTTGCGCGACATGCTCTCGGAGTGGATGCGGGCCATGCGACAGACATCCGCGTCCCAGGTAAGTGGGCGGAGTCCGTTCTTCACGCGCACGAGGTTGGTCTGCTCGAAGGCTCGTTTTTCCACTTCGTTAGGCTCGACGACGGGCGTGACTGGCGTGGGATTCACAGTCACTGGCCGGACAGACGTAATCAGCCGCGCTTCCTGACTAAAAGCAGGAATCGCAATAAATACTAATAAAAGTCCAGCAATTGGCAGTAGACGCACCATAACCACGTCCCAGAGTACCAAACCAGACAAACACAGTTCAACACATTTTTATGCCGTGTGAGAACAACTGGTCGTTAGGATTGACGGTCGGTGAAGCGGTACATCGTCTTGAGCCAGGATGATTTGGTGGGGTAGGAGTAGATGAAAACTACGACGGCGATAGCGCCGGCCCAGTAGCTGTAACGCTCATTTCCGGTGATTAGAGTCGCGATAAAGCCGATCGCGGCGATGGAGGCCCCGAGCAAGGCGATCTGAACTGTGGTTTTTTCCAGCGTCTTTATCAGCCCCGAGACACCCGCCAGCCCCGCAATATCCTGAAGTCGCATCGGCTGAAACTTCGTTCGTCGCCAGACTACGGCGCCCAGACCCAGTATCAGAATGACGATCCGGACCGCGATATCGAGAGGTGGATTGGGTTTTTCTACGAGATAAGCGTCAGACAGAAAAGCCACGACAGAGAGGAGGACCGTGGCGATCAGCAAGCCCACCACGGTCGTAGCTGCGGACTTGTGCCGTCGTGCTAACTCCGCCTGCGCTTCTGGCGAGGTGGGTTCCAACGTGTGTAAGCCTCCTTAAGGCTTTACGACTGCTGCGGGCGCGGCGCCGTTGCCGTTCACGCTCTTGGACTTCGAATCAGCAGCCGGCGTCACCGCTGGTTTCACTGTGCGTTGCGTCGGCGCGTCCGGCGTAGTCAGCGCCGGCAACGATCCGTTGTAACGGAGCGCCTCGTCGATCAGGTCGGTGCCTTCTTTCCCATCCTTGCTGATCAGAATGCCGTTTTTGTTGATGGTGACGTCGGCTTTGCCCGAAACCTGTTGCATGAGGTTACCCATGAAGCTCTGCTGCTTTTTCGATGAACACGGATTCGGCGCGCTCTTCTCAGGGATTGGAGCCCCGATGATGTTCAATTGTTCCCGGGCTTTTTCGTTGAACTCGCTTTCCGGAAACTCCTGCACGAGTTTCTGGTAGTAGCGCGCGGCTTCGTCCGGTTCTTCCTCGGCCTGGTAAGTTGACGCCAGACGGAAGAACACCTCATCGTTAAACGAGAAGCACGGATACTTATCAGTGATCTCTTTCAAGCGCGACTGCGCGCCTTTTAGTCCGCCCTTTCCGGTCGAATATTTCACGTCGTAGTAGAACCGCGCGATCTGCAGGTTGTGCATCGCGAGATTTTCCTGCACCTCGTGGAGACGCGCTTCGACGGTCGCGCGTAGCGGGCTCTTCGGATACTGCTGAAGCAGAACTTTTAATCGCTGCTCGGCTTTGCGAGCGTGCGAGATGTCGCGATCCGAAAGCCCCATCTGTCTCATCTCGGATTCCGCGACTTTCAAACTCGCGTCGTCAGCGAGTGGATCGGTCGGGAAGAATGTCAGCCAATCCTGGTAGGCCTGTGCCGCCTGGATCAGAGCGCTAGTGGTGCCTTCGAGGAAGAAGGAGTCGGCGATCGCCAGTTTCGCAAGTGGCAGAAACGCAGAATCCGGATATGTGTTGATAATCGTTGCGAAGAGCAGGCGACCGGTATCGTGATGGCCTTTGCGGACTTCCTTCGCGGCTTCTTCAAACAACACGCGGTCACGTCCGGCAACCGCGGCGCCCGTTAAATCAGCGTACTTGTCGTCGCCGCCGCCAAACAGCCCGAACAACTTCCCTTTCTTCTTCTTTTTATCGCCTGAAGAATTGCTCGCTGTAGCCGAGGTTCTGAGTCCCGCGGTTTGCTGCAGGTTAGTTTCAACACGCGTATTCAACTCGGTAACGGCACCCTCGAGCCGTTCCAGGTCGGTGGGGTCGAATTTTTCGGCTTTATCGTTCTTGCTACGGATGTCGTTTACTTCGTTGGTTACTGAGCCGACTTCTTTTTCGAGGCCCTTCAAAACCGCGACTGGATCATCGGCGTTGGCCTTCTTGTCCTTGTCGGTTTTGGTTTCAATCGCCTTGATGGCGGCGTTGAGCGAACGGCGCATCAAGTCGAGCTTTGACGACATGACGTCCAGCCTCTGGGTGGTCGAGAGTTCTGTCTGGCCGCCGGATTTCTGAGCAAATCCGGTTTGTGCGACCCCAAAGATCAGGGCGCAGAAAACCGCCAGGATAAGAAAGCGAGACCTCATAAAATCAACCTCCAAAGTTAGCCACAAAAAGGCAGAAAATGCGCAAAATATAGATTTCGAGGGACCTTGGGCAAAATCCAGTTGTAGTTGTTGCCTGTTGCCGGGACTTACCGCTATCGGATTCACAAATTCGCGATCCGGTTGGCTAAACCCACTGAACCGTTGCGTCCCTGAGTTCTTTTACCGCTGTTTCGGCGTCGGGTGTATTAAAAATCGCCGAGCCGGCGACGATGATCTCGGCCCCGGCTGCCACAACAGTTTCGATATTTTTCCGGTCGATGCCACCGTCAATCTCGATCCGGACGTTCAATTGTCGCTCTTCAATCATGCGCCGCAGTCGCCTCACTTTATCTATAGACTGCGGGATAAACTTCTGACCGCCGAACCCCGGATTGACAGACATTACCAGAACATAATCCGCGAATTGTAATGCCTCCTCGACCGCAATCACAGGCGTCGAGGGGTTCAATACCACTCCGGCCAGCGCTCCGGCATCCTTGATCGACATCAGCGTCCGGTGCAGATGCGCATCCGCTTCGACGTGAACCGAGACCATATTCGCGCCCGCCTTCACAAACTGCGTCGCGTAAGTTCCGGGATCAGTGATCATCAAGTGCGTGTCGATCGGCAAACGAGTAAAGCCGGCCAGCGACTTAACCACAGGCAAACCAATCGTGATATTCGGGACGAAGTGACCGTCCATCACGTCGACGTGCAGCACACCCGCACCGCCGCGCTCGACGGCCTTGATCTGGTCGCCAAGACACGAAAAGTCAGCCGACAGAATCGATGGAGCGATGTCGATGTGGCGGTCTCTGTTCACTACTCACTGGTTCGGCTTCGGTGTGGGCCGAGGTACCGGACGATTATTGTTTACTGCCGCTGGTCGGGTATTCGCGTTTATGTTGCTGCGCGGAGTCGGGTTGCTGCGCGGAGTCGGGTTGCTGCGCGGGGTCGCGTTTACGTTAGGCGCGCCGGCGTTTGTGTTGGTGCGATTTACGTTCGCGCGATTCGCATTAACTGATTTGTTTGCGTTGCCGTTTGTATTGCCGTTGGCGTTTGCGTTTTCGTTGGTGTTCTTAGGCTTCGGCCGCTTCGGTTTGTTCTCGTTAGTGTTTGCTGATGAGTTGGTGTTGCGATTCTCTGCCGGCTCGTCGGGCGTCACACTTTCGGACGACTCGCCTGCTTTGGCGAGGCGGCTGATGTCCATCGCCACAGTTTGCCCCGTCTTCACGACTTCGCCGGCACGCGGCAACTGAAACATGACGGTGTCAGGCTGTGCTTCGGTGCTGGGCCTGGTGGCGCGCACGCGAAACTTCAGATCGGCGTCGGCCAAAATTTTTTCTGCTTCGAATCTGTTCTTGCCGACCACGTCCGGGACTTTCACTTCCGGGCTACGCAGCGAAAGGTAGACTGTGGTCGCCACTCCGAAAAGAAAAACAATCGCAATCGCAATAACGATCGCGATGCTGCGGAATATGGACAGAATTCTGGTAACAACACTCACCAAGTTGCGAAGTCTAGCATTACTTTTGAAAGATCCCAACAAAGAAGCCGTCCGCGCCATCGCGGTGCGGCCAGGTCCTGAGTGTTTTAATCAGCTTCAAGTCGATCGTCTCGATTACTTCCTCATTTTCGTCGCGCTCGACTGAACACGTCGAGTAAACCAGGCGTCCCCCTGGCATTAATACCTCGACGGCTCGGCTTAAAATCTGTTTCTGCTGCTGCGCGAAATTGGCAAAATCTGCAGGCGCGAGACGCCATCTGATTTCCGGGTTCGCGCGTAAGGTTCCCGTACCGGAACATGGCGCATCGACGAGGACCTTATTGAACGTCCCAGGCGTAAACGGCAACTGCTCAGTAGCATCAAGTATCACCGGGTCGATGCCCGCAAATTGATGCAATAGTGCCGTCGCCACTACTGTTGCCAGCCGCGTCGCCGAACGATCAGCAGCAACTATGCCCGCATAACCACCAGCGCGGTCCGCCATCAACGTCGTCTTGCCACCTGGCGCAGCACACAAATCGAGCACCCAGTCGCCGTTAAATACCTCCAACGCATCGGCCGCGAGCTGCGACGCTTCGTCCTGTAGATAAATCTCTCCAGCGGCGCTCAGCTCGCGCAGTAGCGACGTCGCCCCCGAAACGCGCCATGCTCCCTTAACGATGTCGGATGATTTCAGCACCGCGCCCGCCGCGCTCAGCTTCGACAAAACGTCGGATTGTTTTGCTCGAAACTCTACGACTCGAAAGGCCGTGGGCGGCACCGTATTGTTCGCTCGAGCAAATGCTTCTGCCTCTTCCAGGCCAAACGAGTTCGCCCAGCGTTCAATCAACCAAACGGGATGCGAAGTCTGCACTGCGATCTTCTCGAGCGGATCTACAATCTCAGCCGCTGGATCGTATTCTTTTTCGCGCACTGCACGACGCAACACTGCATTAACAAACGCTGTCGCCGAGCTCAATCGCGCCGCGCGAACCAGACTCACCGATTCATTCACAGCCGCAGATGCAGGAATGCGCGTGAGAAATCGTAACTGGTACAAACCGAGCCGCAGTGCGATCCGAACTGCTGCATCCAAACTCTCAACACGTCGCTTGGAAAAATGTTCGGCTATGCGGTCAAGAAACAACTGCCAACGCAGCACCCCAAGCACGAGCTCATGACACAGTGCTCGATCCAGAGGTTGTAGATTCGGTTCTTCGGCTGCCAGCAGAACTGAAGAGAAGGCGCCATTCTCGACCTGCTGAAGGATGTTGAAGGCCGCGACACGCGCCGGTGAGATTTCTTTCGACTTAACCAAAACGATCGCCAACTTTCAAACGCATGCCGTTGATGAAATCGCGTGCTGCCATTTTCTTGCGCGCTTCGGGCTGGACCTCAAGCACGCGCAACGCAGTTCGCTTGCCGCATTGCACAACCAATTCATCCCTCTGTGCCACGATCACCTCGCCATTGGAAATGCCTGACGTGACCGAAAGTGCCGGTTGCGCTTCCCAAAGAATGAGGCTCTTTGAGTCGAACTTCGTATAAGCGTTGGGCCACGGCTGAAAACCTCTAATGCGGCGCTCAATCACAAAAGCGCTTTGCGACCAATCGATCAAACCGTCTTCTTTTTTCAGCACCGGCGCAAACGTGGCATCGGCATCGTGCTGCGGGCGCGGCGTGAGAGTGTCGAGACGCGCGAGAGTTTCACCCAGCAGCTCCGCACCAATCTCCGCAAGCCGTTGCATCAACTCAGGCGCGGTCTCTTTCTCACCGATCGGCGTTTTGCGTTGCAGCAGGATTGGACCAGTGTCGAGCGCCGGCTCGATGAACATCGTCGTGACGCCGGTTTCAGTCTCACCTTTGACGATAGCCCAGTTTGCAGGCGCCGCCCCGCGATAAAGCGGCAGCAGAGAAAAATGAACGTTGATACATCCGCGACGCGGCGCGCGCAAAAACTCGTCCGGCAGGATGCGTCCGTACGCGACCACCACTGCGGCGTCAGCGTTATGTGAGGCGAAGAGTTGTTTGGCTTCGTCGTTCTTGATCCGCGCGGGCTGAAACACACTCAGCCCGTGCGCGAGGGCAAACTCTTTGACTGGACTAAAAGATACTTTATTACCACGCCCGGCAGGCTTGTCAGGCTGCGTCCAAACAGCCACGATTTCATGGCCGTCCTCTAAACACCGCCGCAAAGTCGGGACCGCGGCCTGAGGTGTGCCCATGAAAACTATTTTCATGTTTCATTAACCACGGATAACACGGATCGAAATCCGGATTTAAAATCCGTCTAATCCGTGGCTGTTCCGGCTTCAGCGCGTTTTGTGGTGGCGCCAACTCTTTCCGAGGCGACCTTCGCCTGCAGGAACAACAACAAGTAATCGCGCCCGCCTGCCTTCGAGTCGGTGCCCGACATGTTGAAGCCACCGAACGGATGCACACCAACAAGCGCGCCGGTGCACTTACGATTCAGATACAAATTTCCAACATGAAACTCTCTGCGCGCACGATCCAGCTTCGCTTCGTCAGTACTGTAAACCGCGCCCGTCAAACCAAACTGCGTGTCGTTCGCGATCTTGAGCGCGTCGTCATAGTTCTCGGCCTTGATGACCGCGAGCACTGGTCCAAAGATCTCTTCCTGCTCGATCGTCGCGCCCGGCTTCACGTCTGCGATCACGGTCGGCTCGATAAAGAACCCCTGCTCGCCATCGGAACCGCCACCGATCAAAACGCGCCCACCTTCGCTCTTCCCTTTTTCAATGTAAGCGTTGATCGACTTGAACGCCTTCTCGTTGATCACGGCGCTCATTGTCGTCGACTGATCGGTGGGATCGGCAAGCTTGATCTTTGCTGTGCGGTCGGCAATCTTCTCGAGCATCGTGTCGTAAACTCGACTGTCGATGATCGCGCGTGAACACGCCGAACACTTCTGTCCCTGAAATCCAAACGCCGACTGGACCACGCCTGTCGCCGCTTCTTCAAGATCCGCATCGTCGGCAACAATGATCGCGTCTTTGCCGCCCATCTCCGCCACGACACGCTTGATCCAGATCTGTCCCTCATGAACTTTCGCGGCGCGCTCGTTGACGCGCAATCCGATTTCCTTCGATCCAGTGAACGCGATGTAGCGCGTCTTCGGATGGTCCACAACGACGTCGCCGACTTCCGCGCCCGAACCCGTCATAAAATTCACGACACCCGCAGGCAAACCGGCTTCTTCGAGTATCTCGAAAAACTTGAACGCGATCGTCGGTGCATCTGACGACGGCTTCAGAACGACTGTGTTGCCCGTGACGACGGAAGCGACAGTCATGCCTGCCATGATCGCGAGCGGGAAGTTCCACGGGGGAATCACTGCACCAACGCCAAGCGGCACGTATTCAAGTTTGTTCTGTTCACCGGGAATGTGAACGAGCGGCTGATCACTCGCATAACGCAGCATCTCGTGAGCATAGAACTCGCAGAAGTCGATCGCTTCGGCAGTATCGCCGTCTGCTTCGGGCCATGACTTCGCGACTTCAACGATCATCCACGCTGACAGCTCGTGTTTACGCTCGCGCATGATCGCAGCGGCGCGAAACAGCAGTGCGGCGCGATCCGCAGCAGGCGTGTTCTTCCACGTCTCGAAAGCTTTTGCGGCTTCTTCAACCGCGCGATTTGCGAGCTCTTTCGTTGCTTTGTTGAAGCGTCCGACGACCTGTGTGCGATTTGCCGGGTTGATACTCTCGAGAAAGTTGCCGGTGTTGATGCGTTCGCCGCCGATGACGAGCGGATACTCGCGTCCGAGCTGACTCTGGACCTTCGCGATCGCCTCGCGCATCGCCTGCGCGTTCTGTTCTTTGGTGAAATCTGTGAATGGTTCGTTACGAAATTCTGCAGGCATATTTATACTCCTAACCACAGATTACGCAGATTACACAGACAAGCCTCTGCGTAATCTGCGTAATCTGTGGACTATTCTGTTAGTCCCACTTTCCAGCTTTTTGTAATTTCTTGATCTTGCGCTTTACGAGTTCGCGTTTAAGCGCGCTCATCTTGTCGAGAAACACGATGCCGTCGCAGTGATCGGTTTCGTGAAGCATGCAGCGCGCAGTCAGTTCCATGCCGTCGAGCTCAAACCACTCGCCTTTGACGTCCTGCGCGCGCACGATCGCACGCAAGCTGCGCTCGACTGGCGTGAAGATGCCGGGAAACGACAGGCAGCCTTCTTCGCCGTTTTGATTTCCCTCGACGCGCAGCACCTCCGGATTGATCAGCGTCACGCGCTGCGACGGATCCTTGCCACCAGAGCAGTCCATCACGAAGAGTCGCTGCGGAACTCCAACCTGCACTGCGGCGAGTCCGACACCCGGCGCCGCATACATCGTCTCGAACATGTTGTTGACGAGCTTCTTAAGATCGTCGTCAAACTCAGTCACCGGTTCTGCTGGTGTATCGAGCACCGGCGCCGGCCACTTAACTATTTCCAATAAAGCCATGCGTTGATTCTACAAAAATCTCGGCAATTCCGAAAACCTGCCTACTAATATCCTCGTAGTTGTTTGCGATAACCATCGAAGTTGCGCTTCATCTCGCCGAGGCTATCGCCGCCAAACTTCTCTCGCATCGCACCCGCGAGCACGAGCGCTACCATCGATTCGCCAATCACGCCCGCCGCCGGAACAGCGGTCACATCCGAGCGCTCAAACGCCGCCGCCTCTTCTTCTTTCGTATCGATGTCGACCGATCGTAGCGCGCGTCGCAGTGTCGAAAGCGGTTTTAGATGACCGCGAATGCGTATCTGTTCGCCGTTTGTGATACCGCCTTCAAGCCCGCCGGCGCGATTCGTCTCGCGAATGAACTCGCGTGTGTCAGCGTTGTAAGCAATCTCGTCGTGTACTTCAGAACCCGGCAGACTGCTCGCCTCCGCTCCGGCGCCGATAGCCACCGCTTTCACTGCCGGAATCGACATCACTGCCTGTGCGAGTAGTCCATCGAGTTTCAGATCCCATGACGTGTGCGAGCCCAACCCGGGCACCACGCCTTTTGCTGCGACTTCGAAGACGCCGCCGAGCGTGTCGCCCTTTTGACGCACTTCGTCAATCAGATCGATCATTCTTTGTTGTGCGTCGTTGTCGGCGCAGTGAAGTGGCGCGTCGTCGGGGATCGCGGCGATCTGTTCCCAGCTCAACTCGAGCGGCGCCTCGGGAATCCCGCCAAGCTGGATCACATGACTGCGCACTTCGACGCCGAAAGCCGCCAACAGTTGTTTCGCGAGCGCGCCACATGCGACGCGCGCCGTCGTCTCGCGAGCTGATGCACGCTCGAGGATGTTGCGGAGATCGCGCACGTCATATTTCAAACCGCCAGGCAGATCGGCGTGACCGGGTCGTGGACGTTTCAGACGTCTGGACTTCTCCGGGGCGATATCGCGCGGCTCGGACGCCATGACGTCGGTCCAGTTGGGCCAATCTTTGTTTTCAATTAGTAAAGTGAGCGGCGACCCGAGCGTAAGCCCATGCCGGACTCCCGTAAGTATCTCGGCATGGTCGCGCTCAATCTTCATCCGCCCCCCACGCCCATACCCGAGCTGCCGTCGTCGCAGCTCCTTATCGATCAATTCCTGATCGACGGGTACTCCGGCGGGCAGTCCTTCAACAATCGCGACGAGCGACCGTCCGTGTGATTCTCCTGCAGTAGTGAAACGTAACATGTATCTTTTCTCTGCGTAACCTCTGCGTTCTCTGCGTCTCTGCGGTGATATTTACCACAGAGACGCAGAGGACGCAGAGGTTACGCAGAGTTAATCCTCCAAGCCTAACACCCTACGGTGAATTCCTGTCTTCAATATTTCAACATTGAAGTTAATCAACAGCCCTACTTTCCAGCCTCCGAGTTTGAGATAGGTAAGTAACTGCGCGTCGTGGATCGGAGCCAAGGCATCAACCGATTTTATCTCGACAACCACAGCATCACCGACCAGCAGATCCAACCGATAACTGCAGCCCAGGCGAATTCCCTTGTACTCTAAAGGCAATGGCCATTCGCGCTTAAATGGTATTTCCTTCAAAGATAATTCGCGAGTCAAACATTGCAAGTAAGCAGACTCCAACAATCCTGGACCGAGGTGACGATGGACCTCGATGGCCGCACCGATGATCTCCCTAGTGAGGACGTTAACATGGGTGAACATGTTACGGGTTCCTTTCGCAAAAATTTATAACAATTCTTCAGAGAAAATATTTCCGCGGCCCAGGATTCCGTTGGGATCGAGGGCTTTTTTTATTGTCGCCATCGCGCGCAGTTGAGCATCGGTGTAGAAGAGGTGCAGGTAGTCGCGCTTCAATTTGCCGACGCCGTGTTCGGCAGACAATGTGCCGCCGACGGATGCCGCGTATTTTAAGAATTGAAGGTAGAACTCACGGGCGCGGGCGCCTTCGGTGTCGTTGCGGGGAAGGATATTTACGTGAACATGGTTGTCGCCGATGTGGCCGAAGATCGTGTAGCGCAGGCCGCTCGAAATTAGCGTGTCCTTATATAAGCGAAATAGCCCGGGGAAAGCGTCGTCAGGCACGGCCATGTCGGTCGAGACTTTGCGCTGCTTGTAGTGCGCAAACCATTCGTTCATCAAAACCGGTAGTTGATGACGAAACTCGCGCAGCTTCGCCTGGTCCTGCTCGTTCGTCGCAAACCACGAATCCGATAGCGCGTGGTGCTGGTCCAACAGCGATGTCCAGTCGCTCAAAATCGACTCTTCGGTCGCTTCAGTCGTCTCCTGCTCGAAAAAGATCGCGCCCACGGCTTCTGGAGGTATATTTGGATACTTCTCGCACAGGAAGTTCAACGACTCATTATCGAAAAACTCAATCGCTCGCGCATCGGCACGCTTTCGCGCATCAGCGACGAGTGCGAGCACGTCTGCTTCGTTCCCGAAAAATACAACACCACTCAGCAGCCCTTCCGGTTTGGGCAATAGCCTGACTTCGATCTCGCAGATCACACCGAGCGTGCCTTCACTACCAATGAATAGATCGATTGCGTCCATCTCAGGCGCGATGAAATAACCCGTCGCATTCTTGCGCGTCGCCGGCATGTGAAAATTCGGAAGCGATAGATCAATCTTGCCGACGCGCATTCGTCCATTTGCATCAGCGCGTATCTCACCACGACGCAGATCAATCACTTCACCCGACGCGAGCACGACTTTGAGTCGTCGAATGTAATTGCGTGTCGGTCCATACTTGAACGTCCGCGCTCCGGATGCGTTAGTTGCGACGTTGCCGCCGACGAAACAGCCGCGCTCTGTTGGATCAGGCGGGTAAAGCAATCCTTGCTGGTCCACCGCGCGTTGCAGGTCAGCGAGGATCACTCCCGCTTCAACCACGGCAAACCCGTCGCGATCAATGCTCTTGATGTGATTCAGCTTGTCAGTGGCGAGGACGATCCCACCGAACGCGACACGCCCACCAACCGTCCCAGTGCCCGCACCGGAAACCGTAACCGGAACTCGATCACGATTGGCGTTTTTGAGGATTTCAGAAACGTCGTCGACATTCTCCGGCAGAATGACGCGATCCGCATAACCGTCACGGATAAAACTTGCATCCGTTAAAAACGACTCGATCTCGTCTGGCTGGGACTTTGTTTGCACTACATCACCTGAAGCTCACGATCGCGCAACACCTTAATGCGGTCGCGCAACTCCGCGGCTTTCTCAAACTCGAAACGCTTCGCCGCGGCGCGCATCTCGACCCCCAAGCGCGTGATCGTCGCTTCGAGATTCGCGGGCGAGTAGTCTTCAATCTCCTCGGCCTCAGACGGCACCTTGAAGTAGTCCGCTTCCGACGCCGTAATCAATGTCGCTTCGATCGGCTTCACGATCGTCTGCGGCGTGATCCCATTTTCACGATTGAACGCCTCCTGTATCGCCCGTCGCCGCTTCGTTTCTTCCATCGCGCGTTTCATCGACTCAGTCACACGATCCGCATAAAGAATCGCCTTGCCACTCGCATTGCGCGCTGCGCGCCCGATCGTCTGTATCAACGACTGTTCCGATCGCAGAAAACCTTCCTTGTCAGCATCGAGAATCGCGACGAGCGACACTTCCGGCAGATCTAAACCTTCACGAAGCAAGTTGATCCCAACCAGCACATCAAACTCACCGCGTCGCAAGTCGCGCAAGATCTTGATGCGTTCGAGCGTCTCGATATCCGAGTGCAGATATCGAACACGAACACCAACTTCCGTGAAATACTCCGTGAGATCTTCAGCCATGCGCTTGGTCAATGTAGTCACAAGCACTCGCTCATGCCGCTCCGCACGCTGCCGGCACTCTTCGAGCAAGTGATCGATCTGCCCTTTGACCGGTTGCACTTCCACTTCCGGATCCATCAATCCCGTCGGCCTGATGATCTGCTCGACGACTTCGCCACTCGCCTTCGTCAACTCGTAAGGACCAGGCGTCGCCGAGACATAGATCGTCTGCCCGATACGCGATTCAAACTCAGCGAAGTTCAACGGCCGGTTGTCCAACGCCGACGGCAAACGAAATCCATACTCGACGAGCGTGCGCTTGCGTGACTGATCGCCTTCAAACATGCCACGCACCTGCGGAACCGACTGGTGCGACTCGTCAATGACGATCAGCGTATCGCGCGGCAGGTAGTCGAGCAGCGTCGGCGGCGGCTCGCCGGGATTCTTGCCGGTCAGGTGTCGCGAGTAGTTTTCAATGCCACGACAAAAACCCATCTCCTTGATCATTTCCAGATCAAACATCGTGCGCTGGTGCAGTCGCTGCGCCTCGACGAGTTTGCCTTCCGAGATCAGCTTCGGTTCCCACCATTCGAGCTCCTCGCGAATCGTCTTGATCGCACGTTTGATCGTTGGCCGTGACATTACGTAGTGAGTCTTCGGATAGATAGGGACGCGCGACGTGTGCTTCGCGATCACTTCGCCGAGCAACGGATCGATCGTCGAGACTGAGTCGATCTCATCGCCCCACAACTCGATCCGGTACGCCTGATCCTGGTAACTCGGGTAAATCTCGACGACGTCGCCGCGCACACGAAACGTTCCGCGCTGAAAGTTGATGTCTGAACGCTCGTATTGCAGCTCGACCAGACGCTGCAACAACACGTCGCGCGACATACGCTCGCCCGGCTCGACGAAGAAGAGCAGACCGTAGTACGCATCGGGGTCGCCGAGACCGTAAATGCACGACACACTCGCGACCACGATCACGTCGCGACGCTCAAACAGCGCGCGCGTCGCCGACATCCGCAGGCGATCGATCTCTTCGTTGATAATCGCTTCTTTCTCGATGTAGACGTCTGCGGCGGGAACGTACGCTTCGGGTTGGTAATAGTCGTAATACGAGACGAAATACTCGACCGCGTTCTGCGGAAAGAGCGAGCGAAACTCCTGAAAGAGCTGCGCGGCGAGTGTTTTGTTATGCGCGAGCACGAGCGTCGAGCGTTGCGCGCGCTGAATGACGCTCGCGATCGTGAATGTTTTGCCGCTGCCCGTGATACCGAGCAGCACCTGATCTTTGGCGCCGTCGTTCAGGCCCTTGACGAGCTGGTCGATGGCGGCAGGCTGATCACCCTTGGGTTGGTATTCTGATTGAAGCTTGAACACAGATTTACACAGATTGAAAACGGATTTACCTGTACATCTTGGTAAATCTTGTAAAGCCTGTCAAAAACGGGTGATTGATTCGGCGGCGGCAGATCTTAATTCGGGGGCGAGCGCCGTATTTGCGGCGAGGCGTTGCAGGGTTGAAGTGACTTCAGGTTCGCCGCTCGAGGCAAGCAATCTGATGACGGCAAGACTGAGATCGAGACTCGGATGTTTCTCGATGATGCTGCTGAGCGGCTCAACGACGCCAGCCTTCGCGACGAGAAACAACAACGAAAAGGCGCTGTAACAGTGCTCGTGATTTTCAGCCATCAAGTCGTCGATGGCTTCGTATAACAAGCCCGAATCGGCGAGCGCGCTGCCAATGCGGCGTCGTTCTTCCGGCGAGCCGTCGCGCAGTGCGTCGTTCACGAGTGTCGCGGCCTGATCGGGATCCATTGCATACAGATCACGGACAGCTTTCTCGCGCACTGCGGGCGACGGATCGTCAAGCCGCCGGGCTATCTCGTCGAATGGCCCAATTTGAGGTTTGTGACGACCGAGGGCGAGATCGTGTGCGGCTTGTCGGAGTGTGGCGATGTCTCGAGCCCACCGTTGGTCTTCGGTGCGCTGCGCCGGGGATTTTTTAGCCTGCTTCATTCAGAATACGCTGCAGCGAGACTGAGTGGTGCGCTCGGGGCAAACTCAGACTTTGGCTCCGGCTCAGGCTCGCTCTCAACAACAACAACTTCCGGCTCCTTCGGTTGCGCCGCGTGCATCAACTGAAACTTCGTCAACACCAAACGGCTCACCGAGAAACCGAGACTGCCATCCAAAACACACATCTGCTCCGCAACCACGCGTTGCGACACACGCTCGAGCGCCCGCTCCAACTCGCGCCCGGCTGTGGCCACATCGTCAGCAATGATCATCTCGAAATCCTGACCACCGCTGACACGACGTCGCGAGTGATTTTGCAGCAACACGCCTGCCTCTTTGTGTATCCGCCCGGTGGCGACGATCATGAGGTGCGCAGCCTCAGTGTCGATCTCCAAATCGATGGCCCAACGCGCCAAAGCGGGCGTCAGATCACCATCACGCGTCACGATCAAAAACGACTCGCCGCAGATGTTCGCCATTAACTGACCGTAACCATTGCCCTCTGCTGGTCCAAGCGCGATCTCGCGCTCGGGCACGCCCATCTCACGCAATAAAAAGTGAATCCGGCTGACGAGCCACGAGCCGTCTTCGAGCAATGAAGACGCGAGTTGTGTCGGCGCGATCACTTCTTCGACGTTCTCATCAGCCACAGGCGCGCCGCATTCGCTGCACGTCGCATCGCTCACCGTCACGACTGCGAGCGCATGTGGATTCGGCAAGCGGAAGAGCGCGTGTCCTGTCTTGCGGCAACTGATCTGGACTTCCCTTTCGACGAGGCCTGCGTCTTCGAGACGTTGAATCGGCACGTCGGTTGATTCCGTGTGGCCGGTGAGCAGTTTGGCAGCGTAGCCCTCCTGGTGTGCGTTGTGCGCCGTTCGGAGAAACACGCGCGCGCTTTCGTCTTCGAGTTTCGACGCGGCGAGTATGCGCTTGCTCATCGTCTCCTTGCGCAGGCTCGTGAAGAGCGAGTCGGCGTCCTGTCGCTCGACGAATGTCCTGAACCCGCGCGCCATCGCGGCGCTGCGCGTCTCCCACTCCGGAGACGCCATCGCGATCTGTTGCCGCTGCGAGAGCAGGGCGCTGCGAACGTCGTGACAGAATCCGTCGAGCTTTCGGAAGGGTTCGGGAGTCCGTGCTTCGTAGACAATGCCGGCGCGAACAGAGTCGTCGTCTTCAAAAACGAGGAAGAGAATGTGGTCTTGAAAGCAGAACAGGTCGCCACGCACGTATGGCTCGCCGGTAGTTGACTCGGTTGAGTTTGCGAGCGCGGTCTCCATTTCGTTGACGTGATCTACGCCGAGCAGAACGTCTTCGAAACAGCGCAGACGCTGCGAGCGGATCAGCGGCACGAGGTTTTGGGCGTGAAGTTCCTGGAGCAGTCTGATGCGTCCGGCAGTGTGGACTGCGAGACTCAGGGTTTTGCTTTCGAGAAATAGCATCGGGTGTTCCTCAGTTTTGGAAAAGATTTCTCACGCGGCGACGCAGCGGCGCAACGGGCTTGCCTCTTTCGTTGCGCCGTGGCGTCGCTGCGGGAGAAATATTCTTATCGGCTGACATTGATCGTTACCGTCTGTCCACCATTTGCCGTCGCTGGATAACGACGCTGCCGTGCGATTCGCAGGGCAAGCGCTTCGTAACTGTCCATGCCGGGTTTTGGGTTGGCGATCGAGGCTTTCAACACGCGCCCATTCTCGATCTGCATCACGACCTTGATCGACTGCGATGTTGGTTCCGGCTCCGGCTCTTTCACTGGCTGTGCTTCGGCGACTGCCTCGGTTTCCCTCTTCACTTCCGGCTTCGTTCTCTTCTCTTCCTTGCGGTTCGGCTTGATGACTGTTGCGACCGGTGCTTTTGGTGCCTCGGGTTCGGCTGCGACTGGCGCGACGTGAGTTTGAGTAGGCTGCACTGCCGTCTCAGCAGCCGCGTTGTTGTTGAGACCGCCGATCAAAGCAATCATGATCGATAACCCAACCGCGATCGCAATCGCCGCAGCGATCAAAAACAGCGAATGCTTGCGCATGATCACAGGGGGCGCGGGCGGCAACGCCAAAACTTCAGGCTGCGGCAGTACTGCCGTTTCAATTTGGGCGAAACTGTCATCCCAGCAACCAAAAAGCTCCGCCACCGCACGTTTGTACGAAGACTCGATCGATCGTCGCGAGCTCTGTATCAACGGATTGAAATTGAACGACGCTTCCGGTTGAGCCAGCGCGACGCAGATCGCCTGCAAACCCGTAAGCTCGTTCATGCGCGCGTCGATCAGCTCGCCATTTTGAAAGAAGAACGTCGCCGGACCCTTGGCATACTCGATCAAAAGACGGCCTGACTTACGTTGATGACGGAGAATTCCGACGAGATCGGAAAGGGGATAATTGCTGAGGTGTCCGGTCAACACCACAAAACGCTCGTTCTGCATCGATACTCCTTAAACTACGGACAGCCCTGAACCACACGACATGAGAAGTTGTATTGCGGGAAGGTCTGGGCCAATTTCTTCGCCAGCGCATGGTCGAGGTTTTCCAGGACCCGGTATTCCTCGATCAGTTGCTTCTCCATTCCGAGTTCCTGGTAAGCGAGACCCAAACCGTAATGCGCCTTCGCCATGCGCGGCTGCAACACTGCGGCTTTCTTGAACGCGTCAGCGGCATCTCTGAACCGCCCCATCCGAAAGTTTGCAAAGCCCAACCCGTACTGCGCTTCGGCGTCGTCGGGATTGAGTTTTATCGAGTCTTTAAATGCTTTTATGGCTTCGCGATCTTTGTGCTGATTGAGGAAATCGCGCCCGATAAGAAACAATCCATTTGCGTTAGCATCCGTATTATCCGTGTTCACTTTAGCCACGGACGACACGGATTTTATGGGTACAAATGTGGGTGGAGGCTCGTCGGCGATTTTCACGGATAAAGCAGGTGTTGAGAGCGCACCAGGATCAACCACTTGCTGATCTGCGACCTGGGTAGAAGCTTCAGGAACGGCGGGCGCCGTTTGCACGGGTTGCGGCTTTGGCTCTGGCTTTGGTTCCTCAGCAATCTTCGCGACAGTGTCGTCGTAGTAGTAAGTGACTGTCCGGTAGGTAACCTCGATCGGTTCTCGCTTCAGCTCCCCGTTCTCGAAAACAACGAGACTGGTAACCATCTTCGTCCAGTTGCCGAGCTTGTCGAAGTCGTAACTGTAGGCTTCGCGACTGAGGATCGCGCCACGATCGTCGCGCACGGTCATCTCGGTGATGTTGCCGCGCTCGTCGTACTTATATTCTTCTTTGCCTACAACTCCGTCCTTGAGGGGATACGAAGTGTTTTCAATGCGATTGCCTTTGATTCCGTAGGTGGTGATTTCGACCAGTTGCGGTGATCCTTCGACTGGGCGCCCGTCTTTGAGCTCGATCTTTGCGGTTTCGGTTCTGACTCGACGCACGGAGCCAAGCAGTCCATCCTGCTCCTTCGTGCTGTCGAGAACGGTGATCGCGGCGCGCGTAGTGACACTGACGTTTTGCGCTTGTGAGGGCGCAGGAAGTGTCAAAACAGCAGTCCACAACATAAAAGCCGGCAGAAGCCGCCGCACAATACAATTCATCTCGACTCCTCCAAGTTTCAAATAGCGTCGGGGGAACGGGGGAACTCGGGGGGGCCGAGCCCATATGTTGTACAAACTGTGCGGAAGAATACAATAACCGGGCGGGAATTGCTACGGAATTGTTAAAGTATTTTCTGAGGGTATAGGTCCTATGTCTTTATAGGACCTATTGCTCGTCGCTGAACTTGTAGCCGATGCCCCAAACGGTCAGGACCATCTGCGGGTTCTCGGGGTTCTCTTCGATCTTGGCGCGCAGGCGATTGATGTGGGAGTCGATCGTCCGGTCGTAGCCTTCGTATGAGTAATCCCAGATCTTTTCGAGCAGGTACTTGCGTGGAAACACGCGACCCGGATTCGACGCAAACAGGCGAAGTAGATCAAATTCCTTCGGCGTCAGCTCAACCTGCCGGTCGCCAATCGTCACTTCGCGCTTGGCCGAATCGATTCGCAAACGGCCGCGCACGATTGGGGCTTCATCGCGCATTCCTTCGGTGGTTGGGCCATTTCGGGTGCGCCGGAGTACCGACTTGATGCGCGCTTCGAGCTCGCGCAGGCTGAACGGTTTGGTGATGTAGTCGTCCGCGCCCATCTCCAGCCCCAGCACCTTGTCGACCACGTCGTCCTTGGCCGTGAGCATGAGAATGGGCAGGTAGCCGACCTTCTCGCGCAGTTCCTTACAAACGGCGAGGCCGTCCATCTTGGGCAGCATCAGGTCCAGGACCACTGCGTCAGGAGGATCGTCCAGCGCGGCTTTCACGCCGTTCAGGCCGTCCTCAACTGTTTTGACGTTGTACCCCGCGCGCGAGAAATACTCGCTGATTGCAGTCGAGATATTCTCGTCATCTTCCACTACCAGCAGCGATACTTTACGTTCGCCCGAGTCGGGAACTGCGAAGTTTTCTTTAGCTGTTTTCTGTCTGTCAGTAGCTGTAGCCATCGGAGTTAGTCGTCGAATTGAAACTGACAGGAGGCTCAGAGGGTACGCACCACGGGGTCTTTGGCGCAACTCGGTTCGGGCGAATAGTACAGGAGAAGCGGTGCCCTGTTCAAGCCCAAAGTGCTCCTGCTATGCTGTCTCTGACCCAATCCCAATATTTAAGGACCCGAAATACGATGACACCCGAAGAACGAAACGAGCTCATAACCACCTATGCCGCCGGATACAACGAAGTCATGAACGCCCTCGAGGGATTCCCCGCTGACAGCCTGAGCGCGCATCCCATACCCGGAAAATGGAGCGCGCGCGAGATTGTTCATCACCTCGGCGACAGCGAAAGCTTCTCAGCCGCCAGATTACGAAAACTTCTTATCGAAGACAATGCAGTTATTCAGGGATACGATCAGGACGAGTACGCTAGCAAGCTTCGTTACAACGAGCGAGACATGGCGCCCGCACTCGACGCTTTCCGTAGTTCACGTGCATCGACCGTGCAACTTCTGCATTTGATGAGTGAAGACGACTGGCAGCGAGTCGGCACACATACCGAAAGTGGAAGATACTCGACTGAAGACTGGTTAAAGATCTACGCCGCCCACGCGCACAACCACGCATCACAAATTAGACGTCTGCGTGACGCGCTTTCTTCGTAAATCTTAGCCGCGGATGACACCGATCATCCGCGGCTCACATAAATCGCACCCCTTCTTGACAAACGTTTTTAGCGCGCGCAAAATCCGACCCTCTATCCCTAACAATATGAGCGCTGCACCTGTTCTTCAAACATCTCTTTCTGATCTGAAACTGCATCGTCGCGGTAAGGTACGCGACGTTTACGAAGTTGACGATCAAAGCTTGCTGATCGTCGCTACCGATCGCATCTCCGCTTTCGATTGCATACTGCCAACGCCAATCGAGCGTAAAGGCGAAGTGCTGACTTCACTCTCCGAGTTCTGGTTTGAGAAGCTCGGACACGTCGTCGCCAATCACTTGATCGAGAGCAACGTCGACGCGATGCCGCCTGCGATCCAGCGTCACGCGCAAACTCTTAAAGGACGCTCGATGCTCGTGCGTCGTGCGCAAGTGTTCCCGGTTGAGTGCGTCGTGCGTGGTTATCTTGTCGGTTCCGGCTGGAAAGATTATTTGCGCACCGGCTCGGTGTGTGGTCACAAACTTCCGGAAGGTCTCGTCGAATCGGCGAAACTTCCCGAACTGCTCTTCACACCGTCAACGAAAGCGGAAGAAGGGCACGACGAGAACATCACCGAAGATCAAGTGCGCGATCTGATCGGCGCGGAGAACACAGCGCTACTGCGTGACACCACGCTGCGTCTCTACACGGAAGCAGAAGCGCATGCGCGCGAGCGTGGCATCATCATCGCTGATACGAAATTTGAATTTGGACTGGATAAGGACGGACAGCTCTTACTGGTCGACGAAGTGCTGACGCCTGACTCCTCACGATTTTGGCCTGCTGACGAATACGAGCCGGGGCGTTCACAACCTTCGTTCGACAAACAGTTCGTGCGCGACTACCTCGAAACAGTCGATTGGGACAAGAAGCCGCCCGCACCGGCAATTCCACCCGAGATCGCCACGGCCACGACTGCGCGTTACCTGGAAGCGTACCGATTGTTAACCGGAAAAGAGCTTTGATGCGCACCCGACTCGAAAGCCTGATCGACGAGATGCTCGAGGGCCACATCCTTTTGGATGAGGCTCTCTGTGAGTTTGAGAAGCTATATATAAAGAAGGCCCTCGCGCGCCACAAACAGCATCTCTCGAACACAGCCGCCGTCCTCGGCATCCACCGCAACACCCTCGCCAAACGCGTCGCCACCTACAAAAACCAGGACTCGCCACAAAACGGCACAAAAGTCACAACCCTGAAGAAGGCCGCGTACCGCTGAACATCTTCTCTGCGTAATCTCTGCGCCCTCTGCGCCTCAGCGGTTTACATGCATTTCCCTTTTTCTTTTACCGCAGAGGCGCAGAGGTCGCAGAGATTACGCAGAGTTGACAGTCCTTTCTTGTGGCGCTATTCTTAGCACTCTTACTCAATGAGTGCTAGCAAACATACGTTTTAATAATCCAATCCCAACTTTTTGAGCGAATTTGAAAGGAGATCACAGGTCATGGCAACCAACATCAGACCTCTTCATGATCGCGTCATCGTGAAGCGAATCGAAGAGGGCGAGCAGGTACGGGGTGGCATCATCATCCCTGACACTGCCAAGGAAAAACCCCAGGAAGGCGAAGTCGTCGCTGTCGGCACCGGCAAATATAAGGACGACGGCACCCGCCAACCCCTCGACGTCAAACAAGGCGATCGGGTTCTTTTCGGCAAATACAGCGGCTCTGAAATCAAGATCGATGGCGAAGAGCTTCTCATCATGCGTGAGGACGAGATCCTCGGCATTCTTGAACGCGCCGGCGCGGCCAGCGGCGGCAGCAAGAAAGGTGGTAAATAACGATGGCAAAGCAGGTGATTCACGGTGAGGACTCGCGTGCAGCGATTTTGCGTGGCATTAATCAGCTCGCTGACGCGGTGAAGATCACCCTCGGTCCCAAGGGCCGCAACGTTGTAATCGACAAGAAGTACGGTTCCCCCACGATCACGAAAGACGGCGTCACTGTCGCAAAAGAGATCGAGTTGAAAGACTCGCTCGAAAACATGGGCGCGCAGATGGTGCGCGAAGTCGCTTCCAAGACTTCAGACGTTGCCGGTGACGGCACCACCACCGCGACCGTGCTCGCACAGGCGATCTTCCGCGAAGGCGTGAAGACTGTTGCCGCAGGCGCTAACCCGATGGCGCTCAAGCGTGGCATCGACAAGGCTGTCGAACAGGCCATCGCTGCGATACAGAAGCTCTCAAAGCCCGTGAAGGGCGATGCGATCGCGCAGGTCGGAACAGTTTCGGCCAACGGCGATCAGACTATCGGCAACATCATTGCTGAAGCAATGAACAAAGTTGGCAAAGACGGCGTGATTACGGTTGAAGAGTCACGGACGATGGATACTTCGCTCGAGGTTGTTGAGGGAATGCAGTTCGATCGTGGTTATCTCAGCCCGTACTTCGTCACCGATCCCGAGCGCATGGAAGCAGTGCTCGAAAATCCGCTGATCCTAATCAATGAGAAGAAAGTCAGCTCGATGAAGGATCTGCTGCCGTTGCTCGAGCAGGTGGCGAAGCTCGGCAAGCCGATGCTCATCATTGCCGAAGACGTCGAAGGCGAAGCGCTCGCAACACTCGTTGTGAACAAGCTCCGCGGCACGTTGAACATCGCTGCCGTTAAGGCTCCGGGATTCGGCGATCGTCGCAAGGCGATGCTCGAAGACATCGCGATTCTCACCGGTGGCAAAGTCATCAGCGAGGATCTCGGTATCAAGCTCGAGAACGTTAAGCTCGAAGATCTCGGCCGCGCCAAGAAGATCACGATCGACAAAGACAACACCACGATCGTTGAAGGCGTTGGCAAACAGTCAGACCTCGAAGGTCGCGTCAAGACTCTGCGCGCCCAGATGGAAGATACGACTTCCGACTACGATCGCGAGAAACTTCAGGAGCGTCTCGCGAAACTCGTCGGCGGTGTGGCAGTGATCAAAGTCGGCGCTGCAACCGAAACCGAGATGAAAGAGAAGAAGGCTCGTGTTGAGGACGCGATGCACGCGACTCGCGCGGCTGTCGAGGAAGGAATCGTTCCCGGTGGCGGCGTTGCGTTGGTGCGAGCGGCGAAGGCGCTTGAGAAATGGCAGGTCAATGCGGCCGGCGAGGGCGATCCCGATGAGCAGATCGGTGTCAACATCGTTCGTCGTGCATTGGAAGAGCCGCTGCGCCAGATCGTGCAAAACGCTGGCAAGGAAGGCGCGGTTGTTGTCGAGCGGGTTCGTTCCGAGAAGAACGAGAACATTGGCTTCAACGCGGCGTCTGAGACGTTCGAGGACCTGGTAAAGGCTGGCGTCATCGACCCGGCTAAGGTCACTCGCACTGCGCTTCAGAACGCGGCTTCAATCGCAGGCTTGATGCTCACGACCGAAGCGATGGTCTCGGAAATCCCCGAGGACGATAAGGGTAGTCCCGCAATGCCAGGCGGTATGGGCGGCATGAGCGGCATGGGCATGTAAAAAAAACCATCCATAGATTACGCAGATTCACATTATCTGCGTAATCTGTGGATCTGCTTCTTCTTCCTCTTCCGGCAGGACGTCCTCAAGAATCTCCTCAATCAACTTCGCAGACATATCGAGCGCGGATAGCAGCGGATTCAGCGACGCGTGATCCTTGGCGTAGCCTTTCGCCACGTCCTGTGCAAACGCGAGCGCTACGTAAGCACGTGCGAGGCGTCGACTATCGATGTTTCCCCAAAACGGTGTGCTCATCAGAAGTTAAGAAAAGCTCGAATTAAGACTGCGAGCGCGATCGCTCCACCACCGAGCGTCATTATCCATTCAACCAACGGACTCGGTCGTCCAAACACGCGCCGGCAAATCACCATGCCACTCTTCCACCCGTCGAGTTGGTAAAACGGAATCATGTTTCCGATCGCGAGCGCGAGATTGAGCGCGCCAAATAGCGATCCCCATGTCAAAACAGCAAGCACCAGATTCACGCCCACGCCTGCGCCAAGCACGAACAACTGCTGCATCAACGGCCGCCGTTGCAATGCGAGCATGTCCATCTGCACGTACGCGCCGACTGGAAGCAATCTCACGGTGCAATCAACATTGCTAAGGCGAGCACCGTAAAGCTTCGGTCCCCAACCGAGTCCCGCCTGCTTGATCGGAACTGCACACACGCGCGCCGCAAAGTAATGTCCGAGCTCATGCAGCACGAGTGCGGCAAAAAAGCTCACGATAGCGTTGATAACGATGACGTTCATGTTTATGGAATTTGGCGCCGGAGTTCGGAGATGTATTGCTCCAGTTCTTGCAGTAAACGGAATTCGAGTTTGAGCGATTGCAGTTCAATTCTGACGTCGAGAATCAGGTAAACAACTGCGCAGGTGATCACTATGCCTTCGAGAAGTCCAAGACCGCGATGCGTAATGACGAGAAAGAGAAAGATGAGTGTCAGCGCGGAAATGTAAAGTCTGATAGCCAGCATATTTTTATGTTCTATGTCCGACGTCGCACAGACCTCCGGCCTTAACAGACCGCATAGTGCCCTCATTTTTCTCTGCACCTGAATAAAAGGAATAATTCCCGACATGTTCCAGTCAACACCCCTGAGCGCGATAACGCGCACAGAACCGGGCGCGGTAAGCGCCGGGTCAACTTCAATTAAAAGTCGTGAATCAGACAATTGACCCGGCGCTACCGCGCGCTCGGTTTCGGTCTTGTTCAAATTCTAGAAATCAAGTCCAGATGTTGGACAAACGTTCATGACCGGGAACTCTTTACGACACATTCCAGAGGAAATTGTGAAGAAAATGACGCTCTGTAGCGATGGCCCCTTACTTGCGAGCAGCGCTCCGGATTCAAGTCTCTTAAAGTTGGGCTACGAAGGAATTGTTTGAGTTAGCGATATCTAGCTTTACCCAAAACCGTTAAGGTCTCGGACAATTTCTCTTCTTATTACTTAGACGAACAAGCATTGCTCCGTCGCCCCCTTGGGCCAACGAGTGTGTATATAACGCGCAGAACACAGGGTTGGTGTTTGAGACGTTGGCCAAGGATTCGGAACATCAAGGCATTTCGACGTTTTGATATTCCAGTCAAGGAGTTACTCCCGTTTTATCCAAGTTGGAGTCGCCTCTTCAACCGCGATTGAGCGAGGATTTTACCCAGTAAGGAGTTAGTTAATTAATGCCCCTAGCAACTCCCGCTGCTATCGATGGATGGTCCACCAACCACGCGACCAGCCACGCACGCTCCACCGCGATAGCACACGAGCCGAAGGAAAACACAAGGGTAGGTAGTTCGAAATCCCCCACTCTCATCGGCCAGTCGCCGGTGATGAGGAAACTCTTTTCCGTAATCGAGCGTGTGGCCCCAACCGACGCTTCGGTACTGGTTACCGGTGCGACCGGAACCGGCAAAGAACTTGCCGCCCGTGCTATCCACGATCAGAGTCCACGACGCGATCATGCCTTTGTAGATATCAACTGTTCCGCTATTCCCGAGACGCTCATCGAAGCCGAACTCTTCGGTCACCAGCGCGGCACGTTTACCGGCGCACACGAGAACCGTAGTGGTCTCTTCGAAAAAGCTTCGGGCGGCACACTGTTTCTCGACGAAGTTGACGCGTTGAATCTTTCAGCACAGGCGAAGCTCTTACGCGTCTTGCAGGAACGCACCGTGCGGCGAATCGGAGCACGCGCCAACATCGCGATCGACGTTCGCATCATCTCGGCGACCAACTGCGATCTCGCACAGGCAGTCGCGGAAGGTCGTTTCCGTCCTGACCTTTATTACCGGCTCCGAGTTCTACCGTTGCACGTGCCTGAACTCTGCACGCGCGGTGACGACGTGCGGTTATTAGTCGAGCACTTTCTGCGTTTGAAGTCGGAAAGAAATGGTCAGGCGTTGCGAAAGTTCACACCGGAAGCAATGCGCGCGCTTTGCGACTATCCGTGGCCGGGGAACGTTCGCGAACTTGAAAACACGATTGAGTATGCGCTCGCCATCGGTCTCGACGATGAGTTGGACACTGGCGATCTGCCGCCGGAGATTTTGACTGCAACTCCGCAACCAAGCGCGGACGATTTCAGGCAAGTGCTTCAGGCATACATGAACGACACGGTTCCGCTTGCCGAGATTGAGAAGCGCTACATCCTTTCAGTCCTACAGCAGTTTGGTGGCAACCAGGTGCGGGCCGCAGCCGCACTCGGCATCGACCGCAGCAAACTTTATCGCCGTTTGAAACAGTATGGCGTGATGGCGGTGAGGTTTATTCAGGAAGAAGATCTCGACGGTCACCAGCTCCGCTCTCATTAATCCCCCAGCCCCGATCGTTTATGGGTGGTCGCTTCGGCGACCACCCACCGCGTTTTAAATAGGTCTTATAGGCTTTGCCTCAAAAAGTCCAAAATCATTCTTGGATCGGGTCAGTACAGGGAGCGATAGCGCCCTGGTTAGTGATCAGCATGCGATATTTTCTAACGTTTCTTGATTCCCATGGTTTGACCAGGTCGCTACCGCTCCCTGTACTGACCCGATCCAAGCACGGTTGCTACTTTTGAGGCAAAACAGGTCTTATAGGACCTATTCGATGCTATGCAAAAGGTGATACACTCCGCCGTCCTTTCACATCTGGTCCATACTCATCACACGGAGGTGCTTTCTAAATGGCGAGACCTAAAGTTGAAATCAACATCCCCAAAGACCTTGGCCTCACTCGCGCTCAGGTAAGCGAGCTTAAAGCCAGCTTCCAAAAACAACTCGTCGATACGCTCAAAGCAAAGCAGACCGCCTCAAAGGCGAAATCCAAGCAGATGGTCGTTGACGTAGTTGCCAAGTCGAAGAACCAGGTCGTCTAGCTGTCTTAACAGCGGCTTTGCTTTATGAAAAGCATCTGCCTCGTTACAGCTCTGACAGTTTCGGACTTTATCGATCCAGATCTGACCGCCGGAGCGAATTCAAACACTGGTGCACAGCTCGGCGTGCTTACGTTAGCCGCGTTGCTCCGCCGGCAAGGTTACGATCCGCATATCGTCAATCTCGACGATCTCTTCTTCGAATTTGTCAGACTCGATACAACTCGCCCTTCGATCAATCGCGATGCGGGTGTCGCGCCGCTGCAACCTTCCGAGTCGTTTTACTCATTTGTCATCAGGAATCTTCCGGCGCAGAGTTTCGACATCGTGGGGTTGAGCTCGATTTGCGGCTCATACCCGCTCACCTTGCGCCTCGCTCAGGAAATCAGGCGCGTGAACCCGCAGGCCAAAATCATTCTGGGTGGGCCACAGGCATCGGTCGTAGATGTTGCCACCCTGAACGCTTTTCCGTGCGTGGACATCATTGTTCGAGGCGAAGCTGACGACACCTTCCCATCGTTGTTGCAACTTTTCGAAACCGAAATGGCGTGGCAAACCATGCCAGGCATCACGTTCCGGCGCGACAACCATGTGATTCGAAATCCAAACGCTCCTGTCGTCGAGAACCTGGATCGACTCCCGCTGCCAGCGTTCGATCTCGATCACAGGCTCAAAGATCGTGGTGGAGTGCACCTCGAGATCGGCAGAGGCTGTCCATTTGCCTGCACCTTCTGTTCGACGAACGATTTCTTCAGACGCAACTTTCGTCTGAAGTCTCCGTCGAGAATGATCGAGGACATTGCGTCATTGAAAAACGAATACGGGCTGGGCTATTTCAGTCTGGTTCACGACATGTACACGATTGACCGGAAGAAGGTCGTGGCATTTTGTGACGCCATCCTCGAAAGCGGAGAAACGTTTACGTGGGGATGCAGCGCGCGCACCGATTGCATCGATGATGAGTTGTTGGAGTTGATGGCGCGGGCAGGATGCACCGGGATCTTCTTCGGCATCGAGACTGGTTCTCAGCGACTGCAACATGTAATCAACAAGAAACTCGATCTCTCGGAGGCTGTGGAGCGTATCGCCTGCGCCGATCGCAATGGCATTAAGACCACGGTCGCTTTGATCGCCGGCTTTCCGGAAGAGACTCGCGACGATCTCCGAGATACGGTCCACTTCTTCATCGACTCGCTACGCTTCGATCATGCGGAACCGCAGTGTTCGCTGCTCGCGCCACTCGCCGCGACGCCGGTTTACGACCTGCACAAAGATCATCTGGTGTTCGACAAGATCTTTTCCGACATGTCTCATCAAAGCTGGTGCGAGGATCCGCTCGAGATCGAAATGATCAAGGTTCATCCTGACATCTTTCCAAACTTCTACGCGATACCAACCGAACAACTCGAGCGCAGTTACGTCAAAGAAGTGATTGACTTCATCACTTACCTGGCGACGTGGTTTCGCTGGCTGCCGGTTGCCGTGCTTCAGGATAGTGGCGACCTGTTGATGGTCTTCGACGCCTGGAAACAATGGCGCGTGGAAAGAAAGTCGACCGGCTCGGAGGAAGATACGGGCTGGACTCCTTATTATTCACATCGCCGCTTCCAACACGAATTCCTGGAGTTTATCGAGAGTTGTTATCTAACGGAGATGGCAAACGCGCCGGCTGCAATCGCTGCTATGGCACGCGCGGAGGCTGCGCCGGTCCGACATCAGCGCCAACGCGTTATCGAAGAAACTGACCAGTTGGAGGAAAGGACAGTTCCTTACGTGATCGATTCGTTGTTTGTGGTGGATTTGGAAGTCGATTACAAAGAATTGATCTCTTGCCTGAGAAATAAGAGCAATCTCGGTGAGGTCTCAACGTGCAATGCTACCGTGATCTTCAGCAATGCAGGTGACGACTTGAATGTTTGGCAACTGTCGCCACCGGCAGGACTGCTATTACATCTCTGCGACGGCCAGCGCACATTAGCCGACATCACACGCGAATTCTCATTACTTGATACCGGCCTCACTAAAATCCCTGCTGACAAAGTCTGCCTCTTTGGCTTGGGCCAGCTACTGGACGACGGCTTCATCGCCCTCTCGGCATCGCCGTTGACATGGGAAGACAGAGTTCCCGCCCCTCAATTCTCCCTCCCACCCAACTCCTCCAACACCCAACAACCCTGGCCCCTAATAGAAGGAGAATCATGAACCTTAAAACCATTCTGCTCCTAATCGTGGTCGCAATTGTTGCAGCAGTCGTCGTAACCCTGATCCAAACCTTGATCTTGGGAAAAGCCAACATCGCCATAACCGGTGGCGTCGTGGGCGCCATCGTAGTCGTTTCCGCCATGAGCGCCCGACGGAAGAGAGTTAGTTAGATACGCGGCGACAGAATTGCTGACTTTCTGCTCCAGGAACATATGCGCCCTTGAGGTGTAGGATCGTCACAGTCCTTTTCTCGACAATAAACAGAATCCGATAACGCCCGTCGATTAGCTGTCTGACCGTAATGCCCAGTTCTTCGCTTTCGGGCAATAGGACATCGGAGCGGTGTTGAGGTAAGACGCTCTCTTAGATTGCGATACAGTTGCCGTACCCAGGTTCGAGCAGTTTCCTCTCCCCAGGCCCGGCGCCCCCATTTCGAATGCCGAGTTGATGTCAGTCTCTGCATCCGAATGAAGATAACTTTATATTTTTTCATCAGTCTTCGAGCGGAATGTTGTTCTTCGCGAAGAACTCACTGAAGAAGTCGTCTACGGTTCGTCCTTTCTTGTGACCGCGTGACGCCAGGCGCTGACGCAATGTCTCGACAACTTCGGCGCGCTCTTTGAGTTCGAGCAGCCTCTGATAGGCTTCGGCATCCTGGACTACTATCGCCGCCCTGCCATTCACAGTGAGAACAACAGGCTCTTTCGTCTTCTTCATTTGCCGCATTATTTTGTTACTGTCGCGCTTGAAAGTCGACAGACTCATTATGTCTCGGGCAAGTTTCATAAGCTGGGTCTTTGCTGTAGATAAATTCGCACTCAATTTCACTACATGCGAGAGTGTAGGCTCGTGAATCAACACTGTCAACCTTCAAGCCACAAAGCACTAAGCAATGCCTTTACCTTTGTGTTTTTGTGCCTTTTTGTGGGCTGCTATCGGATGATGCTGATTAGTGGCTTGTTGCTGATGACGCCGTGGAAGGTGAGGGAGAGTTGGAAGTCGCCTTCGACTGAGATGGAGTCGGGGAGTTTGACGGTGATTTGGGAGAAGGGGAGGGTTGGGAGGGGGCGGATGTCTTCGACGAAGAGGGGGTAGAGGTGGTGGTCTGTGTCTTCGAGTTGGACCTGGATCGATTCGCCAGGAAGAAGTTCGATTCCGGTGGCGAAGAACATGATGCGCGTGCGCTGATCGGAGCTGAAGTTGAAGATGTTTCGGAGTGAGAAGGGTTCGCGAAACATTGTCACTGAATCTAAGGCGGCAGCGCGCGCGGTGATTTCGTCTGTCAGGATCAAAGGTTTGTCGTCGTCGAGGATGGTGATGGTGCTGGTGAATGGACTGCCTTCCACAGCGTTGGCGCCAGGAGAACTTAGGGCGAGGTTGATGATCTCGTTACCTTCGACTAAGGCGTCGTCGATTATCGGGACGACGAAGGTTTTGACAGTTTCGCCAGAAGCGAATTGGAGCGAGCCGGATGTAGCTGTGTAGTCGTTAGGTAGTTTTGCGCTGCCGTTGGTCGTGGCGTAGTTGATGGTCGAAGTGTTCGAAGCATCACCACTGCGAGTGACGCTCACAGTCACACTTCCCGCATTCTCATTGACAACGTAACCCGTGGCGCTGAATTGCATACTCACAGCCAACACGGATGAAGCGAATTGGCCCCGGATCTCGCCAGTCGGGAAATTTGAGCTATGCACGTTGACGTAAAACAGGCCGTTCTTCAGATCCTGCACCTGCGCAGGAGTCAATGTGATTGAGAAGTCGCTCAGTTGGCCCAACGGCAGCGGGAAGACTGGCGGCGCGCTTACACCGGGCAAGGCGGGACCGTGAATGTGCGCGTCGGTCTGACCGCTGGAAAGACCAGCAAAGGTCAACGAAACACGTGCAGTTTTTTCGTCAGGACTGAGAACGAGCGACGCGCGGCCAGTCGCAGTCGAGTTGTTAGGCGGTGTCTCCTGAGCGCCGGTTAGATTCGCGACAAACAACAGCGACGGTTTCGACTTGATCTCGTAAATCGCACCGTTGGAAAGTGAAACTACAAACAGATTTCCATTCGGACCGCTTTGAATATCGGTCGTGATACCGAAATCTCTTCCGATCAGCAGGCTCTCGCTTTCAGTCTGGTCAAACTTGTCGATATTGTCAGCCACTCGATCTACCAGCCTTGGATCGGTGAACGAAAAATGCTGACGGTCGCTCGTCAACTTGAACCGGAACAAGAAGCCATTGAGCAAAGTCGTGCGTGAAGCACCGACGAATAGATCGCCTTCAAACTGCGGCCCCAGTCCTCTTCCCTTCACAAAGCCGATCGGCGACGGCGCGACGGCGTACTTCCAACTGAATTCTGGATCGACGTATTGCGCCCCGTTGAGCATGTACATCCGCGGGAGGGCCTGTTGCGGAGTCAACGCGGTATTGCTCGGCGGCCAACGAAGCTGTTGCAGATTGCCGGCGCCGTAAGTCATCTCAATCGATCGAAACTCGTCGACACGGCTAATCGGCCCCATCGTTTGTATCCAACCACCGTTGAAGCCGGCCGTGACGCGATTGATTTCGTCAAACGCATCATCGCCGTTCTCCTGCGTCCACAAAGCGCCGCTCAGAGGATCGAAGTCCATCCCGAAGCTGTTGCGGATTCCGTAGGCAAACACTTTCTTAATATTGGCCGCAGCCTCGCCCGAAAGGTTTGTGGAGATATTGAAGAAAGGATTGTCAGCAGGCGTTGAGCCATCATCGTTGAGCCGCAAAATCACACCGGTGAGATGTTCGTCATCAGGCGCTGGTCCACCAAATTGATCGTCAGGAGTTGGACCACCACTCGCAAGGTTCTGCAGGAAACCACGACGGCCGTTGTCGCCAAAGACGATGTAGATCTTACCGTCTGGGCCAAACCGCAGGACACCGCCGTTGTGATTACCGCGCGAAGGCTGGCCCGCGTCCTGTTGAAGCGATCGCAGCTTGATCAAGTTGCGATCGAACGTGAGCGTCGAGCCATTCCATATATAACGATCGACACGATTGCCGAGCACTGCGACTTCGTCAATGTTTGCTGTATCAACACCCGTGCTGCTTTCGGTCCAATACAGGTATACCCAGCCGTTTTGAAAAAACTTCGGATGCAGCGCGATGCCGAGCAAGCCACGTTCGGAGGCGTTGTTGACGGCGAGATCGAGCGGCGTGCTGTGCAGCAAGCCATTGACGATTCGCTTCACTTTACCGCTCGCCTTCTCCAGAACGAAAAAATCGCCTGGCCCAATGAATGCGAGGCTGGTCGGCTGATCGAGTCCGGTGATCACGGTGCTGACGGTCAGATTGTCGTCCAGCATGACTGGCGATGCCGCCGCGGGTTGAATGAGCGTCGTTGCAGAAGCAGTGTTGTTTGTCGAATCAGAATCGATCTCGGTGCCAGTGACGGTCGCCGAATTGCTTATCTGTCCTGTTGAAGAAGGCGTGACGACAATCGTCACGATTGCACTACCACCAACCGTCAAACTGCCAAGATTACAGTTCACGGTTGTCGTGCCGTTGCAATTGCCCTGGGTGGTTGTGGCCGAAACAAACGTTAAGCCTACGGGCAGTGTATCTGCGACACTCACATTCGTCGCGACAGCGGGTCCGTTGTTTGTCGCGATGATGCGATAGGAAAGTGGCACACCAACTTGTCCCGGATTCGGTGATGCGGTCTTGTTCACAGACAAATCTGCACTCAAGGGATCTACAACAATCAAGGCCGCTTGTGTAGAGTGCTGAGCTGCACCCGATTGCGCGTTGATGTCGAACACATGATTGCCCACGGGCGTGTTTGCAGCCGTGGTTAAAGTCAGAGTTGCAGTCTTTGAATTCGCGTCAGTGATGTTCACCGGCGCGGGAGTAAAACCAACTGTAGCGCCTGCGGGAAGATTCGCAGTGCTCAGGTTTACCTGCCCCGTGAATCCAGCGAGCGGTGTGACAGTCACCGTATAAGTGGCTACGCCGGTCGGCACAACACTACGCGAAGACGGACTAACATTGATCGCAAAATCAGGCGTGGTAGAGGCAGGCGCTGAGACGACAAACGTCTTGTAGATGTAATCGCCGGATGTGTTGCCGTCGTTGTTTGCGTGATTACCAGCCGCGTAGAACACCACTGGGCCAACATCGATCGCGGGTGCGGTCCAGTTGAATGTCCAACTAGCACCGTTGTGCTGGCCGATGAAGGTTCCCGCTGCCGTGTGCTCGATGTACTGGCGAGCCAAACCTGGACCAGCGTTGTTCAAGACCTGCGTCAGACCATCGATACTTTGGAGATGGCCGGCTTTCTCGTCTGACGCGGTATCGAGCACAGTCAGCTCAAAGCCCCAGCGAAGTCGGGTCTGATCGGGGTTCGTATGCGTGACGGTGATTGGATAGGTTTGTCCGGGAACGTAAGTTTGAGGCGCGGTGATGGATATCTTGCCCGTGCCAGCATCAGGCGGCACATGACACTCAGCGCACGCCTCAGGCTCTTCCTGCGGCGCGCCCGTGTAACCTGCAGGTGGACCAGCCGAGAAGGCGTGCGTGCCCGTGTTGTGCGTCAAAAGAACCCCGGCCACCACGGTCAACACAGCGGCCAGTAGCAGCAGACGTATTAGACGCAGATTAACGGGGATCACACCAGAAATCCGAGATTCGAAGTAGCAAAGCGGCCGATCAAAGGGAACACCGCCGGCAAATCGGCACTCGCTAAGCCATACCAGTTCGCGAGCGTCGCGGCGTACTGCTCGACAGAAGTCGTCGGTATCCAACGACCGCGCGGACTCGATCCGCCATCAGTATCATCAGGCCCACCGAGTCGCAGCGTCGGATACGTACCATAAAACGTACCGCCCAGCACAGATCCGCCGGCGATCAGTTGATGATTGCCCCACGCGTGATCGGTACCAACGGCATTTACACCGGTGCCCGCAGGCTGGAACGTGCGCCCGAAGTCCGACATCGTAAACGTCGTCACTTTGTCTTGTACACCAAGTTCGACTGTCGCCGCGAAGAACGCATTGATCGCCTGACTCACCTGCGTCAACAAGCCTCCCTGTCCACCAATCTCCGCCGAATGAGTGTCGAAACCACCGATCTGCGTGAAGAAGATCTGGCGCTTCATATTTATCCCAACCAACGGATCGGTGCAGGCTTTAATTAGTAGTGCGACCTGTTTTAGCTGCCGCCCCAGAGAGGTATTCGGAAACACGGTTGCTAACGTCGGATTCACGCTGCTCAGCGCATTATCGGTTTGAATCGAGCTTGAGCGTGTGTCGCTCGCAGCTTTCACGAGCTTGAAATTGTTGTCGAGCGTTCGCAGTTCGTTGAACGAAGCTAGTCGCGACGCCTGTTCACTCGACGTGCCAGACATGCTGAGTTGCAGAACATTCGCGAGCGACGTCCCTGAATCAGCAACCGCGAGTTGTCTGGTATCGATGCCGCTCAACAACAGATTAATACCCGCAATCGAGATGTTGCTTGGAAACGTCGCCGAACCGTTCAATCCGTTGGTCTTGTCCGCCAACCGGCCGCCCCAACCAGTCTGGCTGACAACGTTGGCAATCGCGGTTTGAAACAGCCCGACCTGATCCGAATGAGAGAAAAGCTGTAGCGGCTTTTTACCAGTGCCGTTTTGATATGTCGTCCGCGTGAGTGGCTCAACCAACGGACCACTGTTGCAAAGCACGGCGAGTTTCCCTTGATTAAAGAGCGTCTGCATCTCCGGCATGTTCGGGTGAAACCCGTACGAGCCACCGCTTGCAGGTGACACTGGAAGCAGACTCGCCTTCGCAATCGCGAGACCCGCAGCATTGCGCACGTTCGAGTAGCCCTCGACGAGACTGCCTGCTGGTCCGTCGTACTGATCCAACGAAACGAGCATGTTGTTACCATCGTTGCCGCCATTCAGAAAAACGCACACGAGCGCGCGATAGTCAGTCGCAGCCTGCGGCGTAAGCGCGTGAACGACGCTGAATGTATCGATACTGGAAGCCAGCGCCATACCACCGACGGCGCAGGCACTATTACGTAAGAAGTCTCTGCGTGTGATTGCCATGATCGTTATCTCTGAATGTCGTATTGCGAAGAAGTTGCTGCCAGATAGACCGCCGTGCGCACGCGCTTCTGGTTACGTGTGGCGACGTTTGCGTCGTTGATGGCGTTCATTGCCGTGATGATCGACGTGCGCATCTGCGCGTGCATCGTTCCATGAAACAACAATGCGTCGAGCGCGTTGACGACGTCGAGCGGACTGCCCGCGAGCAGAATCGCTTCGAGATTGCTGATGTCGATCGAAGTGCCGCGCGGCCGATCAGGACTTCCGGCTGTCGGTGTGGTTGTCGCACTGACACCGTTATAAACGAGCGTGTTGATGTCGTTCGCACGGCGCAGCGTGGTCGTGGTCGAGAGAATTCCAAACGCCGGGCCAAGCAGCTTTGTGCCGGGAACTTCGTAACCTGGCTGGTAATAACTGAACACGGTCGGCGGTGCAAAGATCGTCTGGTCGAGGGTGCCGGTAAAGTCAGTGCCACCTCTGTTACCTAGAACGCCGTCGCTCGTCGACGTCTTATCAAACGACTTCACGTTGAAAGCACGTAAGAAGCCGTTGACGTACTGCGCCGGCTCGCGCAACTTGCCGTAGTTTGGATCGGTTTTTAGATCACCGCGCGCTTCCGGATCGAGCAGGATCGCCTGGACTACAAACTTCAGGTTGCCGCGTGTGTTCGTACAACCCGAAGGATAAAGTCCGTTGCAATCGTTGCTGAAGACTCGTGCTACTCGCTCGACGTAAGCAGGACTCGGATTGCTCGTCACGAGGTGCTGAATTAGCTGCTTGCCGATGAATGGACCAACGTTCGGATGGTTGGCGAGGTGATTCATCACTGCCGTCATATCTGATTGGGCGCAAGCGATGTTTGCAGTCCCGTTCGGGCTCGAGCAGGCCGCGATCGTAAATCCATTCAAAAGCGTCTTCGCGCCTGGATCGTGATTCTGACCACCCCGAGGAACCATCGGGTCGCGGAAGTTTGTGATGCCCGCGCCGATTGCGGTGTTGAAGTTCCAGCCGGTAAACACACGCGTAAACTCGTTCACGTCTGCCTGCGTATAGGTTGCAATCGGGTTGCCTTGCGCGTCGCGTTGTGGTGTGCCGTCGGGGTTGAGCACGTCGGTGCCAATCGAGAAGAGCTGCAATACCTCGCGCCCGAAATTCTCGTTGGGGCTGGTTCGTGTACTCAAACGCATATCGAGATACTCACCCATCGCCGGAGTGAGTGTGATCTCATTGAGCAGCGTTCTGTAGCTGCCGAAAGCGTTTCGATCGAGCGCCTGAAGATACGGCGTCATCCAGCTCGGACGGTTGACCTCGCTGTTTGCTGACACTACGAGAATCTGGTGCAGTGCAAAAGCCACACGCTGTCGCAACTGATCGTTTCCATAAAGCGCGTTGCTGAAGAAGTTTCGATGCAGCGGATAGATCGTGTAGTTATCGCGCAGACAAACGTTTTGGTTGTAGTTTGGATCTGCAGGATTGGTGGTTGGACACTGCTGGCTCGAATCGTCCAGCGGAAACGCCAGATCCGGATAGTTTGAACCTTTACCTGGATTCGTTGGCGCGAGACTGAACTGTTCGTCGAGATAAGCCTTGAAACCCATCGCTTTCACGCGCGCGATTTCCGCAGTTGTCGGACCCCAACTCGCTTGTTCGAGAAAACGTACGGTGTCGGCGTCTGACGCAGGGCCGGTATATGGATCCGGACTGAGCGGCGGATCGGCGCCGGGCGGTGTGGCTGGCGCAGGAGTTGGAACCGAGCCGGCATCGTCCGCTGGTCCACCACCTGAATGCCCGATCGCCACGCGCACTCGATTGCTCGACATGCCGTGCAGGTTTACGCGTAACAGAACGTCGCCGACGTCGCCCAGATCGTCAGCGAGTCTGACGACGATCATGGTGATGCCGGGAAAGTTTGGAACCTGGCCGACGTATTCGACGCGCAGTGGATACAGCTTGCCGCTGCTGTCCTGAACATCGGATGAAAATGCGTTCGCGCCTTCACCAGCCAGCAGTTCGAGATCCGTGGCGAAAATGCAGATTCGGGTTCGGTTATCGGTGCTGAAGGCGGGGCTTTGAGTGGGCGAAAACGGTTCCGCCCTGAACGTCACTGATTCGAGTGCGATTGCACGCGTGCTTGCTGCCTGACTGAGCAGCACGGGCTTTTTGTTTGTAGCTGCTTCAACGATGCTAAAGCAGATTAGGAGAACAAAGAAGAAGGTAAAGGCACGACATGCGGTTCGCATAACGAAGGGCTCCGTCACGATTGTCGGAAATGCTCGTTGTTTCAGGTGAGGTAATGCGTCGGTCGAGGGGCGAAGTCAATATAACACTTTTGACACTAGCCGCGACCAATGTTTTTAGACGAATAACGCGGTGAGATGGTCTAAAATTGTCGCCCGCAGGCTACAAACAAATTCTTTTAGAGTTCCTGTCGATTTCGACGCCCGCCGTTCGACGTAACAATGAAATTGTCTGCGGCTCTCTGCGTATCTTTGCGTTCTCTGCGTTAAAGCGTATTTCAACGCAGAGGTCGCGGAGATACGCAGAGAACCGCCGAGAAATCTCAATTAGATCAGGACTCGGGAACATTTCCGCTTGCGCACGTTTGTTGGTTGACCGTATGGTAGCTCGTTTCCAGGAAACCTTTCGGCGGCTCGTGCGTATCGCACATAACGTTACATCCCGGCCAGCAGTTCTTAACAAGGCGAACTCGTATGAAATATGCGAAGCTGATCTTCAAGAACATTCTGCGGAATAAGCGCCGCACACTGCTCACGATCTCGAGTCTGGTAGTCTCGCTCTTCCTGATCATCAGCCTCGCGACGATCCTGACGGAGTTTGACCGCGGCACCAATGAAACAAGCCCGCTGCGACTCGTGTCGCGCCACGCGGTCTCACTCGGGTTCGTCATCCCGATGGCCCATCTCCAGAAAATCAAGACGGTGCCGGGCGTGAAGGAAGCAATGCCGTTCAACTGGTTCGGCGGCATCTACAAAGACGAGCGAAACTTCTTCGCTAACTTTGCCGTCGATGCACGCAAGATCCGTGACGTCATTCCTGAGATAAAGATGTCTGACGCTGACTGGCAGTCGTTCATCAACGATCGCCAGGGCGCAATGGTTGGAGCAAAGCTCGTAAAACTCTATGGTTTCACTTCCGGACAACGCGTCACGTTGAAGAGCCCGATCTATAACCAGAGCGTCGAGTTCATTATTCGTGGTGTTTACACCGGCAGCGATGAAAAGACACTCTACTTTCATCAAGACTATCTCAACGAGCTGTTGCCCGAGTGGGCCAAAGACCAGGCCAGCACGTTCAGCATTCTCGCTAACACGGCCGAAGACGTGCCGCGCGTGGGCCAGGCAATCGATTCGATGTTTGCCAACTCGGATGCTCCGACGAAGACCGAAAGCGAACGCGAGTTTGCGTTGAGCTTCCAGACGATGATGGGCGGCGTCAAACAGTTTCTTTACGGCATCATGGCCGCGATCACGTTTTCGCTCCTGCTCGTGATGGGCAACACGATGGCGATGACCGTGCGCGAGCGGACCAAAGAAGTCGGCACCTTGAAAGCGATCGGTTTTCAGCGCGGCACAATCACGGCGCTGTTTCTTGGTGAAGCACTAACGCTGGCGTGCATCGGTGCTGCCATCGGCGTCGGCGCGGCGGCTTTGATTTTCCGCTCGATCGATCTGAGTCTTTACATTCCGAATTTCATCGCGTTTGTGCCGACGAAGGAAACGCTGGCCGGCGCGTTTGTGTTGTCGATTCTGGTTGGACTGATCAGCGTGATCTACTCGGCTTATCGAGTCTCGGGTTTGACGATCGCTGAAGCATTGCGGAGCACTGAATAAGATGGCACTACCGCTCAAGTACAACATTCGAAACATCATCGTCAGAAAAGGCAGCACGCTCGCAACTGCGTTCTCGATCGGTCTGACGGTGGCGGTCTTCCTGATGGTGATGGCGCTCGCACGCGGTATCGACCTGACTTTGTCGAGTAGTGGCGAACCGCTAAACATGATCGTGTTGCGTGAAGGCAGCACTGCCGAGTTGAACAGCTCACTCACGCGCGAGAACTTCAACGATCTGATGTATCTCGATGGCGTCGAACGTGAAGCTGACAAGCCACTCGCCGCGGGCGAACTCGTCACGCTGATCTACAAAGCCCGGAAAGGCATGAGCCAGGGATCGAATGTGACCGTGCGTGGTGTTGGCCCGATGTCGTTCAAATTGCGAACGGGATTTCAAACGGTTGCGGGACGGCTATTCCAACCCGGACTGACGGAAGCAGTTGTCTCGAAGCGCATTGCCGAAAGATTTCAGGGACTCGAGGTCGGCGATCGTTTTCGAATTCAAACGACTGATTACACGGTCGTTGGTTTGTTTGACTCGGCGGGCAAAGCTTTCGAATCGGAGATCTGGGTTGATATCAACTCGCTCGCGAGCACGACGAAGCGCGAGAACTATTCTTCTGTGTTGATGCGCGTGAAGGATCCGAATGCTTTGTCTGCGCTCAGCAAGCGCATCACTGACGATCCGAAACTGCATTTAAAAGCCGTTTCAGAGCGCACTTTCTACGAGGACCAGCAGGGCACGGCTTCGGGCGCACTAAAAGGATTGGCCGTGTTCATCTCGTTCATCATGGCGGTCGGTGCGGGTTTCGCGGGCATGAACACGATGTACGCGGCGGTGGCGCGACGCACGAAAGAAATCGGGACGCTGCGTGTGCTCGGGTTTAGCCGGATCAGTATTTTGATCGCGTTTTTGTTGGAGTCGGTGGCGATCGCCCTGATCGGCGCGGCGATCGGAATCCTGCTGGCGTTGCCTTTGAATTTTGTTTCGACGGGTACGTCAAACTGGGTGACGTTTAGTGAGATTGCGTTCAACTTCCGCGTGACGTTCGACTTGATGATGTGGGCGTTGATCTTTGGCGGCGTGATCGGGTTGATCGGATCGTTGCTGCCGTCGATTCGCGCTTCGCGATTCAAGATCGTCGATGCGCTGCGGGCATAGTTCATCCACAGATTACACAGAAAATCTATCTAATCTGTGGATAAAGGTTTTATGGTAACCAACACGAAATCAAGCGAAGATCTCAACAAGCGTCTGCGGAGCTTGAAGATCGATCGTGGTCCGGCGCCGTCGCCCGCCGCAGGCAATCGCACGCCTAAGCTTTTAATGCTCGGCATCGCGGTGCTGCTGGCGCTTGCCGCACTCGGTTACGTTTTCCTCTTTGCTGGTGCGAAGACGATCTCGGTTGCGGCGGTGCGCGTCGAGAGTGGCGGTGCATCGGCGGGCGAGAGTGTGTTGTCAGCATCAGGTTACGTTGTGGCCCATCACAAGATCGCAGTCGGCGCGAAGGTGATGGGACGAGTTGCATGGATCGGCGTCGAGAAAGGCGACAACGTTCAGGAAGGGCAAGTGCTGGTTCGTCTCGAAGACGGCGAGTTTCGCGCACAGGTGAATCAGGCGCAGGCGAATCTTGCTGCCGCACAAGCACGACTCGATCGTCTGCGCACCGGCTCGCGTCCCGAAGAAAAGTTGAAAGACAAAGCCGCCGTCCTGCAAGCCGAGGCAAACTTGAAGAACGCCGAAGCTGAATACCAGCGCACCGAATCACTCTACCGCTCGGGCGTCTCTTCGAAAGCAGAATACGATCGCGCACTCGCGAACCGTGATAGCGCCGCCGCTTTGCTTCAGGCAGCACGACAGTCGAGCGCGATGACGGATATTGGACCACGTAAAGAAGAGATTCGCGCTGCCGAAGCAGAGGTGCAGCAGATGCGCGCGGCGCTCGACTACGCCAACACGCAACTCGCCGCTACCGAGATCAAAGCGCCCGTTACGGGGACAGTCTTACAGAGAATCGTCGAGCGTGGTGAGATGGTCAGCCCGTCAGCTTTCGGCGGCTCGGGTGCACGCACGTCGGTTGTCGATCTCGCCGATTTAACCGACCTACAAGTCGAGCTCGACATCAGCCAAACTGATTTTGCGCGGCTGAAGTCGGAGCAACGCGCCGAGATCATTCCGGAAGCTTATCCGAATCTGCGCTTCACGGGTTTCATCGAAGAGATCGCGCCCGAGGCAAATCGCGCGAAGTCCACGGTCCAGGTGAAAGTGAAGGTCGAGAACCCGAACGAACAGTTGCGACCAGAGATGAATGCGCGAGTAAACTTCCTCGCTGACAAACCGTCGGCAAGTGAGAACAAGACGATCGCGCGTGTGCTCGTTCCGAAAACAGCGGTCGTGAAACAAGACAACAACTCGTTCGTGTTCGTCGTTAAGGGCAGCAAGGTTGAGCAACGAACAATCCGGACCGGCGAGGAATCCGGTGACGCTTACGTAGTTCTCGATGGATTGAGTGGCAATGAATCTGTCGCCGTGGCTGGTGTCGATAAGCTACGCGACGGAGATCGTGTCAAAGTTCAATAGCCTGAGGATGGAAATCATGTCTGATGCGATAGTGCGAGTGCGCAATGTGAGTAAGCGTTTCAATCGCGACGGTTTTGAAGTCGTTGCTTTGGATAACGTCGATCTCGAGTTGCACGAAGGCGACTTTCTGGCGCTGATGGGGCCCAGCGGGTCGGGCAAATCGACGCTCTTGAATCTCCTTGCCGGAATCGATCGCCCGACGAGCGGCGAAGTGGAAGTCATGGGCACGCAACTGACGCGCATGACGGAGAGCCAGCTCGCCGTTTGGCGCAACACGCACATCGGGTACATCTTTCAGACGTTCAACCTCGTGCCCGTGTTGACTGCGTTTGAGAACGTCGAGCTACCTTTGCTTTTGACGAAGCTATCGAAGGCAGAGCGACGAAAGAACGTCGAGACCGCGCTCGACCTCGTTGGCTTGAGCGACCGCATGCACCATCAACCGAAACAACTCTCCGGTGGACAGGAACAGCGCGTGGCCATCGCGCGCGCGATCGTTACCGATCCGGATCTAATCCTGGCCGACGAGCCGACGGGCAACCTCGACGCACGCTCCGGCGAAGAGATCCTGCAAATACTTTCAACCCTGAATCACGAGCTCAAGAAAACCATCATGCTCGTCACCCACGACCCACACGCCGCCAACTTCGCCTCCGAGCAGTTGCACCTCGAGAAGGGCGTGCTGACTGAACTCGACACCGTCGCACCGCAACACATGACCATTTGACTCTCGCTATCTTCATGAAGGCCCTCGCGTCGAGCTGAGATTACGACACGACCTGGAGCAGCCCGCGAAGCGGGCGACAGCACTTTTGTAGAATCTGATTACTAGAACTTCTCATCGTGCCGGATTTAAATCACCTTCAAAAAGTTTGACATTTCTATATTAACGCAATAAAGTGGGCCCGCCTTCACGGCATTCCTCCCATTTCTACGGCCCACATCTATCAGCTATTTCAACGAGTAGCGGCGTCGACTACTACGGAGGAAGAGGATGCGAAATCTCAGAGGAAAACTCGCGTTACGGGGTGTTGTTGCAGCAGCGCTGTTGACAGTCACCATGATGGTGGGAGTCCAAACCGCCACTGCCGGAGACTGCCAGGTGTGTGTTGAATTCGATGAAGGCTCCGGACTTTGCGTGGGTTGTTGCGATTGGTGTACTGGCTGGGGTCAGGGTGGAACAGGTTGCGTGGCTAATCAAGAGTACTGCGCGTGCGCTCTGACTGGTCCCGTTTGTTATATTATCAATTAAGAACAACTCACCGCAGGCAGCGACAACTTTATTAACTGCTGGGAGGTCCAGTGCGAATCCTTCTAATCTGCGTGTGTCTGGCGATGAGCAGTAGTCTTGCAACTGCTCAGAAAAACGGTACGACAAAAGAGCGCGAGTCCAGTCGATCTGCCAAGACGGCCGCTGCCGCAGCGTCAGTTGAACAACAGCGATTCGCGGCTGTCCTTACCGTCCGCAGTATCGTGGCGCGTTTACAAGAGGTCTCTGATACAAGAGTCAAGGCTCGCGCGCTGGCGAAACTGGGAGATCTCTTGTGGAAGGACGATGAGCCTTATGCTCGTCAACTGTTTTTGCGCGCCTACGAGCTGACTGCCAAAACGGACCAGATGCCGGTAAGCGAAGTGAAAAAGCTCGCGGCTCTCCGCAAAGAGATTCTTGGTCCAATCGCGCACCGGGATCCAAATCTCGCCAGGAAACTTATCGAGGATCAGAAGGCCGAACTAACTGAAGCTCAACGCGCAGAGACTAACCTTTCGATCGCCTACCAACTCCTTGATTCCTATGGTGACAATGAAGCCGCCGAAGGCTTTGCACGTTCAAGTCTTAATCAGGGCATGAATGTGGTCGAGTTGGCCGTGTGGCTGTTGGAGCTAAGAGAAAGGAATCAGCGCAGCGCAGATCTTCTCTTCAAAGAGCTGCTTCAGGCGTTTGTGAGCCAACCTGCGGCCGGCGCAAATGATTGCCTGTATCTCGGCAGTTATCTGTTTACTTCCCCGAGAGCCGTTGCGCTTGGACCAACTACACGGTCGATCTCGATCATAGGTGGTGTTCCGGTTCCGGATCTAACGGCGGATCGTCCCAACACGCCAGCGGCACTGGTTAGAGAATATCTCGCTGCTGTGACCAATATTTTGCTGCGGGAAACAGCCGACCCTCGCGAGCAAAAGCTACGTTACGTCACCCTCTACATGCTTATTCCTAAAGCGGAACGGGTTGCCCCTGACTTGCTTCCCGCATTGTTTAAAGCCCGACAGGCGCTCACCGGGCAGGTGCCCCCTGAGTTTACGCAACCGCAGACTTTCGCAAAGCTGAACCGGCCTCCGCTTGAGGATCAAACCGAGCTCGATCGTGTGCTCGAAGAGATTGGAAGATTACCGGACCAAACGAGACGCGATGTGCGTTACGTTTCCGTAGTCTTTGCGCTCTGGTCGAAAGGAAATTTTTTGCGGGCGCGCGAAGTAATAAACAAGGTTTCTGATCTCAAGGTCCAACTCGATCTGAACTGTGTTGTCGATTTTGGCGATGCGGCGCGCCAACTCGAAACCAACACCAGGAATTTAGCCCCCGTCGAGAATATTGCGACGAAGTTACCGTGCAGCCTCGAGCGGGCGATGTTGTGGCTGGCGATAGCCAACGCGCGCAAGGGAACAGGTAATAAACAGCGCGCGCGTGAGTCGCTTGATGAAAGCTTGACGACAGCTCGGTCAATAGACGATGCCCATCGGCCTTACCTGTTACTAAACGTAGCGGGCCAGTATGCAGATCTCGATGCGAGCCTGGGCCAACAGGTTCTGCGCGAGGCCGTCAAGGAATTCAATCAACAGACTGCGGAAAAGATTGTCGCGCTTAACTGGAATCGAGAGATTACTGTTGGACCACTCACTCAACCATTTGCTCTCAAAATCAAGGGAGCGGATCTTGACTTCGAAAAGAATGTTCGGGCACTGGTCAATAGCGACGCGGAATCAGCCATAGCGACTCTCAAGACGCTCACAAATGAACCGTCGCTGACCGCTGGCCTGCTGGCGGCGGCGAAATCCATTTTGAAATAGCGGATGTCACGACCTTATCTGTCACTGTTGCTGCTGCTCATTTGTTTTCTCTCGTGCGTCTTGGCCGCGGGGCAAACCGCGAAGGTGGTTGACGTCGACGAAGCAGGAATTCGAAGGTCAGCATCCAAAAAGATCCTTCCTGCTTTTCCTGAAGGTTCGCGCAAACGTCGTTCGCAAGGAGTGGCAGTGGTGCGATTGCAGTATGACGGCAACGGTACAGTCGTCAGCGTCGACGTCCTCGAAGCGCCAGATTCTGAAATCGGCGGGGCTATTACCAACGCGGTGCGGAACTGGACGTTCAAGCCGAGTTCCATTCGCGGGGAGCCGGTCAACATTAGAGGAAAACTGACTTTTTACTGCGTGATTGACAGCAAGGGAATCGGTCGCGTGCAGAATCCTAAACAGTTTCGCTAAGCTTTATCTCTTCACGTCATGCCGGAAATTTCTGTTTCAAAACTGGTGTTGCGTCTCCTCAATATCGGCATCATCACCCTGGCTATTCTGCTGACGGGACTAGGTGTGCGTCGTTATAGAGTGGCGCAACTAACCAGTCGGAGTCAGCTTCCCGCTTACTTCAAAGCGGGAGCCCGATTTCCAGTGAATGAGTTGGATTGGACCAAGAGCTTTCAAACCCTGGTGATTGTTCTGGAGCAATCATGTGCTATCTGTAGTGATAACGCACCTTTTTACCGCCTGATCGAGCAAAACAGACCTGATCGCGGCCGGACCAGGCTAGTCGTTTTACTGGGCGGTGATCCAGACAAAGCCACTGCCTACCTGGAAAACCTCCAGCTATCCTTCGACCAGGTAAAGCCTGTGTCGTTGAGAGATCTCAAACCCTACGGACTCGTGGGTACACCGACCGCAGTGCTCGTGAATGACGAAGGAATTGTAACCAACATGTGGAGCGGCAGTTTGACTGAACTGCAACAATCTGAAGTCCTGCGGGCGCTGCAAATCCGTGTGGATAGCGCTGCGCTCAAAACTCTTCCTTCATCAACTCCGCCGCTGGATTTGATAGACGAAACCGGAATTCAACGCCTCAAAGAAGCGGGTGAAACAGTAATGGTTGTGGATCTGCGCGATCGCGGTGAGTATTCCGCGAGCCATCTCGCCGGTGCGAAGAACATCCCAATTGATGAGCTGGCAGTGCGAGCCGTCAACGAATTACAGATATCGGACGTGATCGTTCTGTTTGCAGGCGAAACGCCCGGCAAGACCTACACGGCTGCTGCGCAGATGTTGAGCAACAACGGATTCAAACGGCTGCGCGTTTTGAAAACGAGTAAACCATGAATCCAGCTAGCCGGAAACTTTCGCCTGCGAGTGAATGGGCGATTCTCGCAATTGTCCTTCTGGTCAATGTCGTCTTGTTTGGAATTGTGCCCATCTTTCAGGTGTTGTTGATAATGACGACCAACGTCACGACTGATCTTCCGCTCGGGAAGGTCATGGCGTCTATAGCCCTCGCGGTTTTTTGCATCGCTAGTTGCTATTGGGTTTGGAAGAGAGAATCCGGCGCCGCTTATCTTCTCCTGGCCGGCATTACGATTAGCTCAATCATTACAGCGGCGGTGAAGATTTCAGTTTTGCGAGATGAACACGTAACAACGATCGGTACATGGATGCTGGTTCAGTACTTTGTGCCGGCGCTGTTTTGTCTGGCGCTCAACTGGGTTTATTTCCTGAGAACGAGTTTGCACCCGTCAGCGCTTGCTTCCCTGGCAGACCAATCGATTCTCTGACCCGTAAGGCTTTGCACAAAAAGTCCTTGTTCTGGGATTTCTCTGTGCACAGAGAAATCCCAGAACAAGGACTTTTCTCCCGAAGTTTATCTTGACAGGCGAAAATCGGGGCGCTAAAGTGCCGCAACCCCTCTTATAAACGAAGCGGGCCGACCTTGTGGTATCAACACAACGCCGACCCTAAACCATTAACCTTCCGTAGAAAGGCTAACAGTTATGACTACGCATAGTAGTAGCGCACCCGAGCGCCAGGCAACACCTCACGCACAAACAACACAATCAGCGATGCGATCAAACGTCGGGCCATGTCGCTCATCAATGACAGAACCATCGACGAAAGCGACCGCGCCTTTATCCGTTACGCCCTGGCAACAAATGATGCTTCTGGGCTTTCAGAACTTGTGCGCCGCGTTGATGCTGGTGAACCGGTTATCGATGAGTCATGCGTGTTGGAAGCTGATGATGAGATTTCAATCGAAGAAAAACTCGAACGCCTCGCTGAGATGATCTGCCAGGCTGGCGCTCTGCCGGAAACCAGATCGGCGGCCCTGCTCGTTCTCATGTCAACACTTGAAAATTCAACGGAAGCGAAAGTACTCGCCAATCATGTAAAGCACATCGCCTTCACTCGCTGCGGTGAATTGAACTGCTTTGGCCTGGTTGACGCACCCCTCAAAAAGGAAGGATAGCAACAATAACTCGTTTAGGCTCCGGGCAAAGGTTACAGATGTCCATGGCACTCAAATGGGACGTTGGCTTTACGACGTTTTTCTAGATGCTCGACGAGCACAATAATTGTGTTTATGCTCTAGGTCCTTACTCACGGAACTGCTCGGTGGCGAGCAGTTGAGTCTGTGCGCACACCCTAATAGTTAGAATTCACCTACTTTTCCAGCTTTTTTCCCGGCACATTGCTTGCCACTGGAACTCTCACCCGTAAGTTTGCGCGCACGCCAGGAGTCCGGTTATGAGATGGAAACACTGGTTAACTATCGTCCTCGTTCTCTTTTTAACAACCGCCGCGGAGACCTTCGGACAGACCACTAAAAACCCCACGCGCTCTGTCCGCATCCTTACCAATCGCGACGTCCTCACCATGGTTCAAAAGGGCATGCGCTCCGAGATGATCATCGCCAACATTCTCTCGACCTCGTGTAACTTCGACGTCTTCCCTCCCGTGCTTGACGATATGAAGCGCCGCGGCGTGCCCGAGAATGTGTTGCAAGTGATGTCAGTGGTCCCAAACGGTCCGCCCAACCTGCCCGAAGCCGGCCAGCCAAATGCATCGCCGATCAAAACAGTGAAGTTGCCGCGCGGCACGGCCGTCATAGTCGAGACGCTTTATCCAGTCTCATCCGCTGACATCAAAATCAACAACACGATCGCATTCGCGGTCGCGCGTCCTGTTTTTGTTGACGACGCACTGATCATCCCGCGCGGGACGATCGCGCGCGCAAAGATCGTGCGCGTGAGGAAAGCCGGAAACTTCGGCCGTGGCGGCGCGCTGACTTTTCAGATGGAACACATCGTCGCGATCGACGGCACAAAGATCCCCGTGCAGCTAACGGCGGACACTGAAGGTACCAATCGCACCGGCATGATGGCAGTCGGCGTTGCGGCGACTTCAGCGCTGATCTTTCCCTACACGGCGCCGGCAGCGCTCGTCTGGGGCTTCAAGAAAGGTGACGACGCAGTGGTGCGTGGCAGTAAGCAGTTCGCAGCAGTGATCAAGAATGAAACTGAGATTGCAGGTCTGGTCCCCGAGAAAGATCGCGTTATTTATCACTACGCGGAGTCATTGAAAGCGAAGCAGAACAACACGTCGACGCCGACTAATTTTCCGCGTTTGCCTGTTCGCAATTAGTTTTAAGAACGGTTTTTTGATAAAAGAGCTCGAAAAATTCTGTCAGAGGAGCACACCCGACCGATGCGATTTGACTGGATGACCATCGTAGCTATTCTCGTCATTGTTGTCGCACTTGGATACCTGATATTGAAGCGCCGCAGTAGGGCGTAGCCGCTACATCGATTATTATCATCGACCTTATGGTCGAACCTAAACACGCCACTTTCATCCACGAGAAAGCGCTGGTCGAGACAGATGCAATCGGTGAAGGCACTCGTATCTGGGCGTTTGCTCACGTGTTGAAAGATGTGGTTATCGGTTCTCACTGCAACGTCGGCGATCACGCTTTTATCGAGAGCGGCGTCAGCATCGGCAACAACGTCACCATCAAAAACGGCGTCTGTATCTGGCAGCACGTGCACGTCGCAGACAACGTATTTTTTGGTCCAAACGCCGTTCTGACTAACGACTTAGCACCGCGCAGTCGCGACACGGACTGGACGCCGGTGGAAACATGGATCGAAGAAGGCGTAACGATCGGCGCGAACGCGACGATCGTTTGCGGCGTCAGACTCGGCGCACGTTGTCTCATCGGAGCGGGCGCTGTCGTGACTCACGACGTTCGTCCTCATGAACTGGTTTACGGAAACCCGGCGCGACATGGAGGTTGGGTATGTTTTTGTGCCCGATCTTTGAAGCCAGATGCGACCTGTGAGCGCTGCGGTCGAAAGTACAAAGTCGGAGACACGGGCGTCCAGGAAATTTGACGTTTTCTCTGTGCAACCTCTGTGTTCTCTGTGTCTCTGTGGTGGTTTTTCCCATCGAATTCTTAACCACAGAGACACAGAGAACACAGAGGTTGCACAGAGAAGAAGCCTTTCAAACTGCGCGCTGGCGAGCAGTTGTTGTTTAAGCGCACACTCAGAACCCACGAATTTCCCCAATATTTAGGCTTTTTGTCCCCGGCACAATGCTTGCGAAGCAGTTGCTCAAATCTGCCAGCTAAACGTGTATCTCGTCAGAAGAGGTGTCTCGTGAGCAAGAAGCGCGTCGGCATTTTCGTCATTGCGTACAACGCCGTTAACAAACTCGATTGGACGCTCGATCGCATTCCTCAAGAGGTTTGGGACAAGGTCGACGAAGTCTTTCTCTTCGACGATTGCTCTACCGACAACACCTACTACGCCGCGATCGGATACAAGCACGCCAAGACGGTCGAGAAGCTCACCATTCACAGAAACGCGAAGAACCTTCGCTACGGTGGCAACCAAAAAGCCGGATACGAGTATGCAATCGCCCGCGGGCTCGACATCGTCGTGATGCTTCACGCCGATGGACAGTATGCGCCCGAAGTGTTGCCCGAACTGCTCGCGCCGCTCGAAGCTGAAGAAGCTGACATGGTGTTTGGCTCCCGCATGGCCGATGGCGGCGATCCCCTCGCGGGCGGAATGCCGAAATACAAATTCATCGGAAACAAGATCCTCACGTGGCTGGAAAACCGGATTACAGGGATGCGTCTCTCTGAATTCCACTCAGGATACCGCCTGTACAGTTGCGCGGCTTTGAAGCAAGTTCCGTTTCGTCAAAACTCGAATGAGTGGCACTTCGATACTGACATCCTGATCCAGTTTCATGAGGCGGGGCTGCGTATTTGCGAACGACCGATTCCGACTTACTATGGTGATGAAATTTGTCACGTGAACGGAATCTTCTATGCGTTCAACTGCGTGAAAGCGGCGCTGACGTACAGGCTACACAAGGCCAAACTGATGTATGAGCGGAAATACGATATCGACGGAGAGCACTACACCTACAAGCGTGACGATCCATACAGCAGTCACTCGCAAATTCTGGAATGGATCGAGCGCGAGCGGCCAGATGAGGTGTTGGAAGTAGGAACCGCGACCGGTTATCTCAGTGCAGAGATGACAAAGCGTGGTTGTGTAGTCACTGGTGTCGAGAGTGATCCAGAGATGGCGCAGATCGCTAAGCAGCATTGCCAGCGAATGATAGTTGGCGATGCCGAACTGTTGGATTTTTCGAGTTTAGGAAAATACGACGCGATCGTGCTGGGAGATGTTGTCGAACATCTTCGCAATCCGCAACAGTTCCTGAAAAGGATGGCCCAGCAGCTCAAGCTTGGCGGCAAGGTGCTGATGTCTTTGCCAAACGTGGCGAATATTTGGGTGCGATTGAATTTGCTTTTCGGACGATTCAACTACAGTCGCGTGGGAATTCTTGACGAAACTCACCTTCGCTTCTTCACGCTTGCCAGCTCAAAACGAATTGCAAACGACTCGGGTCTGGATGTGCTCAGCACAAGTGTTACTCCGATACCACTTCCGTTAATCCTGCCGGCAACCAGTAAGGGTCGAATCTTAAGCTTTCTCCACATTATGAATTGGGGTTTGGCCAGGCTCAGAAAGACGCTGTTCGGATACCAGTTCATTCTGGTATGCCAACCAAAAGCGTAAGTAAACTGCTTCTCTGTGCAACCTCTGTGTTCTCTGTGCCTCTGTGGTGAATTCCGTCGATAGAAACCACAGAGACACAGAGAACACAGAGGTTGCACAGAGAAGAACAAACCCTGATGGCTCAATCTCCGGCAGTTATCAAAACAACGAGAGTTGCAGCAGTTCTCGGTGCGGCTTTATGCATTGCGGCCACGCTAACTCACATTTACCTCGGGGCTGCGGCTGAGGATGCCACGGGAGTACTTGCGGTTTTGGACCACCTGTTTGATCTGGTCGCCGCCGTCACACTTTCATCCGTCTTACTCTCTGTTGGCAACAGCCTCACGAAAAGATTCTCGCTTCAATTTATAGACTCAGCAGAACATCTGGCCTTCTCTTTTTTCCTCGGCACGGGTGTAGTTGGTCTACTGGTTTTGTTGATGGGATTGCTGGGATTGCTTCGAGGTTGGGCAATACTGGCGCTGCTTCTCGTCGCGCTGGCATTGACGGCGCGCGATCTTCCTCAGTTATGGCAAAGCCTGATTCGCGCGCTGCGAACTGCATTTGAAGCGAAGCTCGTCACGGCTGTATTTATCGCCTTATTCGTTTTGATTCTGGTGCGGACATTATTGCCTCCTCACGTCGCGGACGAGCTCATCTATCACTTACCGGTGCCACAGCAATTTGTTCAGGCTGGTCGCGTCTTTCCTTCTTATGACAATTCTTTAGGCAACATGCCGTTTCTGGTCCACATGATCTATGCAGTTTTCTTGTTGGCAGGATCGGATGTGGCCGCAAAACTATTCAGTCTGTTCCTGGCAATAGCAACCGCGGTCTCGCTCTATGCTTTTTGCTGCAGATTCATTACGCGTCGCGTTGGTGTGATTGCGCTGTTTGCTTTTTTTGCTTCGGGCATGATCGTGGAGCTTGCCATCACTACGCGCATCGATGTTTCGCTGGCGGGAATGCTCTTCGCGTGTACTTACGCGATGATCAACTATCTCAGCAGTCGCAGTCGTGCATGGTTTTGGTTTTCGGCAGTCTTTGCGGGTTTCAGTTTGGGAATCAAGCACACTGCGGCGCTGTGGATATTTCTCGCCGGCATACTGTATCTGGTCGAGACGATTCGGAGCCGGGAATCGATCGGTAAGGTTTTAAAATACGGCGTTATTTACACATTCCTCGCATTGGCGGTAGCGTCACCGTGGTACATCAAGAACGCGATCTGGTTTCACAATCCGATATATCCATTTGTTACCGGTGAGGTCGCCGAGTTTGGACCGAATGGTATCCGCTACTTCAATGCTGAGGATGAGCGAAAGCTCGATGCGCATTTTGAAGCCGCCCGGAAAGCGATCCCTGATGTTGTTGCCGCGCAACAACAGGAGCTAACGCAAGCAGCGAGCACGCGAGTGGAGCGACACCCGATGAGATTGTGGGAGTTCTTCTTCAGGCCGCAGGCTTACCTGATGGCAGAACCCTATCAATTTCCGAACTATTTATTTCTAGTGATTCCCCTCATCGTTTTCCTGAAGCCGGCCAGATGGATCTGGTGGTTGCTGATTCTTGGTCTGGGGTTTGTGTTTAGCGTCACCGCGACGGCATGGATATCTCGGTATCTCGTTCCGGCGTATCCTGCGTTGACGATCGTTGCTGCTTATGTACTCGATGCGTTGTCAAGGCGGTTAAGTCCAAGGTTGGCAATCGCGAACAGAATTCCGGTCTACGCCGTTGCTCTGGCGTTTATCCCGGTCATCACAGCCTGCGTTGCATCGCTTCGATATTTCCACTCGATCGAATACCTAACCGGAATTGTCTCTCACCATGAGTTTTTAACTCGACTCACGTTTTATCAACCATTTGAGTTTGTTAACCGGGAACTGCCCTCGACAACTCGAGTGATGATGATTGGAGCCCAGATGAATTACGGGCTGAATCGCCCTTACTACGCAGACGAGAGTTGGTTTGTGACCAAGTGGCGGCGTCTGCTGGTTGCGAACGATTCGCTCGAGGCGGTGAATGAGAGTCTCAAGCAACAAGGTTTCACTCACATCATCTATAGTCCTGGTCTGTTTCCGTTTGCTGCTCAAATGGGCCTCGAGGGGACGGGGGGAATGAGTTTGCTCGCGAAGCGGGAAGACGGCGCTGTTCCACGAACTCCCGAGTATCCGCTTTTGCGCAATTGGTCCACAGTCGAACTTTATAAGGAACGATACCTGGAACCGGTCTACAGTGACGACAACTTCGAGGTTCTCAGAATCAAGTAGCTCTTCTCTGTGCAACCTCTGTGTCTCTGTGGTTAGTTATTCCTGTAAATTAGATAACCACAGAGACACCGAGAACACAGAGGTTGCACAGAGAAATCCATGAATAGGAATTTTTGGTGCAAAGCCTTATGAAGCGTACCTTCGCTCTTGCTCTGGTTATTCTGTTCCCCGTGGCGCTGACGAGTTTCATTTGGCTCGAAGTGCTCCGCGGTGTTGCGTCGCGCGCGATCGACGGCTCAGGTCACTTCGCGATCGGACAGATCTACGATCAATCGATCTTCCCGGACACGTTTGCTTGGACCAACGCATATTTCGGCGGCATGTCGTTTCCAAATTTTTATCCGCCGTTATTTTTCTGGCTTGTCTCGTTACTTCATCACACCGGTCTCTTCTCCTACGGCGCTGCATTCAAGCTAGTCGTCGGAGTGCCACTCATCATCATGCCTCTGGCCTTCTGGGGCGTTGCGTATGTCCAGTCAGGCAAGAACGCATACATCGCTTTCGGGACGGCCATTGCCAGCGCCACGCTTTACTCGCTCGGTGAGATCTTCCAGCCCAATACCGGACTAGACATGTCGAGCACGCTGCTCGACGGGTTTTACACGCAGCCTTTGGGATTCGTGTTATTGCTTGCATGGATTGTTGTTTACCTACTGCCCAAACAAAACGTTCGCCAATTCGCTGCCACTTCAGTTCTCCTAAGCCTCACCGTGCTTGCAAACTTCTTCAATGCAATCACGGCCATCATCTTTATCGCATCAGTGTTGATTTGTGACGTTGCTACATGGCTGCCCAGTTCCGATCAGGCCCAACGCCAAGAGCAGCGAAAAAATCTTCTATTTCACTTTTTATCGCCGTGGCTCGCAGTTGCGCTGTCTGCCTTCTGGCTGGTTCCGATGCTTAGCTCGTACGAGTACCTCGTGACGCGTCCACTGATCAGACCGCTGAGCCAGATGATCACAACACCGTTATGGTGCTGGTATTTTCTGGCTGCGACCGGAGCGGTGATTTGGTGGCGAACTCGGATTGGTAGATTAGGACCATACCTGCTCGCCTGTTTAATTCTACTCGTCGCATTGATCTTCTCCGGAACCTTCGCGCCAGCATGGTTTCCGTTACAGGTCTTTCGATTCTTCTCGACGATCAACTTCCTGCTTTGCGTACCAATCGGAATTTCAATCGCGTACGTCGTTCAGCTTTATCTTGAAAAAAAGGCGCGCTCGAGATCGCCGGCCGAGTCGAAGAAAGCGGGTTTTGTCTTCGCTGGTCTCGGTGTGGTGTTTCTCATTGCGCTTGCCGTCATGATGTCTTCGAAAAAACTCACGAAGGCTTCTGCGTTCTACACTGCTGATACCTACCCACGCATCTCGGAAGTTCTGGAGTTCGCAAAGACCCGAAAAGACGGGCGTTATCTCGTTGAGGTTTTACCTAACGTTGCTCCAAGCGGGCTCGTGCGTTCTGACAGTCTTGCATTGAACGCATATCTCGGCGCGCAAGGTAATCAAACAATCAGTATCGTTTATCGTGAAGCATCGCCAAACTCGAGTTTCTTCAACGCTGAGTTAAATGCGTTTTCTGTGTATCGAGAAAACTTCGGCATCAGCTCAGCGCTTCTGTCAGATCTCGACTTCATCAATCAGCCATTCGCGCAACATCTCAAGCGACTAGAGTTTGCCGGCGTTCGCTATCTCATCATCGGCACGCCGGAAACCAAAGCTGAGTTGAGTCGTGAGAGTGAAATTGTAGCGCGTCACGATATTGGCGACTGGACGATATTCGAGATACAGCCGAGCGCCGCTCCGATTCGGACGCTTCAGTACCGCCCGGCACTGGTCGTAAGCGATTTTACCGTCAAGATGCGGCGCCGGAATCAGTACGACTTTATTCGTTTAGCAGAAGAGCAGTTTAATGATGCGTGGTTCGACGTTCTGCTGGTCCGCTCTCCGGAACGAAGGATCGATCTGCTGCCGCAACTCGATCAGTTTGGCGCCTTGATACTCGATAAGTATGACTACCAGGATCAAGCAAAAGCGCTGGCCCAGTTGAAAAACTTCGCGCACAATCACACGTTGATCCTGCTTTCCAGTGACGTGCCGTTTTTTAGCCGGCTCAGATCAGAAATCCCAACCGCAATTGTGATCGAAAGGCCGCGAGAAGAGTCTGGTGATTGGATTACAACAATCGAGCCTTCTGAACACTATGATGGAAGCTCGATTCGTAACACGTGGAAAGCAATCCGCAGCGCGCTTGATCGAGAGAAGGTGGCGGTCGCTTCATCCGAACAAGCGAAGCCCACGCTGATCGCGCAAACATTTCATCCAAAGTGGGTGCGTTCTGACAACCAGCCGCTCTACGCCGCCACACCGTTTTTTACGTTCGGATTCTTCGACCATAGTCCGAGCCTTAACTTTCAACGAACGCGCTACGATCGCTGGGCGTTGTGGTGCTCGGTCGCAGCGCTCGTGTTCTTAGGAATTGTATTAGCCGCGGATTTAGGCAGATGAACGCCGATCTGCCGTTTATCCGCGAAAATCCGCGGCTAAAAAACCTATGCAAAAGTTAACCATCCGACGCATCGTTCCCATCGTGCTTTTCTCGATGATCTTTGTGCTCGCCGTGCGTCAATCGGTGTCGATCGATCCTGATCTGTGGTGGCACCTCAAAGCCGGTCAACAGATCATTGACACGCGCAGCATTCCGCACACGGATGATTATTCGTTCACCAAACAAGGCAGCGAGTGGGTGGCCCATGAATGGCTTTCAGAAGTGATCATGGACGCCATTTACCGCGTCGGCGGTTTAACCAGTCTCGTCACGATCTTCTCACTCATTATCGTTATCGCCTTGTGGCTTACATATCGACGTTGCGAAGGGAGGCCATACGCAGCCGGCATCACAATCGTACTCGCAGCGGGAGCGTCGTTCCCGTTGTTTGGTGTGAGGCCGCAAATGCTTACGCTACTGCTCGCGAGTATTTACATCGCTCTGCTTGAACAATTAGCCAAGCGGCGACTGTGGTGGCTCGTGCCACTCATGCTGCTGTGGGTCAATCTTCACGCCGGTTTCGCACTGGGCCTCGCGCTGATCGGAATGTACATCGTACGCGCGGTGCTCGACGGTGAGTGGAATCGATTACGCCCGCTCATTATGGTTTTAATCGTTTGCACCGCAGTCGTGCCGCTCAACCCGAACGGCTTTCGCATGTTCTCTTATCCTTACGAAACACTCACCTCGCCGTCGATGGCAGCGTTCATAGAGGAATGGGCGTCACCAAACTTTCATCAAACCACTTACCTGCCGCTCGCGATTCTCCTGCTCAGCACTTTCGCTGCAATGGCGTTATCACCAACACGCCCGCGCCTTGGCGAGATCTTCCTCGTGCTGATTACGGCGTTAGGCGCGCTGCGATCAGTGCGTCACATTCCGATCTTTTCACTCTTCGCGACGCCAGTGCTCGCAAAACATTTGTGGGCTGTGGCGAAAGATCGTGGCTGGGAGAAATTGCTGACCGGCGAAGAAGTGCGTCCCACCGGCCTGAAATTACTCATCAACATCCTCGTCCTGCTTGCGCCCGTGGTCTTGGCTGTAACGCGTATCTGGGACTTCGCGTCGCACCAGCGCTACTACGAATCGATCAGAAACCCAGTTGCTGCGGTTGAGTTTCTCAAGTCGCAACGTCTGCCGGGGCCGATTTACAACCGCTATGGCTGGGGCGGCTACTTGATTTATCAGCTTTATCCGGAATATCGCGTCTACATTGATGGACGCGCAGACGTCTATGGGGATGCCTTCTTCACCGAGACCATGCAGGTGTATGACGGTGTGGAAAACTGGAAAGAACCACTCGATCGTTACGGCATTCAGACCGTGATAATCGATCCCAATGTCGCGTTGTCTACTGCGTTGAGGAATGATAACCAATGGTCCAAGATCTACGAAGATGAGCAGGCCGTGATTTTTACGAGATCCTCAAAATCACCGTCCAAAGCAGAACTGTAGTCATGAAGCGTTCTCTCATCATCGCGCTCGGAATCGCAACATTAGTCAAACTTCTACTCGCCGCGGTTACGATCGGAAGCAACGACGTTGTGACCTGGCGCGCCTTTGCACACAACGCGATGATGTGCGGGAGATGTGCTTATCAGTTCGCCGGGCCATACGGCGATCCATTCAATCACCCTCCTTTCATTATTCACTTTCTCAAGTTGATTGGAATGAGCAGCGCGGCATGGTTTCCGTTCTGGATACGCCTTCCCGCAATTCTCTCCGATATCGGTATGGTGCTGGTTGTGACGAGACTGATACCAGGGATTTCGACACGCTTAAGTGTGTTACTCGCTCTTAATCCGGTTTCCATTCTTGTCTCCGGATTTCACGGCAACACCGATCCGGTGATGATCTTTTTCTTAGTGCTTGCGGTCTATCTGTTAAAGACAGACCGGCTCAAGTGGGCGGCGGCAGCTTTTGGAATGGCGATAAATATCAAGATAGTTCCCTTGCTCATGGTTCCCGCCATACTGATCTATATATGGTCCAGAAAATCTGCGAAGAGCATGATTCTGTTTGTGTGTATTGCTGCGGTTGTCGTATTGGCCTTGTCGATGCCATACATTCTGAGTAATCCGTTGGCAATCCTTACGGCAACACTCGGATATCGCGGCTTGTACGGCAGATGGGGAATATCTCTGATTTTAGCCGGGTTCCCGATCTCCGAAGTTGGCCACGAAATCGCTTATCGGGTTCTACAACTGCTCGTTATCGCCTTGACGTTGGTGCTCGCCGTCTATTTAAACAGGCGAAAGATAGATCTGACTTATCAAATCGGATTGATCTTCTTTCTGCTTTTTTTACTGACCCCTGCCCATGCTCTTCAATATCTGGCGTGGCCCATCCCGTTCATTTTGGCGCTGGGATTCTGGTGGTCCCTGGCTTATTACTCGAGCGCCGGCCTGTACTTATTCTTAACTTACAAGTTTTGGTCCCAGGGCCAATGGTACTTCGCTGATTCCCATATAGAGCCACAGTGGAGTGTTGCCGGCTATATGGCTGGATTTGTTTGCTGGTCCGTCTGCGCGATGATATGTCTCCGCTACAAACATGTGCTCAGCGAGCGGTCTTGAGCCACAAAAATGCACATAAAGCACAAAAGTTTACAGTACCGCTTTTGTGTTTTTGTGCTTTTTTGTGGCTAATTATTTTTGCGGCGAAACACGACCGCCATTTCGTCGCGGTAGAGTTGTTGCCAGTGCGGGGATTGTTCGAGTTGGAGGCGCAACACTGACGTAGGGCTCACTATCGCGGCCTGGACGCCGTATTTATCAAACGGCTCTTGCCAGCGCGTGATGCCGCGGATGATGCCGAGATACTCTCGCATGAATTCGTCGCCGTACATGTCGATGCGGCCGTCGATGTAGACGGGATTGGCAGGCGTTTCCCAGATCAGGTATCCGCCCCAGATGTTTGGATCGGTAAACGTGTTACCGGTTACCCCGTTTGCTTTCAGATAACTGACTGCCTCAAGCGGGACACCAACCTGCGCCTGGGTTGGCGGCGAATAAATCACCGACTTCAATTTGATCAGGCACAAAATCAACGGCACGAGCAGAATGATGTTGAAGATGACCTTTCGTCGCCCGCTGGTCAATGAGCGCGGGGATTGAGATGGGCCAAACATGCGTGTGAATCGCGTCGTGTCCAGCCAGTGCTGCAAGTAGTCGGCGAGCATTGGCCCAGCGACGAGCGCGAAGATCGCCATGTGCCTGTTTGATTTCAATGTCATGTAGAGCGTCGCTAAGTAAAGCAGCAGCTCACTCGGCCTGACTCGTTTCGGCGAGAGTGCGAGCGACGCGATTGTCAGCATGATCAAAAGCAGCAGCGGGACGAGTTGTCTTTCATGAAAGTCCGGCGACAGCCAATCAACGATCTGGTCCTGCTGCACGGGCGACATGAAGAACTCAAATGGAAATACAAAGATCCGTGGTCCCTGCGGATTCAAGTTCACTGCTACAAGACACGCGACGAAAACCAGCGTGAGCGTCTTTAGTCGCGGCCATTGCCCCCCGAGCTTCTCGCCTGCAAACCACGCATCGAGCACCACGCCTGCGATTGCGACACCGATCAAAACCAGACCAAGTAAATAACCGGCATGCAGATTCACCCACAAGATCATCAACGGCACTAGCCACCAGATCGCCCGCGTCGCTCGTTCACGAACAAACCGGTGCAACAAGGCGAGATAGATGGCCGCGAACAAGAGCGTGAACGTACGTGGCCGCACGCCCGTCGTCGGCAAAATGCTCCACACGCTGAGCACGACAGCAAGTCCTTTGACGAACGGGTGCGCATTCGTCCTTCGGAAGACGATCCAGAAAGCGAGCACTGTCAACACCGTGAAGATGAAGATCAGTGTGTTGAAGCCGGCGCGTGAATAGACGAGATAGAAGATGACTTCCGACAACCATTCGTGCGCGACCCACGCTTTGCCGGGCACAGTGAACGAGTAAAAATCAATTCGCGGAATACTAAAGTTCCGGACGATGTACTCGCCTGTTTTTAAGTGCCACCAGAAATCGCCGTCGCTGAGTGGGCGCGAGGCAAGGAGGAAAGCGAAGACAAACACATACACTTCAAAGATGCGTTTGAGCGTTGTGTCCATCTAATCCGTGGCTAAATAATTAACTCCACAGTTTGGAAATCCAACCGCCTATCTCTTCTAAAGTACCAGCCACGCCTCGTTCTGACGAGAAAAAAGCCCACGCCAGTAGAATGAACAAAATTGTAATGAGAATGGTCAGCGTTCTTCGGCTCATCAACGCCTCCCAACCACAAAATGCAAAAAGAACTAGGGAGTTTTCGATTCGGTAGCCGCTTTTCGCTGCGGCTCTGTGATTGCCTCGACTCTGCTCTTCTCTACAAACGAAACCAGGCCACTGCGTCTGAACCAAACACCCTGCGCGTCTTCCCACGCCGCATCTGCTTCAACCGTCGTACCGTCTTTCATCTTGATGATGGCACGGTCACCACCAGCCAGATCCCTGGTTGTTCCGGTTGCGATTGGACCATTGTTGAGTGCCGCAGGTGGAGGTGTTGCAGCAGGCGCCACCGGACTCGGCACTTCCGCCGGACTCTCCGTCTCAGTCGGGCTCGGTTCAGTGGCGGGGATCTGATTGTTCGCCGGCACGAGGGCGGCCCGACTCGGTTGAACCACAGTGGGTTCCTTTGTCTGGGCGGCGCGCCGGTCTTGCTCGAGGTCGGACTGGCGGCCAGGCAAAAGGAAGAGCATGTACAGCAGAACGCAAATGATGACGCCGATGAGCCCACCGATCGCGCCCGTGACCCAGACGGATGAGTTTCCTGACGACGGCACGTTCGCATTGCTCAACGCCGCACGGAGCGAGTCCGTCTGATCCATCAGTTCCGACCCGTCCATGTCGCAGAAAGCTTTCTGGTCGTCAAAAAGCTCGTTACATTCTGGGCACTGCTTCATCTCTAGATCTCCTACTTCTTGAAGTCATCTCTGCGGCTCTCTGCGTATCTTTGCGTTCTCTGCGTTGAAGGGCAACTTCAACGCAGAGGTCGCAGAGATACGCAGAGAATCGCAGAGAACTTTTCTCACTTTAGTAAACTCAAAATATTCGAGAAGTCGTCGGTCCAAACCATGTCTCCCTGCACCCTGCGCCAGCGATCGTCAGTGGTGATCGCGCCGAGGGCGGAATCGTTACGGGCCATGACTACCCAAACCGATGGATATCTTCCCACCACGTTGTGCTCTTCGTCTCGACGCACGAAGGCTGTAAGACCTGCTCGGCGCGAGAGGCCCGACAGCAATGGTTCGAGATTCAAGTAACGGTTGCTGATGTGAAACGCCAGTAGACCATCAGTCGACAACTTGTCGAGGTACAGACTCATCGCCTCGGTTGTCAAAAGATGCGCCGGCACCGAGTCGGAGCTGAAGGCGTCCATGATCAGCAGTCCGTATTTCCCCGCTTGTGCTTCACGCAGTCGCAAACGCGCGTCGCCAAGGATCACACGATACGAAGCCTTTGTGCAGTCACTCAAAAACGTGAAATAGCGCGGATCGGAGGCGATGCGAACAATGTTGGGATCGATATCATAAAAGTCCCACTCCTGTCCCTGCGCCGCATAAGTTCCGATCGTACCCGCGCCGAGTCCCGTGGCTGCGACCGGCTTGATCGAAGGCTTGCTATTATAAACTGCAAACACCTGGCCCAATGGTCCATCCTTGTGATAGTAGGACGTCGCCTCACATTTGCGCGCGGGTTCTTTCAACTGCACGCCGTGCACGGTGCTGCCGTGATAGAGACGTCGAAACTCTTCATTCGGATTCGTCGTCACACGCCACACACCGAAGAAGTTTCGCTCAGTCGCGAGCGTCTGCGTTGCAGCGTTCAGGTACGGAATCGACGCGAACATCAGCGCGGCAAGTGCGAGCGCGAAGACGAACGGCCGGCGGAAAGCGAACGCAAAGCACAACACAAGCGGAAGTAAGAGCACGAGCCCGTTGTCGAGTTTTCCTGACAGACCCAAACGCGGCACGGTTAGCGCGAGACCAAACGTCAACACAAATATGAACGTTGGAAACGTCATGCGCACCCAGGACTTGGTCTTCTGTTCCTGGGCCGTAACAGGCCGCACGAGCAATGCAAGGATGATGGCTGCCGGATACTCGTAAGGCGTCGAGAACAGCAACGGTGCGAGGAGGGCGTTGAAGATCCCGCCGAGCACGCCACCCACTGCGATCCAAAGAAAGTATTCAGGCAGCTTGCTCACGTGCGGACGGCTCTGCGCGAGTCGTTGATGACTCACGAGCGCCGCGAGGAAGAAGACCAGCAAGTGCAAACTGATCGTTACCCAGACGGAGATTGGCGGCGAGAGGATTACGAATGCGCCCAGCACGAGTAGCGCGGCCGGAAACAGGATCGAGGTCAACGGGAGCTTGATGAACTGTTTGTTTCCAAATGCGATTATGAAAGTCAAAAGGTAAAGCGCGAGTGGGATGATCCAGATCAGCGGCACTGACGCGACGTCAGTCGCGATGAATGTCGTGACGCCGAGCATCAGAGTCGACGGCACGAAGGCAAACAGTACCCATTCGAACCGCTGGGCCGGTTTGATTGTCACGACGGGTTCGTCTGCGGCGACCGCAGCGTAACGAGTCGACGCCTTGCGGCCGTTAAGCAATATCGCGCACGAGATCACAAGCACCGCGAGGACGGCATATCCCACCGCCCAGATCCAGTTTTGCGTGCGCACTGCAAAGGCAGGCTCGAGCAGAAACGGAAAACCGAGGAGCGCAAGCATGCTGCCTGCGTTGCTGACGGCGTATAGAAAATAAGGATCGCGCGCCGCTTTGTGGGTGGAGTGTGAAAACCAGCGTTGAAGGAGTGGTGCTGTCGCCGACAAGAGTAAAAACGGCGGCCCCACAGTCACCAGCAAGGTCATCAACAACCAGCCAATCGGGCTGCTTTGCGTGGGCAGCAACGCGAGGACGCGGTTTGAAATAGTAAACGGCAGCACAAGGCCGGCCGCCAGCAGCAATACCGCATGAAGGACGGCCTGGTTTCGCAACGACAACCGCTGCGAAAGCAGTAATGCGTACGCATAGCCGGCCAGCAACAACGCCTGGAAGAAGACCATGCAGGTGTTCCAGACCGCCGGCGCTCCGCCGAGCAACGGCAGCATCATCTTGGCGACGAGCGGCTGCACCCAGAAAAGCAGCGCCGCGCTCGTAAACAGGGCGAGCGCGAAGACCGGCGCCAGCACCGTCGCGCGCACCGCCGGAGCGTTTACTCGATCTAACTCAACGTCGATATTCATTTGATTAGCCCAAACCCGAAGTCTCGGTGTGTTCCGGCAGTTTGGCTGCCTCGAAGCAGAATAACAGGGTTTAACCGAGTTCGGGGCGTAAAAAAGCTGGGCTTGTCGGCGTGAACGCGAGCAACATCTATGCCCAGAAGAAGTTAGGTCTTAGCCACAAAAAGGCACAAAGGCACAAAAAAGCAGAGCAGTTTCTTTGGTGCCTCTTGCTCTCTTTTGTGGCAACTGCTCGCCAGCGAGCACTCGCGTGTGCTCAGCCAAGAATTCTTGCTACGCCTGCACCACACCTGTCAGATCGTTCCCAGCCAGCAATTTCGCGGGGTTCAGCGGCGGTATTGGACCACCGTCGCTCTTAACCCGGAGTTGGCATGACCGTTGCCATAAGCCCGGCCATACGAAGCATTGCCGTGATCGGCAGGAAGCGATCAGCTCAGGATTCCTGGGATGACGCCTGTGCTTCTACGTCCTTCGGGGAATGGTCCATCTACCTGAAGCGACGGCTCGCGATAGACCTAATCTTTAATCCTAAGGAGAACACCATGCTGAAGAATTTTTTGCAGGACGAGACCGGCGCTGAATTGGCCGAGTATGCCGTCGCCGTCGCTCTGCTAGTGGCAATCGCCGTCATCGTTTACAACCTGCTTGGCAAAGCCATCAACGATTCAAACGCCACCACTGGAAGCACGATCAAGGAAGCGAAATTTGACCCGAAGTAGCTCATGCCCAACGGGAGCCAGTTTGCCTTTAGCTGGCTCCCGTCCTTCCGTTCTGATTCTCTCGAAAGGTCAAAGTGATGAACTTGAAAACAAGATTCCTAAACCTGGTTAAGGACGAGCAGGGGGCGGAGTTGGCGGAATACGCAGTTGCCGTAGCGCTTCTGGTCGCGATTGCGGTCATTGTTTACAACCTGCTTGGTGCAGCCATAAACGACAGCAACAGCGGCACAGCAGCAAAAGTATCGGGTGCCAAGATTGACTTCTAAAAGGCAAAACTCGACCAGGTTCGCCAGGCATCTCGTGACGAACCCTTTCTACTCGTCGGAGGATAACCGATGAACTATCTAGGCAGTTTTGTGAACGACGAACAAGGGGCGGAATTAGCGGAGTACGCGGTGGGCACGGCTATTCTGGTTGCCATCGCGATCATTGTCTACAACGTGCTCGGTAAAGCCATCAACATCAAGATGAGTACTGTAGCAAATGAAGTTCAAAAATAGCCCTGTCCAACCAGGCTAATTCCAATGCTAAGTGCGGAGTGAAAATGCCGGTGTCCCCTGATGTCATGAAACTATTGCTTCTCATTCCGATGGCGATCTTCATCGTGTATTACGACGTTCGCTATCGCCGTATACCGAACATGCTCGTGTTGAGTCTCCTCATTGGTGGTCTCACCATCAATATTAGTTTTGGCGGACTGAATGGGGCGTTGACGAGTTTGGAAGGATTAGCACTCGCGTTCCTCCCGATGTTCCTGATCCACATGTTTGGCGCCATGGGAGCGGGCGACGTGAAGTTGTTTGGCGCTGTCGGCAGCGTCATCGGAGTTTCGATGGTGCCGATGACCTTTGTAGTAGTCGTAATGCTGGGCGCAGTACTCGCTATCTACACGATGCTACGTTCGGGAACCATGTTTTCAACGTTACACGGCGTTTTAAGAATCTTCGTCGGCATCATGCCCGGTTGGGAAATGCCACGTTTCGCAATACCTCCCGATCGTAAACACACGATCCCTTACGGCGTCGCCATCATGCTCGGCAGTTTGATCGCAGCGGCCGTGTTTCAGCGTTAACTCAAGCCGCAGTTTTTGAGACGAAATGGAGATTAATCATCATGCGGAATAAGCGTTTAATTATTGCTCTGCTGGCTGCGATAACCTTCGGCTTGATCGCCGCGGTTTCAGTCAAACAGTATCTGCTGAGCGCGCAGACTTTTAATCGCACCAACGACGTCGTTGTCGCAAAAGTCGAGATCCCGGTTGGCTCACGCATAATTCCCGAACAACTCGTAGTGGCACAGTTTCCCGCGGATGTTACTCCGGTAGGAGCAATCGGCAAGATCGACGAGAACCTGGTTGGTCGTGTGGTGATTTCCCCCATCTCGCCCAAAGATCCGATTACAGAATCCAAGTTGGCTCCAGTTGGCTCACTCGGCGGTTTGTCGTCAGTCATCCCTGAAGGATACCGTGCAATGACCGTGAAGGTTGACGATGTAGTTGGCGTTTCCGGCTTCATCATGCCGGGCACGCTTGTCGACATCGTGGTCGTGATTCAACCTCCGAAAGGCACCGCGAATGACGAGACGATCTCGAAGATCGTCCTGCAGAACATCAAGGTGCTCGCCAGCGGTCAGAACATCGACAAGCCAAAGAACGATCGCGAAGTCGAACGTTCCGTGAGGGCCGTTACGCTTCAGGTCACGCCCGAGCAGACAGAGAAACTCGCGCTCGCTTCGAGTGAAGGAAAACTTCAGCTCGTGATGCGCAACTCGGTGGACCAGGCAGACGAACAAACGTCAGGCGCAAACAAGAGAACCCTCCTCAGCGGCGAGCGCGCCATGCTCGTTCCCGAGCCTGGCATCGGCTCAACTTCAACTCCCAAAGCAGCCCCAACGTCACCGCGCCGGATCGCACCGCGTCCGGTTGTTAAAGAAACAGCTTCCGCGCCGAAAGTTACACAACCACCCGTAGCCGCCCGACCAACGGTCGAGGTAATCAAGGGTGCAAAAAAAGAAATCCAGGATTTCCCGCAGTAAGAGGGATGTCGCCCCAATGACCACAGAAGGCATCTACTCCGAATTCCGCTTTCAAGGAGAACCGAAATGTTGGCTCTAATTTCTAATCGTACCTACGTCATCCATTTGCTGCTGGCAACAGTTGCGACCTTGACCCTCGGTTTGGTGAGCACGATTCACGCCCAGGAGACCACTTACGACGCTTCGTTCAGCAGCAACGTTAAAGAGGCCATTCCGATCAACGTGCTGGTGGGCCAATCTCGCGTGATCAACTTCGATCGACCGATCGGGCGGTTCTCTATATCCAACCCGGAAATCGCCGAAGCCGTCATGGTCCGTCCCGACCAGGTGCTCGTCAACGGCAAGGGATTTGGCCAGGTCAACTTCATCGCCTGGGAAAAGTCTGACAGCAAGTTCATCGTCTTCGATGTGTTTGTGCGCGCAAATCTCTCGCTCATCGATTCACAGATTCGTGCACTGTTTCCAAAAGATGACATTCGTTTGAGCCAGGCGAATGGCTCGGTCGTGCTCTCCGGCACGGTTGCAGATCCAGCGACTGCAACCCAGGCTGACGCCGTGGTCCAGGCTGCCGGTTTCAAGACCGTGAACATGCTTGGCTCGCCGGTTAAGAACGCGATGCAGGTCCAGCTTCAGATCCGTGTCGCGGAAGTCAGCAAGAACAAGCTGCGCGATCTCGGCGCCTCTTTCGCTTACCAGGGCAGCCCGGGTGCGGGCGGCTTCATCAGCGGTGGTGGTCCTGCTTCACTCAGCGACGTCGTAGGCGGCGTGCTGAATTCAACATTCGCCAGCGCGACGAACGTGTTTCTCATGGGGGGCAACACGCTGCAAATGATTCGCGCCATGCAGCAGAGCGGCACGTTGCGCGCGTTGGCCGAACCGAACCTTATTGCGATGGACGGGCAGGTCGCAAGCTTCCTCGCCGGTGGTGAGTTTCCGATTCCGGTTGTGCAAGGCGGCGGCGGTGGCAGCGGCACCTCGGTCACGATCCAGTTCAAGGAATATGGCGTACGTTTGAACTTTAAACCAACCATCATCGACGAAGATCACATCAGGCTGGAGCTCGAACCGGAAGTTTCGACAATCGACTTCGCAAACGGCGTCCGGTTCCAGGGTTTTGTTGTTCCCGCACTGCGCACCAGACGCGCTCATACAGGTGTTGAGCTACGCGACGGTCAGAGCTTTGCTCTCGCCGGACTGCTCGATAACAGCGAAACGCGCAACCTGTCGAAGGTGCCGGTCATCGGCGACATTCCGATCATCGGAAACCTTTTCAAGTCGACGCAGTTCCAGAAAAACGAAACCGAGCTCGTGTTCATCGTCACTGCGGATCTCGTCAAGCCGGTCAATCGCGACGATATACCGACGATGCGCACGTTGGATGGTCTGAAGAATGGTTCGCCACTCGGTCTCGAGCCGAAGGGTGAAGGGATCTCGGGTGTGAGTGGTTTCGGAACGGGCGGCTCGCAAGCGCCCGCCGCTACACCTGAAGCTCCGAAGAAGATCGTGCCGGTGCAACCAGCACCGTCAACACCGTCTACCGACGGCGCAGTTAAAACAGAAGAAAAGGCAAAAACGGCCCCGACCAGCAATGCCACGAAACTCACGCCATAACGGGTCAAGCCCCCTTTAGCCCAGAACGTGAGTTTTGCTGAGAGGGTGGTAATCAGGGTCACTTGATTATCACCCCGTGGCGCCTAAGAAGGACCCAGTTCGTTGAATGGTTACCCACCCGCTACCGCAGGTGGGACTGACATCAAGGAGTAAGGTCATGCAATTGAAACATCATTCCATAGCTTCGAGACGCAGAAAAGAACGCGGAAACGTAGTTGCCTACACTGTGCTCTCAGCTCTGTTCCTGTTTTTGGCTGTCGGACTCGGCGTTGATCTCAGCCATTTCTATCTCGCCAAAACCGAGTTGCAGAACGCTGCTGACGCAGCAGCGCTCGCAGGCGCATCTGCGCTGACTCTTCCCCACCCGGAACGCATTACCACGGCGGTGGATCGTGCCGTCGACACGATGAACCTCAACAAGTACAACTTCGATAACCGCACGTTTGCCGCGGTGATGGATACAACCACCCAGCGTAACCTTGTCAGGTTCGCGGTCAATCTAGACGGTCCTTATATAAGTGAAGATGACGCAGAGGGAAATCCGAATATTCGATTCATCAGGGTTACTACACCGACGGTTCCCGTTAACATGATCTTTGCCGTTCCCATTCTGGGGACCACGCAGAATTTAAGTGCTAAAGCGATCTCAGGCCTATCAAAACCCGGCAATACCAAGTACTGCCCATTCCCGCTGTCAGCGGTTCAATGTGGCCCTTCGAACACAACTTGTATCTTTAACTCTGAGTTTTGGGGTGATTGCGGAGACCCGCCCATTACCGGCACAAGCCCGCCGAGGCCTCCGATTCATACCTACACGGATGGCACTCCCGCTTGCGATCCCACAAGACAATTTTGCAAGGGATGTACCTACACCGTTCGCTCGGCCGGCAGTGGCGGTCCGTCACCCGGAAACCTCGGAATTCTCGGATGCGCGGGATCAGGCTGCGACGACGTCCGGGATGCTTTGAAAGCTTACGGAGAAGATTGCCAGTGTGGACTCACGAGTGTAGGCGACGCGATGCCCGTGCAAACCGGCGCCTGCGCAGGCCCGATCAGCGATGGTCTGAACGTGCGTTTCGACCGCTACCAACCTGGTGGTCCAATGGCCTACAGTTCTTCCTTTCCACCAGATACCAACGTTGCTCAAGGAGTACCCAGCGGAAACGGCGCTAATGAAACCTGGCCCGGGATCTCATTCCAGCAGTACCAGGCACGCAGTCCTTTCCAGGGTCCCGCCGATGGTCACGCAGGAGTTCCTGAGCGGCGAATACTCGTTCTTCCTATCACTTATGTTGAAGATTGGCCGACGGGTTCGTCGGGCAATGTAGCGGCGCGCGGATTCGGCGCCTTCTTCATGAGAAATCAAGCAATTGGAACAAATGGAGATATACGACTCGAATACACCGGGCAGAACGTCACCGGTACCACTGGTGTTGCACCCGGTGGCACAAACCCCTCAAACATTGTGACGCCTGTTCTTTACCGTTAGAGGGAAATTATATGGATCGCAGATTCACAGCAACAAAGCGAATTAAGGATCTGCTTCGGCGCGAAGACGGTGGTGCGCTGGCGGAGCTTGCCATTCTCATACCGTTTCTCGCCGTCATGCTCGCTGGTGTTTGCGAGTTTGGGCGCTACTTTCAAAACTACAACACGGTGGCAAAGTCGACTCGCACTGCAGCCCGTTACTTATCGAATCACCCCCTCACCACCCAGGAAATCGGAAGAGCTCAGAGCCTCGCGGTTTGCGGGAAATTAGCATGTGGACCAAGTGATAAACCTCTGGTTACGGGTTTGTCGGCGGCGAACATATGTGTCGAGTCAACTGGATCACCAAAGGTTCTCAATGTCACGGTACGCATTCCGCGAGCGACAACCCCATGCAGCCCGACTGTGGGTGCGGGTGGCGCCTCACCATTGGTTTATGCACCCATTTTCAATATCGGCGCCCTTTTGGGAACGGGGCTTTCATTAAACCTCCCCCTCGCTCCGAGCATAACGATGTACTACCAGATTAACTAGAGCTTGAGGAGTTTTCAGCGACATGAGGAAGAATCGAACAGGAGAGCGGGGTACCACGATGGCGGAATTTGTCGTCATCTCAGCCGTGTTCTTCATGATCATCTTCGGAATCATCGAGTTTGGGCGCCTGCTTTATACCCACAACGCCTTGACTGATGCAGCTCGTCGAGGAGCGCGCTATGCCGTATTACACGACAAACTCGGCGTCGACATCACGTGTGTGAAGAAGGTTGTAGTCTTTGGTGAGGCTAACGTAAATCCAAGTACCTGCGTTGAGACCGGCCCGCCTTTGATCAATGGACTGACCACAACGAAGGTAAACGTGAGCTATGCGACCGACTACGGCACCAACCTGGGAACAGCTACGGTAGAAATAACGAATTACACATTTAACTTAAGTATCCCCTTCGCGCGACAAACATTAACCATGCCGAATTACGTTACGACGTTAACAGCAGAAAGCGCGGGCCGGATACCGGATCCGATCGTTGCACCATAAATGCTTATATCGTTCTGAAAACAGGAACAGGGCAAGGAAAAGGGTAATTATCAGCAATGAAACGAACTCTTACATTCATAGTTCTCAGTAGAGATGCCACCGACTCGCGTGAGCTGAGTCGTGCACTTAGCGCACACCCGGGCGCGAGCCTCCTGATGACAAGCGATGACGCGGAGCAGGTGTTTACTGAAACCTGCCGCCTGCGTCCGTCGGGAGTGGTGATCAATATGAATCACATGGGTGAGCCGGCGCTGAAACTCGTGCAGCGAATCGTGAACGACTGTCCTTCGACAGCCGTGATCTGCGCTTCGCGAGACTGCTCACCCGACCTGATCCTGCGCGGCATGCGCACCGGCGCGCGCGATTTCATTCGCCTGCCCATCAATGACGACGAGCTGATCACGGTCATCGGCCGGACTGCTGAGTTCGCTGTGGAACATGCCGACCACGAGCCGAAGAAGCGCGGGTCTGTAGTGGCGGTGTTTTCACCGAAGGGCGGTTGCGGTACCAGTCTGATCGCGGCAAACCTCGCGATGACGCAAAAGAGTCCGACAGTGCTCGTCGATCTCAATCTGCAGTCAGGCGATCTCGAATTGTTGCTCGGTTTGAAGCCGAAGTTCTCACTTGCTGACGTGGTTGAGAACCGCGATCGTTTGGACGATGCACTGCTGGCCAGCTACATCACGCCGCACTCGAAGAACGTTTCGCTGCTCGCGGCGCCGACGAAAGCCGAGAGCGCTGAAGACATCGAGCCGAAACACATTTACGAAGTGATGGAGTTGCTGCGACAGCGTTACGAAAATGTGATTATCGACACGCCGCACAGCTTCGACTCTGTCACCATCTCGGCGTTGGACCATGCGGATCAGATCCTCGTGGTGTTGACACTCGAGATTCATGCGATTCGCAGTACGCGCCGGGCGCTCGAGATATTCGACCGGCTCGGATACGCGCGTAAGAAGGTACGACTCGTGGTCAATCGTTACAGCAAGAATATCGAGTTGGACCAGAAGCAGGTTGAAGACTTCCTCGGCGAGCGCGTGGTTGCTTTTATTCAGAGTGACTATAAAGCCGCGGTGAATTCGATCAATCTGGGCCAGCCGCTCATCGATTCGGCTCCCGGATCGTTAGTGACGGCCGATCTCTTCAACCTGGCGAGCAAAGTTTTCGCGGACAAGGTCGAGCCACCGGCGTCCAGCGCCGGTGGCAGACGTCCCTTCAATTCTTTTTTCAAACGCAGCTCAACGAGCGTGCAGGATTTTGGTCTGAACGCCGCCCTGGAGCGCGCGAATTTGAGTGAAGGATAGGAAGACTCACGCGGCGGCGCGGCGGCGCCACGATTTACGCCGCGTCGTTGCGCCGCTGCGTGAGAAAAAGAATATTTGGGTCGAAGGTTAAGGAATACACATGGCACTACGTGAACGTTTAGTACGAGAAAGCGGAATGACCGGCGCCCTGGCTGAGGATGTGATCAGCAATCAGCAAGGGTTCCAGGACATGAAAGCAAGACTCCACCGGATGCTTATCAACCGGATGGACCTGACCAAGCTGGGCCAACTCGAGCCGGAGCAGCTTCACGAAGAAGTTGCGCGTCTCGCATCGAGCCTGCTGGCCCAGGAAGACACGCCGCTCTCGACAGTCGAGCGCGAGCGTTTGATCCACGAAGTGCGCCACGAGCTCTTCGGTCTTGGACCACTCGAGCAACTACTCGCCGACACTTCCATTTCCGACATTCTGGTTAACTCTCCCTACAACATCTACATCGAGCGTGGCGGCAAACTCGAGAAGACAGGTATCGAGTTCAAAGACAACGAGCACCTGATGCGCGTAATCGAGCGCATCGTTTCGTCCGTCGGCCGTCGCATCGATGAGGCGTCGCCGATGGTTGACGCTCGTTTGAAAGACGGATCCCGCGTCAACGCGATCATCCCGCCACTCTCGCTCGACGGTCCGGTGCTCTCGATTCGTCGTTTCGGCGCCGAGCCGCTGCGCATGCATCGTCTGCTTGAAAACCAGGCGCTCACGCCCGACATGGCCGCGATGTTTGAGATGTGCGTCAACGCAAAGCTCAACGTCCTGATCTCGGGTGGTACCGGCGCCGGCAAAACGACATTGCTCAATGCTCTTTCGGCCTACATCCCGAGTGACGAACGCATCGTCACGATCGAAGATTCGGCTGAATTACAGATGCAACAGCCGCACGTCGTGCGTCTCGAAACACGTCCGCCCAACATCGAGGGCAAAGGTGAAGTGAGCCAGCGCGATCTCGTCAAGAACGCACTGCGTATGCGACCCGATCGCATCGTGATCGGTGAGGTTCGCGGTGGTGAAGCGATCGACATGTTGCAGGCGATGAACACCGGTCACGATGGCTCGTTGACAACGATTCACGCCAACACACCGCGCGACGCTCTGGCGCGTCTCGAGACGATGATCCAGATGACCGGCATGCGTCTTTCCGATCGCGCGATGCGGCAACAGATCGCGTCGGCCATCAATCTCGTGATCCAAGTAGCGCGTCTGACAGACGGCACGCGCCGCATCACCTCCATTTCGGAAATCACGGGTATGGAAGGTGAAACTATCACGATGCAGGAAGTGTTCGTTTTCGATCGCAGAGGCGTGGACAAAGACGGGAAAGTGCTTGGCAAGTTCCGACCAACGGGCGTGCGACCGCGTTTCGCCGAACGACTCAAAATCTACGGCATGCAGTTGCCGCGATCGTTCTTCGAGGAGGTTTAAGCGTAATGTTTCTAATTCTCTTCTTCGTATTTCTAACCTGTCTTTTTCTGACGTACACGCTCTACTTGTTCACGTCGCGTGCGTCAGACAAAAAACGAGCGCTACTCAAGGAACGTCTGGCGGACGCGATCCGCACTTCGGCCCACTCGAGCGACATGGACGTGCAACTGGCGCGCGAAGAATTGATGAGCGAGATCCCGTGGATGAACCGGGTGCTTATCAAGCTGCAGGTTTCCTCGAAGCTCAAGCAGGTGATCGATCAGGCCGACTCGCACATCACGGTCATGCGCCTGATCCTTTTCTCGTTGACCGCCGGTGTGCTCGCGGCTCTCGCGGTCTCGATGATCAGCACGTCGTACTTGTTGATGGGCTTCTTTGGCCTCGTCGCCACCGCGCTGCCGTTTCTTCACATTCATAGCAAGCGCAAAAAACGACTCAAAAAATTCCTCCAGCTTCTGCCCGATGCGCTCGATCTCATGGCGCGTGGGCTCTCTGCCGGTCACGCCTTCACCGAAGCTTTGCACATGGTGGCGACTGAGATGCCCGAGCCGATTGCGACCGAGTTTCGCAAGACTTACGAAGAGCAGAACCTTGGACTCTCGCTGAAGTTGGCGCTGCAGAACATGGTTGAGCGCGTGCCGCTTCTCGATCTGCGCATGTGCGTCACCGCTGTCCTGATCCAGAGAGAGACAGGCGGTAACCTTTCTGAGCTGCTCGAGAAAGTTGCTTACACCATTCGCGAACGCTTCCGCATCATGGAAGACCTGAAGACGATGACGCTGAGCTCGCGCTGGTCTGCCTGGCTACTCTGCGCGCTGCCGATCTTCCTCGCGGTCTACGTAACGATTATGAATCCGGGTTACATGGACGTGATGTGGCGCGACGCACGCGGCAACAGGCTGCTAGCAATCGCCGCGATCATGCAGTTGCTCGGTATGCTGTTGGTCCAGAGGATTATGAAGATAAGGATCTAATCATGGTAACAATCATCCTTTTATCGACATTTATTTGCATCGCCGGCGGTGTAATGGCGATCTACTGGCTGCTTTTTCGTCCTGTAAGCGCGACGGCGCAACGCTTGAGTGATCTCGACGAAGGCCGAGCCGGAGTCGTAGCTCCGAGTATCGAGGTCAGCGGGATGGAGACGCTGGCGGCACGTTTGGCCGAGCCGATCAATAAGCTCGTGCCGCCGTCCGCAGCGAGCGCCAAGAAACTGCAACGCGAGCTGATGCAGGCTGGGTATCGCTCACCTTCCGCACCCGCCATTTACCGTGTGACACAGTTGTTCTCGATGCTCTTCTTTCCAACGTTGGTCCTGTTGGTCTGGACAGCGATGGCGTATTCGTTGAATGAAGCGCTATTACCGGCGCTGTTTGCATTCGGCGCCGGCTTCCTGCTGCCGCGATTCATCCTCAATCGCCTGATCGCCAGCCGCAAGCTGCGCATCACGTGGGGCCTAGCCGATGCTCTCGACCTGATGGTCATCACGATGGAAGCAGGCCTGGGCTTGAACGCTGCGATGCTGCGCGTTTGTGAAGAGCTGCGTCCGGTCCATCCCGACATCAGCAAGGAATTCGAGCTCGCGAACCTCGAAATTCGCGTCGGTCGCGAGCGCAGTGAAGCATTACGAAACCTGGCCGATCGCACTGGTGTCGAAGATCTCAACAGTCTCGTCGGTATGTTGATCCAGGCGGATCGCTTTGGTACTTCAATCGCGCGCGCAGTGCGGGTCTATTCTGACAGCTTGCGCACGAAGCGTCGCCAGCGCGCGGAACAGGCAGCACAGAAAGCCGCGTTCAAACTACTGCTGCCGCTTGGAGCTCTGCTCTTCCCGACGATGTTCATCGTCATTCTTGGTCCAGCATTGCTGAATATTTCTGACATGCTGGGCGGTGGTGGCGGTGTCACCTTCTAATCCCCAAGGGAGGATCCTATGGAAAAGCGATCATTAATCGTCGTCGCACTCACACTCGTACTGATCACCAGCGCGGTGCCCGTTAGTCGCGTTCATGGCGTTCTCATGACGCCGGATGAAGTCGCAATGCTTGATGCGGCTTCGCGTGATGCTGATGGTCAGTCAAAAGGCGACAACACTTTTGTCAAAGTTTTGAAAGCCCCATTCAAAGCGATCGGTCGCCTGTTCGGTGCGGGAAAGAAAGACGACGGCAAACCGCAACGTCTTTCTCGCAAGGACGTGAAGCAGTTTGAGAGCGTCGGCGCGGCGAAAGTCGTTGACGCGCGCACTACCGGATTCGAAACGCCGGCGGCTTCCACTACAGAGAAAGTGGATCCGGCCGCTGTCGCACTCGCGCCGGCTCAGGCAAATCTCGAGCGTGGCCGAGCATTCCTTAACAGCGGTAATGCAACAGACGCGATCGCATTGCTTTCAACCGCAGTATCAACGGATCCGACGCTGCACGAAGCTTACAACCTGTTAGGCGTTGCGTACGAGATGAAGGGACTGCGCGGTCGCGCGTTCGAGTCGTTCGAGAAAGCGCTCAAAGCTGATAACGACAACGGCGAATACCTGAACAATCTCGGTTTCCTGTATTTCAAAAACGGCGACAACGACAAAGCCGCCAAGTATTTGAAGCGCGCAGTGAAGGTCGCGCCGCAAACCCAGCGCTACTGGAACAATCTCGGTTTGGTCCAGGCACAGCGCGCGAAGTTTGACGAAGCTTATGATTGTTTCGTTCGTGCGGTTGGTGAGTATCAGGGCCACCTAAACGTCGCCAACAGGTCGCAGACGATGGGTTACGACAAGATCGCCATCAGGCACCTCGAAGAGGCGCGCGTGCTGCGTCCGGCAACGGCTGAAACTCTTTTGCGACTTGCTGTTCTTTACAAGCGCACTGGCAACGAAGAGCTCGCCGCCCAGGCAAACAAGGATCTCGTCGCGGCGAAGTCTCAAGCGAACGCAACGAAGGAATAGTTCACAACAGGCACAAAAAGGAATGCCACAAAGGAACACAAAATACGTAAACAGAAATCTTTCTGTGCTTTTTGTGCCTCTTTGTCGCTAAAAAGGAAAAACGATGGGAAACCTTAGCATATTGAGCCGCTCAGAAATCGAAGGCTTAGGTCCACCTATGCTGGAGGAATTGGCCGACTCCGGGATCCACGAGCAGTTTTTGTGCGACCTGGCCCTCAAGCACGTGGCCATGCTACCCGACCCGAATACTACAGCCGTTGCCGACAGGCTTCACCTGCCGCGCGTGCTTACGGAAGAACTGCTTTACCACCTGTACCGCGAGAAGTTGATCGAAATGCGGTTACAGAGCGCTGTGGGCTCGACACGTTACGCCATGCTCGATCACGGCTGGGAACGTGTCACGCGTCTGAATGCGCAAAGCGGCTATCTTGGACCAGCACCTGTTTCGCTCGCAGACTACGCGTTGATGATGCGCTTACAGGCAGTGCCGTCCAAGCCGGCGTCCTTCGACACCGTTCGCAGCGCATTCAAGGATCTCGTGTTGCCGGATTCGCTCCTGCAAACGCTCGGGTGTGTGATCAACTCGCGCTCGTCTCTTTTCCTGACCGGCTTACCGGGCACTGGAAAGACGGCCGTGTCAGAACGCATGAACCAGGCGCTCTTCGGTTCGATCTGGATTCCTCACGCGATCGAAGTCGATGGCAACATCATTCGTATTTTCGATGCTCACTGCCACCGTCCAGTGCCCGAGCGAACATCGATCATCGAACACGATCGCCGCTGGATCGAGATTCAGCGACCACTGATCATCGTCGGTGGTGAGTTGACGCTCGATAACACGGACCTCGCGTTCTCCGAAACGGCGAGATTCTACGAAGCGCCTTTTCAGGTGAAGTCGAATGGTGGCACACTGGTCATTGACGACTTCGGCCGGCAGCGCGTATCGCCTCAAGATCTGCTGAATCGCTGGATTTTGCCGCTCGAGAGACGTGTCGATTTTCTGACGCTGCATAGCGGCAAGAAGATCGAAGTGCCATTCGAACAACTCGTCGTCTTTTCGACGAATCTCGACGAAAGGGACCTCGTTGACGAAGCGTTCCTGCGCCGTATGGGTTATCGCGCACGCGTCGAGCCGCCAACGCCGGCAGCATTTTCAGAGATCTTCAAACGCACAGCGAAAGCGCGTGGCGTTACTATCGATGAGGATTGCCTGCGTCACATTCTGAAAAAATACGTGGACGAGAATCGCATCATGAAGGGATGCGAGCCACGTGACCTTTTGAACAAGGTTAACGACATTTGTCTTTTCGAGGGACGCGAGATGAGGTTGACCAGGGAACTGGTCGATCTCGCGTGGGGAAACTACTTTGGTACGTCCCACGGTTTCGCGCCGGAGGTCATGAAGTTTAGCCACGGATTACACGGATAGAAGAGTTGTTATGTGCGGACAGTGGAAACAGATTACGTGTGCAATCGTGCTGTGTTTGCTGTCCGCTCTTGCGATCAACGCGCAGGACAAGTCCACAAAAACCCCACCAAAGATCATCGGTTACACAGTCACGCTTGTTGACGGCTACTCATTCGATGTTGACGAGGTCAACAAGCAGGGCGACGAGACCTGGGTTCGCAAGGGAAACATCCAACGGCAAATCCAGGCTCCGATAAAGTCGATCAAACCGATACTCGACCAGCCAAAGGCCGAGGCGGCGGCAGAAGCCACCAAGACCGTAACTACCACCAGCACAACGACCGCCACCAGGTCTGACGTTCCTAAACCCATCTGGATCTACCTAATAGACGGCGCCAAGTTCCGCGTCGATCAAGTTCAGGAACAGACTGACGGCGCCTGGTACAATCGTCAAAACGTCGCTATTTTTCTCCCCAGGGAACGGATTTCCCGGATCGAATACGAAGCTCCAAACTCGCCCGCGGCCACGACCAAAAATGCCGACTGGACCTCCGGAAGTCCCACAATTGATCAGTTAATCCGCACGAATGCGAACCGTTTCGGAATCGACCCCTATTTGGTCTTTTTAGTAATTGAGAAAGAATCGCGATTCCGGACGCGCGCGGTCAGTCCAAAAGGGGCAATGGGCCTGATGCAACTGATGCCCGGCACAGCCCGCCGTTTAGGCGTTAGCAAGCCTTTCGACGCGGCTGAAAACATCAGAGGCGGCATCCAGTACATGAAAGAGCTGATGGACATGTTTGGGGGGAAAGTCGATCTGGTGCTGGCGAGTTATAATGCGGGCGAAGGTGCGGTGCTCAAGTATGGTCGCAACGTCCCCCCTTACCGAGAGACGCGCGACTACGTTAAGACGATTGGCAAACGATACGGACTGACGGGCCGGCAACCGGGAGCACAAACCGACGTTCCGGAACCACAACGCTGAGGGGGTGCGCGATGAAATCTTTCTTCCCCAAAATTTTAATCACTTTATTGCTGCTCGCGGGTTCAGCTTTTGGTGTGCAGGCGCAAACCAAAGACGAAGGCCCAATGACGAATGCCGAGGTAATCAAACTCGTCAAAGCCGGCTTCAAAGAAAAAACGATCGTGCTGATCATTGCTTCGCGAATTCCGAACTTCGATCTCACGTCTGATCAAATGATTAAGCTCAAGCGCGCCGGCGTGAATGAAAACATTATCGTCGCGATGCTTGCTCGTCAGGAAGGTAATGACGTGCCCGCAGACGATTCGTCGTGGGGTGATGATCCGTTCTTCAACTCGAAACTCGATCCGAAGGACGGCAGCACGAAGGGTTCGGGCACCGGCTCCGGCTCTGATGGCGGCACGAGCATCTTCGGGTCCAGCAGTGGTTCACGACAAAAGAACACCACTCGTACGGGAAACGGTGCGGCGTCTGGTGACAGTCAACTTTCCGGCAACGCGACAGTGCGTCTGATCAAACCGCCGAGTGAAAGCGGAGGCAATACGGCCGCGAAACTCGAGAAAACGAAGAGTTTGACGAATGATTCGATTGTCGAGCTGGTGGAAGCAGGTTTTTCAGAAGGGACGATTATTCGTCGCATCGAGCAGTCGCCGGTCGAGTTTGATCTGGCCGCCGAAAAGTTGGACGCGCTTCGTAAAAAACGTGTAACGGACAAGGTTATCGTAGCAATGAAGGCGGCGATGGGTGAGGACAAGTAGTGCTTTAATTTGAAATTTCTTCTCTGTGCAATCTCTGTGTTCTCTGTGTCTCTGTGGTGAGTTTGTCAGGAAATCAGCTAACCACAGAGACACGGAGAACACAGAGGTTGCACAGAGAAATCTGTGGTTAAGGAAGGTATGAGAGTACAATCACTTCGTTGGATCGCGCTGCTTGTTTGTGCGGCGCTTTTATTTTCCGCGGCGAGCGCGCAGCGGAAAGGCCAGCGACAGACTAAGCCTCAACCAAAACCGAAGGCTACGCCTGCCCCACAGTCGTCGCTCGAAACCATGGGAGCGCCTCCGCCGGTTCCCAGCTTAAAGAAACCGCCTGAACAGGAAGTCAGTCCCGGTGACGTTGTTTCCGTTGATACGACGGAGGTGATGTTTCCGGTTACCGTGCGCGATTCAAACGGACGTTTGGTCAACGAGCTGACGCGCAACGATTTCCGCGTGTTTGAAGATGGCGCGATGCAGCCGCTAAGCGATCTCGCGTTGCGACAGGTGCCCGTCGATGTAGTGCTGATGGTCGACGCTTCGTCGTCTGTCGCCAACAATCTCGACGACTTTCGCCGCGCCGCGCAGGGTTTTGCGGCACGTCTCGAAGCCGACGATCGGATCAGTCTGATCAAGTTTGACGATCGGATCGAGCTGCTGCAGGACTGGACCAAGAGCCGGTTCCAATTGCAGCGCGCGCTGAGTCGCATCGAGCCGGGCATGTTCACCCGTTTCAACGATGCGTTGCAGCTCGCTGCAAAAGAGCAGTTTGGACCCGTTACGAAATCGCGTCGCGCAGTGATCGTGTTGTCTGATGGAATCGATAACGGACAAGGGACCACGAGTCTCGAAACCGCATTGACCTCGCTGATCAAGTCGCAGGTAGCGGTTTACATCGTCGCCAATACCGAGATCTCGCGCGCGGCGAAGCGGGCTGAGCTCGATACGCTGCTGGGCGGAACTGAGTCGTCGATCAAGTTTAATCAGGTGAATATCGATCGTTTGCGGCTCGGATTGAAGGTTCTCGATCAGAGTGAGGAGAACCTGGCCCAACTGGCGAAGATGACTGGCGGACGATTGTACAAGCCGCAAACGTTTGATGCGCTTGAGTCGACGTATGCGGAAGTGGCGGAAGAGCTGCGACACCAGTACGCGCTTTACTTCACGCCGCTGAACAAAGCGCGGGATGGAAGTTTTCGCAAGGTGCGTGTCGAGATGACGAATCCGGCGCTTTACACGCAAACGCGCGTCGGCTACTTCGCCCCAAAGAGTTAGTTTTTCATCCACAGATTACACAGATGACATAAACAATCTGCGTAATCTGTGGATAAACCTCCATCCATGTCGAGCAGATTGCCCTACTCCTTACTCGTTCTAGTGCTTAGTCTGTCGTGTGTCTACGCGCAGGAAACCAAAGAGAAGTCGAAGGAAGAGGAGCCACAGCAGCTCACGATCGTGCTCGCCACCGGCAACACGCTCCTCGTCGATGAAGTCTCCGAGAGCTCCGATGGCTACTGGTACAAGCGCGGCAACATCACCACGTTTCTCGATCGCGATCGCGTCACTCGCATCGAACACCCGAAACCCGAAGGCGAAGCTGCAACACCCGCGCCCGCACGCGAAGGCAAATGGACGCTCGCAGAAGCAACGAAAGTCGAGCAGTTCTTCGTCTCGAAGTTCAAGCGGCCGTTGCCGACTACAGCCTTTGGACAATCAGATTTACACACGCGCTGGGGATTGGACCACCGCAACGGTATGGATGTTGGCCTGCATCCCGACAGCGTTGAAGGACGCGCGTTGATTGAATTTTTGCGCGCGGAATCGATCCCGTTTTTGGTCTTTCGCGGCCCGGTGCCCGGAGTGGCCACCGGACCTCACATCCACATCGGAAACAGATCATCGAGATCCTACGGCCGTTAACCACTCTTTTTAGAGGATTGAAGCGATGAAATTCCTCGAGTTTCCCCATCCTGAGGGCGGTCGAATGATAGTCCACGTCGATCACATCACGAGTGCGATCTACCGAAAGGGAGACGGCGACGTCAAAACGCGTTTGGGTCTTGATCTCGATCAACGCCAGAACGACATCGTGATCTTCGGCGACGACGCCGAGCAAGCATGGGCTGAGCTGCAAAAGCTTAAGAACGAGAGTTGAATCAGGATTCGAAGAAAAAACCAACTTCCAACGACCCACTCTCCGAACAGTGGATAGATCTTCGTCTGATCGCGGGCATGCGTGTCGTGCTGGGCACCTCCGCGCTGTTCGTCCTCCTCCTTGGACCACTGCGAACACTGCCAGGGTACATGCCGATCTACTTCACCCTGGTTTTCTACTCGCTGTACGGTCTGGTGATCTATCACCTGTCAGTTCGTCGCAGTCCACTCGTTGCACACAAGGCGATTCCCTGGTTGGACCTGCTTTGGTATGTGGCGCTCATCGCTTTTACGAGCAACATCAACAGTCTCTTTTACTACTTTTTCTTTTACTCGATCATCGTTGCGTCGTTCAGTTGGGGACTCACCGAGGGTTTGCGACTGACGCTCGCGTCCGCTGCAATCTTCACAACCGTTAGTCTGCTTACTGCGCCCAAAGACCGGCCACTCGATCTCGATAACCTGCTGATGGCGCCCATCGGTTTGCTGATCTTTGGTTACATCATCGCGCGTTGGGGCGGTTATCACACGCAGCTAAAAAACCGTCTCAAACTGTTGAAGGAAGTGACGGTCTTTTCCAACCCTCGCTTCGGCATCGATCGAACCATCAAAGCAATCATGGAAAGCATTCGTGCTTTCTACAACGCCGAAACGTGCGTGCTCGTCGTTCCCGGCAAACCGGGAGACGCCGACAGTTACCTGATGTACCGCGTGGTGCGAGGCACGCACCTGAGCAGATCCGCACCACCTGAGATCGGTCACGAAGCCGCCGAGCAGTTTCTCTCCCCTTCTCTCGACTTCGCCGTCATCTACAAGAAAAACGGCAACGCACATACACGCTTGTTTGACGTTAAGTCGCGCGTGTTTTCTGACACTAACTCCAGCAACAGCGAAAAGCTCGCCGGCATGCTCGACGCTCAGAAGTACTTGTCAGTCCCGGTTTACTATCGTCACCAGGCAGTGGGCCGGCTTTACATAATCGATGGTCCAGATCGTATCGACAGTGCCGACATGGATTTCATGTTGCAGTTGATGGACCACGTGACGCCGGTGATGGAAAACATCCGGCTCATCGACAATCTCGCCTCCGATGCCGCGGAGAAGGAACGCCAGCGTATCGCGCACGACATTCACGACAGCGTCATTCAGCCTTATCTCGGCTTGCAGTTTGGTCTCGTCGCACTCGATCAGAAGCTCGAAGCCGGCCAGACGGGCATTCGCGATAACGTGCAGGAGTTGCTCGAATTAACTAATCACGAGCTCGCCGAGCTGCGGCGTTTCGTATGGGGACTCCGCGCAAATGAAGAACGAGGCGACGTGCTGCTGCCTGCGATCGAGCGATACGCCGAGCGTTTTTCAGTCGTCACCGGAATCAAAGTTGACGTGGCTGCGAAGGGAAAAGTTAAAGTTAACGATCGTCTCGCCGCTGAGTTGTTCCAGATTGTCGCCGAGGGTTTGAGCAACGTCCGCCGTCACGCCTTTTGTCGAGACGCGCGGGTTGAGATATCGTGTAAGGAGACTTCACTGCTGTTACAGATTAAAAACAGCAGGCCAAGCAAGGGCGTCAATCCCGAAGGCGAACGTGTCGATGGGAATGAGGGCCTAAAGCCGTTTCGGCCCCATTCGATCGCCGAACGCGCTGCCTCTCTCGGCGGAGACACGCATGTGTTTGTTGATGACAAAGACTACACCGTAGTTAGTGTCGGAATCCCCCTGTAGTTTTGGAGTTTCATCATGAGTTCTCGTCCGATCACTATCATGATAATTGACGATCACGTCGTAATTCGGACTGGGTTACGTATGTTGATCGAGCACGACCAGCGGATGCAGGTCGTGGCGCAAGCTGGAAGTAAAGTCGAAGCGCTTGAAAGAGCCGCCGCTACAAATCCGGATGTGATTATTTTGGATCTTTTGCTCGGTGACGATGATGGAGTTTCGTTCCTGCCTGAGCTCTGCCAGGCGAGCCCGAATTCACGTGTGCTTGTGTTGACGGGAGTTCAGAATCCCGACGCGCATCGTCGTGCGATTCGTCGTGGGGCGATGGGCATCGTGTTGAAAGAACACGCTGCCGATAAACTGCTGAAAGCAATCATGAAAGTGAGCGAGGGCGAGGTTTGGATCGAGCGGTCGATGATGGGCAGCATGATCCAGGAGTTTAATAAGCCCCCCTTAGTGGATCCTGAAGTGTCGAAGATCGAGTCGCTCACCGATCGTGAGCGCGAAGTGATCGCGCTGATTGGTGAGGGATTGAAGAACAAGCAAGTGGGCGAGCGTTTATTTATCAGTGAGACTACGGTGACACATCATCTGAGCTCGGTATTCTCGAAGCTGGAAGTTTCCGATCGTCTGGAGCTAATCATCTACGCTTTCCGCCACGGCCTCGCCAAAATGCCTAAGTAATACTCCAGACAGGCAGAAACCTGCCACGTAAATTGGCAATTACCTCTATTGTCATAAAATTGCAACAACCTACATAATCCGGCGTAAGGATTCCTCAACACCCTGCCGATACGGATTGTCATGGAGCCTGCACCGATCAAAATCCGAATATTGATAGTTGACGACCAACTAGTGGTGCGTGAGGGTCTCCGTATGTTGATCGAGAACCATCCGGGCACCAAAGTCATTGCCATGGCAAGCACTCGTTCCGAAGCGCTCGACATCCTGTCGCGCGAAACGTGTGATCTGATCATTCTCGATCTGGAGCTCGGTGGTTATAGCGCCACGTCGTTCATACCCCAGTTGCGAGAAGCGGCAAGAAATTCGCGCGTGCTTGTGTTGACGGGATCGCGTGATTCCGCAATCCATCAAAAGGCGGCGCAACTCGGCGCGATGGGTGTGGTGTTGAAGGAGGACGCTGCCGACCTTTTGCTCAAAGCGATCGAGAAGGTCTACAAAGGCGAAGCATGGCTCGATCGTGTCACGCTGGGTAACCTGCTATTCCAAATGTCAAACCAGGACAAACAAACACTCGATCCTCGGGCGCAGAAGATCTCTTCACTGACGGATCGTGAACGACAAGTCATTGCATTGATCGCCGAAGGATTAAAAAACCGTCAGATTGCGGAGCGACTCTTCATCAGTCCCACAACCGTGACCCATCACCTCAGCTCGATCTATTCAAAGCTTGGCGTTTCGGATCGTCTCGAGCTCGTCATCTACGCCTTCGCCAACAAACTGGCGAAGATGCCTGAGTAACTAATCCCACCAACGGCAGTTGGTGGTTCGTTCAGATCCTTTCTACAAACTGCCGTCGGTGGGATTACAACTGTCCACGTAATGCATCACTGCGGCAAATGTCCGGACAAGTAATTGCCGGAACTATTTTGCTCTCTCACACGCCGATCAAAATTCAACAAACGTGCCCAAAAAATAGGCAAGCTTGGCCCTTGTGGCGCAAGTGCAACGTGACTAATCTTCCGCAACCTACAATGCGCTACAAGGCGAGAACCTGGGCGCTAGATGTTTTGAACACCAGGAGTAATTCCTTCTCGTCCCTTAACAGGCGGTATTCCTAACCCGCCCAAGCCCGCCTGTTACTCGGCCAGCCCGAATTCTCCCGCTCTTTCAAGTACCCGACACTTCCATGAACTCCAAGCACAAGTGTCACTACCCAGACCACAACCATTGTGTGTACACGCAAGGAGGAACTCCCGTGAATAAGAAACGAAATTTTCGGAAGTGGACCATTGGCGTCAGCGTGCTTAGCCTGCTGTTCATTGCAGCACTCGCTACCACGTCCGCGCGCTTAACCAGCGCGAAGATCGACCATTGGACCACAGCTCTCAACCTCAAAGCAGCCACTGCTGCTCCAGTTCCCACCGGAACAGATTTGGTCGACGGAGTTTGGGAAATTGATGGCAACATAAACGATGCCGCACCCGGCCCCACCCCCGACGACTGGAACACAATTAACTGCGATGGCGGCAATGCCGCTGTTAAAACCGGAGTCATACACGACGGTCTCGGCACTTCGATTTTCACCGGGGGCGGATCGAAAGATCCCGAGCAACTCGGTTCCTGGCGACATAAAAACGGCTCCGTTCCGGACAAAGACGAAATCATCAACGCGTACGCGGCCAAGTACCTGGGCCCGACAGGCGACAGCATCATCGCCTTCGGCGCCGATCGTTTTGACAACAGCGGTACAGCGTTCATCGGCTTCTGGTTTTTCAAAGACACAGTTGTCGCGGCAGCCGACGGCCGCTTCAGAAAAGGACCATTAGCCACCGATGCACTCTCGTCACACCAGGTCGGCGACGTGCTCGTGCTCATCGAATTCTCGGTCGGCGGCACTGTGCCGACGGCGAAAGTATTTGAATGGGTAGGGACAGGCGGTTCAGAATCAGGTGGAACGCTTAACGATATTACTGGTACGGCTCCTGTCGGCAGCGTCAAGTCGATCTCGAACGACGTGGCGCAAAATATCCCGGGTTCTTGCCCCGTCTGGGATTACACTCCGAAAGGCGGCGTCCAGGGTGGTCCAATATCAGTAAACAGCTTTTTCGAAGGCGCTATCAATGTTGATGCCTTTCCAGCTCTCGCAGGCTCGTGCTTCTCGAGCTTCCTCGTGGAGACTCGCAGCTCGGCAAGTGTGACCTCGACTCTGAAAGACTTCGCCCTCGGGCAGTTCAACACCTGCGCCGCGATCGAAGTCAGTAAGACTGCCGACAATACCGCTGTGTGCGCTGGACACTCAACCACTTATACCTACGTAGCTCACAATACTAGCGGCGTCACCTTGGACGTCACGCTCGTCGACGATAACGAAACGCCGGGAAATACCGCAGACGACATCGATGTGCCGACTTGCATGCCGCTTTCGGCGTTGCCAATGTTCCAACCAACACACTTTTCACTACAGCCAAACGATAACGCCGCCGGAGGTACGGACCAGCAGACCTTCACGTGTAATCGCACGCTCTCAGTAGGTAGCCATACAAACGTAGTAACAGCGACGGGAACGTTTGGAGTGTCGTCTGCTACGGCTACCGATAATGAGACGGTTGTAGTTTCTCCAAACCCGACTGCGAACGCCGGACCCGATCAGGGTGTTTGCGACACGTCGCCACACATATTCCAAATGGCGGGCACGGTCACAGGCGCGCCTCCGGGAACGATCACGTGGTCTGTCGATAGCAATTCGACGGGCGCCGCGGTTCAAATCTCGGATACTAATGCGGAAGATCCAACCGTTACGCTCAACGGCTTCGGATCGGTAACGCTGAAACTGTTCGTGTCGAATCCGGCGACTGGTCCAAGTTGCGTCACGGCGGAAGATACTGTGACGTTGACGCTGAGCCAGAACCCGGCGTCGAATGCCGGTGCTGACAAGCAAGCGTGCGAAACAAATCCGTCGCATGCGTTTAGTTTGTCAGACGCGACCTCGACTGTGCCGGCGGGTGGTACTCGCACCTGGTCTGTCACTAACAACACGACGGGTGCAGCAGTGCTGATCTCCGACGTTAGTGCGGCTAATCCAAGCGTTACGCTTCAGGGGTTTGGTACGGCCACGTTGACGCAGACGATTACGAACCCGGCCACCGGAACAGGCTGCACCGGAGCGACTGATTCTGTGGTCCTGACGTTGGATCAGAATCCGGTGATCACGATTGCGGACGTTGCTTGTAACGCGCCGGGTGGCGGCACGCAGCTACAATTGGTGGCGGTGGTGTCAGCCGGAGGCGGAGCAAGTCCGACGTTCTCGTGGAGTGGTCCATCGGGTGGAATCGTTTCCGGCGGCAGTACTGACACTGTGACTGTGAACAAACCCGGAACGTACACGGTTACGGTGACAAATGGAACGACTAGCTGCATCAGCGTCAAGTCGAAGAACGTAGGCTTGTGCGCAACAGACGCAGCTCCGTAACCAGGCACAACAAAGGGTCGTTCTCACACGAGAACGGCCCTTTGTGATTCTTCTCAGAGCGGGGGCTTGCCCCCGCTCTTCGGAATTTATTCACTCGACAAACAATCCGGTTGACTGGCTCGCCAACATCGTGCTGCCCGAATACGCACTCACATACACCGTACTCATCCCCTTACACGTATTTGGCGCGGCGGAATACGCAATCGATACCAACTTACTCTCACCGCCACTGAACGATATCACTGACGAAGCAATAACCGTCTCCACTCCACAACTCGAGACGGCGGAGATCGTCACGGTATATCGCCCTTTACCTGACGAGCAATTCGTAATGCGACTGAAGATGCCAACGCTGTCGCCTCCAGCCGTCGCCGTGGATGAACTCACCGTCGGCGTCGTAACAATGGCACACGCTGTCGAGCCACCACCGCCACTACCACCTTTGCCTCGCTGGGCGAATAAAGGCAGGGCCACCAACACCAGACACACCAGGACCAACATTGGCCTGACCAAACAATTCTTCATACTTCCTCCCAGACGGATAGAATTGAGCTAAAGCTCTTCCGAGTGAGTGCTACGTTTAAGTTGGGGCCGGGATTGCGCTTGACTGGAATGTTCAGTTGAATGCCGCTCGAACATCGATTCAGCGCGTTGTGCTGTTCAGTAACAGCGGGAAATCACCATACAGCTTTGTTTTCGGCGTCGCAATGGTCCAAAACTGCCATTTTTACCCGAAACTCCAGTTATCCGCGAAAAGCATGCTAAAAATTGGCAGCTTCATGCCGCTAAGCCGCTTACAGGATCCTGCTACTCACATCGCCTCAAAAACCCGATTTTACTGCCAGAAAAATGGGCAAGGACCTCCGTTGTCGGCAAATTGCAACATCTTCATAATAAAAACGCTCTAATCCAACTAATTGAGTTGCCCCCATGATGCAGTGCGAACAACGAGCGAACTATACTCTGGACTTTCATCTCCCGATTAGCGACTCCGCGTTTCGGCTTTCCAGATCAGTATTTGAACGGCGCGCCAAACCCCGCTCACAAAACAAATTGACTGCCCGGGTTTGGGGCGTAGATCGCGACGATCAACCGTTCAGTCTCGACTGCGTTTTGGACAACATCAGCGCCTCAGGTCTTTACTTACGCCTGCCGCGACGCATGAGGTTTTCCGCGTCGATCAGTCTCGCAGTGCGGTTGCCGAATGGCCCAGTGGATGGCAGGTTCGCCGCCATCAATGGCACCGTCATACGAGATCAAATGGATCATGACGGTCATACAGGCGTGGCAGTAAAGATTATCGAACATAGTTTTATTTAAGTCTCGCTGCTTGTTGTTGATCTTATTCAGTGACAGAGAAAGTGAGGTAGTAAACCTGGCAAGGGTACAGATGAGTAGTGCGGCTGCGATTCTGTTGCTACGGGAGTTGTTAGTTTTTAGCCAGCCGATTTGCCCCGACTGACGAGCGAGCTTTCAGCCTCCGACATTCTTCACACCCCGCAGAGTGTGAATGACGCATTAGAAACTGGAGTGGTTTGATGCCTGTTTACCCGCAGTGCTTCTCCTACCAATCCACCCGCTAGTTAACAATGATGATTTGGGTGTGGAACGCTCTCTCTTCACACCCGATTCGTCGTCCAAGGAAGGAGCTTTAAGATGTCTCGGCTAACTAGTCTCCGCAGATTCGCAGTCTCACTTGCGATGTTTGCGGTGGTCGCACTCGGTTCGGCCGTCGTGGCAAATGCCGACGCGGTCGTCATCAACCTACCAAATGCCGGTCTAAGCGGTACACCTGGTCCATACGCTACTGTCAACTATGTGTTGAATGGCAGCAACATTGATGTGACAGTGACGATGTTTCCAGGCTTTAACGCATTCGGGACCGGCGATGCAAACAACGGGATCTTCGGACTCAACGTTGTCGGCAGCACCGCCGGACTGAACATCACGGGCTTGCCTGCAGGCTTTGCATTTAATCCTGCTGGCGGGCAGATGGACGGTTTTGGGAATTTCGATGTAACACTTTCCTGCTGCAATCCTCCAGGTGTGACGAGTTTCAGTTTTACGATCAGCCGTACCGGTGGATTCTCTTCGGCGAGCGATATATTCGAGGCGAATAGTACTGGCGCACACTTCGCCATTCACATCGCCCCGGTTAATGGAAATCCGACAGGCTTTGCGGCCGATTCTCAGTTACCAGAACCCACCAGCATGCTGCTATTGGGATCGGGTCTCCTAACACTTGCTGCCGGCTTGCGAAAGCGGTTCAAGACGTAAGTCGAGAACCGCTGGCGTTAGCCGAGCGTTGCATCAACTACGGCCCTGGGGTGGTTAGATATTTTTGAAGTTTCCCAAACAATAGTCGTTACGAACTTCGATAGTAATGAAGCCGAACTCAATACGACCCGATGCTGAAACTCAGAACCGTGTCTGGCCGCCTCAGAGAGCTTTTCCGTGGCCGGGAACAAAATAGTCAACGCGCTGAACACGTGCCACGGAAGCTGCTCGTCGTGGACGATGAGGAATCGATCTGTTTTTCGATGAGTGAGTATTTCTCACAGCACGGGTTCAAAGTTGATACCGCCCGGGAGATTGAGGAAGCCGAAGGCCTCCTCAAGCAGACCGAGTACAAAGTCATCATTCAGGACTTGCGACTCGGTGCGGCACGTCGCCCCGACGGGATCGAAATCATAAAGATGGTCCACCAGCGTAATCCCGACACACGCATTGTGGTACTCACATCCTATGGTTCGCCGGAAGCAGAAGCAGAAGCTCGCAATGCGGGCGCAGATGCGTTTCTGCGCAAACCGAAGCCACTTTCGCAGGTGGCTCAGGTAGTTCAGGGATTGATCGAATCACCTCGGTCGCGCGCATCAGCTTGATTTCTCAGTGCAGCCTCTGTGTTCGCTATGTCTCTGTGGTGAGTTATTGCTGTGCTGTTAACCACTGAGACACAGAGAACACAGAGGTTGCACAGAGAAGAATGATCTGGAGCGCAAGCTCCATAGCCACGAATTAAACAAGGTGTAGCCGCGTCTCCCGCAGCACACCTTCACCCACGTCGCGGCCCATAAACTTGTACGCGCAGGATCCGGCCTAGCCCAGAAACCGGGGTCCTGCGTTTTGGAAGGTTACCGCGGATTCACCGGAGGCTGGTTATTGAGAGGGCGGTTTCCGGTAGTCGACCCGACCGGATCCTTCCACAGAGGGCTCGGCGCAGTCTGAGCCCTCTGCTTTTATCGCCTGTCGCAGCCTTCGCCCAACTGCTCGCCAGCGAGCAGTTAAAACAACAAATGCGCACACAAATGCACTCGCGTAGTTGTTCTCGCGCGAAGGATCGGGACCATCGTGCGGGATCATCAACACGGCAACGCGTCTCGAAGATTGTCTTTTGTGCTTTTTGTGCCTTTTGCGGCTAAATAAACATTCGGACGACGGCCCACGCAATCAGAAGACTCACGAACCCGCCTGAGAAAGTAAACGCACGCTCAGCCGGCTGACTTTTTCCGCGCATCAAAGCGCGCATGATCACAACACCGCACTTCCAACCATCGTGCTGGTAAAGCGGAAGAATGTTGCCTGCGGCAAGGAGCAGGTTCAGCCAGCCGAAAGTCGTTCCATAAGTGAAGAACCCGGCGACGAGATTGAACGCGACACCGCCGAGGTGTACGAGGAGCTGAGCCTTAACCGACTTCTCTTTCAACGCCGCACCGTCGAGCATCACGAAGGATCCGATCGGTATTGCGCGCAGGTTGAAGCTGATGCTGCCGAGACGGAAGCCGGCCAGTCGTGGTCCCATGCCGAGACCCAATTCAGAAGCGGAGACATTGCAGGATCGCGCCGCGAGCAGATGGCCCAACTCGTGGATAATCATCGCCAGCGCGGCAAATACTATGAGAGAAATTACTAACGACATCAGTCTGCAACCGTCCCGCAGGAGCCGTCTCAAGACCTATGCCGATTGAATTTTCCAGGTTTTATGGGGAAACTGAGGTGAAAGTGACGAAATTTGTGACTCAAAAGCAGCCAAATTCTGGCGTTCGATTCACGGCCACCTGATCTTGTCATCAACTAACTGTTCCATCGTGCAGCCGCCGAGTCGCGCGTACCGGAGCAAGACCAGGAGCGGTGGCTCGCGTTGACCGAGCTCATAACCTGAGATACTGGCGGGCCGTAGCGGTTCGTCTTTTACTGCAAGCGCCTTCACCATCTGTGCCTGCGTAAATCCCAAGTGCACTCTGATAGCCTTCAGCTTGTCGGGCAGCCGCTTAGGCCGCGAACGGTAGGAGCGCCCCATCTCAAACTGTCCCTTCTGAGGAACAGCGCGATGAGGCGCTGTCTGCTACCTTGTTATGTTCACTAAATAGTGTTACGATTCGGCGTGCCGTTCGAGTCGCCCTGACGCCTTGCATCAGGGCGGGCGGCATCAGCCAGTTTTACCTCTCAGATAATTCACAGTCGCGGATTTTAGCATTTAGGTGAGCACGTGGCCCAGAATGGCCTACGCCATCACGGTAGTTCACTAATGAGAGCGGCAGCCCACTTTGCGGGTAAGGCTGCCGCTCTCTTTCTGTCGATCCCTCCAGCAGAGTTTAGAACACGTAACGGAAAGCGAACTGCATGAGTCGTCCGGCTCTAACCTCGCCGAGCGGCGCCTGCGTTCCAGTGAAGTTTCCGAAATTCAGTGGCGCAGCTCCACCGTTAAGAAACGGATCAGTGGTGCTAATACCTGTCCCGTTGAAGCCGGTTAATCGCTGCGTGTTTGTGACATTGAAGACTTCCCAGCGGAAGGTTAGTGCATGTCCTTCCCAGGGCATCCTGAACGTCTTGTGCAGCCCCATGTCAATCGTGAAGTAACCCGGGTAGCGCAAAGTATTCCGGTCACCGCCCTCACCGGGCTTCGGATCGCGGAAGCTTTGAGCCACGGCATTCGGATCAGCAAAAAGGTTCGGCACACCGTTGACATCGCCAAAGTTTGTTTCAACCGGACGAACTGCCACCATGCCGGACGAGATCTGCCAGTTGGTGGCCCAACGCTGAAACGCGAAAGGACGTGTTGTACCGGTAGGCAATCCAGAGTTCCAGCGGAAAATTCCGGTGATGTCCCAGCCGCCCAAAATGCCGTTGGTAATCGTGCCGGAGTCGCTCAAAAACTTCTTACCACGACCAAACGGCAAACCCACCAACCAGTTCGCATTTATGTTGTGACGAATGTCGAAATCAGAATTCGCGTAGTTCGACATGGGATCCAGCGGATTAAAGATCAACGACGCGGTCGAGAAGTTACCGGCATTCTGAAGACCGGAAGCATCGTCCAGCGAATGCGACAACGTGTAGTTGAAATCAAACGTAACATCGTTGGACAAACGCTGCCGAACACTTACCTGCGCGGAGTTGTAGTTGGAAATAGCGAACGTGGACCACGTATTGAGTGCCGCATACTGTGGGTTCACGAAAGTGTTGTTGAAGATCGAGAACGGCTTGTCATCCCAACGCGCCCCGGATTGCAGGAACGTGTAATCCGTGGTGTTTTGCCCACCGACCGCAGGCAAAGCGATGCGACGGTATGCACTCTGCGTGGCCGTCAACGAGCGATTAACGCCCAACACACTGAAAGTACCGGCGATGCCGGGAAGCACGTTCTCAAAGAACGGGATCGCACCAACCGATGTGATCGGCGCACCCGCGTAACGCAAATCAATCAGGGCCTGCATGGCTTCGTAGAACGTCTGACCTGACTTGGCATCACGCAGGTTGTTGAAGTGCATGATATCTCTTTGGCCAAGCAGTTGCCGCGCAAAGCGGCCGACGTAGCTCAGCTCAAACGATAATCCCTTGGTCAACTCGCGGGCGTAGGAAAAGTTGTAGCTGTAGTTAACGGGCGTGGTAATCGTGTCGTCGAGTGAAGTTTCGATTCGCTCGGCGCCGTTTGCCGCCTGCGTTAACGGGAAGGAGATCGTGTTGCTGAAGTTTCCGGCGATGCCCGGCAACGTGCGTACGTCAGGTATCGTCCCGGTAAAGGCCGGCGCCAGTTTTGTGCTGACGTTGTAAGTATTTACCGGAATCGTCAATGCTGATGCGAAACCGAGTTGATTGTTTAAATCGAAGTTGACCGCCAGGGCACTGCCGATGCGATCGTAAGTCATGCGGAAGCCGCCGCGAAATACGGCTTTGCCTTCGCGTCCGATCAGCTTGCCCCAGAAGTTATCCGGGAGATCAGGCTGCCATGCGATTGCAGCGACAGGAGCGAAGTTATTCCAATCCTGTTTATAGAAACCAGGCTTGTTATTCGCTTTGCCGGAAAGATCGAGCGAGATCGGGTCGTTGAAAGGCACGCCCGCAGCCGCACTCGCCTTACGTTGTTCGAAGTAACCACCGAGACTGGTCGTGGGTTGAACCTGGAAGCCATTTACCTCATATACCGGAGTGGAAGTGCCCCAGCGTAGACCATAGGTTAACGTCACGTTCGAACGCATGCGCCACTGGTCCTGCCAGTAAAGCTCGTACTCCTGAGTTGCGAAAGTGCGATCGGCAGACGAGCCCGGCGCCAATATCTTGCCATCCTGGTCGTAAAGGAAGTTCGCAGTGTATTGAGAAAAACGACCAATCACTGCGGAAAGGATGTTGCGCAGCGGCGTTAATGAATTACCGGCAACATTCGGAAAGATTGCTGCGCCCGCACCATCCGCGCCCGCAGAGGTGAGCACAGCCGCCGAAGCCGCGTAGCCCGACGGGTTGGTGATCAACGAGTCGAATGCACTTGCAAAGGACTGCCTCGTGTTCTCGATCAAGCGAACGTTGCCGCCAAACTGCAATGTGTGCTTGCCCTTGACGAAGGTAACGTCATCAACGAAGTTGTGAACGGGCGTTACGCGCGTGAGCGATGAGGTCAATGTCGGGGCGAAGATGAAGCGAAACGTAAGCTGGTTTCCGGTTTGATCACCTTGCCTCGTGAATGCCGCGCGAGTCAGACCGTAGGTCATGCGATTGACGAGGCGGTTAGACAATGTCCAGGAGTGACTCGCCGCAAAGCCCTTCGGGTGGTACCAGATCGAAGGAGCTTGGAAATTAGGCAAAATTGGCGCGAGGCCGATGTTGTCATCCTGGTAGTTACCACGAACAAAAAGTGTTTGATTGTTGGTCAGGTTGAAATCGAGTTTGAGGACATAACTGTCCAGCGTGCTCGGCGTAGAGGCGTTGAAACGAAAGCCGCCTGTGTTGACCCCGTCGCCGGCTGTGATTGTGTCGTTCGCTGGAAAGCGCCGTGCAATGTCTTTGAGAAAGTCTAAAGCCGGCTGGCTGACGCCGGGAGTTATTCCATTCGCGTTAAGGTAAGCCTGGTTGATTTGGGCCGGAGTCAAACAGTTGAACCCTGAAGGAGTGCCTGCTGGACACGAAGCATCGCTGGCGCCGTTCGCCGTTTTATACCGGATAATGCCCTGCGCAACATGCGGTAATGGCACAACCTGCACGGCGGGGACTGAAGTAGCTTCCCGGAGCCCTTCATACGCGAAGAAGGCGAAAGCCTTATCGTGTTTGATGGGACCACCCACAGAGCCACCAAAGAAGTTTCTGAGTAGTGGGGGTCGTGGCGCTCGCTCGTCGCCAACCTTCGCCGACCCGGAGAGAACCAACGGATCAATTGGGTTAAAGCGTCCTGCAGCATTATTAAAGAAGTCATTGGCAGTCGTTACTGTGTTTCGATGAAAGTAAAACAGCGAGCCATGCCAATCGTTCGTGCCGGACTTGGTCGCCAATGATACCTGTGCGCCTGAAGAGCGACCGGTATCGGCATTAGGGTTAGTTGTGGTTACACGAAATTCCTGCGTCGAGTCGCGAATTACACGAATCACGCTTGAAAAGGCCTGATTCGTAACGACGTCCAAACCATTCTGTTGTTCATTCACATCGACGCCGTCAAGTGTGATGTTTGCCTGGTCGGATCTGGCACCGTTGACATAGCCAGTGCGCGTTACGCCGGGTTGGAGCGAGAGCAGTCCGACAACGTTGTTAGCGTTGAGCGGCAACTCGACTATCCGGCGTGATTCGAATGTGTTACCGATAGTTGCGTCAGTGGTATTAACTGGAGCATCCGCACCAGCCACGATGCTGACTGTTTCGGCGATGTTGCCGACTTCCAGTTGGACATCCCGCGTGCCGGGAGTATCGATTTGGGCTCGCAAATCCGAGATGGACGCCTTCTTAAATCCCTGGGCCTCGATCTCGAGCCGGTAAGAACCGGGCGGAATCGACGTGAAAGTGTAGGCACCGTCATCGTTGGTGTTTTGCGTGCGGGTAAAGCTTTTCTCCTCGTTTGTGATTGTGACCTGTGCTCCCGCTACTGCGCGTCCCTGCAAATCGGTAATAGTTCCTCGCAGCGAAGAAGTGCCGGTCTGGGCGAAGGCAACGCTCGACATCAGCAGCGTAAAAGCTAGTATGCTGAAGATGACCAGGGCCTTATTTAAAGAGAGCCTGGCTGTTTTCATGGAGTCCTCCATAGGGGCGTTATTCAATCTTTGGTAATTGATACGTGACCCGAGTGGTGCAGTAATGCATTGGTCGCGTAAGCGTCTCTCGAGCTTTGTATGGAACTTCGAAATCGCCGCTTGCAGAATCTATTCCAGTGTTGAACCGCGGAAAGGCCGGTTTAAGATGGTGCTATTGTTGAGGAAATCGATTATCGACTGACCTGACTGGCTACAAAGATCCAAATTTTTCAGGAGACCTTTAGATTTTTGGATGGCCGACTTACTTCTTTCCGAGCCGCTCTACTAATACTTCAGACAGTCGGGACATCAGGAGATAGGCGGGATTATCGACGGACCACATTGTGTCTGGCATGTCGTCACACGAGATCGCCATCGCGATTTTTCCGTTCTTCGTGTAAAGAATTCCGATCGCGCTGCGCAGCCGATCGAGCGCGCCGTACTTGCTCGCCATCGGCACGTTCCAAAGTGATCGCCCGATCGCATTGCGATCCTGCTCGCGCTTCATCAAGTCGATCATTTCTTTCGATGCAGCGGCACTAATAACTTCACCGCGCTCGAGTTTCTCCATCACGAGCACCATCTCGCGCGGTGTGGCCATGCCGAGTCCGTACTTCTTGTTCTCCGGATCTTTGCCGGCCGTGCTCTCGCCGCCGCTGCCGACCTTCCTCATGATCTTGATCTGCTTGAAACCGAGCGACTCCATGCGCGCATTCACCGCATCAGTCGTCAACACGTCGAGCACGAGATTTGTCGCGGTGTTGTCGCTGATCATCATCATCAGGTTCACGGCGTCGCGTAGCGTGAGCTTCAGCCCGTCAGAGAGTTCATTGAGAATACCGGAACCGGAGACTTTCTTTTCTTTTGTTAGAACTACTTCATCGGTCCACTTCGCTTTTCCGTCAGCCACACGCGCGAATGCCTCGATCATCACGGCAATCTTGATCGTGCTCGCCGTGCGCACACGTTCGTCTGGATTTAGCCCGTACGTCTCCCCTGTGTCGAGGTTCTTGGCGAAGAGACTCACCTTGCCTTTGAACGAAGCGACGATGGGCTTCACTTGATCGTCGAGAGTTGTTTGCGACTGTGCTGTAAAACTGAAAAGGAGTGGGAAGGTCAACGCAATCAAAAGCTTCATCTTGTTCATCATGAGAATCTTGGTCTACAAATAATTTAACGCAATCAACAACTCTGCATTGAGTATTGCCGCACCCGCAGCGCCGCGAACCGTATTGTGACTCAACACCACGAACCGGTAATCGAGCACCGTATCTTCCCTCAATCGTCCAACCGTGATCGTCATCCCATTGCCGGCGTCACGATCCAGTTTCGGCTGTGGACGGTCCAATTCATCACGAACAACGATCGGATTTGCGGGTGCGGAATGGAGTCCGAGTTCCTGCGGCAACGATCGGAACGAGCTCAACGCTCCACGCAGCTCTCCCAATTCGGGTTTGCGTGTGAAATTCACGCGCACTGCCGCCATGTGACCGTCTGCAACGTTTACGCGATGACACTGCGCGCTCACGGCCATCGGCGCGGGTTCGATTGCGTCATTCACAAAGCGCCCGAGAATCTTTGTCGTCTCTGTTTCGATCTTCTCTTCCTCGCCGCCGATGTGCGGGAGCACGTTGTCGATTATGTCGAGTGAAGCGACACCGGGATATCCGGCGCCTGAGAGCGCTTGCATCGTCGTCGCGACTGTTGACGTGATGCCGAATGCCGCATGAAGTGGTGCGAGCGCAAGGACCAGCATGATCGTGGAGCAATTCGGGTTTGTGACGATGAAGCCGCCTGATGTGTTGCTCCGTCGCTGGCGTGTAAGCAGGTCGAGGTGCTGATGATTTACTTCGGGAATTAGTAACGGCACATCTTCATCCATGCGGAACGCGGATGAGTTGCTGATGACCGGAACGCCAGCGTTTGCAAAGCTGCCTTCCGTCTCGCGTGCGATGTCGCCGGGCAGACTCGAGAACACGAGATCGCAGTCGAGTGGTGGCTGTGGTGGTTGCACTGGCAATGAGCGCACGGCGTTCGGCATTTCACCGTTAAGCCGCCACGTGCACGCCTCGCCGTAAGTTTTGCGTTGTGAGCGATCGGAGGCAGCAACAGCCGTGATTTCAAACTGTGGATGATTCTCCAGCAGTTGAATAAACCGCTGGCCCACCATTCCCGTCGCACCCAAAATCCCTACACGATATTTCTTCATAGACTTTTTTAACCACAGATTTCACAGATTTTTTCTGTGTAATCTGTGGATGGCTTTCTTAATTCGCTGAATACCTTCGTCCAACATTTCCTCATCAGCACAAAACGAAACACGCAAAAATCCCTCGCCTTCACTCCCAAATGCCGAACCGGGCACGGTAATCACCTTCTCCTCGAGCAACGCCTCCGCAACCTGCATCGACCAGCCATACTTACTCACATCGAGCATCGTATAAAACGCACCCTCAGGCGTCACCGCGCGCAATCCCAACTCACTATCAAACAACCTCAACAAATAATCGCGCCGTGCGCGAAACTTCTCTCGAAAGCCCGCACGCGCCTCCTCAGCCTCATCACTCCACGCTGCGAGCGACGCCTTCTGCGATACCGTCGACGCACACGTCGTCACGTACCCGTGAAGCACAAGCATCGACTTGAGCAAATCTTCATCACCACACACCCAACCGAGTCGCCAGCCCGTCATGCTCATCGACTTCGAAAGCCCACTAATCACGATCGTGCGATCGTCAACGGAAGACAACGATCCGGGTCGCTGAGCCGTGTAGTAAAGATCGCGATAGATCTCATCGCTGATCAGGTAAGCACCATGATCGCGCAGCGTATTACTAATCGCATGCAAATCTTCGTTTGTTAAGATCCGCCCAGTCGGGTTTGAAGGACTGATACAAACAACGACCTTCGTGCGTGGCGTCAGCGCGCGTCGAAATTCATCCGCGTCAAACGCAAAACCATTCTCACGCGGCAAACGATAAAAGCGCGACGTTCCTCCCGCCATCCGCACGATCGTCGGGTACGCAACGAACCCGGGATTCGGCAGCAACACCTCATCGCCTTCATCAACGAGCGTCAGCAGCGCGAGATACAAAGCTTCCTGCGAACCCGCCGTGATTATCACGCGCTCCGGACGCCCTTCGAGATACGGATACTCACTCGCAACTTTCTCACGCAACGCCGGCAGACCAGCGTGTGACGTGTAACCGTTCTGCTCTTCAACAATCGCTTTGACTGCCGCTCGACGAATCACGTCCGGCGTGAGCAAATCGGGTTCACCTAACCCAAGATTGAGGCTGCCGGGCTGCGCGCGATCGAAGACCTGGCGAATAACGCTCTTCTCGATTCCCTGCAAGCGCTTCGGTAGTGCAAATTTATTCAACGCAGGTAATCCTCTAATCGCACCGCCGTATCAGTCTTCTCATCGCGATACTTAACAATCACTGCAGCGTAGAGCGACAGTCCCCACTCGCGTCCACGCTCGGTCGTCACTGCACGCGCGCCCGGAACAACCACGGCGCCCACTGGAATCTCGAGTGGTCCATCAGCGGCTCGCTGGTAGATCTCGCCGCGAACGAGATCGTAAACCGGAGTCGAGCCGGTAAGGATCGTGCCCGACGCCAGGACAGCACGCTCACGCACGATCGTTCCTTCATAAACTCCGCAATTGCCACCGACGAGTACATCGTCTTCGATGATCACGGGCACTGCGCCGACCGGCTCGAGCACGCCGCCAATCTGCGCCGCCGCTGAGATGTGTACGCGTTTGCCGATCTGCGCGCACGATCCGACGAGCGCGTGACTGTCGATCATTGTGCCTTCGTCAACATAGGCGCCCGCATTCACAAACATCGGCGGCATACAAACGACACCCGGTGCGATGTACGCGCCATCTCTGATCGTCGAGCCACCAGGAACGATGCGCACGTTCTCTTCGATCTTTGTCGGGCGACCGGGGTAAGTGTCCTTGTCGAAAAACTTAAAGCTCTCGCCCGCGGACATGTCGATGATCGCGCCCATGCGAAAGCCGGCGAGAATTCCCTGTTTGACCCACGAGTTTACGATCCACTTTCCGTCGCCGCTTTTTTCAGCAGCGCGCACTTCGCCGCGGTTGAGTGCGCGCTTCAGCTCATCGAATACGGCCCTGTCTTCACACGAAAACACGTTGTCTTCGCGCGCCGCGAGGGCCTCGATCTGTTCACGCAACGGCATGCGTAGTTTCCTTCAGTAGCCCGACTTCGGTCAAAATCTCGCGCATGCGATCGCGCGTCTTTTCCTGCACCGGCACGAGCGGCAGACGCAGATTCTCTTCGATCATTCCCATCAGCGCGAGTCCGGCTTTCACTGGACCAGGACTCGACTCGATGAAGTTGCCTTCCATCAACGGCAGCAGGCGATAGTGCAGCGCGCGTGCTTCATCCCACTGGCCCGCGAGTGCGAGATCGTTGAGACGCGACATCATTTCGGGAGCCTCGTTCGAAGCCACTGAGATCAACCCATCGCCGCCGAGCGCGATCAGAGCGAGCGTGATTGAATCATCGCCGGAGATGACGCGAAAACCCTCGGGCCGGCCACGCAGGATCTCCATGATCTGCGAGAGATTGCCTGACGCTTCTTTCACGGCGACGATGTTCTCGACGTCGCGTGCGAGGCGCAGTGTCGTATCGGCTGAGATGTTTGACGAGGTGCGTGACGGAACGTTGTAAATCACGACCGGCAGACCGCTGACTGCTTCGGCGATTGCGCGGAAGTGTGCGTATAGTCCTTCCTGTGTTGGCTTGTTGTAATAAGGCGCGACAGTCAGCACGCCATCGACGCCGAGCTCGCGTGCGTTTAAGGAGCGTTGAATCGTGACGGCGGTTGAGTTACTGCCGGTGCCTGCAATTACTTTCGCGCGACCGCGAGCGAGCTCGATGGTGGTGCGGATGACGAGACGATTTTCCTCGTCAGTCATTGTCACGCTCTCGCCGGTTGTGCCGCATGGGACAAGAATGCGGACGCCATTTGTAATTTGATATTCGATGAAGTCGCGCAAACGTGGCTCGTCAACCGCGCCGCTGGCCGTGAAGGGTGTAACGATAGCCGTCGCGCAGCCGCGAAGCCAGTCGAGTTGTAATGTCATAACGATCTCCTTTTAGCCACAAAAAGGCACAAAAAGCACAAAAGAAATCAAAGAGAATCTTTGTGCTGTTTTGTGGTGATAATTTCTTCTATCACATCTGAGAATTCAAATACTCCTGTTCGTCCGACGATCCAGTGCGCGGCAAGCAATGCGCCGTTTGCGAAGCCCTGGCGCGAGCGGGCCGTATGCGTTAACAAGATTTGATCGGCCTCGGAATCGAAACCGACTCGATGCGTGCCGGGGATGTAGCCTGCGCGCGTCGATGAAGTCGGGATGTCAGGTCCGAGATGTTCTGACATCAAGTCGCGCAGTTTCAAGGCTGTGCCCGACGGCGCGTCGCGCTTGCGATTGTGATGAGCTTCTTCGATGAACGGTGCGTAGCCGTACACCGCTGAAAACAATGCGGCTGCGTGTTGCGCGATGCGGTAGAAAAGATTAACGCCGATCGAGAAGTTTGCACCGTAGACCATCGCCCCCGAGTGTTCGGTCATGAGCTGTTTGGCAGTCGATTCGTGTTCCTTCCAACCCGTCGTGCCTTCGACGAGAGCTACATGTGCGCGCGCGCATGATTCGATGTTTTTGATCACCGCGTCGCCGATTGAGAAATCGATCGCGACGTCGTGACCGCTCAACTTCTCTGCAAGTTGATCAACAGGCAGCTCGCCGTCGTTGCTCGTTAAGACGACACCGATCTCATCGCCTCCCTTGCGCGCGCCGGCCTCCACTAATTGGCCCATCGCTCCGTGTCCGATTAAAGCAATCTTCATGGATTCGTCACAGTTGTTTGGTCAATCTCAAATACAAGTCGACGGCTTGCTCAAGTTCGCGTTTTGAGATCCGCTCGTGATCCGTATGGGCGTCGAGAATCGATCCTGGTCCAAGCAACAACGGATTGCCCCACTCAGACAAATACGGTACGTCTGTCGTGAAGCGCACTACACACTCATCAAACCCCGGAACAGAAAGCAATCGCACCGGATTGTGCGCCGAGCTGTATTCAAGCCGCCCGCGCGTGCCGGCCGCATCTTCCAGCGCGCTTTTGATCTGCTCTATATCGATCCCGAGCCGAATTTGCAATTCCGCGCGTGCTTTATCTGCAATAACGTTCGGGCGTGTGCCGCCGTTGAGCACACCTATGTTGCACGTCGTCGAACCAAAAAAACTATCTTCAGGCCATTCAGACGCACGAATGTCATCGAGAATGTCGAGCAGCTTCTCGATCGCCGACTCGCCCGCTTCCGGGTACGCGGAATGCGCGGCCCTTCCCTCAGTCGTAATGATCACGCGCACAGAACCCTTCGTGCCGGTTGCTAAACGATTATCAGTCGGTTCGCCATTGATGAGGAACCGGCATTCTCGCGCGACCGGATGCTTGTTCGCCACCTGCGCACCGAGACTTGCCATCTCTTCATCAACCGTGAATAGCAATCCGACATCGTTCATACCGGCATCACGCAGACGCTGCGCAGCAAAGATCTGCGCGGCAATAATTCCCTTGGCATCGCACGACCCGCGACCGTAAATAAACTCTTCATCCTCGCTCGATTCGATGAACGGCGGCACCGTATCCATGTGCGTCGAGAACACAAAGCGAGGCGGGGCCTCAGTTGTGGCAATCACATTAAACCGATCATTCGCAACTTCTTGTCTCTCAACACGATAACCAAGCTGTTCCAGATGTCGCGCAAGAAACTCCCCCACCGCCAGCTCATCACCCGTGACTGATGGAATATCGATCAACTGCCGCGTTAATTTGAAAAGGTCCATCTACAAATCTTCTTTTTGTGCCTTTTCGTGGCTAAAAAACTCTTCGTGCAGTCTCGTGACCGCTTCCTTAACACGCTCTTCTTCAACCACAAATGTGAAATTGATACTCGACGCTCCCTGCGAGATCAACGACACGTTGATATCACTGATCGTGCTGAACACTCGCGCTTCAATACCCGCAGTCCCTCGCAAGCCGTCACCAACAACACAAATGATCGCTCTTCCCTTCTCGATCCCGACTGTACCCAGTTGTTGTAACTCCTCAACGATCGACGGCAGCGCGCCAGCCTCATCCAGTGAAAGCGACACACTCACTTCTGACGTCGTAACAACATCAATCACTACGCGGTGCCGGTCAAACACTTCAAACAGCGCGCGCAGAAAACCATACGCCCCAAGCATGCGCAGCGACGTAATCTGCACGACCGTCACACCTGTTTTATGCGCGATCGCCTTGATCGTTCGCGGCGAAGTCTCGCTCTGTGGACCAACAAGCGTGCCTCGCTCCTGCGGCATGCGCGAATTGCAGATGCGCACCGGTATGGAATTCTCAATCGCAGGCTGAATTGTTTTCGGATGCAGGACTTTCGCGCCGAAGTAAGCAAGCTCCGCGGCTTCGCTGTAAGACAAACGATCGATTGTCTGCGCCTCTGGAACTACACGTGGATCGGCTGTCAACACGCCCGTAACGTCGGTCCAGATCTGTATCTCGTCAACTTTGAGTGCGGCGCCGATCAGTGCTGCTGTGTAATCAGAGCCGCCACGTCCAAGCGTCGTCGTGGCGCCTTGTAATGTCGCACCAATGAACCCACCCAGAACCGGGACCACTCCGCTTTCGACGAGCGGGCGCAACTCATCTGCGGTGCGCTTGTAACTCTCACGCAGCAAAGGCGCGGCGGACGTGTGCTCTTCATCCGTGATGATGCAACGACGCGCATCAACCTGACGCGCTTCGACTCCACGCTGTTTCAACGCGGCGGCCGTCAAAGCGCTGGAGAGTATCTCACCAAACGAAACAATCGAATCCTGAACAGCTTTGCGATTGGAAGGGTTCTGCGATTGCAGTAGTGCGCGCACCTGAGTTTCAGCGCTCTTCACGAGCGCGGCAAAACGCTCCGACTCTAATCCACGTAGAAGTTGTTCTGCGGTTACTAAATGACGATGAAAGATTGATTCAACTGACGCGGGCGTTGCCGTCAGCAGTGCATCAGTCACTCCGCTCATCGCCGAAACGACGACAACGGGAAACGCCGCACGCTCTGCAGAAACAATGCGTGCGACGTTCTCGATGGCAGCGGCGTCGGCTACTGACGTCCCGCCAAATTTCATCACGACTGGCATTCGCCACAGATTACACGGATCCGTGTTGTCCGTGAACTCTGTGGCTCAATTTTTATCGCGGCGGCGCTACGTATTTCACAAACTTAAGTCTCGCCAACGCCTCGAGCTGCTCAACCGGCAGGCGTCCGATTACGATCTTTGAATTCTTCGCATCGGACACAATTTCGAATCCAAGCTCCTTGAGCTGCGCCATAACGTCGTCAGTTTTCTCCGTCAACCAGACTTGCACTTCCGCTTTGCCGTCGCGAATCAGTGCGCTTTCTTCACTCGAAAGCGCTTGCTTGTTTTTCAACTTTTGAACAATCGCAAAAACTGCGCGATGAAGTTTTTCTTCCAGCTCATTGCTTTGCTGGACCAGCCCTACAGTGGGAGCACTTTCATCAACGCCGACGCCCGCCGTTACCGAAGCGATCATAGGCGGCATATTCGGCGGTGGCGCTGGCGTAATTCGACCTCTCCCATAAGCACCGCCAGCCCCTCCAACCCTGAGCCGAGCCACTGACTTTGGCGCTGAGGCGGTGGTGGTCGCGAAACCTATATACTGGCGAGAATCAGTCTCCCCGTACACCATCACTCGCTGCACACCTTTCGGAACTTCCACCGGCACATCGACCCGTCGCGGCTTGCCACCGTCAGTCACTATCCTCTCCTCGACGGCGACAAACGAAGTAAACTGCGTCATCAAACGATACTCGATGCCGAGTTGGGTAATCGTCTTCTTCAAATCCGGGCGCATAGCCCCGGATTGTGCACCGTTGAAATCCTGGTTCATCAGGTCGTCGATTCGCGCACGCGCCCACAGCGGCGCAAGCACGTCGTGCGACGCCATCGTTTCCGGAAACTCAACCGGAATGTCGCGCACGAAATCAACACCGGCCATCTTTCCTTTAAGGCGAATACTGCCACGCCCTGCGGCTGTATATCGTCCTTTAAGAACCAGAGGCTTCGCGCTGAAAAGATCCGGAATGCGTTGCGGATAGACGTCGGCAACGGGCAGGCTATTCCACTCGATCGCGATATCTGTCAGTAACGGGTTGCGTATACGTTCGTGAAAGCGTCGCGCGGCCGCGGATCCATCGTCCTTCAGACCCACATACTCCACTTCGCCGCGTCCGGCCTCCGCCATCTTGTCGAGCAGGAACCGATTGACTGAGCTGCCGATCCCAAATGAAAACACGCGCGCATTCGGATGCTTCTGCACTTCCGAAATGATCTCCATATCGTTGCCGACATAACCGTCAGTCATGAAGCAAACGATGCGAACGTGTGATTGATCATCAGATGGCTCGAGTGACGCCTTGATCGCCTTCATCATTTCGGTGCCGCCAGAACCCACGCTTCCGTTGAGAAATGCTTGTGCTTTGCCGAGGTTGGCAGGAGTTGCGGGCACGGGTTCCGGAAAGAGTATGCGAGTGTCGCCCGCAAACGTGATCAGGTTGAAGGTGTCAGACGGATAGAGACTGTCGAGTGCGAGCTTCATCGTCTCTTTTGCCTTCTCGATCGGAAAGCCTGACATTGAGCCGGACGTGTCGAGCACAAACACGAGCTCTTTTGGCATCACGTCTTGCGAAGTCACGCGCTCGGGTGGCTGAAGTATGAGGGTGAAGTAACCTCCTTTGTCGGAGCGGTGTGTGAGTAGTGCGTCCTGAATCGCCTGGCCCGCGACGTCGTAACGAAGAATGAAGTCTTTGTTTGGAATCGTTTCCTCGTTTTTGAGACGAAGTCGCGCGCTGTGGGAGTCTGGACGTTGAATGTCTGTGGGGTGAGTTTTGGAATCAATGTTATCGATAATCAAACCGGCGTCGAGTGTGACTTCGAGCGAGACATCGTGGCCGCTTCTCACGCCGGCAGGAGCAGGTTTGGGAGTAATACGCGATGCATCAGGGACCTGAGTCGTGTCTGGAGCAAAGCCGTTGCCTTGTGACTGCTGTTTCGCTGCGCCCGGAATGTAACGTGGTCCAACAACCATCGGGAACACGAATTCATACGCGCCGTTAACGTAGCTCAACGTTTCGACGTAGCTGATCGTGATCTTCACCTGCTCGCCGGGAAGGATGTTTGCGACTGACTGCGTGAAGATGTTTGGACGTTCCTGGTCGAGCAAGCTCGCAACCTGCCCAGCTTCCTTCGCCGTCTCGTAAACCTTCAGTGCTTCTTCGCGTGGCAGAATCTTTCCGCGTACCGTTCGATCACCGACGATCATCGTCATATCGTCCACCGCGGCGTTTTGCGGGAGCGGAAACGTGTAGACAGCCTCGATCTTCTCCTTGAACGGGTTTTCAAACTGCTGCGTTACGACGACGCGCGAGATGAAACCACTGATCTCGGCCTTCACGTCAGTGTGTTTGAGCGGACACACCGCTTTCAGTTTTCCCTTTTCGTCGATCACCGTAAGCGCGCCCGGTGTCTCTTCTGTTTGTGCCGAGACGGTTTCCGGCAGGTAAAGCGCGATGATCACCGGAAGGGTGAGAACGCTGAGAATGAGAACAAGCAAGGATTTCGGCAGGAGTTCTCTAAGCATGTTTCCTCCGACGCAGAGTATGGACCTAATTTAGAACCCGATTGTACGCCTCTGTTCCCTAGAACGCAGCGATTACAAACGCCTTGCGCATAAAGGATCTATTTTGTGTTTTTGTGCCTTTTTGTGGCTAAAAATTCTTCTGTGCCTTCTGTGGCTAATACAGATTGAAGTTGTACTCCAACTGCATAAAAACCGAAACCGGATGCCCACCTTTGACCGCCGGCACGAATTTGATCTGTCGAGCCGCGGCAATAGCTCGCTCCGTCAGACCATACGGCAGCGTGCGCACCGCGCGTATCTGGACCACATCGCCATTACTCGCAAACACAACGCGCAGCATGACGGTTCCGATGATCTGATTCCGGCGCGCGTCTTCCGTATACGTCGGCTCCGGTTTGAATAACACGCGCGCGCGTTGTTCGACTTGAGACCCTGCAATCGGTTGATCGTTACCGCTGCGATCAGACCCGCCGGCCGGACCACCACAACAGCCAAACTGCCTGTCGCCGTCGCCCATATTTCCCTTTTGTCCCGGTCCAACGCCTGGTCCATTGCCTTCACCGATACCCAGGCCCTGACCTGTTCCGATTCCTTCGCTGTCGCCCGGACCTTTGGATTCTGTCTCAGACTTCGATCTTGGATCGCCGTAAACAGGAGCGTTGAGATCTATCCACAAGGCGGGATCGATATCGATGCCGGCAACAGGCAGTACTGGTGGATTGAGTGGAGGCCTGGTTGGGATCGCAGCGAGAATCGTCGAAGGCGGTGGCAACTTTCCGGTTTGTGGTGGGATGGGATTGTGATCGCCACCTCCGCCACCGCCCTGTGCGAGTTTTCGCGACGGACCAGAACCTTCGCCTTTCTTGTTCTGAAACCCGACCCGACCTGGTCCATCCTTGCCGGTGCTTTGCTTGTCCGTCGAGTCGAGCGATTTTGACGTGTCGAGGATTACGACTTCCTCGTCTCCATTGTTTGCGGCGACGTCTAAAGATCCCGAAGCAGTTTTGTCGAATAAAACTACAACGAGGATTACGCACGTGATCGCAGCAACGGCGGTCAATGTCGTAGGTATTAGGTTTGGAGTTGATAGAAAGGTTCGCAGTCGCTGAACGATGAGTAGACTCATCGTTCTGCTGAAGATCACAGGGTTGTTTTTGAATTCAATCCAGCTTCGCTTGACTTCATCTAGTAGAAACGCAATCTGTATCAGCAGTCTTGCTAACAGAGAACGTGTTTCGATGATGGTGGGTTGGTATTGGTGCATCGCAGAACCTCATGGTTTTCTCTGCGGCCCTCCGCGTATCTCTGCGTCCTCTGCGTTGAAATTGCCACTAACGCAGAGAGCGCAGAGATACGCAGAGCACCACAGAGACTTTCGAATGCTTGCCGGTGCGGGGAGCCTCTTATTGCTTTGTTACCAAAACCACTGAAAAGGTGACGCTCTGAGGAGACGTCTTTGCGGGAATTGTGATGAGGCGTCCACTCTTTTGGATGCTTACTTGATCTGGTTGAAAAGTTTTGTCGCGCGCGCGCTGTCGATGCGTTGCAGAATTCGATACTGCTGGAGCGCAAGGTTGCGATTGTTCACTGCGATATACGACATACCGAGGTTGTAATGGGCCGAGGCGTAATCGGTCTTCTGCTGAATCGCGATCATGTACTGCTGAATCGCCTCCTGGTAACGCCTTAACTGGTGGAGCGCATAACCAAGCTCGTTATGCGCTTCGGGATAGTTGGGCCTGATCTGAATCGCTTTGCGCAGTTCGTCGGCGGCTTCGGTGTAACGTTCGAGATCGTTGTAACACCAGCCGAGATTGTATTGAGCAGTGGCGTTACCGGGGCGCAGCTCGAGTCCGCGCTTATAAGAGTTTGCGGCTTCGGTGTAGTTCTTGATGTTGTAGTAATAGACGTCGCCGAGGCCGAGGTGCGCGAGTCCCATATTCGAGTTCGAGCGAAGTGCTTCCTGATACGCGACGATGGCTTCCTGGTAACGGCCGAGATTGCGCAGTGCGTACCCCATCTCGTTTTGTGCTTCCGGATAATTTGAGCGATACGAGACCGCGGTTCTTAAACTCTTGAGAGCTTCGTCGTAATGTTTTTCTTCGTTCTGAATCCAGCCCAGCTCATAATGCGCGGCAGCGTAGTCAGGCTTGATGCTGATGGTTCGGGTGAAGGCTGTAAAAGCTTCCGAGTAGCGTTCGAGTTTTTTGTAAGCGTAGCCGAGCTCAAACTGTGCGGCTGCGTTGTTTGGCTGTATCGAGACGACGCGCTGGAGTGGATCGACCGCGGAGCTGTAGTCTTCGAGATCGTTGTATATCCAACCGATGCGATAGAGCGAGGAGGACATGGACGGATTGATTTCCGTGGCCTTTAAATAGAGGTCGAGTGCTTCGCGATATTTTTTCTGGGTGTAGAGTGCTTCGCCTTGCTGGTAGTAGGATTCGGCGGCACTCGTGGTTGTTGTAGGAGTTGTGGTTGTTGTTGGCCGCTTGACCGGAGTTGTTGTCGGCTTTCTAGGAGGTCTTGTTGTTGTAGTCGTTGCGGGTTTACTTACCGGTCTGGTCGCAGGTTTCGTTGAGGGACGGCTGGTGCTGCCGCCAATCATGCCACCGCCCGTGATGCCACCCGAATCGTGCTGCGCGACCGCGACGCTGCTTGCGGTTATTAATAGGACTGCGGACAGACAAATTGAGCGAGGGGGCGTGAACAACATGACATTTTCTCCTGCATTGAGACCCGAAATGAACGGCGACGACCGCGCCGAGGCATTATAGTTAAGAATGGCGGCGCGTGGGAACGTTTTGTTCGAACTTCAGCGTTTAAGCTGCCATTTTGCACTCGCCAACACGCCCTCGTTTGACAGTCATAAATCCCATACGTTAACGTAACCCGCTTACACTAGTGCCCCTTCACCATGCGTCCCGTTCGTCTAGCGGCCTAGGACACCGCCCTTTCACGGCGGCGACACGGGTTCGATTCCCGTACGGGACGCCAATACTGTCAATCATTTACAAAGAGTCCCATTTTCGCCGAGGGTCCAATAAGGGTCCTTTAAGCTAGACCACTTCCCTTTTGCGAACACCAGGCAGAAGCATCTTTACAACCTTGCTCTGCGCTTTGCGTTTCTCATCGCTCACCGCTTGAACGTAAGTGTCCATCGTGACTTTGAAGTTTGCATGACGCAGCAATTCCTGAATGACTTTCGGGTTCTCGCCGTTGGCGTTCAAATGATGCCGAACGCATGGCGAAACGTATGCCAACCGATACGCTTCGTTAGCCCAATCTTCTTCGCGGCGGGTCTGATATAGACGCGGAAGATCGAATTAGGCCAATAGGGTTGCGTACCGTTCATCGTAGGACTGGCATACACCCAATCGCCGGGCCGATTGTAGGTTGTTTTCATCTTCCAGAGCCGAAGCGACTTTGCTAATTCCGTATTCAGTGGAATTGGCTTTTGTGAGGCTTCGGTTTTAGGTGGACCAATCCTCTGTTTGAGGATCGAGCGTTTGATGTGGATCACGTGCGCTCGAAATCTACATCTTCCCATTTTAAGCCCTAACAGTTCGCCAACGCGTAAACCACTCGCGCCATCGAGAAGACCGTCACAAGGTCGATGTCTAACCTTAAGAATAGAAGCATGCAGCGGTCATATTACTGTTCTCCTTGAACCAATATCCCAAGTACCTTGCGAGGCACGCTAAGCGCCGGACGGCTGGAATACGAAGGTAGATTTTCTCTCTTCTACTGTGGGTTCTGGAGCGGCCCCGTAGACCCGCACTGGCCGGCAGCGGAACCTGACGAAAGTGCGAGCGGCCCCTGCTGAATACCGCACAGAAAAGAATACTCCTTTTTAGCGTTTGCCAGCCCCGTGTAGCTGCTGCCAAACAGTCCATAGCCGTCTTCGCTGTTGGCAGCCCAATAAGTCCAGTGCAGAGAGTTGATGGCTATCCCGGAATCGTTGGCCGAGGTGAGGCTGTAGCTGCTCTTGATAAAGTTCACAATGTCTGTAAACCACTGTCCCTGTGACCCCGCGCCGGCAGAGAAAAGATCGCTGTCGGTCTTGCCCGTCCCGAATTCTCCCAGGAAGACTGGAGCCTGCGTGTAGCCTGTGTGGCCCGTGTTGCCCCACGGATAGGAAGCGTGTCCGGGCCAGACGGGGTTGACTCCGCCCGCCAGGTTTGGGAACACCCAGAATTTCTTCCACACGTCGGCGAGGCTGGACGACGAGCACCCACTGCGGTAGCAGGTGCTGGCGTTAAACCAGGACTGCTGGAATTCCGCCGGCCCGTAATCATGCCCGGAATATACGACCTGGTTATTTACCGCCGGCCCCAGACTCGTCGCGCTGCCTCCCGCATTCAGAACTATGGGCGCGCCCGCGTTACCAGAGTTACCGTTAATGCCGAGCAGATTGCCGCCCCACCAATACCAGTCGTACGGCCCCGCCGCCATTGTGCCTGTGGCAGTCGGGTACGTACTGACTCCTTCTACAAATATTAGAGGATAGTCCCACCCGTGGTTGAGAGCATCGCCGAGCAGCGCATCGCCGGCGCGCTCTGCTGCCAGCCGCCAATCATGGCAGGTCGAGTTAGCTACGCAGGCGGGAGCGAACGGATTCGGATTGGGATTGATGTTCGGGTCTATTCCGTCGCCGTTGCCCCACGCTGCGCCGCTCAGGTATGCCGTACGCGAAGGCGTGTGCGGCTCGTTGCGTAAGTCGTAGCCGAGGATGATGGGGAGACCGTCGGAGCCGTAATAGTTGACAGTTATGGTGTCGGTGGACCCCATCGTCTGCTGGATGCCGTGAGCCCAGCGCTGGACGCTCACCCAATCGTTGATCCATTTTTGTTCGGTATAGTTGTTGTTGCCCGAAACGTAGTACCACAGCCCGTTGCCTTCAGCGGAGTTACCTGCCTCGGACCGATGGTTGTCGAGGATTACGTGAATCCCCTTCGAGCCCGCATAGTTAACAATCAGCGCCAGAATGTCGCGGGCGTGCTTGCCCTTGCAGCTGGGGCATGCACTGAGCGTATTAGCATTGGGGATGGGATTGAGCTCCCACATGGCGTTAGAGAAGGGGATGCGGATGGTGCTGTACCCGTCTTGCCCAATCGCATCAATGATGTAGGTATAATCGTGCGCGAAGAGACCTTTGGCGACGTTGCCGGTGGTCTCGAACCCGTACCAATTGATGCCCGTGATTCTGAACTCCGCGCCGCTGGGCGCGATAATCTTGCTCCCGCTGGTGGTCCAGCCCGCTATGGCCGTGCCGGCCGCAGAGCACACCAGCAGGCAGGTGACTATTAAATGCCGCAGGCCCTGAAGCCGAACGTTTGGATACATTTTACCCTCCTCTAATAGTAAGAATTAGATTGAGTGAGAACCAGAAAACTTAGGGGAGTAACATCTTATTCCTGTCAATCGATAAGTCAAGCATGAAAGACTGCGAAGATCGTCAACTAAGCTTTCGCTAAACGGCGGTTTGGAGAAGCCTATTTGAGAGGCTTGACCTACCCCGACCTGTTCAGACAGAAATCGTGACGCGCGGGTGGGTCGCCGCCACGCGCTTGCAGATATTTTTCAAACTCTTTCAGCGTCTCATTGACGCTCTCGCGGTGGGCCTCTCTGATACGGCCATCGCCCCCGACAAGCGCGCCTAAGGAAACGGATTTGGGAGCGCTGATGGTCTTGTCCCAAGCGGCGCGGTGCTCGCTCGTGGTCAACATAAATTTATCGCTCCAAGCGGTTGTTCGGTGTGTGTTAACCGGCAATCCCACACTTCCCCACCAGGTCCGATCAATTGTCGCGTAAATATCAAACTCAAACTAAAGCTTGACCTTGCTTCAGCAGCGACTGATTTTATCTGCCACCGATGAACATCTGCTTCGGAATGAAAAGAACGTGACCGGAGGGTTCGTTGAAAGTGACCCCGCCGTCAGACCATTCCACGGTGGACCGTTTTATATGCGACTCTAAATCCTCATAACCAGGATGAAATGAGAATTCTATATAGTGCCCGTACCCTGTGCTTCCGCTTTCTCGCCCGACAAAAATGAAATAGTGCCGCTCCCAGCCTGGCAGGAAGAAACTCCAATCAATATTCCCCTCAACAACCGACAAGTAATACGGGTCGGCAGACTTGTACTGGACGGATGCAACCTGCTTCCATTCGGCGATGACTCTGTTCGATGTTCGATGCAGCGCGAAGTTGAGAACCAGCGCAAAGCCCAAGAACGTCAGGATCAAGAGCAAAATTTTTAGAGTTCGTCCCATTTCTTAAGCCGGGAAATAATTTGGTTCGAAGTCGCAATGCTTTGGAACGCCAAAGCTATGAAGCCAAATAACGAAAGGCAACGCTTTTACGCTCTTTGGCAAAGCCCTTACGCTGATGATGGAAGGGTTGAGTCTTTGACCTCAGCAATGTTCTCATCGTCAAGCCATATCGCATCGACGAGTTCAAATACTTCTTCTGCCAACGGCGTATTGATCACATCTACACGAGGCAAAGCACGGCCGACAAGTGGGTGCGACGAAATCGAGGTCTTATCGGCGTCAACTACCATGAATCCGAATTGATCAGAGTCAACAAAGAAATGTAGCGCAACGGCAAACGTGTCGGCAGCAGTAGTACCTTCACCAAACTGTCCGAGGATCAGATAGAACTCCGCGCCATGTTTGAAGACCTGATTGATTGTCCAGTGCACTTGATAAATGGCATAGGGCTCGTCTTTCAGACGCACCATCCCAACTGCAACCCTACTACAGTCGCCGCAGCACTCGCAGGGTCCGTAGTCAGTGACTCTTCGCTCTTCAAATTGAAACATATCTCAAAGTGACAACAGCTGAGGTAGATAGAGCCCCCCCAGGGTCAGATTCTTCAACAGGTGTAGCTTACATTCATAAATGTAGTCGGCTATTCCATCAACCAACAACTCTAATAATTGATTGATTCGAATCCAATGTGGGAGAAGTAAGACTTTAAAAGAAGTTGCATTCTTAAATTAATATGATGCAATTCGCGGCGTTCGTCGCACAATTTCCATTTGCTTTAACCAAACTATAATCCGGTTCCAAGTCGGAATGCTTAGGGACGCCAATACTGTCAATCGTTTACAAAGTCCCATTTTCGCCGAGGGTCCAATAAGGGTCCATGAGCTAGACCGCTTCCCTTTTGCGAATACCAGGCAGAAGCATCTTGACGACCTTGCTCTGCGCTTTTCGTTTCTCGAACGTGTTCTGCTTGATACCTTTCTGCTTTAGCAAAAGCTTGATGTGAATTAATCTTTGCAAGTTAAACCTTCGAGGAGGTTTGACAGTCCGCGGTTTGTTTTTGACTTGCACAATCGTGATCACGTCAGGCTTGTTCGTTTGCTTCTCAGCTTTCGCTTAGACCTTACTGGCATTCGGCGAATACTTCTTAACCTCATTGACGATCACGTCAAACTTAGCGGTGATCACGTCAAACTTTGCTCGGAACATCGTTGCTCAGAAGCGATCAAGTCATGAGTCGGCTCGGCCTTAACGGAACCGAGCGCGGTAGCACGGGTCAATCGTTTTCCACGTTCGTTTTGGGGAAATTGACCCGGCGCTACCGCGCTCGGTTCTGTGCTAGTTCAGCAGCTCGCTTTCGATTGCGGCAATCTGTGCGTCAACCATGCCAAAGCAGTCCAGCTCACCGCAGCGGGTGAAGGCAATGTGCTTTACATGATTGACAAGTACTTTCGGTTCGGTTGAATTTTCGAGTGTCGACATGAGAACGAGCAGGGCCGCGGATCTGGTTTCCGGCTGAGCACCAACCTGACAGATCATCGCTGCGAGCCGTTCGAGTTTTTCTTCGGTCGAAATCTCATCATTAGCTTCCAACATGCATGACTCATCGATAACTGGTTCACCCGCATCAACGCGGCGCACGAGTTCTGAAAGTCCGTGAGTATCATTGGTTGCCAAGGCGTAACGGATAAAGGCGCGGTCGCTGGCGTCGATGCTCCTGTCATTGATGAGCGACTGCGCCCGACGTTTGACAGCATCGCTGATGGTTTGGTTTGTGATTGAGTTTGTTGCGTGAGGTGTTGCCCTGCGCTCGGGTGCGCTACTACTATGCGTACTCATAACTGTTAGCCTTTCGAGAGAAGGTTAATGGTTTAGGGCTGGCGTTGTGTTGTCCGCACAATGTCGGCCCGCTGCATTTTAAAGAGGGGTTGTGGCACTCTAGCGGTCAGATTTTCGTCTGTCAATGAGAAAGTTATCCCCAATGTGCCCGCGTTCAGGAGGAACTGAGTAATGGCAACGAAGCGAAGAAAGAAACAAACTCCTGCAGAGAAGGCTGAACTACGCATCTCCAAGTGGAAACGTAATGATCGCCCGAGGCAACATTGGACCGATTTGGATCATAACTTCTCGGTCAGTGGCTACCTGTTGGACCTGAGAAACCTGCGTTTGAAGGATATACCCGATAGCTTGCGCGCTCTCCCCGAAATTGAACTTTTACAACTGAGAGGCAATGTTATTGAAGAGCTACCGACATGGATCGGGGAACTCTCGGCCCTCAAGGGTTTAGGCCTAGTTGGAAATAAGCTCCGCACCTTACCTGACGAGATCGGCTCCCTCAGAAACCTGAAGCTGTTGTGGCTATCAGGGAATCAACTTGAAGAGTTACCAGAGACACTGCGCTCGCTACCACTCGAAGAAATAACGTTGAAGGGCAATCCAAAACTGGGTCTTCCTGAAAGCATCTTGAAAAGGCCTGCGGACGAGGTGCTTCGTTACTATTTTGAGTCACGAGCTGAAAAGGGTCGCCCATTGCTTGAGTTAAAACTACTTGTTGTTGGCCGCGGAAAGGCAGGCAAGACGACATTGATCAAGCAGCTCGCGGGTGAAAAAGTGGACAAGGAGGAATCGGAAACACATTCGATCGCCATTCGGGAACTCATGCTGGATTGTCCACGCGGTCCCGTACGCACCCGAGCCTGGGACTTCGGTGGCCAGGAGATTCTTCACTCCACACACCAGTTTTTCTTAACGGAACGTAGTCTGTATCTGCTCGTACTCGAACCTCGCACAGGCCTGGCCCAACGCGATGCAGAGTACTGGCTCAAGCTAATTGAGACTCAAGGCGGTGGCTCGCCAGTAATCGTGGTAATGAACTGGAGCCGCGGACAAAACTGGAAGGTCGATGAAGTAAAACTGCGAAGAAAGTTTCCATTCATCGTCGATTTTCTTCCTACGGATGCATTGCATGGAGAAGGGATAGACCAGCTCCGCACCGCAATGCACGAGGTGGTTGAAGCAAGAATGAGCGACGTTTGGCTTCCCTTTCCGCTTCGCTGGCGAGAAATCAAGGATGAGGTGGCGGGAATGAAAGGCAATTTCCTCACGTATACTCAATATACCGAACTCTGCGCTACGCATGGTGAAGAAGATCCTGCAGCGCAGGCGGATCTCGCCGGAATTCTTCACGCGCTCGGCCTGGCGCTGTACTTTGGCAAAGACCCCAGACTCCACGACACCAGAGTACTGAACCCAGGATGGGTCACTGGAGGAGTTTATGCTGTGATTCGAGCGCCTTCAGTGAAGCAAAACGACGGGCAGCTTTCAGTGATTGATATGCCCCTCGTACTTCATCAAGCAGAAGAGCAAAAAGTTATCAAGACCGCCGATTATCCAGCGGACACTCATATGTTCATTCTCGAACTGATGCGGGCATTTCAGCTTTGCTATGCGAGCGAGGAAGAAAAAGGGAAGGCGATTCGATATCTTGTGCCCGAGTTGCTACCTGAGTTCGAGCCCAAGATGGAAGAACAATGGGAATCTGCACCTGTCCGTCTTCGTTACCGCTACGAAGTACTGTTGCCGGGATTACTCCCGCGATTCATTGTCCGCACTCACGCTCTCAGCGATGGGGCGCCGCATTGGCGTCATGGTGTAGTTTTGCAACACGCTGAAGCAACCGCATTGATCCGAGAAGAAACGGATCGACCCGAATTACAAGTATTCGTTCTCGGCGACGATGAAGAGACGAGGCGAATGCTGGTGGCAATCGTGCGTCGAGAGCTGGAATCGCTGCATGCAGAAATGAAGATGCAGCCTGTAGAGGAACTTGAATTAACCGGAGAAGATGAGCATTGGATCAGTGTAAAAGCGCTTCGCGAAATAGAAAAACCAAGAACGCCAAAGCAAATACTTCCTGTGCAGCCGGAGGGAACGGCGCAGGTCAACGTGGCCCGCGAACTCAACAAGCTCTTGCCCGCGGAGGCGCGAGCAATCGATCGCGATCCGGCAACAGCGCCCTTGCCTGTGCGAGTGTTTGTCAGTTATGCCCACGATGACGAACGCCAACTCAAAAGACTCGACGCAATGTTAGATGTCCTCGAACAACTCCATGGTCTGACGTCCTGGGTTGATAAGCGCCTGATTGCAGGAGAAGAGTGGGATGCTGAGATTCGCCGCCGACTTGAAGAGATGGACATTTTTCTTTTCATAGCAAGTCAGACTTCACTGGTGCGGCCCTACATTAAGGATCCCGAGTTGAGTCGTGCTCGCGAACGCCGTGAAGCGGGTGAAATCGAAATCGTTGCGGTTAAACTCGAGCCCTGCGCTATCGATGATGATCCGTTTCTTGGAAAGTTGCAGCGCCTGGCCCCGAAATTCCGTAGTGTCGCTGAAGCACCCCTCAAATCAAGCGCGTGGGAACAGGTACGCAAGGATCTGTTGCCTGTTATTAAGCGAGTTCGTGCCAAAAAGGAAAAAGCTGCAGGGACCGGGTAGACGTCAGATCTCCATTTTGTTTTATTTCCCCGTAGCCTTTTTCTCCGCGCTCTTGCTTTGATACTCAACTTTTTTCCCCGATCGCGCTTCAAGAATTGGGAGCAGCGTACGCACTGTGTCCTTGTCCAGTTTGAACACAGCTACCTGCTCTTTCCCGTTTTCATCTGTAAATCCCAACGTCAAAAAATGGTTCTGCTTTTTCGACATTAGGAACAGCAGGCCGACTGGCCCAAGCAGAATAGTTGACGCCACTGCGGCACCGACACGACGGCCCGACTTCTGCCCATACTCCATGTCGAGGAAGTTGGCGTATGGAATTCTGACTACTTGGTTGTTTTCGTAAACAAACTCGAAATGAGTTTCATCCTTTGTTACCAGATGTCCTTTGATCTCTTTCTTGGCATCTTTAAACGCGGCAACTGTTCCGCCGTAATATGAGCCATTGTCCGAATCAGCGAGGACTATCGTAGTTCCGAATAACAGTGACAAGATGAGCACGAAGGACAGCATTCTAGCCATGGGGGATTTCCTCCAAATTAAAGTTAATTAGTGAAGAAGAGGAGATTGCTACTACTGCAATCTCCGTTAGTTAATTACGTTCGCCGAGACTCTTTGAGCCGACACAAATGGCCATCTCAGCATTAGCCGCAGGTTCTACAGATCAGATCGGTTAGTGAAGCGCAGAGAGCGTTGAGATTTCAATTTATAGATGCCCCGCTGCACTCCGGTCGTGCCTCAAGGTAAGACATGCTCTGAGGAAAGTGTGCCTGTCAAGGAACGAGGCACTGCACTTTTATATCACACGCAATGAGGCTTTGGAATGGCAAATCGAGTGATTCAAGCGCGACAAACTGTGATCGATAGCCGCTATCTACACTTAGCAAAATGGTGCGTGTCTGAAATGCACGAACTCGGTCATTCTTCGTGTTCTTGTCTCCTAGTCTTCATACTCATCAGACCCCAACACCCACATAAACGACTGAATGTCTATCATGTCACGCGGTCGTAAATCCGCTACCTCACTCCGTACCATTTGTCCGAACTGTAAAAACTCTGAATACGTTTCCCAGGAGGGGCGTGTCTTATAGTGGAAGTCAAATCCAAATTTCCGCGCTGCAATCCGTGTCACATTCGGTTTTAGAAAAATATGAATCTTTGGGTGTCCGATGAAGCCAAAGACTGTTACCACGGGCCACGTTAGTACTCGTGTTTGTTTTCGAGGAAGCAAAGCAATCACTTCGACCCACCCCGCAAATCGTTCATTCAGACTTAAAGAGCCGTGAAGAAAGTCGTAAAGCCCGTGTGAAAACAGTCGTGCCCCTTCAAGTGACTTGACCGCATCCCGCAAGGCCATCTTCTCAAACGAAAAAAGCAAATTCGTTCGGGACTCGATTCGAATCGCCCGGGCGGCGATTTCACTGTATTCCTTCCGCTTTAACAAACGTCCGAATTCGTTTCGATTTAGAAGTTCTTCCCATTGCTGATGCGCCTTCCATTTGTAGTTTCGTTCCCAATCCATGTAGGTGTCATCGTGAAACCCATTCGGAAAGTAGTGAAGAAACTTGCGTCGACTTTTCAGCGCGCCGCTCGGTCTTTTCCTTAGTGTCGTACTTGAAACGCCCGTTTGCCCGGCTGTCACTCTTTCTGTGCTCACATCCCCTCCTTGTGTTTTGGTCACTGTTAATGGTTGTGGCGAGCAATTGGCGGGCCAAATCTCTGTGGGGAACTTTAAGTAAGCGAACAAACAGAACTCTGGCTGAAGGAGTACAACGAGGAGCGACCACACCAGTCTCTGGGGCCAAAGCTATTAATCACAACCTTGATTGAAAACTCTCCTTCAATTTCTACAATCGTTTGTTGTACATCCGTCCTACAATTGGCTTGCTAAGATCGTGATCCGGGTTCACCGGGAAAAAGTGAGTCGGTCTTGAATCGAACGCCGGGAAATTCGTCGCAGGCCATACTCGTGCGATGAACATGGAGGCTCTATGAATGAAGATCAAAAGCCTGCGGAGATGAGCGAGGCTGGCGCCATACAGCTTCACAGCGAAGGCCCGCTCGAAAAAGCAAAACGTTTCCTTTTTGGTAACGACGTCTTCATCTCATATGCGCGGAAGGACGCGACTTCTTATTCGCTGGGCCTGGCTAATGAACTCACGAAGCAGGAGCTCTCGTGCTTTTTGGACCAGTGGGGTACTCCACCGGGAAAGGAAATTCCCAGGGAAGTTCTTTCAACCCTGAAACGCAGTGCGATGATGGTCCTGCTGGGCACTCCCGACGCCGCCCATTCGAAAGCGGTGGCAGCCGAGATCGTAGAGTTTAGAAAAACAGGCCGTACGATCATACCGGTGAGTTTTGACGGCTCGCTCGAGAAAGCCGACTGGTTCAACGACCTAATCGCGGGGATCTCGATTGCACCCGAATCTACAGATGCTTTGAAGACCGGCGAACCTGACGAAAACGTCGTAAGCAGGATTGTGAATGCAGAGAATTTCACCCGGCGTAACAAACGATTACGTCGTTACTTTTGGATGACGGCAGCATCCGTCGTAACCATGCTGCTGTTGGGCGCACTTGTGGGGTTCCTTATCGTCCGCCGGGCAAATGCCGAACGTAGCGCCGCCCAAGCTTTAGCGAGAGAAGCAGAGATAAAACGCGCTAACGCCGAAAGTGAAGCGGCAAGATTTTCGACCGTCGCTACCCAGGCGCAGCAGAAGCAGCAGGCAGCAGAAGGCAAAGCGGCGGAAGCTGAAGGAAAAGCGGCTGACGCGACCGCTGAGGCTGCCGCTCAGCAGCAACTGGCGGCCACGCAAAAGAGAATAGCGGATGAGCAGACGCGTCGCGCCGAAGAGCAAACGAAGATCGCCGATGCCCAGCAGCAACGCAGTGAGCGTTTGACTTATATCGGAAACATGCAGTTGGCCCAGCAATTCCTCGAGGCCGGAAACACTAAGTCGAGTCAAAGGCTACTCGATCCATATCTGCCGGGTTCGACCAAAGATGAAAAGAATCGGATGCCCCAGTTGCGAGGTTATGAATGGTATCAACTCTGGCGTTTAGCTCATCGAAGTGTTGCTGATGTCCCGGTCGCCAATAAGCCTGCGAATGATCCCAGACCTCCGCGGCCGAATGAGTATCCGCAGAATAAGCCGGGAGTGGTCAACTCAGTGGCGTTTTCGCCCAGCGGTAAACGCTTCGCTACCGTTGACGATAAAGGTTTGAGGTTATGGGACGGTACAGACCAGGCTTCACCCAAGCTGGCTTCAAAAGTTGACGGGGAATTTCGCGGCCTAAGTTTCTCTAGCGACGGACGTATGCTCGCTACCATTAGCGGGAGCAATGTCCGCATCTTTACGACTGACACGCTTAAGCCCTATCTTTCCATTGCGCAACCGCAGGGCAAGAAGTTTCAGGCAATCGCTTTTGCTCCCCGTGACGACTCAATGATCGGAACGGCAGATGAAACTGGGGTTTTCTTATGGCGTATCATGCCGAACGCCACCAGTAATCTTCTGCTTGAAAGGTTCCCTTCACCGGGGGAGGTGACGGTCATGCGTTTTTCACGTAACTCAGAGTTTGTGGGCTTGCAAACAGAAACACGAATAGAAGTTTGGGAACTTGCTACGCAGAAGATGGCCCTGGCGTTTAAGCCATCCGACTACTTGAATGGTTCGTTTTTCTTTTCGGAGTTCTCATCACCGCAAGATGCGGTTATCGGCGTGATAGATGGCACTTCACTGGAACTTAAGGGTTTTCTCCCGAACACGGATTCTCGTTTTTCACTTAACGTAGGGACGCAATTTGTTCCGAGTCCAAATCAGAAAATCACCACCGCGGTTTCACCGGACGGACGATACCTTGCAGCGGCGGCTGTTGATGCGGTTACGTACGGAGGTGGAGTGAAGTTATGGGACATCAGAAACAATAAACTCCTGACGACGTTCGACGGTGTAGGGATGGGCGGTAATGTTGGTGCGCTTGCTTTTTCTCCTGACGGAGAGACTCTCGCCATCGTCGACGGAGATGGCATGCAGTTGCGAGAAGCGACGGTGATACCTGGCCTTAGCGAGTGGCAGCCGGGCGTACTGAATCTCAGACGAACCGCGGTCTCGCCGCGCGGGGATCTGATTGCGATTAAGGACGGTGAGACGTTGAAGTTCTGGAATACATACACGCGAGAGCTTCAACACCAGCGCGATGCTAAAGGGGTCGGGTTTATTGTTTTCTCCCCCGATGGTAGCCGTTATGCCACCAGTACCCAGGCAGGACGAAGATGGGAGGTAGAAATCTGGGATGCAGAGTCTCACGCTTCGCTCGGTCCTCCACTCGGGCAAGCAGACCAACCGGAGCTCGCTTTCTCACCTGATGGACAAACCCTCGCCATCGGACATGAAAAATTCGAATGCTATGATGGCTGCATTCAGTTTTGGAATATAAGCACTCACAAGAAAAGGACGGGTGTTGCTACTCGCCGGAAGATCCATGTTCCCGTGGTGGGTGTCACCCCATTATTGTTTTCACCCAACGGGAAGCTTGCCGTTTTCCGCAACCGCATGGCCGAGGGCCACTCGATTGATTTGGTCGATGTGGAGTCGGGAAAGAGTTTGGTGAACATCGGCGACATGAGCCAATCGGACTACACGTCGTTCGCTTTCTCCCCCGACAGCAAATACTCGCCATAGGCGGCAACGACTCCACCGTCGGTTTCTGGGACGTATCGTCTCTTTATGATCGCGACACCGTATCAGCGCATGCTGAGGAAGGAGTTGCGTTCTGGAAGATTGGAGACAAGCAGTTCCTCGCAATGATCGAAGGGCACCGCGAACCGGTCACGTCAGTTGCGTTCTCACCTGATGGAAAGACAATCGCCAGTGCCAGCGCTGATGGTACAGTTAGATTATGGAATGCCCAGTTTTATCAACCGCTGGTAACTTACAGAACTTATCGACGTGTTCACGTCGTGTCGTTCTCGGCGGATGGGCGAGCGCTAATTACTGCCGGCAATGAGGAAGACAAAGACTGGGCTAACCGAGAGGGGCGGTACACCTTCAAAATATGGCGGGCTGCTACTGACGCGGAGTTGATAAAAAAATAAACGATAGATGAGGTCAGCATGCCACTACTTAGCATATTTCTTTAGGACTTCTGTTATCGGAGTTGAAAAGCGCGCCAAACTTTCAAACGTATCAAAGGAGGGGCCCACCCTCCACGAACGATCTTCCTACTACAAGGCAAACAACTTACCGTGCGACAGTCCCAACATGGAATAGTCTTTAAGCCGTTTCTTTTTCGACATCTCGAGAAGGTCTTGTGCAGCCTTTGACTACCATACGGTGCTATCCATGCCGCAGGTTTCCTTTGACTTCCTGTAAATCGCTTCTCTTTCACGGCGGCGGCACGGGTTCGATTCCCGTACGGGACGCCAAACACCATTAATAAGTACAGTCGCAACTGCCGCCGCCGCTTTTGAGATGGCTCGTTGTTGTTACTAAGTGTAATTAGCTCGGCCCTCGCCGTTCTATTCAGTGCTACCAATGAGATCACTCAATCTGGATGGTTTTCTTGTGAGGGCGCCATTGTGAATCACGGTTTCGCTGGCGTGGCCGTCGATTGGGCAGCGGGTTTCGGCTTCAACTCCCATAACACATTGATGATTTTCCATTCGCCGTTGAATTTGGCGACTGAGAGGTAGTCGATCCAGTCAGATGCGACAACCTTCACCACTGCCGCGCCCTCGTAGCGATCGAGAATTGTAATCTCTTTTAACTGTTGCTCCTTCGGAGTTTTGGTGCCGCCACCACGCCTTGTACCTTGTACTAAAGCCATCGCGCCCATGTGGTTGAACTGACTACGGCCTGTCTTTGGATCGGTATAGATCATTCGCTTGGCGAGCTCAGGATGGAGCGAACTCTCCATGCGCGTGGCGTCGCCTTCATACCACCCTTCGATGTAATTCAGGGCAGTTTTTGTGATTGCTGCATTGTCATCAGTCGGGCCGGTCTGTGCCACCACCATACCCATCACTAGAAACGTGAACGCAATTAACGAGAATGCCTTACGCATGAGAAACTCCCTTCTAAATTTTACTAGCCCAGGCAGATAGCCACTGTAGCACAAACACTATTGAACCGGGCTTTGCGTTCTCGTCACTCATAACAAAAGTCGCTAGCGGTAGCCTTGCACAAAAAGTGGTCCCTGTCGGGATTTTGAAGTCCTCTCTGCGTATCTCTGTGATCTTTGCGTAACTGGAGTCGCGAGAAATAGTTAACGCGGAGATCACAGAGATACGCAGAGATTGCAGAGAAGAATCAAAGAGTTATAAAAACCACTTTTGGTGCAAAGCCGCTAGCGGTATTGTCGTGTCAAACCTGTATACTTCATGCAACTCAGTCAGGCCAATAATTTCGTCTGAGTGGAAAATTCTTCGTGGGTTCTCACGTCCAAGCAGCGTCTACTTAGAAAGGGCTATGGCCAGTCCCGCAAAAATAGCAACGCACACCAGCCCACAGGAGGAGGTTTTCCTCACGAAATACGTGCGTCTTTGCGACTGGGCTCTCACACTAACCCAAAAAGATCGTGAACGAGCGGAAGATCTCGTTCACGATCTTTATGTTCAGTTAGTCCACGCGCGTCCGGATCTGGACGCTATTACCAACCTCGACGGCTATCTATACCGCACCTTGTACAACCTCAATATCTCGCAATTGCGAAGGCGCGCCAACAGTCAAGTTCAATCACTTTCTGTAGTTGACTTCGACTCTGCCGAGAGTGGCCTGCGCACTGCCGATCCGCGAGAGCTGATTCGATACCAGGACGATTTGCGGCAAGTTTGTCACTACGCTTCCATCCGAAAAGAGAGTTCCAAAGCGGGTAGCGCTTTGATCCTGCGGTTCCTGCACGGTTACTTTCCACGTGAGATTGCGCTCGTCATGAAGTGCACCCGTGAAGCCGTGGAAGAACGACTCCGTTTGGCGAGAAACGAAGCGCGACAGTTTCTCCAAAACCCCACGCAACTGCGCTTCTTACTTAAACCAGCGGAGACTACAGTTCCGGCGCCAAAGACGGGCTTCGTCCAGCCTGTGGATCAACTCCTGGTGGAACTTCGTCAACAAGTGTTCGATTCAAGACGAGGCTCTTGTTTGCACGTAAGTGAACTGGAGCAACTCTATAGTCGAACAGGTAAGCTAGATCATGCCACGCTGAGTCATCTGGTTAGTTGTCCTGAATGTTTGGAAGAAACAAATCAGATCCTGGACCTCCCTCCATTGGCCGATCGATTTCCCACAGACACAATTGGAATCGATCAGCCACCTCGCAGTCGCAACAAACGGAGTGGCGGTGGCGACGGTAACAGTGGAGGTGGTGACAGCGGCGGTGCTGGAGCGGAAGAACAAATACATAGGTTCAGACGGCGTGCTCAACAAGTACTCGAGCAGCGACCACAATCACTCCGGATTTCCATTAACGGAAACATCGCAGCCGAACAACTGGTAACTTCTGATAGCTGCACGCAAATTCTCAGTCTCAATGACCTCCAGGAGATCGAGTTCATTGAAGTACTTAGCGAGCAGCAAACTCTACTGCTGATGATTTCGCTAACGGACCAGCCGTTGTCGAGAATACTCCATTCCGGAATCGCACTCAGTGATGGTCGACGCCTCGATGTTTCGGTCGATCTCGATGAAACGAGGCCAAGGGTCGAGGTTGTCTATCGTGATCTGTCAGCAGTCCCGCAAGCTGAAACTGCTTCACCGAGACTCGTCACAGCTTCAAAGGCGCACTTATTGACAACCACATTGGCAGGCACAATCAGCAAAGTTTTTGATCAACTCAAACAGGCTTTCCGGTTCGTGCTAAATCCGGCCGCAATCACTGCAACCGTAGCACTGATTCTGATAACTGTTTTGCTGTTTGTACGCTTCTCGGTTCCTCGTGTCACAGCAGGGGAACTGCTCGATCGCACAACCAGAGTGGAAACTACAATCCTTGAAAATGCTGATATCGCAACTCATCGCACTCTGAGCCTGGAAACGCGCCGTTCAGACCGTGCAGAACTAATCAAACAACGAGTCGAAATCTGGCATAGTGCCCAACTTGGAACGACTTCACGGCGGATTTACGACGCTGCTGGAAAATTGAACAAGGGTGAATGGAGTCAAACGAACGGCGCTGCGACAATATATCAATCGGGGAGAGCGCCAGAGTCTCGAGTTTCCGCCGCGCTAGCCGGAGACGCCATTGTCGAAGCCGGTGAGTATTGGCGATTAGATCTCTCGGCCAAGAGCTTCAGGGCCCTGTTGAAGAACTCCGACTCCATTGTTGTCAAAGAAGACCCAACGAGTTATTTGCTGACCTTCGATGCCAACAAACCAGCAGTAATTACGCACGCGACGTTGCGCATTCACAAGCAGTCGACACGGTCTGTAGAGCAGACTTTGATACTCAATCAGAACGGAGTGACGAGCGAGGTCCACTTTGTTGAAACCGGATTCGAGCAGAACTCACTCGACGCGGCGCCGCAGAGCGCGTTCGAGCCTGATGAAGAGTTCGGGAATCCAGGTACCAGTTTAAGCTCTCCCGAACATGGTGACAGCAAAACGGTTAGCACTCCTGAAGCCGTGGCGTCCGTCGAACTGGAGATTGAAGTAACCTACCTACTCAATCGCATCAAAGCCAATCTCGGGGAGCAGATTAGCCTGTCGAGAACTCCTGGAGGAGCACTTCGCGTCGAAGCTGTCACGGAAACGCAATCCCGGAAAGCAGAGATTCTTCAGGCACTCGAGCCTGTTCGTAACAATCCCGCCGTGCGCATCGACGTTAGTACTGTCGCTGAAGCAGCACGTAGAGTCGATACAAGGAGTCACATAAAAGACCCCATTGATCGCGAAGTTGAAGTCGCAGACAGTAGCGGGCCGTCTGATAGTGAACTGCGAACATACTTCAATAGTCGCGTGCCTCCTGATGCGGTTGACTCTGAAATAAGAACGTTCACTCAAACCGTGATGAGTAATTCGCGACAAACAGTTTTGCGTGCCTCCGCACTGCAAAAGCTGGTGCAACGATTTTCAGCGAGCGACGTCCAGTCACTATCTCCCGACGCGCGGGAAAAATGGACCTCCATGATCCGTGAGCAAATAAGCGGGTATCAACGCTCAGTTGCTGCCGTACGCAACGACCTCCGACGCATCTATCCCGCTGCCGGATCTGCTAGTGCTATCGTTAGAGCCGCCAGTGTTCAGGAAGCCAGCGCTCAGTTGCTGCGAATCAGCTTCAGGAATGACGATGTAATTCGCAGGGCGTTCACAGCTACTGAAGGAAACTCTGGCTCAACAGCGTTTTCGGTTGAATTATGGCAATCGCTCGCCGAGGCTGAACAATTGGCGAGAGAGATTGAGCGACTAACCACAACCCCCAACTGAGCATTCTTCAGGACCGAATAGGTTACGGTGATTTTATTGGGACACAACCGCGCCTTCAATTCTTGGCTGACACTCTCTCTGATCCTTCTCTTTTGCAGCGTACCAGTAACGGCACAATCGTCCAGCGCCACACTAAGCGGGATCGTAATCGATGAGGCAGGCGCTGTAGTTCCCTCCGTCGAAATCACCGTATTTAACCTCGATACGGCTTTGCTGCGCCACGGTATCACCAACGACACAGGATCATTCGTCATCCCTGTACTTCCACCAGCACGTTACAGCGTTACGGTCCAACGCCCTGGATTCACCCCAGTCGAAGTCAGAAATGTAACTCTCAACACCGGCGATCAACTGTCACTCCGAATCAAACTCAAAGTCAGTCAAATCGGAGCATCAGTGACCACCATCGCTGAACTCTCCGAAGTACGAAATTCACCGTCAGTAAGCACGGTGATTAATCGAGACTTTGTATCGAATCTACCCTTGAACGGACGCAGCTTTCAATCACTCTTTGAACTTGCCCCCGGAGTGGTGATATCGCGTTCTACTTTCAGTGAGCAGGGCCAGTTTAGCGTTAACGGTCAGCGCGCTAATGCGAACTACTTCATGGTCGATGGTGTAAGCGCAAATATTGGTGTGAGTGCCGGCGCCGCACCGGGTCAGGCAGCCGTTGGATCGTTACCCGCATTATCGGCCACCGGCACCACGAGCAGCCTGGTGTCGGTCGACGCGCTGCAGGAGTTCAAAATTCAAACCTCCACTTACGCTCCGGAGTTTGGCCGTACTCCCGGCGCCCAGATATCGATTATCACGAGTTCGGGTACCAACAACTTCCACGGGCGCGCATTCAATTACTTTCGTAACGACGCGCTGGATGCAAACGACTGGTTCGCCAATAGTCGTGGTCTACCTCGAGCGAGTGTTAGACAGAACGACTTTGGCGCGGTCGCAGGTGGACCACTACGGAAAGACTCTGCCTTCTTCTTTGGGTCATTCGAAGGCTTGCGGCTAAAACAACCGCAGTTTGCGATTACCGAAGTGCCATCTCTTTCGTCTCGCTTGGCCGCACCCGCCCTGATTAGATCTTTTCTGAATGCATTTCCGATCCCGAATGGTCCTGAAACAGGAAATGGTCTGGCCGAGTTTTCGGCTGGTTACTCTGATCCGTCGGATCTGAACGCTGCGAGTGTTCGCATTGACCTTGTACCCAGTCAACGATTGATGCTGTTCGCTCGCTACAGTTATGCAGATTCAGCCACGACACAACGGGGCAGCACCATTGTTCCCGGCTTCAGTGGAGAACCAGTTGTGAATCCCAGTCTTGCTCAAAGTCTCAACAATCTCACACGCGTCAAAATGAACTCGCAGACACTGACCATTGGCGCCACCTTTTCACTGGGCACAAATGCTATCAATGAGCTAAGGACCAATTGGAGTCGCGCGCAAGGAGCTACGGAATTTCTACTCGATGATTTTGGTGGCGCGATTCCGTTGTCGGGTTCACTGTTATCTCAGCCTGTTAACGATGCCGGCTTTCAGTTCCAACTGGGTCAGGGAGCTAACACGAACTTCGTAATCGGGAAGAACGTCAATAATCTTCAACGACAGCTCAACGTCATCGACAATTTTTCGCTCAGTCGCGGCCAACAGCAACTCAAGTTTGGCATTGATTATCGTCGCCTTTCTCCACTTTATGACTCACTCGATTACAACCAAAGGGTAGTGTTTGCAGGTATTGGTTCTACTAATCCGACTGGATCGGTGTTGTCGGGCATCGCGCGTTCAGTCCAGGTGTTCGCAGGCGCCAAACCACGAGAACCTGTCTTCAACAACTTCTCGGCGTACGTTCAGAACACTACCAGAATTAGTCAAAGATTGAATGTCATTTATGGAGCTCGCTGGGAGTTGAATCCGCCACCGCGCGAGCGAAATGGTAATCAGGCAGTAACAGTTCAAAATCTTCAGAACATTGCAGAACTCGCGCTTGCTCCCGCCGGCACTCGACTCTGGCGCACAACGCTTGGAAATGTCGCCCCCCGGTTGGGGTTCGCCTATCAGCTCAATACTCAGCGGGAAAAGGAACTGATGCTTCGTGCTGGATTAGGTCTTTTTTACGATCTGGGAACCGGTCAGTCGGCACAGGGTTTTGGTAGTGTGTTTCCATTTGTGAGTGCCAAACGATTCTTCGATGTCCCATTCCCGTTAACGCCGGGCCAGGCAGAACCGCCACCTCTTTCGTTGAGTCCGCCTTACGGGCCCATCGTCGCCTTTGATCCGGAACTCCAACTCCCGCGCTCAATTCAATGGAATCTCACGCTCGAGAAGTCGCTGGGCGCAAGACAAGTCGTTTCGCTTGCGTATGTAGCGGCGCTGGGACGACGTCTATTGCGCGAGGACGTACTGCTGAATCCAAATCCTGATTTCACTGTGGTTCGGGTGACACGAAATGCAGCCGAGTCGAGTTATCACTCGATGCAACTACAGTTTGTTCGTCGCTTAACTTCTGGACTTCAGTTTCTTGCGTCGTATGCCTGGTCACACTCGATCGACAATGGTTCGAGTGATTCACTTTCCCGGCTACGTATTACGGTGAGCTCGAACAGCACACCCTTTAATGCAAATTCAGATCGTGGGCCATCCGACTTCGATGTGCGACACTCGCTAACGGCGACGACCACTTACGCAATACCTTCATTGCAGAGTGACTCGAAGATTGTGAGTGTACTGAACGGGTGGTCTATCGATACTATTTTTCGGACCCGAACAGCAACTCCAGTCAATATCGTGGCCAGGCAGGATGTGTTGACTGCGGATCTGATTGTCGAGTTACAGAGGCCGGATCTGATCACAGGTGTTCCCGTTTATGTTAACGATCTAAATGCGCCTGGAGGCCGTCGTATCAATCGCGCGGCCTTCGCCGTGCCGCTGACGATCAGACAAGGATCGCTGGGTTATAACGCGCTGCGCGGGTTTGGTTTTTCTCAGGTCGATTTTGCTTTGCGACGCGAGTTCTCGCTTTCAGAAGGATTGAAGCTTCAGCTCCGTGCTGAAGCGTTCAATCTTCTCAATCGCGCCAACTTTGGCAATCCGAATAACGTCCTCGCCAACCCGGTGTTTGGACAGTCAACGCAAACACTCGCGCGTAGTCTTGGAACAGGCGGTATCAACGGCGGTTTGAGTCCTCTTTACCAGATCGGTGGTCCACGCTCAGTCCAGCTGGCGTTAAAACTCCTGTTCTAGGCGGCTCTGCCTCAAAAGTCAGAAATCATGGTTGGATCGGGTCAGTACAGGGAGCGGTAGCGACCTGGTCAGTGATCAGCATGCGATAATCCTAATGATTCTTGACTCCTATGGCGTGACCAGGTCGCTACCGCTCCCTGTACTGACCCGATCCAAGTGCGATTCCAACTTTGAGGCAAAGCCGTTCTAGGTCAGAAGCGAAAGCCGAATCCGGTACCAGTTGAAAGTTATGTCTCGTTTCCGGTGCGCGCTCGAGCACGGGTTGCGACAAAGTGAATCCGAGTGTTCGAAAGGTTCCGTAGCGAATGATAGTGTCACCCGCGTCAATTCGTATGACGGCACCTCGCTATTTTGTGCCTTACTAGTGATACAGACTAGAACGATTGCAAGTGTTACAAAAGATAGTGTTCGCACAAAAGAAGACATAGACACCCTTTCGTCTGTCGGTACAATCAGACATTTTCAACATGGGTTCTGCGGAGACTCGCCGCTGGGAGCAATCACACACCCGCCTGGCCCATCGGCGACCGGATCGTTGCCAGTTACGACGGCGATGAAAAGGAAGGCAAGCGCACCGCCCGCGGCAATAATTATTGCGACACGCTGGCGAGTGGTCAGATTGCTTTGATCCTTATTGGTTTGGAGGAGGCCGGCATTTGAGAAGGTCATATTTGGACCGACGTGAGTCACTTGCTGGCCTTTGCTGGTTTCTCGGCTATCAATAACGTCGACTGCACCTTCACTCACTCGCAACTCAAAGCTCGTCTCCTCAGCCGCGACCGTGAATTTTGACGACATCGTTGCATCTGAAATCACAGACAGCCCGGGAAGTATCTCAACTCTTGTTGTTGTTCCGCGCAGTGTTGATAAGCCGAGGCGGCCCGTCTTCAGCTCAGTGCGAAGCAGATCAGGGAGCACTTCAACCCTGAGTTCAGTTTGTTCCGAGACTTCAACACGAGTGGCACGTGGTACATCCAGAATCAACGAGGATGATCTGGTCGTAGCAATCGTGTTTTTTGCAAATAGTGTTTGACCTGAGAAAGCAGGTGCGTTGTTTATAATAGCTGACCCTGTCAGAGTGACAATTGCCCAACTCCGGGGAACCTCGTCAGCAACTGCCTGGATCCGACAACTCACGATAACCAGAACGAACGCCGTAACGACGGCGACAGTTTTACAGAACAGGCGCATATGACATCTCCATCCCACCAGTATTAGAGAGACTTCGTTGCTATCTAAAATGAAGACGCTGGGAAATCAGAAGAACCCACGTTGCATCGCTCACCTCGCTCTCAGAGTAAAGACAAGATTTGCGACGGTGTTAATAAGCTGACGGTCAGAGGACTCCATAAGTCTTGCACGTCACGGACACGGGTTCGATTCCCGTACGGGACGCCAACAAGAACAACAGGTTGAATTGCAGCATGAAATGAGGGCTTCTTTTTACAGCAAGACGCTGGATGCGGATGGCCAATCTGCGCTCACGTTTCGACTTGAAGCCCGGTTATATGTGCTTTCGAGACACGCCGTGAGTTTTTGCGCCAAATAGCTCACGTATGGTTCTTCCCGAATGGTGTCGTGACGACCAGGAATCACGTACAGCTCGAACCCACCGTCAGCAATAGTCTTCCACCTGCGCCGATTGTCTTCAGATTGGTTTTTATACTGATTGTCGCGAGCGAGAAAATACGCGAGCTTAGCTGCAATCCGTTTGGGAGGCACATAGTGCTGTGTTGCTCGGTATATGGCCCACTCGAGACGCGCCAGCGGATCTTTAGCAACTAAGACTTTCTGTTCGTACCTTTCTTCCTCATCGGTAAGAGGAACGACGGCGGCGTCGCTTTTGCTATTTAGCGCCAGCCTGATCTTCATGCGGCGTGCCGCAGCCCGGAGATAGGTCCTGGCTCCTAACTCCTTAAGATGACGCAGATGGCTAATGATCCTTTTCCCTGGCGCAAGAGGCAGCGGACAGTGAGTGTCAAGCATAGCTAATAACGCCACCTCTTGCCCGGCCACCCCCAATTGATGCGCCATCTCCAATGCAAAGAGTCCTCCGAGCGTATCACCTAGAAGATAATATGGTCCTTGTGATTGAAACTGGCGAATCTCTTCTAAATAGTGCGCAGCCATGTCCTCAACGCGAATCAGACAATCTTTTTGGTAATCCAGACCGGCCGCTTGCAGGCCATAAACCGGCTGATCCGAACTCAGGTGACTAACAAGCGACCGGTATATAAGGACGTGTGCGCCACATGCGTGTACACAGTAGAGAGGCGGCTTCGTGCCTTGAGGCTGAATTGCGATTAGCGACGACCAGTTCGGTGACCAATCATCCTGGCGCAGCAAATTGGCAAGATCTGCGATCGTCGAAGCCTGAAAGAGTGTTGCGAGAGGAAGTCTCTTACCCAATATCTTTCCAATCTCTGCAAAGAGTCGGGCGCCTAAAATCGAATCCCCACCCAACTCAAAAAAATCGTCATCGACTCCAATAGGATGTATCGCTAAAACTTTCTGCCACACATCTATTAATTGCAGTTCCAGAGAATCACGTGCATCTACCCGAACGAAATCCAGGTTGGGTCTCTGGTCAGGCTTCGGCAACGCGCTCCGATCAACCTTCCCGTTGGGCGTCAAAGGCAAACTCTTCAACAAAATGAACGCAGATGGCACCATATACCCGGGCAGTTTTTCGTTCAGTTTCGCGCGCAAGTAGGTGGCGCTCTGGCCTCGGTCCCGTGCGACTACGTAGGCTACCAAACGCTTCTCTCCGGGCTCATCTTCTCTGACGATCACTACACTGTCTTGCACTTCAGGGAGTGCTGCGATGACGGCTTCGATCTCTCCCACTTCGACTCGATTGCCGCGGATCTTTACCTGGTAGTCGACGCGACCCAGAAACTCGATCGTTCCGTCAGCAAGACATCGTCCCCGATCTCCGGTTTTATACAAACGCGCGCCGGTCTCAGTGGAATACGGATCGGGAACGAATCGCTCCGCAGTTAAGTCTGGCCGATTTAAGTAGCCTCGCGCGACGCCTGCTCCACCTATGTAGATCTCGCCCACTGCATCGCGTGGGGCTAACCGCAAGTCTTCAGTCATGATCATGACTTTGGCGCCGTCTATCGGGTAACCCAATGGCGCGAAACTCGAATCGGTACCGCTGTCCATTGTCCCTATCTCATGAGTGATAGCGCCGACTGTAGTTTCGGTCGGCCCGTAGTGATTAATGATCGTGCAGTCTGGCGCCAGTTGCCGAAGCTTTCCGATCAGATTCCAACTAAGTCCTTCACCGCCAAGTATCAGTCGCTGTCGAGGCAAAACTACACGAGCATCGGACGAGGTCAACAGCGATGACAAATGGGATGGCACAATTTTCAAACAGTCAATCGCCTCATGCCTGAAGTATTCGACTGCGGCCTCAGGATCGACAGCGCATTCTCGAGATAGGAGGTGAAGACAACCACCGTTACAAATTGATGGGAAAAGGACCGTGTTACCAAGATCAGCCGCAAATGTAGAGACCATCGCGTAGTGACCGGTCGTTGGTAGTTTTAGTCGTCTTGTGACAGCACGGGTGTAGTTGACGAGTTGTCTATGCTCAATTGCTACGCCCTTCGGCGTGCCTGTTGAACCTGAGGTGTAAATCACGTAAGCCAAATTACTGGGAAGAGTCGTATGTGGAGGATTGTCGTGATCAAATGGTTCGATCCGTTTCCAATCCGTATCAAGACAGATTAAGTGAGTAGCGTTGTGAGGCAGCTGAGGCACATGGTGATTCACAGTCAGCAGTATGGAGGCCTTCAGATCATCGATCATGAATGCTAGCCGCGCTCGAGGGTAATCCGGATCAAGGGGTGCATACGCGCCTCCTGATTTCAGGACAGCCAGGATCGCTATAGGAATCTCGATACACCGCTCGAGACACACTGCGACCAATACTTCTCGGGTAACGCCTTGACTGCGAAGATAATGAGCAAGCTGATTTGCTCTTCGATTCAGCTCACAATAGGTTAGTTGATAATCCTCATAGACGACGGCAATGGCATTTGGAGTGCGCTCTACCTGCTCCTCAAAAAGCTCGTGAATAGACTCGTGATGCAGCGACTGCGCAACGCGCATAGGGGAAAGTGCATGCCCGGCAACCGCTGAGACCGATTGTCCGTGAGAAACGGCTTTCATGGAAGGAATCCCGCTTATTTGAGTTCAGCATAGATGAGTCAGGAACCAACCGCATCGGAGAAGTCTGCCAATTGTCATGGCAGACTATTGCTGGCATTCGCGAGGACGTCTCTCTATCTCGGAAGATTCAATCCTGTCTCCCCACTATCTCTTGAGCATTGTGCTGTAAGACGTAATTCGCGACGAATGTTGATATGACTTTACTTAGGTGTCTAGACCGCTCCCCTTTTGCGAACACCAGGCAGAAGCAACTGCTGAAACCGCATCACTACCCATTACTGAGAATATATTGACAATGATTCCAAGCGTGTAGTAGAGTTTGGCCGCTTTCGCTCATGATCATCAATCACGTGCGACCCCTCGCAAGTCCACGTAATGCAACTCTACAACTTCGCGCAAATTGAGACGATTGTGTTATCTCGCATCCATTTAGCGTAAACGCCTGGAGGCAAAGATGGAAAAGATTCGATTTGCAATCTCCGTAATCGCCCTTCTCTTCATGGTCGTGTTTGGGCTAACAAGCTTGACGCTTAGAACTGGAAAAGCTCAAGAGTTGCCAGAATGCAACTGCGGTGTTCCAAACGCTTATGATGGGATGAGGTGTAATAGCAACGGTGAGGTAACCCCGGGAGGCGGCTTATGCTGCGAACGTCAGTGCTATGTAATAACTGAGTAACAAACTAAACGTTTGTTCAGTAGGCCACTACAAGTACTACTTTCGAAGCAATGTTCCGGCGTGCGTACCTGGTTTATCGTTAACTGCAAACCTGGCGACTTGAAAGTCTGTACTGGTTTATCTTTCCCCCTTAAACTCAACTAAATGCTGTTTTTGATTGGGAACTCATCTCCCACTACTGATGAGGGTAAGCGGCGCGGAAACCTCCTTGCGATTGCCAACACTCTCTTAATCGTTACCGTACTTATAGCTGTCATTCTTCTTTTCGTGCAGGCGCGAAACAATTCCACGCTCACACATCAGAGGAACCAGTTGATGTCAACGGTTAACACTATGTCTGGATCAATGGCGGGACCTCCCTCAGTAGAGGTCGGCGATATCGTTCCGTCTTTCGAAGCCGTCACTCTGGAAGGAAAACCGAGGAGCATTGTTTACAATGGATCCTCAGACTACTTGCTTTATATCTTTTCTTCAAATTGCAGCGTTTGTCTGAGCCAGTTTGTAGATTGGAATAGGATTGCGTCGCGCGCCAAGCTAAAGAACTATACGGTGATGGGTTTAACAATCGACTCAGATCATAGTAAAGCGAATTTAGAGAAGTTTGATAGGGATTTTGAGGTATGCCTGATTCCAAGCAAGCCAGTTCAACGCGCTTATCGCGTGGTTGCCGTGCCATTAGTGATGCTTGTGTCCCGTGAAGGCTATGTTAAATGGGTACATTACGGGGCATTATCAACTGATAAAGTGAAAGAGATTTTTTCGATAATGGGCCTAGAGTGAAACCACACGCGATCATTGCTTCTTTCACGATCTGCTTGAGCCTCTTTCTGGGTGCCGACCCTACAACACAGTCCTTAGCGCAATCCGTACGTCGGACGTCGGCCTCTCGCGGCAGAGATAGTGATTCCACAACTCGTCAAAGTGCCATACTGTTGCTTGACTCAGCCATTGAGGAGCTAGGCGAAATAGAAGATATACGGGCGCGTGTTTCAATGGCCGAGACCATCGTAAAACTCTTAGGTAAGTCCAGGCCTGAGCGTTGTCATAAAATGCTCGATTCTCTCTTCGACGCAACACTGCAGTTGCAAAAAATGGGACCGTCTGGGAAAGGAGAGCGTTCGGACAGCAATGTGATCCTCGAAAAAATCATTCAGATTGCTGCCGAATTGGACCGCAGTTTTGCTCAATCTTATATTGATCGATATGTCTCGATTGAAGATTCTAGCAGTGAGAAATCTACGGCATCATCTCCGCCTTCATCAAGAACGGCTGCCTGGTACATGAAGATTGCTACTGAACTCTTTGAAAAGGACCCCGTGCTTGCTTTATCGATGGCCCAAAGGTCACTGAGCATGGCGGTGCCTCCAGAGACCATGGTATTTCTTGCAGGGCTTCGCAAGAGGGACGTGGTCCAGGCTAATAACATTTTCGGTGTTGCTCTTAATGGCATTAAGCTGAGGCGAGGACTGGATGTTAACGAGCTCCTCTTGCTTTACGCGTATGTTTTTTCGCCAACGCGCGTGCCGGTTTTCTCTTCACAGGGACTTGCTTTATTTAATATACCCTCTTACCAATCCGTTGCGGCGAATCAGTACGTTGATCCTGCGTTAGCTCGACAATATCTAACCACAACGACAGCGCTTGTTCTTGATGCACAGCGTTACTATCCAGGAAATAAGGAACAACTCACAAGCGGATTATCAGGCGATTTTTGTCTGGTTAGCCTGCTTGAGCCGGCGGCCAGGAGATATACGCCAGAACTGTCTGATGTCGTTTCAAGACAAAAGCATATTCTGGCAGGTTACATCGGGCCGGAGGTGCAAGCGGAGTCGAGTTCCTCTGTAAATCGTTGGAATGACATGCCGAACGGTGTGAATTCAGGGGCAAAAGATACGAATGCGACTCTCGATCTGCTCCTACAGCGGGCTGACCAGGCCTCTGATCCGACGAGGAAGGACCAACTCTATTATCGCGCAGCCATAATCGCCGCAAGAACAAAAGGCGCTGACGCGGCGTTCGATATAGTCGATAAGTTATCTTCTCAAGTTCGGGACCAGGCAAAAGAATCGATAGCATTTGAAATATCCATCACGGCTGCGCGCAAAGATCGGCTTGATGAGGCTGAACGACTAGCTCGCCGCGACAGTGATTTGACGAGGCGAGCCTATGTCTTCACTGTGATTGCAAGCTCGTTGCTTAATGACAAGAGTCGCGACACCGTACGCGCGATGGAGTTCCTAAACGAAGTCGAACATTTTGCTGCACAGTTAGATAAAGACGTGGAAAAGGTGGCCGTTCTTGTTGGTGCAGCGGCAGTTGCTTCACGACTTGATGCTGCCCGCGCCGCAGATCTTTTGCGACAGGCTATACGAGTCGCCAATAAAATAAACAATTTTTCAGGTGACACCAGGGTTCCTCGCGGTCTCGACATAGGTGGTTTGCTCTTTGCCTACACACTGTATAACGATGAGTTCACATTAGCTGACGCTATCATTCGACTCGGAACCAATGATTTCGATCAAACTGTTGGCGACATACGCACGTTTAAAAACCATCTTCCTCGTCTACAGATGACCATTGCTCTCTGTAATGGCATACTCTCCAACAGCCCTCTTCCTTGAATTTCTCAAATGAAAGACGAATTAAGCCAATAGAAGTGGTGGAGTTGCGCTTGAATCACTTGTTTGTGCTCTTTCACGGCGGCGACACGGGTTCGATTCCCGTACGGGACGCCAAAGCTATCAGTCACTTACAGAGGAGGTCACCTCTCAGGACAAGCATGAGGTGAGCGAGCTCGCTGGTGCAAATCGTTTGGTGATCTTCTTAATGAGTCGCCGATGGAATTACTTCACACCACCCTCGGGTGACACGGTGGCGGTACTCGAAGACTCTTTCCAGGCGCGGCACGATGATGAAAGATGCGGCTAATTGACCGATGAAACCGAGTGGCGGTTCGTATTCGATCTCATCCCGCAAAACTGCGCCTGCCGGATGCGGTTTAACGATGTGCAGATGACGCCAACGGCGAAAAGGTCCTTCAACCTGCACGTCTTCGAACATGTGCGGCGGATCATACACCGTATGTACGGCCACCCATCGCACCGAAAACAGACCAAAGACACGCGTCTGTATGATCGCCCTTGAGCCGACCTTGATATCAGGCGCAGCTTGGACAATATGTGCAGACTCCCATGGCGGCATTAACCGCCAAAGCGCGTCGGGAAGTTCGTGAAACGTGAAAACACGCTCTGGCGACGCGTGTATGATGCTCTCTTTGACAAAACTGCGTGCGCTCATACCTTGACGATCAGGTTGCGAGGCGAACCGCCCAGCAGCATGACCTTCTTAAAAACTCATTTTTTTTAATTTCTCACGTTGGCTGTTTTGTGTCGGTATGAGACCCCGTACCCGCCATAGATCAACGTCGTGGCGAAATATAACTCCGTCGGGCTTTGATAACCAATTTGCCTTGCGATTTCTGTTGAGCGGGATCGAGGTCGAGTTTCAATTTACGCGTCGTTCCATCCCGCTGTTTGTTCGTGGAGACAAACGCCAGGTTGTAACGGCTGCGCAAGTGATCGATCAGTGTCTGAAAAGTCGTGTCGAGCTTTTCAGGTTTGTTCGCGAGTACTTCACCGCCGGTTTCGTTCGCCAAATATTCCAGGTCCATGTATTTGGCACCGACAACTTTGTTCACGCGAGTAGCAACAATCTGGAGAGTATTTTCGACCCGTTGGATTATGACTTTGGGAATGATGGCGCAAACGACGGCGCCTGATTCGTAAATCGCGGTGCTGGCCGCTCGACTGGAAGGACCATTCGAGCAATCGAAAAGACGCGTCATGGATGTAATAACAATTATGACTCGACGCCCGGCTGGATTGCTTGCCTTGAGCATGTGCTCGGCGGCATCGGCAAACATGAGGTTAAAGCAATGTGCGACTTTCGTAGTCTTCGCCTGCTCGGGAATGTTATTGAGTGCTTTCTCGAGCAGTATTCGGTTGCGGGTGAATGGCTGAATCATCTTCGTGGAGTCGGTGAAGGCCATCACCGAGATCTCATCGACAGGCTTGAGACGATCGATTGCTTCACGGGCGGCGCGATGTGCTGTGTCGCTCCAGACATCGATCGGATGCGGACACGCCGGCCCCCGATCGATAGCCAGCACTACAGAGAGCGGTAGCTGATCCTGGCTGAAGTGGGTGATCTCCTGTTTGGTCCCATCTTCGTAAAGCAGGAAATCTTCTTTCTTCAACCCGCCGACGATGCGCGCCGTGTTTTTCTGCAGCACCAGCGCATCGATTTTGACGAGATCAACATCGATCTTGACCACTTCCGTTGATGACTCGGGGGTGGGCGTCGGCGTGGGCCGAGGCGGAAGCTGGATCGCTCGACTCGGGCGTCCGATGTTGGCATTCAAGTTCTGATTGGGCGTCTGCGAAGTGACAGGGCCGGCTGAGTAGAAGAGGAGGGCCGCAAGGATGATCGAGGTAACTAGAAACAGAGGCCGCAGGGTGGGCCGTTGATATCTCATGAGCTCTGTCCTCCCGATGCAAGTGAGCCGCATAACGTTGCGCTTGAGCGGCTCGCCCACGTCCATTTCTCTAAGCCAACCCATTATCTGGTTCCAACTCGGAATGCTTTGGGACGCCAAACTTTCAACTACTTACAAGTCATCCCAATCACCAAGAGACGGAATACCTGTCAATCACCCATAGCCACGTTCCATCCTTCTGGCGCCGCGCAACTTCAGAGGTCACGTTACCATCACGGCTGCGCGTCGAAGTGAGGGCCAAATCACCGCATATGAGCGCTGGTCGCTGTTCTCCGAACTCGAACTTTCGTTTTTCCGGTCCAAACCCAGTAACCTGAAGTTTACTAAAAAACTCGTGAATGGCCTCTTTGCCTCGCAGGAACGTTCCACCGCCAATGTCGACTACCGCGTCTGGCTCAAACAACGCGGTCATGCCAATAACATCTCCGGCGTTCTCTCTCTCTACCAACAACCGCTCCAAATCCTGGGGATCCCGGGCCGGCTCTCTTGTCGTTAAATCATTCATAGTTACACTCGCCAACTGTTGTGAGTTGTTCGATCTGTTCCTATCTTTCGTAAATGCGTTGTGACTCCTGGTGAGCACGTGGGCCAATGTCCGACACGCTTCAACTTGTAGTCCCGCCTAATCGACGTTCATTAAAAGAGGTCGAAACGAAATAACAGCCTTTGTTCAGAATTAACACCCCCACTTCTGCTAAGCCGCTGAACTCATCATTAGTGTAATATGCTGGCTTCGGTTCGGTAACTTTATTGCTTATTTTGAATCGCTCCAGAACCTGTGCATATGCCTCAACTAACGGCATTGGCCCCTCAGCAAGCATTCCGTAACGCCCACGAATTATTTCCAAACTATTACCGTTCATAAATCGACCAAAGGGTATCCAATCACTCACCAATTCCAGGTGTCGTTGATATAGCGCACCAAGAACTGTCAGAGATTCTGCTTCTCCATAAAAAGACACAGAAGCGTTTGGGTAGACATACGGCCAGAGCAACGGATGATCGTGACTTAGATCAAAGTAATCACATTCTCCGAGAAACATCCGATGCTCAAGCAACCCCACACAATCGACTTCCCACGCTTGATATTCATATTTATCAGCACGGATATGCAAATCGAACGTGAGTGTCAGCAAGTTTGTTTCAGTGCGCACTCCTACTAAATTCAACGTTCCATACTCTTCAAAGTCATATGAACGCGTGAGGCTGACGAGTTTGTCCAGCATAAGCAGTTCCTTCTCGTTCGAACCGAATGAGGACTGGAGCACTACAATTGGCTACCCGCGCCGGCCTTTGCAGCCAGTTGTTTATTCCCAATCCTTTTTCAGCATCAGCTCATCGATCCTATAGGCGTGATGCATCTCATGGATTAACACGTGCCGGAACATTATATGCACCGAGTAGTGGCTGAAAGCCTCGTGCTCGGCGGTCCGCTGCCAATCCTCTGCGGATAGCTCCTTCAGCCGCTTAACGAGAAGCGCCCTCTCCTGCGCGTACCGACTCAGCGCTTCATCCAGATCAACGCTCAGTAGTGAGCCTGCCTCCTCGTCGGGTGACGGTGCGATAGACTTGATCTGGGGGTGCGGGTGAGAGAGCATCAGCTCCAGACGTGAGAGGAATGCCGCGTGCCCGGTAGTTATGTGGCAGGCATGCTCGTGAGCGGACCACTTGTTCGGCGCAGGGCGGCGCTTGAGGTTCTGGGGCGGCACCTCGCGGACGAGCCCAGTGATAATGCCGGGTGCGGCCTCTAAAGAAGCTATCAACGCTTGCGTATTCATCATCTCCTCCTTCGAGTTACAGTATTGCGCGTTGCTCCAATTGCATGATTCGAGCAAATAGCTCTGACGCCGATCGTAATAATATTTGCAGCACCTTTACGACGTCAGCTCGCTCCTGTTCGGTCTTGTTAAGCGTTTGTCCATGAACGTAAGGAGAGAGAGAATTCGCTATGACAAACGTTAAAACAAGGACCATTCCATGAGACATCCGTATCACTGAGTTCATTTGTCGATCATTCCTCCAAGTCAAAATGAGCTGACGTTGATACAGCTAAGATAAATATAATTCCTGCCATGAATGAAGAGGAACGAATTCTGGACCTGGACCGTGAATGGAACGAGGCATACTCGAGGCTTGATTGTGCGGCCCTCGACCGCATCATCGCTAATGATTGGGTGTGTATCGATGGCACCGGGCTAGTGATCACGAAGAGTGATTTACTTACCAGAGTAGCATCGAGTGCTAGTTTCCTCGACCCATATAAATTTGATGAGATCGCCTCGCGCGTCTTTGGGGAAGCGGCAATCGTGACCGGGCGCTTGTCTGGTCAGATGCGGGACAGCGATGGCACTCATGACGTAAACCAACGTTATATGCGGGTGTACGTGAAGCGAAATGAGCGCTGGCAGGCGGTAGCGACCCAGGTGACTAAGATCAAAGAAACAGTCCTAAGCTAAGGATGCTCAGTCTTCAGAGTCGACCTGAGTGTTCGGTCTAGTTGAGCAAAAAACTCACTGTCACCTGCGCTTCTATCTTGATTGCACCAGGAGCAAACGTCACTAGACTCTCGGTGAAAACTCCTGCCGTTCCTACCGCATTGGAATTTGCTGAATAGTTCGCAAACGTCTGACCGCCAACGTTTCCTTCCGTGATCTTGATGGCCCGGCCAATAGTCTGACCAACGGCGGCAGCCATTGCTGTCGCTTTTTCTTTAGCCGCCTTCATCGCCATGTCCCTTGCCTTATCCTTGTTCTCTCGTAATTTTGACGTCTCAAACCTGACGCTGTTGACGCCGCTGACTCCTGTTTGCAATACCTCAGCAAAAAACTCTTCAAATCGTGAGAGGTCTGTCAATCTCACGGTCACAGACTTAGAAACTTCATAGCCTCTAAAAACTCGCTTGCCGATTTCATCTCCGTCATCACTGATGATTCTGGTTCTGGCGTCCCGGATGGACTCATATTTCATGTCAACCGCAATTTGGGTGGTCTGCACGTTCTGAGGCGAGATTGAGAAGCGACGGGTGAGTTCAAGGATCTTTCCCACACTTTCATCATTCAAACGTTTGGCAGCTTGTAAGTCTTTGTTTGTTTTGGTGACATCGATGGAAAACACGGCCTCATCTGGAGCAATCCAGATCTCAGCCGTTCCTGAGACGGTGATCACCGGCAGCTTATCAATTTCCTGCGCAGACGAGGAAAGAGCTGAACACAGCAGTATTACAATCAAGATTGTAAATCGCTTCATTAGCAACCCCTCTACTTTCGAATACAGGTTTAAACTCGAATGATCAGGGCCGTAGCCTAGAGTTTCCCATCGGACTAATGGCCATGGCTGCACTTAACGCGGGTCCAGTAAAGTTAAAAACTTACACCCTGACCGCCGAAAACGTTGGAGCGTGGTGGGAATCTCGCAGGACCATGTCACTGAACGACTACATTACTGTGAAACCTTTAGAGCTTCTGCAAAAATTCATGAATGTGTCGAGCCATTCATACGTAGTCGAATACAGCTCATTGCTATCGATATCATCAACCTTCGTGCCGGGACTGAACAGGGCAAGTTTCTTTGGTTCTCTTGTCACTGCTAAGTCAGCTAACATCCGCTCTCCTGGACTCATGCCGAGAAGCTTGCGTTCTACAACATTCGCGATTGTTAACGCCTTAACTTCATCGACCTTGCCGTCAAGCCCTTGTGCTCCCATGCGAATGTGATCGTCTTCTGTAATTACACCTTCAGCGAACAACAGCTCCAGCGTGGGCCGCCAGTTCCAGGCATTGATTTGAAGATCCTCGCCTTCGTTAGGAACAAGAATGAAAGTCATGAACGAGCGCAACTCCGAATAAAGTCTACTTAACCTACTTGCTTGGCAGTCGATTAGTAATGAAGTCTGCAACTCGAGTCGCCGCCGCCGGATCCAAGTTCGCCAACACAGCAACCACATAACCTGGCCCAGGGCAGATCTTCAACTCGCCATTCATCCCGGGCGCGCCACCGCCATGACCGAAGCAGCGGGTCCCGTTAACCGTCGCCTCCTGAAATCCATAAGCATACTTACCGCCGTTGGGTGTCTCGACTTTTCCCGTCGTGAGCATCTCGGTGTACTGCGGCTTGAGTAGTTTGTTTGTTTGGAGTGCCGTCGCAAACTTCAATAGATCCTCAACTGTGGAATAACCACCACCCGCAGAAGTCCCGCGATACGGAAGTGTGTCAGTGTTCGGCTGCCAAGCGGCGCCATCTGATCGCATGTAACCAACGCTGCGATCGGCAACCACCTGGTCTTCCGGCTCCGAAGCCGTAGCGTTCATTCCTGCTGGTTTGAAAATGTGATCTCGAACATAGTCGTAGTAGTTCTGACCGCTAACTTTCTCAACTATCACACCCAACAAAAGAAAACCGTAGTTGCTGTACTTCCAGCGACTGCCCGGTTCAAACTCCGGTCCACGATCGCCGTACAGCTTCACATAGTCCTGTAGCGTCTTTAGCTCAAGTCGATTCTTTTCGAACTCCGGACCAAAGATGTCGCCCGTGCCCCCGGTGTGCGAAAGCATCTGTTCAATCGTAACCTTCGATGCCACGTCTTTATTCGGATAATCGGTGAGGTAATTGCCGAATGGTGCTTTCAGATCGAGTTTTCCATTTTGAACAAGTTGAAGTGTCGCGACTGCAGTGAACATCTTGTTCATCGATCCGAGTCGGAAGCGCGTCTTCAAAGTGTTCGGCGTTTTCTTCTCACGATCTGCCAGTCCATACGCTTGTGCAAAAACAGTCTTGCCATCTTTTGCGACGAGGACAGCACCTGAAAAAAGATCGACTGCTACTAGTTCATCGACTCGCTTTCGCAACGAGGTCACCAACTCATTCTCGCTCAGGTGAGGAATTGCGAACTCCCCCGTTCGGGGAATCAGTTGAAATTGGAATTGCTTGATACCGTGTGGTGGAGCGGGTTCGACTTCAACGGTAAATCGAGCAACTTGATCACCCATACGTTCCTGGATCAGCAAGACGACTTTGGTTGGTGTCGACTCCTCGACCTTCCTGACGTCGAAACCACCAGTCCCGCGTCGCATTTCTGTTTCGCGATCAAAGCGTTCCAAACGACTCGGATAATTCTTTTGGAGGAATGCCCTGCGCTTCTCAACATCTCCCGCGTTGAAAACTTCCAACCACCCTTTCGCCTGGTTTGCGGCGGGTGTGTCTGGCAACTGTGAGAACGCTGATTGGGCGACGCAAGCACCGTTGATGAACAATAGAAGCGCGGCAACTGATAGTGAATAGTTTCTGAGATTCATGGTCTACATCCTGGTCTGTTGAAGTCGTTGATTCGTTAGTTTACACATGATCGCCTTACAGGTGCAGTACCTGTTTTAAATTGTACGAATCCAAAGATTTAGTTCCTATTTTTCGTAGTGCGGTTCAGCGTGGATGATCGTTATTCAACTGTAGCAGATCTCATAAAGCATAATCGTTTTCACTCAGAACCAGCCGGAATTTGCACTTTTCAAAGTCCACTGATGAACCAAATCGCGACTGATTTACGCCTTAATAAATCAGGAGAGATCATCATGACCAATGAACAGATCAAATTAGTGCAGGATAGCTTCAGGCAGGTTGGCCCGATCGCCGAGACCGCCGCCCAACTGTTTTACGCCCGACTGTTCGAACTCGATCCCGATCTGGAACTACTTTTCAAAGGAAACCTCACCGAGCAAGGCCGCAAACTAATGCAAATGCTCGGACTTGCTGTCAGTAGTCTGGACCGCATGGAGCAACTTCTGCCGGTAGTGCGGTCGCTGGGCGCACGACACGTCAGCTATGGGGTTCGAGACAAAGATTACGACACAGTGGGGCAAGCGCTCCTGTGGACGCTGCGGAAAGGCTTGGGCGAGGCCTTCACTCCTGATGTTGAATCGGCCTGGAGTAACGTGTATGCCACGCTCGCGTCCGAAATGCAGAGTGGGGCGGAAACGTCAGTTGAAGCAGTTGCTGTTCGCGCTTAGCGAATACGAGAAACTCATTGGACGGGAAATTCCGCAGAATTCCAATCGATAATGGGAAAGGTTCTCAGGGAAGCTGTGCGTCGGTCGTCATTCAGTCCATTGAGCTGTATTCGTCAGATCATCGATCAGACTTTCCAACTCGATCAAGGTTCGCACTGCATTTCCCTTCTTTTGATGACAACCCAGGTAATGACCTATCGACTTGCTCTTCCCGTTCAGCACGATCGAGATAATCGGGTCAACCAGTGCTGCCTTCAAAATAGACCAGCTTGGCTTCTTCCACGTCGATTAGCCCTGACCAATTAGGACAAACAATATTGCCCCGATTGATATCTATTGGTTGGTAACGCTTTCCTTTTTCCAGCGGCGGTAACCCTTTCTTCTCAAGCTCCTTGTTGTAAAAATTAAGCTGTGATTCGTCCAGGATAATGAGCGGGTCCAGCACAACGCCATAACTTTCACTGTCTGAAATATTGAGCTTGACCCAATTTTGAGGGAAAGTCGCAATTGAAGCCTTGAGCCAGCGCCACACAACTTCATCATTGCTATTTCTTCGCAACTTATCCGTTCGGAAGCTATGCGACTGTAGCGACCTCGAAACCAGTTCCTTCGTTAAAGGCCATTCTCTTTGAATGCCTGGCGCCGTAACTTCCGTCGAACGATGTAACGATACTTTCCAAAGACGCTCTGCAGCTACCCCGCAGGCGAAGCCACAAAACGCAATGCCGGTACAGAAAAGAATTCGTTTAATAATCATGCTGTTACCATCCTCAATTCCGATTTGGAATATAACACTCAGCGAGGTGGCTTTGCTCAAACTCTTTTAGCCACAAAAAGCTCAAATAGGTTCTGACGATTTTTTGAGCCTTTTGTGCCTTTTTGTGGCTAAAATTGCAGCCAACGAGTCTAGCGCGATCGAGTTTTGATGATTAGATCTTTGGGGGTGAGAGCATGAATGAGATCGTGACTTTTGGAGAAAGCCTGATACCGCTGATCAAAGAGCTACGGCATACCACGGAGAACGATCGACGTATCGCAGCACCGATTGTGGAAGCTATTCGCAACAGCGACCTCTGTCGTATGCTCCTCGATACAGGCGCACCTCCTCAATACACGCCGGAAGAATGGTTGAACGTTCTCGAAACGCTTGCGGGCGCCGAAGCCTCAGTATCCTGGTTCATTTGGAATAACACGTTGCCATGTTTCTGGGCCCGCTTCCTGGACCACGCAGCGCGCGCCCGCATATTCGGCGACCCCAAAACATTGTTCGCGGGCTCTACCCGACCAACGGGGCGGGCCGTTACCACCGAGGGCGGTTTCCGGTTGAGCGGGCGCTGGTCTCTCGTGTCGGGCTGCGAACTTGCCGACTACATTTATTTCATGAGCCTGGTCCACGAGGATGGTAAGCCTCGGATGCTCGGCGCCAATCAACCCGACCTCCGTGTGCTATTCGTTCCCAAGGGCCACTACAACATCCTCGATACCTGGAATGTGGGCGGCTTGCGTGGCTCCGGCAGTCATGACGTCGTCGTAGACGATGTGTTCGTGCCCTTTGAAGACTCGTTCGCGCCTGGTCCACCATTGGCGAGCAGTTCGACGCTCGATCAGTTGCCTGCTATTCCGATTATGACGGCCGGTCTTGCCGCTCAATTCCTGGGAATGGCGCGCTCGGCAATTGCCTGCGCCATCGAGATACTGCGCGACAAGGTGTCGGTAGATCCTGGCACGTCGATTAGCGAGCGACCAGGCACGCTCGCCGACATCGCGTTACATAGCACTGCCGTCGCCGCGGCGAGAAGTTATCTCTACTCCAGCGTGGCTGTCATGTGGGACAAGGTCAAGAATCGGCTTCCAACTGTCGAAGATCGTGCGGCACTATTTAGTGCAAGTCTATATGGCGTTGCGGTCGGACGCGCTGCCGTCGTCGCCATGCACATGGCGGCAGGGACAACAGCAGTCTATGTTGACTGTCCATTGGAACGAAGCATCCGCGATCTGCAAACGATGGACAGACATGTTGGCGCGCAACCACTCTGGTTGGAAGATTCAGGAAGAGTGCTTCTGGGTCACAAACCGAAAAGCCCATTATTCATGATTTGAGAAGGTTTGCCTGGAAAGTAGGAATCGCACTTGGATCGGGTCAGTACTGGGAGCGGTAGCGACCTGGTCCAACGATGGAAGTCACGAATAAAAATTGCATGCTGATCCCTGGCCAGGTCGCTACCGCTCCCCGTACTGACCCGATCCAACAAACATATACGGACCTTTCGCTATTCAATCTTCTTCGCCTTCGAGTCCTGACACGAGCCCAACCTCAAAACCACGCCCGTCACCTGTCCAGTTTCATTCTTGACGAACATCATTTCCGTCTCTGTCTCTTTAGCGAAGAACTGAGTCTCTGATAAAGGAATGAGCGTAACCGGCAGTCGGTTGCCGCCGCGCCATCTGATACCGTCGCCTTCACGCGTCACGGTAGCAATGGCGTTTGGTCCAAACTCATATTTCCCAACGAAAGAATCCAACAATTTAGGATCGATCGTTATTGGTTTGCGCTCGGGCGCCAGACGCGTGCCTTGTGCCTGTAGTAGTTGCCAGTGGCCGTCTTTTTTCACAAAGATGCTACTGACGGCAGTGCCGCGTACCGTGTGTCGCGAGACAACTACGTCACCGTAGACCATGAGACTTTCGATTGCGGGAGCTGGAATCGGAGTTGAGGAGATTGGATCGCTGCTCATGATTCCGCTGATCTGGGTCACCTTATTGATAACGCCACCAGAAGGACGGATGAATTGAAACTCGTCCGCGTAGAGTTGTTCGAGTCGAGGTCGATCTCGTTTCGTAATGGCGTCGTTCAAATCGCTGAATAGTTTCTGTATCTCTTCCTTCGTTTTCTCATCTTTGACCTGGTGGCCTTGTGCATGGACCACCGCGGGTGTTGCCAGTAAGAGAACAATCGCGACGTGCATCACTATCTTCATAATGAGTTTCTCCTCTGCGAAATCGCAGGCTTTGTGTGTTGATTGAGACAATGGACTGCCATTATAAAACAGCTCGGACTGCATCGAACTCAAGCAGCTCATCGCAAAGGCACTCACGCCAACGTTGCGCATGGCCCACTCTCCGTAAACGAAAGTACACAGCCCGTCGCACCTTCTCACTCGCATAATTGCCACCGATATTATGCCCGAGCATGTAGTGCGCCAGGAGAACATCACCAGGGCGGCCCAGAATTTGAACCGGGTCGGGCAATTCGATCTTTGGGTAGCCCTTGAATTCGACCAGCGCGTCCGGGCCTCGCTCCCTAAAGAAAGCCGCATGCGTCCGGTGGGTACCAGGCCACACCCAAAGATTTCCAGAGTTTTCGATCATCTGTTCCGACATAAGAATTCCAGCGAGCATTGTGAACGTCGCAGGGGTCGGCTCGTCCTCCAGGTAACCGTCCAGGTGATGCCCACCAGGACGGTGCGAGAACAAAGGAATATTCAGAGCCACCTGTACCTGATCGAAAGCAATCTCAATTCTGCCCGGATCTATCAGCGACTCCGCGAGACTGCGAACGGATGTGTCATTGAAGAGCGCAGGTAACGGCCCGCCGTCAGTCGTCGAGAGCCAGTAGAAGTGGTGACCTACGTAGCCAACTGGCGGAGGCTGATCGCGAATGAGGCGATCGATCGCCGTTGAGGCCGCTGTTAGGTTTGCGGCCGGAATAACATTTCGAACTATTACATATCCCTGGGTTCCGAACTCACGCAGTTCGCGGTCAGATAATTTCAGCATATACCACCTTCTTCCTAGTCCGTTAAGTCCATTCTGAAGCGACTGCCCCACGCAAAAGATCGCGCGACAGCGACAGCTCCAAACTACTTTGGGCGACAGGAATTAGGCGGGTATGCTTACCATTCTCTCACCTCGTTGAGAAAAGCTCGGGTTGACTTGGATCCAGAGAATCCCACCCTTTTATCCGATGGTCAAGGGCTGTGCGGATCTCATCGGAGTTTACGGTGAGTCTTTATCGGAACTAATTTACCCATAACAACATCGTCGGGTGAAGGACTGACAACCAAATCGCCTTGCACGATTGGCGGACCGGCTTGATTGTTCACCGGAACCATTTGACCCATAACGTGAGGTCGGAACAGTTTGTCAGCATTGCGATAAAGATCGATTCCCGTAATGAAAGTCAATACAGAAAACGCCACCGCCTTTGCCACGCGCGACAGTCTCCGCTTAATCGCACGTAGTCCAACCGGACAGTTCTGAGTAATGATCGATCCGTCTTGTCTTCGGTAATAACGAACACACAAGCGTCCTTCAGTTTGACCAATCAGCCGTTCCGCTTCCGCTTCTGACATTTCCGAAAGGTTATAGACATTGAGTTGGCATTGCCCGCAGAAACGGATTCGCTCGTTGCCAAACATATTGTCCCAATCAGCACTGCAAGGAGCGGCAATACGAACGTTATCGAGTTTGCTCTTGAATCGCGCCATCTTTCGTACCTCAGGTCGAAATTTATACCGAGAACGAATAACAACCTACTTCTTGCATTGAAATTTCAACGCTGCCTAATCTCTGCGTCCTCTGCGCCTCTGCGGTAAAAGAAAACGAAAACGCATGTAAACCGCAGAGGCGCAGAGGACGCAGAGATTACGCAGAGTTGAAATTAGGGCACTATCCTCTCAGATATTGCTTGAATTCGCGTGACAGGTCGGGTACAAGTTAACCTGGATCTTTTCTCGCGTTGACATTCACCGGCAACGCGAACCATTCCGCCCGAAAGGACTTCATCACTCCCATGTTGAAACCAACTTCCCTACTGCTTTTTCTCTTGATTCTGTGTGCTTCAATAACCTACGCACAACAAGGCCGAGATATGGAAAAAGAGAAAGCCATTTGGGCCGAACTCGAAGCGTCGGCGCCGCAGAGCGTTGCCGATTTCAAGGCGGCTACCGAGGCGATGGACGCTCAAAACTACCCTAAGGCTATTGAACTGTTCCAGAAAGTTCGTCAACAAGCACCTAAGTTTGATCCCGCACTTCGCCGCCTCGGAGGTAGTCTGGTTTCTACTGGAAAGACAGAAGAAGGATTTACCTTCCAACGACAGGCCCTCGCAATTAGACGCTCCCCTGAAAACCTCATCAGTCTCGCTCAATCACTGGCTCTTCCGGCCGGAAAGGAAGGAACAAGAAAACAAAAGCAGGAAGCCTTCGAATTGATCAAAGAAGCCAGCCGTTTGGCTCCCCACGACGCGGCCGCGCTGGTGATGCAAGCGCAACTCGCGATGGAGCTCGATAAGATCAACGACTTTCGCCGCGCGACCGAGCAACTGGTCGCCAACCACCCACAGCTAATGGCGACCCATTTCTTCAATGCCATTCTCGCAGCCAGTGATGAGAAATGGATAACTGCTGAAGAGGAGATCAAGGTGGCCCAGAGCTTGGGACTCCCGCCCGAAGTTGCGCAACAGTTTCTTGACTCGGGAGTGAAAACACGAGCAACCGTGTGGCATTACCTGATCTATTCCCTTTACCTGATCGGAGCCTGGGTGATTGGTCTCACAGCGCTCTTTCTGATCGGGAAACTAATGTCTCGGAAGACTCTCACCTCTCTCGAGGCCGCCAATCCCAACAGTCCAGCTTCCGCATCAGAACTGACTCTCAGGAAGTTTTATCGACAACTCATAAATCTCGCTGGCTTCTACTATTACATCTCGCTGCCGGTGGTGATCTTCCTCGTATTAATCGTGGCCGCTTCGATCATCTATGGATTCGTGATGCTGGGACAGATTCCAATCAAGCTGGTTGTTTTTCTGGTCCTCGGCGGACTGCTCACTATCTTTTCGTTAGTTCGTTCGCTATTCATTAAAGTTCAAAGAGTTGATCCAGGAAGAACCTTGCAATACGAAGAAGCACCCGGCTTATGGGATTTGTCTCGCTCCGTGGCCGTCAATCTTAACACCCGACCGGTAGATGAAATCAGAATCACTCCGGGGACGGAATTGTGTGTCTACGAGAAAGGAACCTGGAGAGAGCGTTCACAGGATAAGGCGCAACGAGTCATGCTCGTTGGAATTGGTTTACTTAATGATTTCAAGCAGAACGGGTTTTCGCGCTGTACTGGCCCACGAATACGGCCACTTCACGCATCGCGACACAGCCGGTGGTGACATCGCAATCAGGGTCAACAATGACATGATGAAGTTTGCACAGGCAATGATCGCCACTGGCCAGGCCAACTGGTGGAATATCGCCTTCCAGTTTCTGCGCGTCTACCACTTCATATTCCGTCGCATTAGTCATGGCGCGACTCGATTGCAGGAGGTGCTTGCTGATCGAATCGCGGCACTCCAGTATGGACCACTTGCTTTCGAAGAGGGATTGACGCACGTCGTCGGCAAGAGTGTCGAGTTTCATCACCTGGCTGTCAGAGAGATCGAAGACTCCGTCGCGGTAGCGCGCGCCTTGCAGAACCTTTATGAGCTGCGCCTTGATGAAAATTCCAACTTGAAAGAGCAGATAGGGGAATCGCTGAATCGCGAGACGAGTGAAGACGACACGCATCCCAGCCCCAACGATCGTTTCCGCTTGACGCGCAAAATCACCGGGGCGAACGAATCGCCAGCCACGGGGATGGTTTGGGATTGGTTCACGAATCGCGAAGCCTTGACGAGTGAGATGACTTCGCTGATTCAATCAGAAGTGCGTGGCGCCTGATGGTGATTGCTGAAGAGCGAATCTCTGGCGCCTCTTATCACGATCGTTAATGAGACCGGCTTTGCCTCAAAAGTCGATAGCGCTCGACTAGTTGGCTGCCATTTTAGCCACAAAAAGGCACAAAAGGCTCAAAAATCAGCAGAACCCATTTGAGCTTTTTGTGCCTTTTTGTGGCTAAAAAATCGTTACTCTGTGACATCACAAGCAACCTCCACGGGGCGCAGATTACAGTGACAGGATCATCAGCAAGACGAAGAATGCCGATTGCATCTTCGTTATTCAGATGCCCGCCTGGCTCGGAATGCGTAAAGAACCTCATGAGGTTAGCTAAGCGGTCAAGCACAACTCTTAGACCATATTGTCACCGCACGTCAAGGAAGTTGCAGTTCCAGTGACGTCAACCTGCTTGTGTATAAAACATCAAGCGAACGCTCTGGCGAAATTCAGCTACGGAAACTTCTCTTGTGCGTTGCTTCCGGAATCAATTCGTGAAACTCACTTCTGCGCGTTTGCGTTTCTGGTTTCGTCGAACTTAGATATATTGAAGAGGTCAAAATGATAGTTAGAATGTGGCATGGTCGTGTTCCCACAAGTAAGGCGAAGGCATATCGTGAGTTTACAAACAGTCGAGCAATACCTGATTACCAATCCGTACCCGGAAACCAAAGCGTTCATGTCCTCGAACGTCAGGAAGGAGAGATAACGCATTTCGTTACCTTAACTTTCTGGGACAGTTTGGATGCTATTCGTGACTTTGCGGGTGAAGACGTGGAACGCGCGAAGTACTATCCCGAGGATTCCGACTTTCTATTAGAGTTTTAGCCAAAGGTCGTTCACTACGAAGTTGTGGGTCAATCCGAATCTGAATGAATCTTCCTCACTCGACTGCACCGGCTTTCTAAATAAGCGTTAAACACGTTCGTGATCCTTCTGACTACTAATGGCTACAGCTTTCAAAACCAATTCCGCAAGACGCTCAAGACGGCCGTAGTAAACTTTTCCCTCTTCACTGAACATAGGTATCAAATAAGTTAGATTTCGATAGCAGAGTCCTAGAATCGCTGTCTGAAACAAGTTCAATCTACCGCGGCTAACAAAGCTGTCAACGCATCCAGCGACATCGGCATCGAGCATCACCATATCAACGCCATTTACGTCCTTACCGCGATAGCCCTGAGGAAAAGCTGCTAACTCGTGCTCTCTCCACAACTGTTCAATCAACGTGTTGTCCATAAATGTACGGAGTCATTACTCGACTTTGTACCAATCCTTCACATAGCGTTCGATGTATCCATCCCTGGCGTCCAGATCATTAAGCGGTGTAAAAGCGGAAACGCGATTGAACTCTCGATGAACGTGATCAGTTGATGGCTTGCAACCGAACGATCGACGTTGTCCGTAATACCGTGAGTGTGTGCAAATTTCCCGGTCAAAAAACTCGCACGTGAGGGCGAGCATAGTGGCGTGGTCATAAATGCATTGCGAAAGAGCGCGCCTTCCTTGCCGATGCGATCGATACGAGGCGTCTTGAGAAATGGATGACCCGCGATGCTCAATTCATCCCAGCGCAAGTCGTCAACAAGGATGAAGATTATGTTGGGCCGCGGGCGTCGTTGGTGATTCGAGTGTGCCAAACCGATGCTGGCGATGATCAGCATGACTAGAACTGTAACTGCCAAAAGCTTTCTCATGTTTGTCGTCGCATTGTAGTATCCCGTCATGAAACTTACACGCCGGAAGTTTGTCCAACGCCTCGCAATCGGTACAACGTTACTAAGCGACGGAGTTCGCTCAACTACAGTTGCGAATTTTGTTCAACGCTCGTCCGGTGCGCAGGAATCGCGGCCCAACATAATCTTTATTCTCGCTGACGACTTAGGCTGGGGCGATCTCAGTTGTTACGGACGGCCCGACTACCGCACTCCCAATCTCGATCTGCTCGCGTTGCAGGGCACAAAATTCACTGATGCTTACTCCGCCTCCGCGGTTTGTACGCCGTCGCGATGCGCATACATCACGGGTCGATATCCGGCGCGGTTCAAAATCGGTTTGGAAGAACCACTGATCGCGACTAATTCAAAGGTGGGTTTAGAGCCGGGCCAACAGACAATCGCATCATTGCTCAAGCAGAGTGGTTATGAGACAGCGCTGATCGGGAAGTGGCATCTTGGCTTTCGTCCGGAGTGGGGTCCAAACGCGCATGGATTCGACGAGTTCTTCGGCATCCTGGCTGGCGCCGGAGACTACTTCCTACACAAGAACGGACTGGGCCAGCCCGACCTGTACGAGAATCTCACTCCAGTGGGCCGCAATGGTTATCTCACCGATCTACTGACAGAACGTGCAGTCAATTACGTGAAGAAACAACGAAGCGCTCCATTTTTTCTGAGTCTGCATTACACGGCGCCACACTGGCCGTGGCAGGGACCAAAAGGTGGCGAGCCGATCAACTTCACCGATAAAGCACCTGAGCCCGCGACGATGGCCGCCGGCGGTTCTCTGCAGGCGTATGCGCAAATGATGAAGAGCTTAGACGACGGGGTCGGTCGGGTAATGCAATCGATCAAAGCTGCCGGCATTGATAAAAAGACCCTGGTCATCTTCACAAGTGATAACGGTGGTGAGCGGTTCTCGTATCTGTGGCCCTTCTCTGGACAGAAAGGCGACCTGCTCGAGGGCGGGATCCGTGTGCCAGCCATTGTTCGCTGGCCCGGTGTCGTGCCTGCTAATCGCGTAACACAGCAGATGGCGATAACAATGGATTGGACCAGCACAATTCTTGTCGCCGCTAAAGCGAATGGCGGATCGTTTGACGGAATAGATCTACTGCCGGTAATCAGAGGTGCCAGCGGAGTAGTTGATCGCACTTTCTTTTGGCGGATCTATTCGCAGGACGCGGTGCGCGAGGGAAATTGGAAATACGTTCGCGACGGAGAGGTTCGCAAACTTTTCGATCTATCTCTCGATCAACGTGAGCAAGCGGATTTTAGTCACAAGCATCCCGAGGTCCTGCACCGACTGATGAGGGAATTCGACAAATGGAATGATCAGATGCTACCGCGCCCGCCAGCGAGACGCTAAAGAAAATCTCATTCTTGAGAATTCAGGCGACGTTTCATGTCTGCGTACGCAGTTGACTCATCAATCATTCAGCGTCAAAGTCCAAAATCGTGCTTGGTTCGGGTCAGTACCGGGAGCGGTAGCGACCTGGTCTGTGATCAGCATGCGATATTTTTCGACCAGGTCGCTACCGCTCCCTGTACTGACCCGATCCAAGTGCGATTAGTCAACATACGTCTCCGTCAGGGAGCAAAAGATTGGCATCATAGCGTCATAGACCACGGCTTCGATTTAGCGATTCTCTTCTGTTCCAACTCACTCCACGCCCACCAACAGGCTCGAAGGAAATTGCCGGATCGTCAGATTGAACAAGGATGATTAATCTCTTACCAAACAAGAGCAGGTCCCGCGAGTTGCTTTCCATGATGTCGAGAACTGACCACGCGACATGCGGAAACTTTGCTGCAAAGGAATCATATTTATTAAATACCAACACCCGTCCGCTTTCGTCTGGTATTTCGAGATCACTGATGCAGTCGTTCAAGGCATCAAGATTACGACCGTAATACTCGGGAAATTCAAGCTGATGAGCCAACGCTTCATGCATCTCGCTTTTGTCGACCCAGAGAGCGCAGTCAAAAGTATCTACTCGGTAGCCGTGTTCTTTTAACCAATCGACGTCTGCGGTGAGCACTTGCGGTCGAAAGTACAAGGTGATGGCTCCGTTTTGAAGAAGCTCCCAATCCAATCGCTGGAATTCTTCAGGTTCGTTCCGAAAGATCGCCATTACATTGTTCCAATCGACATGCGCCGGTCTATCCACCCACGGACGCGAAATGCGAGAGCGCAAGCGATCGCGCTGCCGGGCAACACTAACGCACTCGTAAACACGGCCAGACCGGTGACGGCCTCCGGCGGCGCGAACGTTGGATCGGTCGTCGCTCCGGGTATATACGGCGGCATACGGTCGAGGTTGAAAAGAAACCATGCGGCGGCGTAACCGAGCACGAAGATCGCGAGGAAGATTAAGGTCAGAATGCGGTAACGCTTCGTACTCCGTCGAAGCAACTCCGCCGCCAGCCAGCCGGCAATCGCAGGCGGAATCCAGAACCCCACCAGGACGATGAGACTAGGAAGTCGATCAGGGATCAGAAAGGTTAGCATCATAGTGATAAACATCCATCGGGTTGAACGTTAGGCTGTCGGCTCACTAAAGCAGAGAATGTAACCGTCAATGTCCTCAACGTAGAAGTCCCGACAGGACCACGGCCTTTCTTCAAGCGGTCTGGTGATCATAGCGCCACGCGCCTGCAGCTCTTCATACAACGTTGCTAAGCCCGTCACGCTGATATGAACATCGAGGTGTTCATTTTGCTTGCGATGTGCACGGTCGCTGATAGTCTTAGGCGCACACTTAAGATGAATCGAAAAACCATCTCGACTAACACTCGCATAGAACGATTCATAGTTGAAATCAAGAGTGAAGCCGAGCTTGTCGCAATAATACGCGACCGCTGTGTTTAGATTATCGACAAGAAACTGTGGAGCAAGTCCTATCAGTTGTGGCGTACTGGCAACGGCAGCTGTGCTCATATGACATCCTCTCTGCTAGCTAGCGTCGATCATAGTCCCTGTCGGAATGTGAAGTCTTCTCTGCGATCTCTGCGTATCTCTGTGATCTCTGCGTAATTGTAGTCGCGAGATGTATTTAACGCAGTGATCACAAAGTGAGCGTTTTGCCCAGTCAGGAAGATGGCTACAACTCGAAACCTGTTTACGACACCACACAGATCCAGTTGGCTTTCGTTGACACGTTCGATGGTAGGTTTGGCGCTGTCTGTAGCTCACGAGGAACAAGATGCCTTCGACGCAGTAGATGGCGCAACGGCAGGAACAAGTTACAGACGCAACCGGGGCGAACTAAACGTAGCAAAACAGGTGGTTGTTGGCGACAACGTACACACCTTCACACTTAGCTGCGCCAACGGATTAATCAGGTAGCAAATCTTCTCTAACATTCTCACCTTAAAATTACATACATAGTGAGAATCGACGAGGCATGATCAGCTAAGTGTTGATCGTCCACCATCCTCGTACTCGAGTTTGGTCATTGTTGCCGCTGCAATGCCCGACAAATTCACCTGCGGCCGGAGGAATGTCCAATGAAATCGAATCGTGTTCAATATTTAATCCTGGCTGCTGTGCTCCTGATGTCCCTCGCCTCTTTCGCGTCGGTATCCGCGCAGCCGCCAAGAACTCACGCCCTGGTCCACCTCACCAACAAAAGCAGTGCGAGGGCGACCGTTTACTTCAAGTGGGGTAATGGCCCATGGAGAAAGACCATCATCGAAATCGGCCAGCGCCATTGGTTCAACCACCGCTATGAAGGGCAAAACAAGAGCTCACCCAACTTTTACGTTCGTCTAGACGTTGACACCCAAGGGGTCAGGTACGTGGAGCATATACTGTCGCGCGGTCAGTCACCAGATGAAGACTCGCCAAGTTATGGCCATCACTTCACGATCATGCAGTTGGCAGGGACAGATACCCGCTACATCCAGCCCACTACGAGCGGGGCCAAGGTAACGGTTACGGATACAAACTCGTCAAGGCCCAATGTGGATTGATGGAAAAAAGTGAGCGCTCGATCATTCTTCTTTCGCAGAGCTCGTGAGGGAGAATGATCGAGATCGTTCAAGACTTACTCCTGCCTTAACAGACACCTCGTGTTTGAGCTCCACCGTCACATACCGCTGGTTTGACAACGAGCCACGTAGTAACGGCGCCCGCGGCCACTCCAGCCACGATTAGCCAGGTCTTCGTAGAGATGCCACTACTCGCTTTATTAACACTGTCAACTTCCGAATAAGTGATTGACTGCAACCTTCCGTCCTTTGGATCTTTGAGAGTAAAGGACACCGGCTCAACAGCAACAATGTAGCCCTTGACCTTTGTCTTATCGTGGAACTTCACTTCAACTTGCGAATCCTTGCTCGCTGAGAGGACCTGCACATTTGCCCTGATCTTCTCAACACTGGCGCGCGCCTGAGCCATCGCCACCGCGGGCAAACCAAAAATAATTATTGAAAGCGCAATAGCAAACTGTTTCTTAATCACCAACGGAATCTCCTATCGTATCGTTTCGGACTTCCCTCCCTTGGCAATCGCAATACCAAACGCGTCCGCCGCAAAACAGCAGCTTCGTGAAGGAACTCAGATGTAGAAATGCTTCACGTGGATGTTAATTCTGTCTATAGTTAGGTCCATGCCCGTTCTGCCTTTCATGGAAAATCTGTTAGCGGTTGAAGCCGAAGCGAAATATTTGTTAGCGGCAGGCGATCGCTCTCACGAACAAAAACTGATGCAGGAATTGTTGAGGATATTCAAAGAGGCTGAGCGTGTGTTTGGTCCGAGAGATACTTCATATCAATTGTCTGTACCTCGCCTTACTGAGTGTGCCAGCTCGCGAACTTACTTTCTTCGGCCTTTGCGGATGGCCAGAATATATCTTAGCCGCGATTCCAGAACTAAGCCTGAGATGGCTTCGTTGGAACTTGCTCATGAAGCGATTCATGTGCTGAGCCCCGTAGCATTAGGTGCGACTCTGACGATCCTGGAAGAAGGGCTGGCGGAATGGTTCGCGCAAGGTTATGTGAATCGCGTTCATGGGCTTGTGTTTGAGAGGGGTTCTAATCCTAAGGCTGATGCCGTAATGCGCGCGGTCTCGACTCTTCTGGCTAAAAATAAATTGGTGATAAAGGAGTTGCGGGCTCGTCAACCAGTAATCTCAAAAATTGATGAAAAACTTCTGGTTGAGGTGGCTGGTATCGAGCCCAATCAGGCCAAGTTTCTGTGTACCGACTTCCGAAGTTATTGGCGGAGGTGATCTTATCCAAGCTGGCATTCCCAACTGCTCAAAAAGTTCTTGTTGTGGGATTTCTCTGTGCAACCTCTGTGTTCTCTGTGTCTCTGTGGTTGATGAATTCCGAGTAAACTACACCATAGAGACACAGAGGACGCAGAGGTTGCACAGAGAAAAGCTGCAAACCATATTACTCGTATCTGAGCGTCTCCAATGGATCGACTCTCGTCGCACGTCGTGCTGGTAAATAACATGCAAGCAGAGTCACTCCCACCAGTAGCGCTGTCACGACTGCAATGGTGAGCGGATCGCTGGTCGTCAATCCAACCAACATACTCGATAACAATCGCATCATGGCAAGTGACGCGGGAATTCCAATGACCAGGCCGACCAGAACCAGCTTCATGCCCTGCGCCATCACGAGAACCAGAACGTTGTGTGCCTGTGCTCCAAGCGCCATGCGAATTCCGATTTCGCGTGTGCGTTGGACCACCAGCCACGCCATCACGCCATAGAGGCCGATGACTGCCAGCGAGAGAGCCAAAGTGCCGAGCGCAGTCGCTCCATGTGACGCCGCCGACATGATGGCCTGTTCTCCGGCGATTTTCTCTTCGAACGTCTTCACGAACAGTCGCAGCACAGGCTCGCCAGCATAAGCCTCACGGCGCGCAAGATCTTTCAGCGCCGCAGCGTCTGTCGTGGTACGAACCAGAACTTTTGTATCCAATTCGCCAGGCTTGGCGCCGGGAAGATAGACCTTGAGCGGCGGTGTTTCGCCGGATGAATAGAGCTGATTATCACGCGCGACGCCTACTACTTGCGCTGAAGAAGAGATCATCCTGGTGCTGCCGTCACGCATCGGCTGCTCGATACGTAACAACTTGCCGAGCGCACTATCGCCCGGCCAGAGCCTTCGCGCAGTCGATTCACTAACGATGAGTACTGGCGTGTGTGCGTTTACCTCTTCCGGTGTGAATGCACGCCCGAGAACGAGCGGCGTACCGATCGTTTCGAGAAATGTGGAGGGAATTTCTTCAACCGGCACGCTGGAAAATTGCTTTGGACCAGTCCCGCCTTCGTCCAATAACGTGATGATGCTTTTACCGACATACTCGCGATCAAGACTGACACTCTTCACAGCCGGCAGCGCAGCGAGCCGAGTCATCAATTGCTGCTGAAAGATCTTCGCCCGCTCCTCGTCATAACCACTCAATTCCAGACTATAACCAACCGAGAGCAGGTTCTTTGCTTCGTAACCCGGATCGGTTGTCAGGTTGAGTTGAACGCTGCGCAATAACAATCCGGCTGGAATCAGGAGGACAAAACAGATCGACACCTGAGCGACAACGAGTGCGCTGCTCAGTCGGGATCGCGCTGAGCCCCCGGTCGCGGTTGCGCCTTCTGCCTTAATCACTCCGATCAAATCGGGTCGAGTGGCGCGCAACGCCGGAACGAGACCAAACGCGATTCCGCTCAATAACGCCAGTCCGAAAGAGTAAATCAGCACGCGCCAATCCGGCGTGAGATCGAGAGCGATTCGCTCCATCTCTGCACCGCCGTAACGCACGAAAACGACGGACAGAAACAGGTTGAGAGTCCACCAGGCGAGCAACACTCCAGCAACGCCGCCCACTACGCTCAACACCAAACTCTCAGTCAACAACTGTCTAACCAATTGCCAGCGACTCGCACCCAGACACAGTCGAACACCGATCTCTTTCTGTCGTGCAATCGCGCGCGCGAGTTGCATGTTCGCGATATTGAGGCAGGCGATCAGCAGGATCAGACCGGTAGCTCCGAGGATCATTCCGATAAGCATCCAGGCTTCGATTGGAAACTTCAGCTCGTTGATCAGATCGACGGCGATTGTTTGCTTTGGACCAGTGCTCGATTGATTAAAGAATTGGCCCAACAGAATATTCATCTCGCTGCGCGCTTCAGGCGCGGTGGTGCCTGGCTTGAGACGCGCGAATATGCTGAGCCATGGAAAGTCGCGTCCGGCGTACCAGTCTCTCTTTTCAGGAGGGACGTCTTCGAAGCCGGCAGTCGACATCGCCGCACGCATCGCGAGCGGCAGCCAGATGTCAGGCATCTCACGCCTGAGGCCAACGAAATCCGGATGAGTTATCCCGATTACCGTGAACGTTTTTCCATTTAACTTTATGTTGCTGCCGACAAGCTGAGCATCACCACCAAAGCGCCGCTGCCAGAACCCATGGCTCAAGACAACGACTGCATCACGACCTGGAGCACTATTTTCTTCGGCTGTGAAAAAGCGGCCGACATGCGCGCTGCCGCCAAGCATAGTGAAGTAATTTTCTGAGACGAAGTTTCCGAGAATCTCTTCTGGGTCGCGGTTGGGTCTGTTTTCTCCGAGAAGAAAACGCTCCTCTTCGAATACGGCTAACACATCGGAGAACGATTGGTTGTGATCGCGAATGTAGGAGTAGTCGGGAAATGAAAACAGGTCCGATCGCCGGGAGCCTTCTTCGACGAAGAGCCGTACGATCGACTCCGGTTCCTTCACCGGCAACGGGCGCAACAGGAGGTTGAAGACACTGAAGAGTGCAGCGTTTACACCAATTCCCAGCGCGAGCGTGGCGATAACGACGAGGGTAAACCCCGGGCGCTTCAATAAACTTCGAAGGCTATATCGTAAATCTCGAAACATATGTGTGCTTTAGTATCTTTACGAGGCTTTGCCTCAAAGTCCCAAATGATTCTTGGATCGGGTCAGTACAGGAAGCGGTAGCGACCTGGTTAGTGATCAGCATGCAAATTTCCTAACGATTATTGACTCTAATAGTTTGACCAGGTCGCTACCGCTCCCTGTACTGACCCGATCCAAGTGCGATTTCTACTTTTGAGGCAACCAGCGTTAGGATTCAACTTATAGAACGCTGCTGCAGCGTTCCTCATTAACAATACCTAACGACCTGCCTTGATGTCGTAAGCCCACAAGGTTCCGGAATCACGAATGTAGAGCACGCCGTTGGCAATCACCGGATGCGAATACGCCGTGTCCGAATAAGGCGCACCCGCTGCAGGCTTCGGCTGATCCGGCGGAGTGAATCGCCCCTTTTCCCGATATCCTTCTGCAGTGGCTTCCACTAACCCGACATCTCCTTTCCACGCGTGAACGTAAAGGAGCCCATCGGCATAGGCGAACGAAGATCTGCCGAGACTGTCGGCCTTCCACATCACCTTTCCGGTCGTGAACTCAACCGCCACGACCTTCTGCTCCCCGGGGTCACTGCCATAAAGGTAGTTACCAATCAACACCGCTCCGCCGAAACCGCTCGGCAACCCTCGCTCGAAATAGACCTGTTCCGTCGCGACTCCGTTGCCCTCTGCTTTCAAACGGATGAGCCCGCCTCCTATCCCAAGTGCTCCAGCGTAAACATATCCGTCACGCGCAACCGCCGTGAAAACCTGCGCCGGCCCTTTGACCACCTCCTTGTAGCGCCAGAGAAACTCACCCGTCTTCGCATCAACTCCAACAAGGCCTTTGTTCAAAAACTGCACGTACTGCTTACGTCCGCCACCTTGCACGACAACCGCCGATGCATAACCTGCCTGGTCGCCACCCGGAACGGCAGATTTCCAGATGACCGCACCCGTCTTCTTGTTCAGCGCCACGATCGTGGCCTCTGCGCCACCGGGCGTTACAACCAAAACGTCACCATCAATTAATGGAGACTCTGCATAAGCCCACTCGTGTGGTTGTCCGTTGAACTCTTTCCGGAGGCTCTTCTGCCAAAGAATTTTTCCGGTTTTGGCTTCGAGACAGGCGAGATCACCATCTGAGCCGAGCGCGTAAATGAAATTTCCGTCAACAGTCGGAGTGGAACGAGCCTTCGGGTATTTTGGGTTCTGATCCGGATTGCCTACATTGCCGACGCGCGTGGTCCAGATTACTTTTCCATCCTTGGCTGAGAGCGCCTGGACAAACTCGTTATCCATACCGCGATTGCTCATCAGGTAGATCCGCGTTCCAACCACCGACGGCCCTGAATACCCGTCACCAATGTCGTTCAATTGCCAGAGCAGTTTCGGGCCGCCCGCTGGCCATTGTTTAAGCAGGCCGCTCTCCTTTGAGATTCCGGTGCGTTCCGGTCCGCGCCACTGTGGCCAATCGCGAGTCGAAGTTTGAGCGGACACGGCTGAGGTGCACAATGAAAGAGCTGCAATGGTAGTTAGTAGTCTCGAAGCCATCTTTCCTCCAGTCCAGTGTAAATGGGAATGATTGTGGTACGCTGAGTCTTAGGGAATGTTCACGCTTTATCATGTTTCCAAACACGCAAGACGCACTTCCACTCCCGCGACGTCCAAACCTCGAGCGTTATAAAAACATCGCAAAGGATCTAGTCGAGGCGTGCAAGTCAGACGCAGTAGGTGATTGGGCTGAGAAGTGGGTAACGATGCTCGCCAAAGAATGCGGCGTCGAGTTCATACGTCCGCTTCCCGTCATCGTGTCGCGATGGACAAATCAAGTCGCAGGATTCGTTCAACGAGAGATAAAGGATAGGTGCCGTCTCGCTCATGCACAGTCTATTATTGCGCGCTCACATGGTTTTGAGACCTGGGCCAGGTTCTCAAAACATCTGAACGGTCTGAACGACAACGGTTCCGCCATCGCGCGCTTCGAGACAGCCGCCGACGCAATCATCAAGGGCGATATCAAGACGCTGAAACGACTCTTGCGAGACGATCCGCGATTGGTTCAGGTAAGATCAACGCGCGAACACCGAGCGACACTGCTTCACTACGTGTCGGCAAATGGAGTCGAGGGATATCGACAGAAGACTCCCGCTAACATCGTCGAGATTACAGAATTGTTGTTGAAAGGCGGAGCCCCGATCGATGCCGAAGCGGACGTGTATGGCGGAGGTTCGACGACGCTCGGTCTGGTAGCGACAAGCGTGCATCCGTTTCGCGCGGGCGTACAAAATCCGTTGCTGCAACTGCTGCTCGATTACGGAGCACAGATCGATCACAAGACCGGCGCCGGTAATCGACAGCGTTCGGTTCTCGGAGCACTTGCGAATGGTCGTCCGGAAGCTGCCGCGTACCTTGCAGAACGTGGTGCTCGTTTGAATCTCGAGGCTGCTGCCGGCGTGGGCCGGCTCGACGTCGTTAAGAGTTTCTTCAAAAACGGAACTACGCGTGGGAAAAAGCGGCTTCAGTCGGCGTTCCAATATGCGTGTGGTTACGGACACAAAGATGTAGTTGAGTTCCTGTTGGATAACGGTATCGATCTTGCGGATAGTGGCGGAGATGGTCAAACTCCGTTGCACTGGGCCGTCATCTTCGGAAAGTTGGAAATGGTTAAGCTGCTGTTAAAGTACAAGCCGCCATTGGAATCGGTAAACATGTACGGTGGCACAGTTCTCGGACAAACGATGTGGTCCGCCGCTCATGGTGGCGATCCGAAAGTCTATGCAGAAATCATCGAGACATTGATCGCAGCCGGCGCAAAAGTTCCACCTCGTCATGTTCCGGTGAACAAGTCGATTGATGATTTATTGCGACGTTATGGTAGCGAGCCGGAGCCAACGTGGTATTGGTATGGCGAGAAGCCCGCGAAACCATGATCAGTATTCTCACTATTACTGAAGGAGAAAAAATGAGTAAACAGAGTCAGCTTATCGGCACGTGGAAATTGATGTCCGCTGAAGACAAAGATCCCAACACCGGCCAGTGGGTACCTTACACCTTCGGAAATCCTCCGAGTGGTTACTTCATTTACGACGACACGGGACATGCGTCAGTACAAATCATGACAACACCTCCACAGACGATCACGACACCGGATAGTCCAACAGCGGATGAAGCCCTCGCGATCTTCAACGCATACATCGCATATTACGGAACCTATACCGCCGATTCAGCAAACATCACGGTGCACGTTGAGGGCGCATTGGATCCCAGTCAGGTGGGCACGGCCCAGGTAAGACCTTACGAGTTACAAGGCGACACTCTGATCATCGGCGATCAGGTGACTTACAAAAGAACACTAAAGCGAGAGAAGTAAATCGACACGCTTCAGTGGCTCTGCCGCTGCGGACTGCATCCATTCCGTGAGGGAAGCTGCAAGAGAAATATCAGCGTTGAAATGCTTACATTTGTTCCAATAATTCAGTTCGCGGGAGAAGAACATCGCAGAGCATACATGGTCTCGGACAAAGACAATGTGGAATTTACCTGTAGTGCGATCCTTCGGCCGTACAATAATCCCATTCGAACCGAGAACGACGGACCAGCCTTCCGGCTTAATGCGTCGAAGATCGTTAGCGAGAGTTTTGAGCACGTGTTTCAGTCACTGTGGCTTTGCCTCAAGTCTTTTATGCCACAAAAAGGCACAAAAAGCTCAAGTGGGTTCTGCTGATTTTGAGCTTTTTGTGCCTCTTTGTGGCTAAATTCCATCCAATGAGTCGAATTATTTGAGGCGAAGCCATCTCGATTATTAACGCCGCCTCCTCATGCTGAACGCCGTGAACTCAATTGGCTCGCGCACTTCGCCACCTCGGTAGAGTTGTAACAACTCCTTGCGGCGCTCGATCTCGGAATCATCTATATCGGGCGCTTCGACGAGCCGCTGAAGATCTGCCTCGATCTGTTCTCTCGTCTCGTTCTTGAGGCATATGAGTGTCAACCCTGTAAATGGAAAGCGCTCGAAGTTGTCGAGGAGAAACTCGCGCAGCGCAGGGCTGCGACGGAGGTGATACATGATGGCTCGATCGACTCCGCGAACCGGATATTCCGGGAAGGCCGCTGCGTGCATCAAGGCCGAGGCGAAGTTATTAAGGACAAGCTCTGCCATCGCTCTGATCTCATCCAACGAGACTTCATCACCGGGCTTCCACTCAGCCTCGCTGTAAAAGTATGGTCGCAGTTTCGGGTGCTGCACGAAGAGCACGAGATGGTTTGCGGTCTCAGTGACAGCTCGTTGGATCAGGTATAGATCGGGCTGCTTCTGCGCGATTTCCAATTGCCGCATAGCAGTCTCGATTTGTTCTTTGGCAATCCGAAGCTGTTTTCGGAAGACAGAGAAGTTCAACAAACCGACCAGCACGAGCAGCAGCGTGCCCAGGATACCAAGCACACCGATTAGCCCTTCGAATCCCATTTTCCTATCTGTATCCTCCCGCCAAGTGCTTATACCAACTATTCCATCTATTATGAGTAAATGAGAAACGTAATCTACGCAATCAACATGTCCCTGGATGGCTGCGTCGACCACTCCAAATTAGATGGGAATGACGAGATACATGAATATTATGCGCAGCTCATGCAAGATATTGACCTGCTCGTCTTTGGACGTAAAACCTATCAGTTGATGGTTCCCTTTTGGCCCGACGTCGCAAAGAACCATTCTGGACCGACAAAAGCAATGAACGACTTTGCTCAAGCCTTTGCCGCCAAGAAAATTCTCGTCTTCTCACAAACGTTAGACACGGCTGAAGGGGAAAATACGAGAATTGTTGGTACGAACCTTCAAGAGGAAATACTGAAACTGAAACAAGAAGAAGGGAAAAGTATTTTAGTTGGTGGTGTAGATGTTCCTTCACAACTTATAAAGCTTGGTCTAATTGACGAATATCTTTTTGTAGTTCAGCCATCAATTGTCGGAGAAGGGAGACGGTTGCTGGACGATGTTAGTCTACCGGAGAAATTGCAATTGAAACGGGTTGAGTCAAAGATTTTCGAATCAGGAGCTGTTGCGCTTCGTTGCTTGAAACAGTGACTGACTGGCTTTGCACAAAAGTCCTAAATCCCACCCACGGTAGTGGGTGGTTCATTTCAGATCCTTTCTACCCGAAACTTACAGAGCAGCGTTGTAATCCCACCAACGGTAGTTGGTGGATTGTTCACGTCCATTCTAAGAAAGGATTTGAAGTAATCCACCCATTGCCATGTGTAGAAAGGACCTGAATCAATCCACCCACTGCCGTGGGTGGGATTTCGGACCCTTTGTGCAAGACCACACTGACTTGTCATCGTATGAACGTTCGCTTCACTCTGTCTGAGACGACAAAATAAGGGATCCACAGGTGCAAAACGATAAACTTACCGATGAGATTATCCCTTAGTTTGACATAATCCTTCGTCGCTGCAATTGCTGGAACTAAGCCATCAAGATAATAGCGAGTGATCATGAGCCCAAAAAGTACTGGAAGCAGTACAACCATCAACGTCGGGAAGAATCGATGTTTGCGAAAGAAAAGAACGAGTACTACTAAGTTGACTATAAGAACGACTACGGCTGAAATGACATCAAGTAATAAAACCGGTTTCCAATATGGGTGATAACCGGCAAACCCGGGAGTCGTGAGCCTCTCCCATGTTTCTCCGCGCAGTGGAACGAGAGACCAACCTAGATTTCCCAGGTTCGCAAATAAACTGAAGACTAAAAGGACGCCAACGACAATCAAGAATCCGCGGATCTTAGGCGCGGCAGAGGGGTCTTCATGCGCCTTGATAAACTTCGGAGCAGGTGTCGAGGATTCAGTTTTTGTCTCAGGCGCGACTATAATTCCATCACTTCCGAAGTTTCTATTTAAGGAGGCGCGACATGAAGTGCGCAGTCGCTGGGTTCCTCGTACTTTCGCTTGTATCCGTCATCGTATTCGGCCAGACGCCGAACCAAAAAGCCAAACGCAATCCCGTGCAAAGCAAAACGCTGAAGATCTGTCAGGGCGTTCCGATTCCTGAAGGATACATCATCGTCGCTTACGAGAGTTCGTCTTCATGCCCGCACGGCGCTTACGTGCTAAAGAAGGATGATGGATCGCAAGCACCGGCAACAGCATCAAGACCTCGCAAGGTCAGCAACGAGACGGTGAATTCAATACCGCTTAATCCGCCCGAGGAGATTAGCACGTATGCTGGTCCACCAGAACTAAAAGGCTCACCGGTTCGCACATCCCTCGACGCACCCGCGAATGTTTTATCAACCAGTCTCGACGACAAAGAAGAAGTGAGCGAAGGCGATGTGGTACGCATCGATACGAACCTTGTGACCGTGCCCGTCAGCGTTCTCGATCGGGATGGCCGGTTTATTTCGGATCTACAGCGCGAAGAATTCAAAGTGTTCGAAAACGGCGTCGAACAGAAGCTAGCTTACTTCGAGTCTACTGAGAAGCCGTTCACCGTGGCGCTGCTGCTGGACACGTCAGGCTCGACCTTCTTTCACCTGTGGGAGATCAAAGAAGCCGCGATTAATTTTGCCAAACAATTGCGTCCGCAGGATCGTGTCCTGATTGTGACGTTCGACAGGCTGGTTATGCTCTTAACCGAGGCAACGAACGATCAGAACGTCATTACTCAAGCTGTCCAACAAAATGCGATCACGGGATTCTCTACGCGCCTTTACGACGCAATCGATCTCGTCATCAAAGCGCGTCTGAACAAGATCGAAGGACGCAAAGCCATAGTGCTTTTTACCGATGGCGTTGATACAGCGAGCTACCAGGCAACATACAAGAGCACGCTTCGCAAGGTCGACGAACTGGACGTACTCATCTATCCGATTCAGTACGACACAACTGATTTCGTGGCCGCCCAAACAAGAACAAATGCCACGATAGTGACCACTACGATCAGCGGCAGGAATATTCCGACGCGAAGTTCCTCGCAAACGATTTACGGCACGCCGAAAGCGAGTGGTCCGGGCACATCGATCTTCGATTACAAGTTAGCAGATCAATTTCTTCACCAACTGGCGACGAAGACAGGTGGGCGGCTTTACGCAGCGAACGAGCGCACGCAGTTAAGCGAAGCTTTTTCGAAAATCGCTGAAGAGCTTCGACATCAATACAGTCTTGGCTACTATCCGCAAACGACTTTGCAAAGCGGCGAACGTCGCGAGATTCGGGTCCGTGTTGACCGATCGGATTTGGCGGTGAGAGCACGCGACAGCTACGTGCAAAAAGTTACACACTGATTTCAACTCTGCGTATCCTCTGCGCCTCTGCGTAAAAAGAAAATGTAAACCGCAGAGACGCAGAGGACGCAGAGACTACGCAGAGAATCTTACTCAATTCGAAGTGGCGCTTTGTTACTCACCTTCTCTCGCACTTTGACGCTGACGTTCACGTTGCCCGCAAGAACAAGCTCATCAGGCACACGACAAGTCACCTGCGACATCCAGCTCAAATTCTTTACTTTGCCCGCCCCTTCACAAGGTAAGTTGAACAGACGCTGTTGCGAGTCCTCCGCCTGAACGGTTACGAACGGAAGATCGGCAGGCCCGAGCAAGACACCGACTACAAAGAGTGTGATTCTTGTCCGACCATCAGTGGAGAGACGGTGCGTCGCGTGAATGCTGAAAGTCTCACTCGTTGTTACGACTGAATCGAGTGCGGCAGCGCGTCCAGTATTGGTTACCAGTAACTGTGGCACTGGCGGTTCGTTTCCGGCACGTCGTTGTCCGAAGGAGAGATTGTCAAGCAGCACATCCGGTGTCGGCTCCGGAAAGTCTAAACTGATTACCAGATTCTGAATCGGCTGATCGGAGACGAAGCCTACGAAAGTTGAATTATCGCCCGCGTTCATCGTGACGGTCTCGCCCGTGGAGCCCGTCGATATTGCCACGATCATCGGCGTGTTGAACTGGTCCAATCCGACGGCAGTCGTGCCTGGCGGGAGAAAAATCGTCACGCGCGTAAACTCGCCCACGGTCGGTCCGCGCAAGAGCTTGTTGCCGTTTTGCGCAATCACGATTGTGGGCGTGTTAGTGGCGCTGTGGAAAAAGACGCCATCAAGCTCCAGAAAACCTAAACCGTCAGGCACGTTCGGGGTCGATTCAAAATCGATGGTATTCAGATTTTGTGAAGCAGCATTGAAGGAGGCGCGATCGCGAAAGACCGCCGCGTCGGCACGACTAAGTGACGAACAGCAGACCAGAACAAATACGGCGCCCGAAAGAAACCATTTCAAGGTGGGAGGTAACATAGACATGCTCCGAAGTGGTGTCTTCAAACTACGCGAGTTTTCTATTACGCCGATTGACGATATCGTCAATGGTGGAGGCGTACACTCAACCAAGTGACATAATCCGACGACCGGCGGTGATTATTAACTAAATCCTCAGACTAATGGGAGCCAATATGCAAAGACGTACGTTTGTGGGCCTGATTGCTGGCGCAGGGGCTTGCGCTGCTGGCAAATTTACGACGGACACACGAGCTGAGTCAAAGCCTCCAGACGCGGCGCGCATGTTGGAGGTGACGCGCGTTCCCGGCGTTGCTGTCGCCGGAATGAGGGACGAACAACCGTATCAACTCCTTGCCGGCGTCGAGCGGGCCGGTGGTCCAGCAGTAACACATCGCACGCTCTTTCCGGCGGCTTCACTCTCGAAGCCGGTCTTTGCGTGGGCGGTCCACAACCTCGCAAAACAAGGAAAGATAGATTTGAACCGACCGCTACAGGATTACGTCGCCGATCTCGGTCTCGAAGGAACGGCCCGCAAGATAACGGCGCTGCACGTCCTTACGCACAGCACAGGCTTGGTCAACTGGCGCTTTCAGCCGAATTTAACGCTCGCGTCAGCTTTTGAACCGGGAACGAAATGGCAATACAGCGGTGAAGGCTTTGTGTTGCTGCAACGTGTCGTGGAAAAGATCGTCGGGCGGCCGATTGCTGAGTACATGCGAACTGCGGTCCTCGAACCCTTGGGAATGACGCAAAGCACTTTTGCCTGGGCGCCCGAGATTAAGAATGTCGCTGCGTTGGGCCACGATCGTCAGGGCGCACCACTCGAAAGATCGCTCGCATTCTACGAACAGCGCAATTATGAAACGCTGCAAAAGAGCAGCCTTAATCCAGCGTCAGCTACGTACGAACAGATCGCCGCAGCGTATCAACAGAACAAGCAAACTTTCCTGCCGGTAGCGCTGTCGCCGAATATGGCCGGCTCGCTTCAGACGACGATCGGAGATTACGCGCTGTTTCTCGTGCACGTGTTGAAAGCCGCGGCACGATCAGATGACTTCAAGGCGCGAGTTGATGTGAACCGAGATATTGCGTGGGCGGCGGGTTGGGGAGTCGATCGATCGTTTAAAACGCCGTCGCTGTTCCACTGGGGTGATGGTCCAGGCTTCAAGAATTTCTGTTGGATACAACCGGCAAGAAAGTCAGCGTTGGTGTTCTTCACGAACGGTGATTCCGGAGCCGCACTGTATGCGTGGCTGTTCCGGCAATTGATGAACGAAGACCCTGCGGCGTTTTACTGGATCTGAAGCTTTGTCTCAAAGGTTAGTAGTCGAGCTTGGATCGGGTCAGTACAGGGAGCGGTAGCGACCTGGTCAAATGCTGATCACCAGGTCGCTACCGCTCCCTGTACTGACCCGATCCAAGCTCGATTAAGACCGTTGAGGAAAAGCTATCTGCCGGTGTTAGGGTTTCGGCTTGGGACGGTTTGAGAGTCTCGTTGTCTCTTTGAGGGCTTCTTCGTATTGCCGGTGGAGTTCGGTTTTTTGCTGTACGTCGCCTGACATCTCAGCCAATTTTGCCAACTCTAAAATAATATTCGTTTTATAAGACCAGGCCGCTTCACTCTCAGGCGTCAGAGTTATCGCCGTACTCACCAGTTCCAAGCCGCGGCTCGCGCATTCTTTCGCCCGTTCGAATTTCTCGCGCGCGCTGGGCATTCGATAATTAACCTGCGGTTTGTTTTCTTTAACAGTCGGCACTTTGTTAGCTTCAGTTATCTTGAAGGAACAATCCCAATCTCTCGACGCGAGCACCACATACGCCTCGGCTCGTTTGCCTTCAGCCACAGAGGCGTTGACGGCGCGCTGCAGCACCCATTCCCGAAAAAGTTTATCTTCCTTTAATGCGTCATAGAGGTAAGCTCCGGCTTTGTAGGCTTCATCATCAGTGGGTACACGATCGAGGATTCGTTGATAGGCGTCTATTGCGTCTCGTGCTTTTGCAACATTCTCAGGTGTGAAGTCACCCGGTTTGTACTGCGCGTGAATTGTGCGAGCTACAAAATACGGCGCATCTTTGTTTTCAGGATCGAGTTCCAACGCCTTTTCAGAATGAGCCTGCGCTTCCGCGAAGTTCCCTTTCTGGTACGCCGCAGAGGCTTGATGCAACTCTTTGTTAGCTTCGATTTGCTCGGGAGTTTGTGCTTGCAGTGGCGCAGTGAGTGTGATCGTGCCAATCAGGCAGATGGCCAGGCAAATTAATAATTTCATTAAAAATCTCTCCCGCTATCTCTGCGGCCTCGGCGTATCTCTGCGTTCTTTGCGTTAATGAGTTATTTCAACGCAGAGGGCCGCAGAGATACGCAGAGAATCGCAGAGAGATTACCTTATTGGTTATCGACTTGTCCCTCTATTACCGCTTGTATGCCAGACGACACGTTGGAAAAGAAATCGAAGCCCGTGATCGCCTCGACCTGATCCACGCTCACTCGATAAGAACGCCAATCACTGTTAATCGTTCCCGAATTAGGTACCACCACCGCAATCGTTCTCGTCGCCGTCGTCACTCGTGAGACATCGTTACTGCCGATGGGTAATACGATAATTACCTTCCACGTTTGTGCGGGCACTGCCACGTGACCGTTCGCGATGAAAAACCGCAAACCCTGACCACCGGAAATGATGTAAAGCTCGTTGCCTTGCGAAACCAACGTTCGGCTGTAGCTTTCCAGATTGGCCCACACGCCCTGATTGTTAGCCGGAAGTTGCGGGATCATGTTGGTCATCAGGAATGTGGCTGAGTTGGCGGCGACAGTGATCGTGCGATCTGCTGACGGGCACATGTGCCCTCGATCGAAACCTGTACCGGAAAAATCCGTCGCTTGAACTTGATACCAGCCGGCTGGCAGCGTTGTGTCTGCGCGAAAGTCGTCCTGGCGCGGTGTACTTCCCAGCCACGAAGGATCGAGGTGCCAGCTCACCCAGTTTGGACCACCATTATCACGACTGTAAGACATCGAGTACTGCGGCTTCTCCATCAGGTAATTGTTCGGCTGGTTCGTGTTGGTAACCGCGCTGCTCGGATTTCCCATCGTGAGATGTTCGCTCGCGGTTGGTGTTGGAGTAGGAGTCGGAGATGAGAAATCACCAACCTGGACGTTGTCGATGTTGATGCGATTCGCGCCGCCCGAGACTTTTCTGATCTCAAAGCGAATCGCGTTGCCGTTGTTGACGGTAAAGTTTGCTGTCTGAAGTGACGTCGAACTGGTAGTCACGGTCGAACCGACTTGAGTCCAGGTGCTACCGTTATTTGTTGATGACCACAACTGCCAAGTGCTTGAACCATCAGTGCCGAAGACCGCGTGTTGAATGGAGACAGTTCCCGCGCCGGTCTTGTTGAAGTTCATGTGAATCAGACCGGCTTCCCGAATGCGCGCCGAAAAAGCACCTGTCTTCCTGTCAGTAGAGAGATTGCCGATCAGCGCATCGTTCATAAACCATGAACCGGTGCCGAGCGTTACGTTTCCCGCCGCGTAAGCAGTCTTGCCGCCTGCTTCGAAACCTTCGCTAAGCGGCGTCATCGTTGCCGTTGTCATGGAAATCGTCAGGACTATTAGCAGGGCTGAAAATGCAATCAGCGTTTTGGCAACTATCCCGAACTTCGATTTGTTCATTTTGATTTGCCCTTTCCTCAGAAGTGGTTCGTCAGCAGTCACACGTAGAGACGAACAGTGGTTGAAAACGTAGTTCTGGGACGGGAGGGTGATTGAGGATTAACTAGCTGGTACGCATACCGTGGTCGCACGGCATGGTACGGCGGTTTATATCACGGGTTGGAAGGATGTGAATAGCTAAGTCTCTGTTAACTTTTTCTGCGAAACCAGAGATTACGACTCACTGCCGAGCGTGGTCCAAGCGCGGATTCAGTGTGTTATCTGGCAGGCGGGAGACGCAACTCCGGTTGTCTCGAAAAAAATTTCCACAAGGTCCGACCAAAACCATATAATGGCTCCCAGGGCGTATCAACCATGTTACGTCCGCTGGACCAACCCAACCTCTTCGTCCTTACCCTAACCGCCCGGAGACTCTTACAACCATGAGCAGCATAAAGTGTCCAAACTGTGGACTGGTTAACTTTGCATCCGCCGAGGCATGCAAGCGCTGTAAACAAACTTTGGAAGCATCCGCCTATCCTTACTGGCAAGGCAACAGCGCCGTTGTGCCGCCAGAGCCGGACTGGTCCAAGTTGCAGACAGATCCAGCGATGGACTTTGTAGACAATGCAGATCGCAGTCACACAGTCGGGAATATCTTATTCGCGGTCTACCTGGGTCTACACGTGATCACAATGCCTTTCGCACTGCTTGTGATGGGTTGGGTGATGACGCAGGACGCATGGCAGATGTTGACCACTCCCAGGACTCCGCTCTACCTGCCGACTTTCGCACCTTTGTATTACTTGATCTTGTTGGGGGTAGTTATCTTTATGCCTGCCTCTGTAATCCTGCTCGTGAGACTGTTTCAGAAATCGGAAAGTTTTCTCACGTGGGTCGTGATTTATCTGCTCGGAGAGATTGTCTATTCCTTGATACAGGGAGTGCTTATGTGGGGCGTGTCAGGAGAGATGAGTGGAAAACCGATTCCCCAATTTCAAACAGTAGCGACTCAAATGCAGGGCGGTATCGGTATGTGCGTTATTTCTATTCTGATCACATTCATCTGGTTCAGGTACTACACCTCATCCAAACGCGCCCGTATGGTGTTCGCGTGGTGAGCTATTTCTTTTGAGCGTCCGTGCTGAACCAGATTCCATTCGGTGCATCCGAACGCGCAGCGATGATGTCAGGCCACCCGTCTCCGTTCATATCAGCGAAAGCCATTCCATACACAACGCCTTTGCCGTCGTTCCACGCGATTTCGCGAAAGCGTCCTGATCCTGAATTGAAGTAAACCGATCCCGGTAATTCGACGTGTCCGACGATGATGTCGAGTTTGCCATCGCGATTCAGATCAGCGACGGCAACTGCGTAAGGTTCTCGCGCGGCGCCGGGAAGTTTTGCAAACTCGCCGAACTGGCGATCGCCTAAGTTTCGGATCACAAACGCTGCTTTCTGACGTTCTTCGATCAAGGCGAGATCGAGCCGTCCGTCGCCATCGAAATCACCAGTGGCGGCCATGCGTGACCATACTGCCGGTGGTCCAACCTTCGTACTTGAGTCGAAACTGCCTTTGCCGTTGTTCCAGAGAACGATGCTTTGACCACCATCGCGGTGCGGTACGAAGAGATCGAGCGCGCCGTCACCATCGAAATCAGCGGCGACGATCGAAGTCGCGGATCCGGTTGAAACTGGACTGCAGTCCGGAAACTCACCTTTCTGGTTGTTGCGACAAACGAAACTCGGTACCGGAGTCTTCGGATCGTCGAGGCGATTTGCAGCCACGATGTCTGGATATCGATCGCCATCAAGATCAGCGAGCGTTACATAGCGAGTTTCCCATGCAGCCTCGCCAAATGTACCAGCGGCAGTGAAGTGGCCTTTGCCATCATTTTTGAACAGCTTCTTGGGATCGGGAGTATCGTTACTGACAACGATGTCGAGATCTCCGTCAAGATCGATATCGGCTAATGCCGCGGAATAGGTGCGATCCGGTTGATCCGAAAGATTACTCGCGATGAAGGCGCCTTTTCCATCGTTGAGCAAAATGCGATCGTGAAGTGGCCAGTGGCGACCTTTGGCCAACACGATGTCCGTCAATCCATCGCCGTTTAGATCTCCGACGCTGACACTTGCTGACGTTTCAGCTTTCTCTTCGAGTAGCACAACGCGCTTGAATGAACGCGTTTGTGTTCCGGGCGCCGCAAGAGCGAGCAAGATCAATATTGTGAGCGCGGTTTTCATATCCCTATCGTACGGCAAAACGACATAATCGGTTCGAGGCGTTATAATCCGGGACCAGCATCTATGACGACAGTACACCTTGCCCTGGTCGATGATTGGGAATTGAGTGGCAACGGCTCTGGCGACATTCGCCGGTTGCAGTTTGAGCCGATGCGACGTCTTGTCAGTATCTACAATCGTCTCGGCATCCGCGGCTCGTTCAATGCCGAAGTAATGCAACAACTCACTTTCCGGCAGTATCAGGATCAGCACAGCGATTTGAAAACGCTCGCGGATGAGTGGGACGAAACGGTGCGAGAAACGTTTCGCCAGGGCCATGACATTCAATTGCACGTACATCCGCAATGGCGGAATGCCGAATACCAGGACGGTCGTTGGAAACTCACGTCTGACTGGTCCATCTTAAATTACTCTCGCGAAGAGGCGCGGCAGATGTTGTTGCGCGGGAAAGACTATCTCGAGAATCTGCTCAAGGACATTGATCCGAACTATCGTTGCGTGTCGTTTCGCTCGGGAGCGTGGTGCATAGCGCCGTCGCCGCATATGCTCGACTTGCTGGTCGAGCTCGGCATCGTATTCGATATGAGTATCGTGGCCGGAGTCAAATACGACACGCGTAATATCAAACTCGACTACTCGGGCTGTGAGGAAGAGTTCTTACCGTACTATCCCGTGATGACTGATGCTCGTCGAGTTTCGGATAAGGCAGAGCCGATCGTTTGTATACCTACGAATTGCTTCTATGCTTCTCGGAAACAAGTGCTACAGCATCACGTCGAAAAGGTTGTGACTAAGATCAAAAGCAAAATTGCTGGTCCAACAGCGGTGGTTGATAATGGACGCAGCGTGGCGGCGTATGGTGAAGAGTGGGCGCAGATCGACGGCAGCTTGACGAAACGAATTTACCGGAAGGGGATCGTTCCGTACCTCAGTGGCAAGCATACGATTTCAGATCTTGCGCAACTCGACTATCCGCTAATGATGGAAATGCTCGACTCCATTCGCAAACGAGCGAGAGCAAGCGGTTTGACTGACGTTCCAGTCGTGCTCGAAAATCACACCAAAGACATTCAAAACTTTTCCGATCTGGAAAGGTTTCTGGAGAAGGCCGCGGCGAGCTCTGATATAAGATTCGTAACCCTCACCGAGCTGGCCAGAAACCTGAAACAGAAATTTGCGATTAAGACCGCTTCGCCTCAAAAGTCTTCTCTGCGGTCCTCTGCGTATCTCTGCGTTCTCTGCGTTTAAGCACAATGTCAACGCAGAGACCACAGAGATACGCAGAGAACCACAGAGAAAACAAAGCCCAATTGGACACGCGGCAACAAATCATCGCTAACGCGCTTCGGCAGCGGTATGACGAGATAAGTAAGACCGCGTCTCAACCGGTTCGCAAGTGGTCCAGACCCGTAGCGTGGTTCGAAAGCAGGAGTGATTCATTGAGTGCGATTCCCGCGTTGGCCGCGGATGAACCGGTCGAATGCATCGAAGCTGCGCCACCTGATGAGCCCCACTTTTTTGATGATTTGCAAGCGTCCATCCGAGGTCCGCAGCGACGCTTTGAGTTGCTCACGACGCGCTATCTTCATCCACTTAATATTGCCGCCCCCTCGGAACATCGAGTAAGAGAACATCTTCTCGAACGATTGATGGTTGCCGATCGAGCGCGCCTCGAACAGCATTCATTACAACTCTTGAATGTCGACGACGTTCTTTTGAGACTAAACTTGATAGCCATCTACGCTTCGTTCACAACTGATCTCAGATATCTCGACGCGCTCAACTATTATTACGAATTGTTGCCTTCAGACTGGTCTCTGAATCATTCGTTGCGAATCTCTTTTTTAAACTTCTATCTAAGAGCACTGGCCACTCACATTAATTAAATGCGCATCGGCATACTTGCACATTCGTTTTCGTCTGCCTTTGAGATTTACAAAGCCATTCCTGGCCACGAGGTCTTCATCATCCTCAGCCCTTCACCGCACAGGTCGGCACGAACCAGTTACTTAGCCAACCTCGCTCGAATTGTCCTCGCCACACTCAAGGGTTCGTTACAACTCTTCGCGACCGGAAGATTGATCTTCCTCCGCGGCCCTCTTCACGATCCGAAATCTGTTGACACGCTTAAGAAACTCAACCTCGATGTCGGATTACACAAAGCCGGTGTAATTTATCGCGACGTGACGATTGCTGCTTTTCGTCTCGGAATCCTGAATCATCACATCGGAATCCTTCCTGCGTATCGCGGACGAAGTGTTTTGGAGTGGTCGATCCTGCAAGGCGACCCGGTGGGCATTACGGTGTTCTTCATCGACACCGGAATCGACACCGGCGCTCGAATTCTTTTGTCAGAAGAAGTCGATATCTCCCACTGTCGATCCGTGACCGAAGCAAAGCAGTATCTCTTCAGTCTCGATAAAGTATTTTTCCGTCGAGCGTTGGCCTTACTAAACGAAGGCGATCAAGCATTTCAGCTCAACGACGGCTCAGGCCGACGCTACTTCGTTATGTCCAAACTCTTCACAGGCGTCGTCGAACAACTGTTGCGGTAGTTTTAGCCACAAAAAGGCACATAAGCATAAAAAAGATTTCTCTTGTGCTTTTTGTGCCTCTTTGTGGCTAACAGTTAGGACTTTAGAGTTGCTTCAATTGCTGACTTGACGCTTTCATACGAATTGTCAGCAACGCGCTTGCCGTTGATGTAGATGGTGGGCGTGCCGTTGATACCAAGCTTGTGCCCATCCATCACGTCGCGCTGAACCTTCTCCGCAAATTTGCCACTGTCGAGCGATGCATCGAACCGAGCGCGGTCCAGACCAAGCTCACTCGCGTATTGCCTCAGCTTGTCAACGCCGAGTGCTGACTGGTTACGGAAAAGCACCGCCGCGTATTCCCAGTACTTACCCTGCTCGCGTGCGGCTTCCGCAGCTTCGGCAGCCTTGCGCGCGTTCGCGTGTTGCGAAAGCGGGAAGTCGCGCACAACGAGTCGCACACGATCGCCAAACTCGTTCACGATCCGATCGAGAATCGGATGTTGTCGCGCGCAGCTCGGACATTCAAAGTCGGTAAACTCAACAATCGTAACGACAGCCTTAGCATTTCCCTTCACCGGCTGATCGTCGGTTGCAATCGTGAATGACGGCGACTCAGGAGCAGTCAGATTTACCTCGACCTTCGACGCGCCTCGCAACTGAGCAGCGTATGCGACGGTCGCTTCCTGCTCCTTTTCTTCCTGCACGTACTGAATGATTTGCGGTTTGAGTTGAGCGAACTCACCGCTAATCCGGTCTTTGTTCTGATTGTAAAACTCCTGCGCCTGTGCGTCCGTGACAGGGGGCACTTTCGCGCTAACCTCCGCGTCGAGCAATGCACGCGTGGTGATGCCTTTTTTCTGTGCTTCCTGCGCGAGCAGTGTGTCGTTCACTTTCAACTCGAGGTCCTGCTTACGAAGTGCGTAAACCTGTTCCTGCACATTGAAGATCAGCGGCCGCAAACTGGTTTCGATGTCGCCCATCGTGATCTGCTTGTCATTGACGACCGCCAACACACGAGTGCGGTCTGCGGTAGTTGCGGGTGGCGCAGTCGGCTTGGCGATAACCTTGACCTGGGCCGCAGCGCGCAGTCGCTCAGCCAGCTTTTGGGCCATCTCCTGTTGCCGCTGATAGCGGAGAAACTCCAGGATGTTGTTTTTCTGATCCTTGAACTCCCCTTGAATATTCGACTTGTTCTTGTCGTAAAACGCCTGTGCGTCTATCTCGGTCGGCGCCTGGACCTTGGCAATCACCTCATCTTTGATGATTTGCGAAGGACTGACGCCGCGCTTCTTTGCTTCGCTTTCGAGCAGCATCGAATCGATCTGGAGATCGAGCTCACGCGCACGCGCCTCGATCACTTGTTGCTGCAACTCTTCCACTCGTTTACGAGTTTCCGGAGTCAGATCCTGTTTCGTGAGCTTCACTCCATTTATCACGCCGAGTACTTCCGGCAGCGGCTTATCTTCACATCCGCAGTCGGCGACCTGCGCCGCGAGAGGCGCAACCATCGCAAAAATAATTAAAAGAACGAATAAAATTTTCTTCATAAAAGCTCCAATTAGTTGTTATTGACCCAGCCGCTCGAGACGAATTCTCGTTTCGCGGGATCGATCGAGAGAACGTAAGCGCCCATCGCGCCGACGCGACGGTTTGGTCCAAAGGTGATGCTTGGGGTCACGCCGGTGTTGTACTCGTACAGACCCTCAAGCGCAGTGATCAGTTTCTCGCGACTCAGATCTCTTCCGGCGCGCTTCAAGCCTTCCGTAAAAATCTTCGCGGCCGCGTAAGCGTTCAACTGTGATGTTATGTGTCGCGGCGCAAACTTGTATTTCTCTTCGAGCGCGCGTAATTCGGCCAGCCCTTCTGGTCCAACATCACCGGGCACACTCGGAAAAGAAAGGAAAACATGGTCCTTGAAACTCAAAGGCACACTCTTGACGAGATCTTTACGCGACAATGCACCGAGAAGAAACACGTGCGGCGTCCAATTCGCCGACGCAGCCGCGTTGATGAATGCTTCCTCACTATTCGCACTGAGAAAGAAGACTGTTTGCACGCCTTCTGCTTTCAACGCACCAGCCAGCACGGCCGCATCGAAGCTTTGTGACAGAGCCTTCTTAGTAACTGTGGTCCATCCGCTCTTACGAGCCTGATCTTCTATTGCTGTAGCTGCCGCTGACGCGAGCTCGTTTTCAGAGTAGACGATTGCCAGCGGCGACTTCTTCAACTCAGGCCTGCCCGCAGCGAAGTTAACGAGGGCGCGTGCTTGTTGACTCGCGCCCGGCAACAGGTAAAAGAGGTTGCGATTCTCCTGAGCATTGGCTTGCGTGAGCAACGTCACCGGTCCGACAAGAGGTATTTCAGCTTCTTTCGTCACTGCAGCCAGTTCTTTATCGGCGCCCGCGCTCAGACCACTAACGAGTGCGAAGAGCTCGCCATTGTCGACGTGCGACTTCATGTTCGCCGCGGTCGCAGCAGCATCAGATTGAGCGTCGATTGTTTGCAGCTCGATGCGACGGTTGTAGATTCCGCCTTTGTCGTTGATGTTAGCGAAGTACGCAGTCAACACATCCTTCATTGCCGCGCCGATCTCTGCGAACGCGCCATCTTTCGGCAGGATCGTGCCCACCGTGATACTTGTTTCCGTCAGACCCGGATCGCGATCGGCTTCGATGCGTTTGAGATAAGCGATCAGGTCGGCCATATCTTCAACCGACATGTTGAAACGAGGCATCGCGACCAGCATTTTGTTGCCATCCGGATCGATACCGTTCACGACTGCGCGAATGAATGACGACTCGTTGAATGGTCCATGCGTGCGTCCGGACGGATGCGTGTGACCGTACGGCTTGAGCAGGTTGGACCACGTCAGGTTTCCCGCAGTCACGCCGCCCTCGGTTTTGCCTTCTCCGCGAAGACCGTGACAGCCGGCGCAGTTCATCGTCGACGCGGGCACGTCGATCTCGCCCAGCATCGCCGTGATCTCTTTTCCGGAACGGCTTTCACCGCGCAAGTAGAGCGCTTTACCGCGTCTTTCCTGTGGCGTTAGCCCTTTTGGTGTTTGCTGGGCCGACGTCGAGGTCGTGACCGTTAGACCGCACGCAATCGTCAGCACGAAGGCGACGCACAAAGTGACGGCGGTAACCGCGAAGAATTGTGACTTCTGATGGACCATATTACTTGGTGGCAGCGGCGCCTTTATCGTTAACGACGCTTTCAACAACGTGAACAAGCTCGGCGACATTCGCCATCCCGAATGCTTTTTTCCACAATCCGGTCGGCTCGTTACCGATGATCAGGACCGTCTGGTGATCGTCTTTGCTCTCGACGTACTGGCCCAGTTTGTAGAGCGCCCAATCGAGGTTCTCTTTCTTTCCGGTCAGAAAAATCCAGCCGGAACCAGCGTGAAACTTCTTCGCGTATTCCTTCATACGCGCGGGCGTGTCGGTCTCAGGATCGACGGTCATCGATACGAGGAAGACGTCGCGACCGACACGGTCACCAAGCGCTTCCTGAATCTTCTCCATGTTGCGATTCATCGGCGGGCACACCGAAGTGCAACTGGTGAAGAAAGCGTTGACTATGACGGTCTTGCCTTTGAGTACGTCTGAATAGAAACGCACCTTCTTGCCGTCCTGATTGATCAGCTCGACGTCAGTAAAGTACTTCTGCGCCGGTGACGACTCCGTAGACTTCGACATGTGTGAATGATCGTGTGGCTCAGCCGGCGGCGCCGGTTTCTGAGCTTGTGTCGTCGTGAAAACGGCAGCTAACAATATGAGCAATATAAAAATTTGTCGTGTCATAGCTTTGATTATCTCTGCGTTATCGCTGCGTTATCTCTGCGTTCTCTGCGTCTTTGCGGTAAAAAGAAAAGGTAACCGCAGAGGCGCAGAGGACGCAGAGACAACGCAGAGGTTTAGTTCGACTCCTCGGTTGTAGTAGTTGTTTTGCCTACCATGATGTCGTTGATGATTTGCACTAGCTGGCTCGTATTCGCCAGGCCGTAGGTGCGCGTCCAGGTGCCGTGCGCGTCGTTGCCGATGAGTACTGTCGGTGAGTGATCTTCGCGGCGCGCGGAAGATGCACCGAGCGCACGCAGCAGTTCGTCAACCTGTGGCTTGTTACCGGTGACAAAGGTCCAACCTTCGCCCGCGTGAAATTTCGCGCCCCAGGCTTTGAGCCGTTCAGGCGTGTCAGTTGCCGGATCGACGCTGATGGAAATGAAGCGCACGTCTCGTCCCACCTTGTCGCCGAGTTCTTTTTGCAGGCGTGCGAAAGTCGCACCGAGCGGCGGACAGATGGTCGTACAAGTCGTAAAGATGAAATTGATAACAACTGTCTGACCCTTGACCAGATCCGTGTAGAAATTAATCTTTCGTCCATTCTGATCGAGGACTTCGATATCCGGGATATTCATCTTCGGCACTTGCCCGGATGACGACACCTTTGTGATCTCAGCTTCGTGCGACGCTTCAGCAGTCACTTCCTTCTGGTCCACAGGACGCAAATCCATGCCGCACTTCGGACACTTGCCCTTCGACTTCGCCGTCACATCCGGATGCATCGGGCATGAATAGGTTTTCTGCTGGCGGACTTTCTTCGCCGGTGCTTGACTATGGTTGTGCGGCTGCTGCGCCAGTGCAGGAATCGACGCGAGCGCACAAACGAGCAGGGCAACTGGTATACGTTTCATTTACTTCTCTCCTTCTTTGCCGGGATTGTTGGTTGCGGTCGCCGCCGTCGTCTGCAACGTCAGGTAAGGCAGTTGTCTGAAACTCACTCCCTGCGATCGGCTCTCGACGAAGATCAAATACGATCCCGTTTGCGGAACTTTTATATCGAGCTCATAAACGCCGTTCCCAACTGACTTCGCGAAGTCACGTTTCTGCCAGGTCGCTGACGACAACATCGTCAACACACGCACGTCATTCACATCGCTCTTCGCTTTCGACGTGGCAGTATCGACGAGCTTGAAGCGCAGCTTGTAGTCTTCGCCGACACGCAGTTGCTTGTCTTTGTTCAAATACTCGATTCGAACCGCGACTTTCTTTTCGTGCGCGATTTCCGGATTCGGCTTCGCCTCGGCACTGAAGCAGTGTGTGACACGCGGCGAGTCGAGCAGGAACGCGACGTCGTAGATGCCGCTCTTCGGCAGTTTCGTCGTGGTCGTGTAAACACCGGAAGTGGTTTCGCGCAAAGATCGATCGACCACCATCACCGCGCGCGGACTGCGACGATAGTTCTGAAAACTACCCATCGGCGCGGCCATGCCTTCCTGGTAGTAATAGATGATGCCGTCCGCGGGATTCGCAATTAAGACCGAGTTCCCTTCCGGAGCGGGCACCATGACATCGGCGCCACTCATATCGGCTCTCGCTTCTTCAGGCGCGGCCTGCCCTGCAGGGAATTTGGCGATATCCGGTTGAGCGCTCAACGTGCTGAGCCGGATCATGCTGACCTCAACCGAACCGGCTGAGCGCACATACGCAAACGTGTCAGTGAACGTGATTTGATCGGGGCCATTCTCGACACTGATCGTCTGCGCAATACGATTCGTAGACGCATCGAAAACGTGTACGACGTTCTCCTTCGCATTTGGCGCGAAACCCCAACGACCGCCCGGCGCAAAGTACACGTTCTTGATTCCAGGCTTCGCTTGAATACGCGTTGCGATGTTTTGGCTGCGTGTATCGATAACCGTGATGCTTCCGTCAGCTCCGTTCGCGAGGTAAACCGCGTTGGCGAGTTTGGAGAAAGCGATCGACGTGATTGGACCAATCTTGAGATCTTTGACCTTGGCAAGTTTCTGAATGTCGACGATAGAGACGGTGCCGTCCTGTTCGTTGGTGACGAACGCGAACCGGTTGTCACTGCTGAACTCGAGCTCGTGATTTCCGTTTCCGGTAGTCACCTGGCCCACCACTTTTAACGTGGTGGTATCAATAACTGTTACGCCACCGTCGTTGCCAACCCAAAGGTACCTCTCATCGGGTTGCAAGCGAACACGTGCAGGCTTCTTGCCGGTATCAATGTTGGCGACGACTTTCCATGTGCTGGTGTCGACGGCGGCAATCTGGTTAACGAGCGGCATGCTGACGAAAAGCTTCTCGTCGTTGTTCTTCTGCGCCCAGTCTTCACCCGGACTCTTCAGCATAACGAGCGTCAAAAGCTTGCTCGAGCCAAAACCAAGCAGCGGATCGATAACGGAGATATTCGATTCGTCGTTTAGCGCGAGCACGTAGTAGGTATTCAGGTCCACATCAGGTCGTGAACGAAGACTGCCCTGCAGAAACGACTGAATTTTTTCACGGCACTGCGCCGCATCGGTGTCGCCTTCGACTCGTTGTGTCAACCATACGGCTGGTTTCACACCGGACAGCGGAGTCTTGCTCGCTTTGTCGTGAATCTTGAACCGAACAAGCGCTTCTTTCGCTTCCATCAGCTCGGAAGAAGACTTGCCTTGTTCTTTGATCGGCTCGATGGTGAATTCGACCTCGACACCTTCTCGTTCGAACTTTTGTGGAGCGAGTTTCTCCTGGGCCAAGACAGGGACGGCCGCAAACAGAAGCAGTAGCAGCAAACAGGTTTTCATCATTATCCACCTCTAACGAGTAATCGCTTTCAAGTCGCGCATCGTGCTGCAGAATGATCGGACAGCGATGACAGCATCGTTGGCGTAGTCGAGAATCGCTGTGCGCAACTCCGGCGACTCCTGAAAAATGAAGAGCGTGCGACCGTTGTTCTGCTGGATGCTCTCAATCTGAAAGCCACGACAGCGTAGAAAGCTGCTTAGCGTCAGGTCGGTGGTCTGGTATGTCGGTTTCAAGTTTTGGGAATTTGGGACGGCGATGGGTTTCATGTTTGTTTCTTCTTTGTGAGACTGCGAGTTCATCAAACACACCTCTGACTCGCTGAGCGACAGGCCTGCTCATCGAAGAACAGGCCAGTCGACCCAGCCGAAAGGTAATTAAAACGCGATTAGAAAATTAGCGAGGATTACGAAAGTTTAGTTACTGCAGGGTGAACCGGTGCTCTGCACTTGCAGCTCGTTAAGAGCCGCAATGATCGCATCGCCATCACTCAACAGTTCCTGTCCCGTTGGACCAAGCGTCGGATCCTGATTGAGTTTGCCGGCTGAGATCATGTCGTTCACCTTTTTCTGAAAGTCTCTGACCTTGGTGACCGAGTTGCAAAACTTGCCCTGGTCGAGCGTCAACGAAACGCCATCGAGCTGACCGAGCAGACCGGGCCGATCTTTGGATTCGGCGTTTTTACCGGAAATAGAGATGATCTGCACTTTACCTTTGAGTTGCGTGATCATGGATTGCACTTCGCTGACCGTTGTTGCCATCGCCACAGGCGCGGCGACAAGCATGGCAACAGCAAATAGAACAGCAGCGAACGATATTTTCTTCATCATTTATTCAATCTTTCCTTCATCATTGGAGATTAGCGCAGTAGAACCGGATCGGGCGAACATTGGTTTAGTGCGCGCTCTCCTTTTAGCAACGACCGTGCCTTGCACAGCTAACCTTTGAAATGGGCACAATTAAGCAGATCAGGAATAATGCGGCTCAGGAAGGTGTTCCACCGTGGAACATTTCGGAGGTCTTCTGCCCCAGCATAGATCACAGCCATTCTCCCTGGTCTCATAGCCCGGAGTGAAGATGTCCAAAACCCGCGCACTCCTGAAATCCTAACCTTGCCCAAAAACGTAACACTCGTTACACTCAGTCTCACGTTACTTATGCCAAGCTCGAACACAACATTGACGCACGAATGGGTCTTGCTGATTCACCTGTTGCCGCCCAAACCTACAAATCTGCGTGTGAGGATATGGCGCAAGCTGCAAAAGTTGGGAGCAGTGGCGATCAAGAATTCAGTCTACGTACTACCAGCGACAGAAAAATCTAACGAAGATTTTCAATGGTTGAAGCAGGAGATCGAATCGGCCGGAGGTGAAGCCTCGGTTTTCAAGGCGGCTTCAGTCGAGGGCACAACAGATCGAGAAATTATCGCGGCATTCCGTAAAGCACGTGATGAGGAGTTTGCTGCGATTACAGCAGAGTTCGACGGTTTGACAGGTGCAATTCGGGAACAATCTCGCGGTAAACACTTGTCCGCCGGCAGACTATCAGCACATGAAAGTGAAATCGACCGGCTACACGCTGAGTTAGAACGCATTGCGGGCAACGACTTCTTCAACGCGAACGGTCGTGCGGCAACCTTCGCCGCTTTCGACCGATGTCAGAAACAACTTCGAGCCGCCCAGGGACCGAAAGCAAACACCTCTTCGTCAGAAACCAAAGGTGGAAAACTCGACGTCGCAAAGTATCAAGGCCAGCGTTGGGTGACTCGCCGCAATCTTCACATCGACCGGCTCGCCTCCGCGTGGCTGATTAAACAGTTCATCGATAAGCGTCCGCGCTTCTATTTCCTTGCTGAAGGCGAAGCGATCGACGGCGCCATTCCCTTTGACATGTTCGGCGCTGAGTTCACACATCACGGAGAAGACTGCACTTTCGAGACGATGCTGAAGCGGTTTGGACTCAGTGAAAACAAAGGGCTGCGCGAGATCGCCGAGATCGTTCACGACATCGATTTGAAAGACGACAAGTTTCACCGTCTCGAGGCTGCGGGACTGAACGCAATCATTGACGGACTCAACAAAGTGCTGCGCGACGATCGCAAGTTACTGCAACAGACCAGCGTTGTTTTTGATGGACTTCATGCGTTGCTGAGCAAGGATGCTGTGAAGCCTGCACGCAAGACTAAACGAAATGGACGAAAGTCTAAAAAGTAGCACCGCGGCTGAAGGCTGGCGTGGTAGAGCGGCTGACTACCTCAGTCTCGAACACAACGTCACGATTGCGTCAGCGGCAGTTTTCCTTATCGGTTTCGGTGAAGAGTTATGGAAAAAGTTTCTACCTAAATATCTCGAAGCACTTGGCGCGACCACACCAATCATCGGTCTCTTCGGCACAGCAGAAGATTTTTTCGACGCCTGCTACCAGTATCCCGGCGGCTTTGTTGCTGATCGTTTTGGACGACGCCGAGCGTTTCTGATCTTTATTACGCTCGCCTCCTTCGGTTACCTCGTCTACTTTTTCAGTAATTCGTGGCCATTGTTGTTTGCCGGTCTCGCACTCGTGATGGCGTGGCAAAGCATGGCGTCTCCTGCGATCTTTGCCGTGATCGGCGACTCCCTGCCCCGCGAACGTCGAGCGATGGGCTTTACTCTGCAATCGATATTGAAACGTGTGCCGGTAGTGATCGCTCCGATCGTTGGCGGAACTTTGATCGCCTCGATGGGATTAGTGAACGGCGTTCACGTTGGTTTACTGATCACACTCTCCTTAGCAGCAGTAACGCTCCTGCTCGTACTCAAAATCAGAACTCCTAACATCCCGCCACATTCGATCAACATGCGTGGCGTTTGGCATTCCTTCCATGGCGTACTGAAGCGGCTGCTGATTTCCGACATCATCATCAGAACCTGCGAGGGGATGACGGGTGTGCTCGCTATTCTCTACGTGACGAATGTTCACGGCGTCAGTATTGCGGCTTACGGTACTCTGGTCGCTATCCAGATGATCACATCGATCCTCGTTTACATTCCTGCCGGAAAGATTTCAGATCGAATCGGACGCAAGCCTTTTGTGATTCTGACATTCTTGAGTTTTGCACTGTTTCCCGTGGCAATTGTATTCGCTTCAAATTTTGGCTGGTTGATCGTCGCTTATGTGATCGGCGGTCTGCGAGAGATTGGTGAGCCTTCGAGAAAGGCAATGATCGTGGATCTCGCTCACGACAACATTCGCGCGAGATCCGTCGGACTCTACTATCTCGTTCGCAGTCTTTCGATCACGCCGGCGGCCGCAATTGGTGGATTGCTCTGGAAGATTGCACCGCAAGTTCCGTTCGTTACAGCTGGATTGATCGGACTGATTGGAACGGTGGTGTTCATCATGACTGTCGAGGAACGTTACGCCAGTTAGGAGTTGATTATGGAAGGCTTGCTTAGAGATATTCGCTACTCTGTTCGTTCACTACGCAGACGGCCGGCATTCTCATTGCTCGTGGTCCTCGTGTTGGCTGTGGCGATCGCGGCTAATAGCTCTATCTTCAGCATCGTGAATGCTGTGATCTTGAAGCCGCTGTCTTTCAAGGAACCAAATCAGTCAGTCGCGCGTTTTTCTCGATTCCCAATTTCATCGATACCCGCGACCACAACCAGACACTTGCTGAAGTTGCACCATTCGCGATTTGGCCCGCGAACCTCACCGGACAAGGCGAAGCTGAACGTTTGCAGGGAGTGCGAATCTCAGCTAACGCGATGCAGATGCTGGGCGTCGAAGCTGCCGCAGGGCGCGCGCTCGTGCCTGAGGATGACAATGCAAAGAACACTCGCGCCGTCATGCTGAGTTATGGCCTGTGGCAAAGACGGTTCGGCGGAACGAACGAATCCGAGGTGCCGTTCATGGCAAATAACTTCAGCCTGGTCGTGCGCACCGGAATAGAACCTGAAGCACTTGCGTCAACGGTGCGAAGCGAGCTCCGCAATGTTGACGTTGATGTCGCGACAGCGGGAGTCAGACCGATGCACCAGTTTTTAGTTGCGGCGGTGGCTGCACGCAGATTCAAAATGGAGCTGATCGCGGTCTTTGCCGGAACGGCATTGCTGCTGGCTGCTGCTGGCTTATATGCAGTTATTGCCTATTTAGTCTCGCAACGAACGAGAGAGCTTGGGATTCGTCTTGCTCTCGGCGCCACACCTCGACACATCCTGCGTTTGATGATGGGCCAGGGAATGAAAATGACACTTATCGGTGTCGCAATCGGGTTTGTTGGTGCGATAGCGGTCACACGCCTGATGAGAAGTCTTTTGTTTGCAGTAGCGCCAACTGATCTGATGACGTTTCTTATTTCTGCTATCGTCTTGATCGTCGTCGCATCGTTGGCTTGCTTTATCCCGGCCCGACGGGCAACGAAAGTCGATCCGCTAGTCGCACTAAGATACGAATAACTTGTAATAGATCAGGGAGGCAGAACGAACATGAAAGCAGTATCGCGCCGAGACGTAATATCGACGCTGGCAACCGGCAGCGCGAGTTTGGCACTTGCTGGCGTTTTCGTTTCAGACGACGCGAGCGCGCAAACCAGTGGACCTGTGGCTAAAGCCTTCCAGGGGCAACACACGCCGAAACCACTTCCGTTCGATCCGGCAAAGCTCAAAGGACTGTCTGAAAAGCTGGTCCGCTCACATTGGGAAAACAACTACGGCGGTGCGGTTAAAGCATTGAACACGATCGAGCAACGACTTGCCGCAATGCTAACGGATAAAGATCTACCACCTTATATCTATGGTGACCTGAAACGTGAGGAACTGGTCCGCACCGGTTCGGTTGTGTTGCACGAAAACTATTTCGACAACCTCGGTGGTGATGGGAAAGCCAGTGGTAAGGCGCTTGATCTGATCAAGCAATGGTTCGGTAGCTATGAGCAGTGGGAATCGGAATTTAAGAAAACTGCCAATGCGCTCGGCGGCGGCTCGGGCTGGACCATTCTTTCTTACAACCTGCACACGGGCGAAGTTCACAACTACTGGGCCTGGGATCACATGCATAACGCGCCGATGGGTTATCCGCTGTTGGTCCTCGACATGTACGAACACGCATATCACATGGACTATGGCGCGGCGGCGGCGAAGTATGTAGATGCTTTCATGCAGAACGTGAATTGGGATGAAGTGAATCGCAGAGTTGAAGCAACCGGCGGTCGAAAATAAGCGAAGTGCAAGTTGTACTGACAGATCAAGCGCGGTTAGTAATTCTGATTGGGTTCTTCTGAAGATGCCGTTCGTGAACTATAACCGCGTCTAAGCACGTAAGACTCATTTCCGCAAATCGAGGCTCATACAGACGGCGCTCGAACATCGTGGCAAATTCCATTCGGATGACGCTGCGAGCTCTTTGTCGAAAGCGATACGCGACGTTTCACAAAACCCGAAACGTTGCGCAAAGAACGCGCGCGCCGTGGTGGTCAGGAGCACGACTCTTTCCACACCATTATTCGTCGCCCGTTCAAGGAGGTGTTCGGTCAAGCGAGAGCCAATCCCGCAGCCTTGATATTCCGAGGCAACCGCAGCAGATCTCAACAGCGCAGTGTTACCATGCCGTTCGATCCCAATCGTGGCAATCAGTCGTGACGATAAGTCTCGCGCAACAAGAAAACCGCTGAGATTTTCCGCGACTCCATCGTGCGGCAACTGGACCTGAGAGAGTAGATCAAGAATCGGCGGCAAGTCGTCCGCTGAAGCGTCAGTGATAGTGATGTTTTCGCAGTTCATTTAGATCCGATCTCCTGAGTAGCCGCAGCCAGTTTGAGCCGATCCAACTTGTCCAGTGGCAGCGATGTGAATAATTGGAGCCGGCGGTTAAGCTGGAAAGCCACATCCTTAAAGGCGCGATATTTTTCTGCATCCGTTCCTTCTACGGCCGCGGGATCGGGACTTGACCAGTGCGCCACGATTGGCTGACCCGGCCACACGGGACAACTCTCGCGAGCGTTGTCGCAAACGGTAACGACAAAATCAAACTCTACGTCCGTAAACTCTTCCGAGGATTTGCTGCGAGCTTCCGAGGCATCGATGTTATACACGTCCTGCAAAATCTGAACCGCCAGGGGATTCACTTTCCCGGTTGGAAATGCTCCCGCACTGAACACCTCGAAGCGTGGTCCACCCAGCCGCCTCAACAGGTACTCGCCAATGATACTGCGAGCAGAATTGCCCGTGCACAAAAACAAAAACTTGTAGGGTTTGCTTTCCATTATTCGTTGTCTCGCGTTGGCATTAACCATCGAAATAAGAGTGTCGCAACAATGGCGCCTGCGAGTTGGGCCAGGACAAAGCCCGGCGCGTCTACCGTGCGAATTCCAGCAAACGTATCGCTCAGCGAGCGTGCAACTGTTACTGCCGGGTTAGCAAAAGAAGTCGAAGCCGTAAACCAGTATGCTGAAGTTATGTAGGTGCCAACAGCAATCGCGACGACGGCGACGGTTGAGCGGCTAGCCGCCAGAATCACACTTAACAATCCGAGTGTCGCAATGAATTCACTAAACAGTTGGGCCATCCCTGTGCGAGCGTGATGAGACAGAAAAACCACCGGCAACCCAAACATCAGATTTGCTGCCATAACGCCGACAATTCCACCCGCTAATTGCGCAAGCCAATAGAACGGGACCTCACTCCAAAGCAAATCACGACGAAAAGCAAAGGCTAGCGTCACGACCGGATTAAAGTGCGCGCCCGACACTTGCGCGAAACTAATAATCAAAGCGACAAGCGCGGCTCCTGTGGCAGCAGTGTTGGCAAGCAAGGCGAGGGCTGTATTTCCGTTTGCAAGACGCTCAGCCATGATGCCCGAACCAACCACTGCGGCCAGCAAGAAAAACGTTCCCAATGCTTCAGCAACAACTCGCTTTGCTAACGGCTGACGCATCCGCGACTCCAATCGGTGTTGGCGCACAGCACGCAGCCGCGCTTTCAGCTTTCACGTTATCATCCAGCTTTGTCCCGCACTCGCAAGGTGCAGTTTCGGGTAGGTTGTCCTCAAGCACGACGAACACTTCCCACTCGTTGCCATCAGGATCGCGCACCCAGGTCTTGTCTTGCAGCGCGTAACAGCAACTAGTTTGCATTTCGTCGCGCGTTAACAAGCCCGACTCCGTCCACTGCTCGCGAATGGCGAGCACGTCGTCCGTGGAGGCTACCTGAATTCCGAGGTGCGAGAGCGCGCCGCGTTCATTAAAAACATGCTGGTTCAACGTTAGGTTCAACGGTGGATTCTGAACGTTGAATTTTGCGTACCCTGTTCGTACCTTGCTCGGTTCAATGCCCAGGAGTTTTCGATAAAACTCGAGACTCACTTCCACGTCTTTGACGTTCAACGCAAGATGTGCCTTCAGTGCCTGTACCGGCTTCCGTTCGTTCTGCATTTCAATTTACTCCTCTCGTATACATACGCACAAGCGCATATGTAAAGCGCAGTATCCTTGAATACCAGACATATGTCAAGGCATATATGTTTTATGTTATTATCAGGGCGCTATGGTCAGAAAAGAGAAACCCTTCGATCGCGAGTTATTCTTCCGGGCCCTGGCCGATTCAACCCGGCTGCGGATCATCAACCTCATAGGGGATCAGGAGGTCTGCGTTTGTTTTTTCGTGGAGATATTGAAAACGAATCAGCCGAAGATTAGCCGGCACCTGGCTTATTTACGCCGAGTGGGCATTGTCGCGGCACGCCGGGAAGGAATCTGGATGCACTATCGAATTGCGACGCCGAAAGATGAGAACGCGGCAAAAGTCCTGATGGATGTCAGAGCGTGGCTGGCGAATGATCCTGCCATGCAACAAGACCGGAAGCGTTTAGACAAGATTTGTTGCTCACCAGAGTTGCCGATCCAACTGCAAGGCAGTCCGAAGCCGGCGACGCTATCGACGGGGGTCTCTTAGTTAGAACCGTTAGAACCTGAACTTGATCCCGCCATTGATAACACGTCCTTCTGTGTGCGTATAAATCTCAGCGAAGGTCGGCATCTGGTGCGGTGGAAAAACCACCTGGCTAAGGCGCCCCTGCCGAGTGTCGGTTATATTTTCGAAATTGATAAAAAGGCTGTACTTGCCGAAGGTCTTTTCACCAAAGATGCCCAAGACCCAAAACGGTTTAGTTCTAAAGCCATCACTCAGAAATTGGCTGCTCGTGTAATAGGCTTCGAATCCAGTCTTAAAGTTCGCTTCCTTTTCAAAGAGCAGCGCTGAATTGATCCTGCTTTTCGGCGTTAAGGGCAGAGTCTGATTGCCAATCAAATACGCCGCCTTAGCCTTAGTGAAAGTGTATCCGGCAAACAGTTTTACTATATCGTAAGAAAGGCGTGCGTTCGTCTCAAAGCCACGGCTTCTAACAGACTGTTCTGCGCTCACAAAGCGAAAGACTCCCGTTGGGTTTTCGATCAAAACGAGCGGATCTTCTATCTCGGTATAGAAGAACATTTGGTTGAGTGAATAGGAGAACTTTTCGCCTGCGTAGTTCCGGTAATTTACGTCCACCGTACCGCCCCGGCTACGCTCAGTTTTCAGGGTATTTCCGATCGGCAGCACATTTCGGAAAAGTAAAGTCTCCGCTTCCTCGGTGAAGATGCTCGGCGCTTTGTAGCCGAGTCCGAATGTCAAACGGCTGCTCAAATTGTTAGTGAATCTATAGAGTGACGAGACGCGCGGTAGCGCGTAGGTACCGTAGTTCCGCAGATGGTCCAATCGCAGTCCCGCTTCGAGGGAAAATTTATCAGTAACTGTGAAACTGTCCTGGGCATATCCGCCGAACGTGGTGCGAGTTTCATCGCGTGGAATCGGGGTGTTGTTATTAGGCGTTTCTCTGAACTGATCATAGACGGCGTTGAAACCGAAAACGAGTACGTGATCATTGACTGTTCTCAGATAGGAAATGTCCGTGTAAGAGTTAAATTGTCGCCCTTCGAAAAGGTAGTCAGGAATCTCGATTTCGCGATCGAAAAACGCGAGGCTCTGCTTAGCCACAAGGCGGCTTCCATCTTCGAATTGCCGGTCGAACTGCAAGGTAGTGATATTGCGTACTGAGTGGTTATTCTCGAAATACTGATGGAAGCTATCGCCCTGTCCGCGAATGACAAAAACGTCTCCGCCTTTGCGATTCTGGTAGGAAGTCGTGTTGCCTATGATCAAGCGAGTTTTGTCGTCTGGATAGAAAAAGAAACGGGGGCCCAGGGTGAAAGACTTGGTCCTGGGCAATTCTGTAAAATCATCATCGTCGACATCGTATTCTTTTTGGTAATTGACAGAGCCAAGAAACGTGTAACCAACCCGTTTAAGCTTTTGTGCTTTGAAGATCGAAAAGTCTGTGCCGCGCGCTGAAGTCTGGTTAAAGATCAGAGAGGTAACTGGTCTAACTTCCGGTTCCTTGCTGATGAAGTTGATCACGCCTGCAATAGCCCCGCCGCCGTAAAAAGTTGCCGATGGACCTTTGATTATTTCCACTTGTTTCAGATCGAGCGGCAGGATGTCCAGGAGACTAATACTTCCTGAAAATCCGCCGAACGCGGGAAAGCCATCTTTAAGAAGTTGAGTGTATCGTCCGTCGAGTCCCTGTATGCGTACGCTCTGGGTATTAGAAGTCGCTGAAGTCTGCTGCACCTTGATGCCCGTACTTTCGTTTAGGACCATCGACACGTTGGCCGGACGCATATTGGTTTTCTCGTCTACTTCTTCTTCGTCGATGGCTTCAACTCTGGTCGGTACATCGTCTATTTCGCGGCCCGTACGCGTTGAAAGAATTGTCACCTCTCCGACCTCATTAGTGACCTTCATAAAGACCACCGTTTCGGGCTGCCCGGTGACTGGAAAAGTAAGAATCAACTCTTTAGTTTCGTAACCCGGAGAGAAGATCACGAGGGTTTGTACTCCGTCGGGAATGCCAGTCAACTGAGCGACGCCTTGAGCGTCTGTTGTTACGGAAACAGGTGTGTCCTTCACCGTCACGGTTGCATCCGCAATGGCCACTCTCGTCGCATCATCTTTGACGGTGATTGTGAATGTATTTTGCGCGAATGAGACTTGCGCCGCGAGCAACACAGCAAAAGATATAATGAACGTCCTTACCACTCTCGCCTCTCCTATGCAGAAAAGCCAACGACCGACACGCATCTCGTTAGACACGTTGTCCCGTGTCTCGAATTAGATTTTCAGAAGTGAAACGTTTCTAAATGCGGAGAGAAGCAAAGGGTTGGACGGGAGGACTTCCATTACCCAACGGCCTCTCAAGGCGTTCTCTGAGAAGATCTGGTTGAGTTGAATAAACAGACGTGAAAACGGAAATAAAACCTGGTAACGACGCTAAAGCATGAATCGATTTTGTTCGTTCTGGCGTCGTTGCTTTCGGCAAAAAAAGCGGACAGCCGTCGCAGTCGCGAATGTTCCTGAGCGTGTTACTCTCAATAGAACTGGAGAGATCTGTTGATGGGTGAATCGCCAACGTTTCGCGCTCGCAAATCGACACGCATGCCACAAAAACCCACAAAAAGGAAAACGGCAGTAGAGCAGCTATGAGTTTTTTCCAAGGTCGTCCTGGCATTGGCACTAGTGGCGTATTATAGAGCCTAATTCCTGTGCCAGGAAGCGTCGCGTTGTCGGCATTGATTCAAACCATGCGCAATTCGGTGGCGTCCCTGAGACCCAGCTGCCCCGCTGGAACGCATCGCAATTTTTGCCAAACTTCCATACTGGGGCGAAGCACAGGTATGCCCCCACTTCAGTAGCGCCTATCTAGGGCGTCAGGCTTGGCCCCCTCACGAAGGCCACGACGACGCCCCGGCCCCACACTCTGGGCGAGGTGTGAGGCTTAGCCGCAAACTAAGCGGCTTAACAATCATGGCTTTGCCTCAAAAGTCCGAAACTATTCTTGGATCGGGTCGGTACAGGGAGCGGTTCTATGAAAGGGCTGTCAAGAAAAAAGTTTTCTCCATGCCGCCAACAGTTCTTGGCAGCTAGCCATTCACGTACCGGCACCATTCAAGCTCAGTCACGACGCCCTTGGCACCG